>Ga0208958_1000108_pt1 | contig 107478 bp, 94 predicted proteins | sample RifOxyB1_FD_184032 | JGI IMG/M metagenome (GOLD analysis project Ga0208958, IMG submission 184032) | Soil microbial communities from Rifle, Colorado - Rifle Oxygen_injection B1 (SPAdes) | ecosystem: Environmental > Terrestrial > Deep subsurface > Rock core/Sediment | place: Rifle, Colorado...
CAAGAGATTGGAATAAATCAGTGAACAAGAAGAAAACAATCATTCAGTGGGAATTTAATCGAAAGAAGGCCCGTGAAAAATTCAGCTATGAAATTGTCTCATCTCGATAAACTTAAAAATCAGAGTAATAGTAGGAGAGTCAAACAATTTGAGTTGTGGAATCCAGATACTGCACGTTCTATAGGTAAAAGTGCACATACATACATAGATAAGGGGCAAGTTTGCCTTCCTTTTATTTTTCTCTCCGTAATGGTGCCGCATATTCCGAAAACCAATCATGAGAGGTTTGCTGTTTTTTATAATAATTTTAAGCTTTTGTTTGTTCAATGGAAACTGTCTGCTTTCCCAGGAAAGCTTAGGCAAAATTGATGAACTCAAAGAAAATCGGTACCCGCAATTACAAAAAACCATAAATAATATTTTTCAAGAATTGGTCAAAGCTTCAAATCATTATATTAAAGAGCAAGATAGTCAAGTCTTCATAGCGTGGGAGACCACTTCATCTAAGCTTAAAAATTTGAAAGAATAGAGAACTTCTTTTTTCTAAGAGAGATTATAAAGCATGAGCGGTGTTGGTTAGGTCGATTGACAATGAAATATATATTTTATCTTTCAAATCCATAAAAATTTCTTCCATGGCACTACGACCATCAAGAACGTAGTTAAAAGCTACAGGATATTCAAATTCTACCTGTCCATTTGCTGAAAGTTTTCCTATATAAATCTTTTCTTCGGCATCGATATTACCATCATTCCCAGAATCCAATTCCGCATCTAAGAAAACTTCACCTTGGGTATTTACGGAAAGCTTCCCAGAACATTCATCAATCCCACATTCTTCATCACCTACTAGGCCATTAATTATTATATTGTCAATTTCTGCGGCAACCTTTGATCCCAATATTTTTAATCCCCATATTTTAAATGCCCCATGAGCTATGAAAGTATTATTTTCAATGGTCACACGAGTGTCTATCATTGGAAAAATAGTTGGTGCTGCTTGAGCAAAATTACCAATGAGGGCAAGACTCAAAATACAAATTAAATTTTTCATAACGATCTCCGTATTATCTAAAACTCCCCCCATAAATAATCAATAAAGCTGAATATACAGGAGATTTTAACCACAAACAACGCACCGAGTAAATAATTCAAATATTAATAATAACCTCCTGTATTTACAGACAAAAATGATATTTATTTTTTAATATTTATTCAATTTATCTGTTAACACTTAACTATGATGATAGCCTTCTTTCTAAGATTCCAGCTGGAAGGGTCGTTGCAGTTCCAAATTGTAATTTACTCTGGACAAGACTTGCAATATTAATACAAAAAAACAAATAATATTTGTCATAACGCTTTATTTTTAGCTTACCATTAGAAGCACATTGTCTCCTTGGTTTTATAACAATCAGAAGCTTTACATTGATAGCAAATTTCATTCGTAAGCGTTTTTCTTGTGAAGAATTCATTTACGTTTTGCAAGGTAACATCAGCAATATTTTTCAAGGCTTCTTTAGTAAAAAATGCCTGATGAGCAGTAACAGTGACAATTCGAGTCTCGCCAGCACGTCGTCATCAAAGACCATAAATTATGCTTGCTTCTATATGGCCGCCGGCCTTTTCACATGCAACTGATCCCATTTCTGATATAGAACGACCACTCAGTATATGGTCGTGAATTCTTAACTTTTAATATCAAATTGTAATTATTTAATCAGTATTTTAGATTTGTGAAAGGTAATTCAACCACAAGCCTGTATTTTCGTTCTCCTGATTCAATATACATTGTACGAATAAATAGATCGCACTGTGATGAATTTAAATTGTTATTGAGACACTGCACACCGGTTCCCAGGGTTGTTGATACTAGATCCCATCCATCTTTAAAAACAGACACCGGATCACCACATTTCCCATATTTGACAGCAGATCCATTATCCACACCAATTTGAATATAATCGAGACAGTTGTCTCCATTAATATCAGCGACTGTTGCCGCATCCGTATGATTATCAAAATTACCAAATGTCTTTCCTAATTTAAACCCTTGTGGTGTGCTCAAGAATAATGATGTTTCTGAAGGGAAATCGGAAATAAATTCTGATCTTTGAGCAATCAAATCTGGATGTCCGTCTCTATCGATATCCATGATTTCGAAGTCATTACCATGAACTTTCGCTATCTCTACTTCAGACAAGTTGTATCCATTCTTTGAAAACAAGGCCCACACTCCAAATTCTTTAACTCCTATAATAATATCTAATTCTCCATCATGGTCAAAATCGCCGACTTCAAGATCTCCACTATCGGAAAAAAGTGGTTCAGGTAATTGAGCAACTTGTGTACACTCAGTAAGGGAGCATTTATCTAATCTTCCTGAAGGGAGTAATCGTATTATTTTGTAACCTGTAAACATAAGAGGTGCCTCTACAACACTTAACAGTACATCATATTTTTCTGCCACGGGTAGTTCTTGGAACTGAAAATTTCGATCCCCTTTATTAATTAATATTCCAAAAGCTGTAAAAACGTCTTTTTTATTATCGTTATTAAAATCCTTGACTAGAAAAACGTTAGAACTTGAATCACGAACTGTTGCCCAGTGATTAAGTCGAAAATATTTTCCTATATTAATTTTATAGAATGGAGCAGTTTTTATATCTCCCCAATGAATATTAATAAACAACTCACCGTTTGGTTCAACCATTATAAATATCAGATCATTACAATTATCTCCATCCAGATCGGTTAATCGAACAGAGGATGGATCACCAGTTAAATCCATGGTCTTGAATGATTTACAATTTGCGAACATAGAATTTGATAATACAAAAAATACAATAATTGCAAACATATGCCTCAACATGTTTCCCCCTATCCATTTAACTAATTGTAAAAATTCTGCGTATGTTCAATAAATCTATATTTTATAAATTATAGGCACAATACATGATCGGCATATCAACTTCCATAGAGAACAACGCCCCATGTAAAATGTTCAATTTGCATTAAGGAGTGAAGTAGGTACGGCCTGACTTTTAGGGAGGCAATGAATTACAAGCGATGCGGACCTTTACTTGCTACAACTGCGGATACCCTATTTAACATTTCACTATTTTTTGCAAGTCCACTCCGTGGAAAATTTTAATGACAGACCAGCCAAAATCATATTATTAACATACTTCACTATCATCATTTTTCATGACGACAAGAGGTTACAATGAATAAAGATCTAATTGATGAATTTGAGCGATCTTGGGACTTTGTACATTCAATGACAATGGATTTTATTAATGTTGTCCCCGATGTGCGTTGGGATTTTTCACCACATCCCCAATATGGAGATTTCTCACGCCAAATCCGCCATTTAGTAAGAGTTCAAAGAACATATATTCGATCATTTCTTTCGAAAGAATATAATATTCAAGAAGAGCACTTTTCTTGTTACACAGGTAACTCTTCTCGATTGGCCTTAACCGAGGCCTTATTAGAAAATAATAAAAATCTTAAACAACTTCTTGCCTCTTTACGTTTGGAAGATATTTCAAAGTTCAAAGTTACCCTACAACCGATGAATATTACTCTCGGCTTCAGTGAATATTGCACGATGATTATTCAACATGAATCAATTCACCACGGCCAATGGTGTTTTTATGCCACGATAGGTGGATTCGACACTCCAAAATCGTGGAAGAAAAACTGGAACCTATAAAGACATCATTATTTTTCTCTATCCGAATTTGCAAAAATACTCATAAATACTTAAGTGCTTCTATGGCGACATGCTTTCTTTTGGGATCTTTTTGCCAAGCATTTAACAAGGCTTTTATCTCATCTGGCCGTTTTCTTCCTAAATATATTAATGATGATGATACCGCTGGCTATTGAAGTCCAATAACGTATAAGAATCAACTATCAGTCGCTTAAAAAAAGTGTTACGGTTATTTGAAAAATTCCAACATACTCCGTTTAGAGATATGGGCTAAAAGGAAATTATCATGAGATATATCTTAATTGTGCTCAGTATTGTTTCAACGGCAGGGGCAATGCCTCCTCTACCAAATGATATTATAACAGAGTTTGCGCAATACTCTGGCTGTTTTTTAATCAAAGATCTCAAATCAAAACAGGTTCAAGTTTTCAATGAGAAGCAATGCCAGCAGGAATGGACGCCCCTCTCTACTTATAAAATTTTAAATTCCCTGATCGGCTTGGAAACAGGTGTTTTAAAAGACGCAAACACCATCATAAACTGGAATGGCGAAAAACAACCATTTAAAACTTGGGAGAAAAACCATAGCCTTGAGTCTGCAATGAAAGGATCAGTCGTCCCCTACTATCAGGAAGTGGCAAAACGGGTAGGCAAAGAGCGTATGCAGGCCTATATCAACCAGGCTAACTATGGAAATAAAATAATTGGGGAACAGATCGACAGATTTTGGCTTGATGGCCCCTTAAAAATTACCGCCTATCAGCAGCTTGAGTTCGTCGAAAAACTTTATACCGGTCACCTGCCATTCTCGAAAACTAATATAGAAATCGTAAAAGACATCATTGTTCAGTCGAAAACGCCGACTAGAATTTTAAGTGGAAAAACTGGTTCTGACTATGACGGAAAAAATGTGATCCGGGGTTGGTTCGTTGGTCATATCAAAAGCAATGGCCGTGACCACGTTTTTGTAACCAATATCAAGGGCAAGAACAACGCTTGGGGCCGAACCGCTCAAAAAATTACCTATAAGATTCTAGAGAAAATGAAATTATGATAGGTACGGCTTAACTTTTAGGGAGGCAATGAATTATAATATGAATAGCTGAGGCTAACTTTTCTGAACTTCCATCTAACCGGAAAAACCTTGATCATGGCAAGTTACACTTAACTTTTCCTTCCAGAACCACAATTTTATCAACTAATCTAAAAAAACAGGAATCCACTGATGGTATCGGGGGAAGGTCTGATTCGAATTGGTAGCTGGAGTTTATTTGCCATGGCCGGTCGGGACTTATCACCGTGTCTTTATAAACATCATCAATTTTTGCCAGGTAATTGAAAGCGATATGAGCAAGTTCCCTCGGACACATGCTATAGGGTCGATTGGTATCAATGGGAGTCGCCATTTTGCAATCGATAGTCGAATTTAAAATATCCTCTTGGTATTTGTTAAAAAGCTGAATCCATGGTTCATCCTTTAATATGATCACCTGATCGTGATGAATCTTGATGGCCTCTTTAGGGGCCTGTACCCATTTAAAGTGAAAAAAACCGCTAGAGTAACCGGTATCAACTCGGAAAATTTTCCCGTTACAATCAGAGGTAATCCCAAGCGGTTGAATGGTATGGCCTACCACCATCCGGTCAACCCCCAGATCATTTAAAACTTCCGCTAATACACTACATTTTTCCTCGCTAAAATCCTTACTAAAGAAACGGCTCTTAACTGGACCTTCCTGATCACTTAATAATTCCGCTCGAATGTCTTTATAAAGCTGAGTTTGATACTCTGAATCGGCTGCCCAGGCAGAAACTTCTTCGTTAATAGCATGCAACCCTGATCTTTTCATCTTGGAATATTTAGGTGTAACTTCAGCATGCACAAAAAGAGTTTTATTTACGATAAGAGTTACATATTTTTCTGACATGATTTTGGCATATTCTCCTCCTGGACAAAAGGTAGCTGCCCGTCCTCTTATTGCCAAAGGAACTGGGTCACCATCTAGGGACTGATCACGGAAATAAGGGGTATCAAACCAGGGAATGGTGTTAGTCTGGTAGTATTCCTGACACTTGGTAGGAAGACTAAGCGGAGGGTGATAATAACTTAAAAAATCATCGTTGATAGCAACATATTTAAAATTCAATAGGATGTTATAAGCTTCGTGATTACCCAAAACCTCATAGACTGCACCTCCCATAGAAGGGGCTTCTTGTTTTATGGCCTTAAAAAAATCAATAACGGCCTTATCCTGGTTACCTCGATCAATTTGATCTCCTAGCTGCACCAAGATCGTGTTTGGGGCGATCCAGTGACGGTTATCATCAATAATATTAATTCGCTTAAGTAGTTGAAGAAGATTATCCAGATCACCGTGCACATCCCCGATGGCGATGATGTCCTTAGTAGTTGTGATAACACTTTCCCTGGCAAAAAGAGTGATATTAATAAGGCCCAGTATGCTGATAAGAAAAAAAATATAAAATTTCAAGAATAGATCTCCTTGGGAAGATGGAAAATATACTATGGAAGTGGGGGTCCCATAAAGCTATTTTATCAAACTAATAAATTTTTCCTGACTTTGATTGAATAATCATACTGGTAAGTGGAATTAATTTACAAACTTAAAACAACATACATGCCGATTTATCTAAAAAAAAAAGAGACCATGTAATTATAGGTAAAGGTAAATAAATTGGTTGAGTATTTTATTGCAATGTGTTACAGTCCCCTTTAGCAATTTGGGATCTCGCAATTTGAACCGGAGAGATTTTATGAAAAAATTAATCTTTATATTACCTATTGCCCTACTTAGCTTGATAAACTTTTCAACTTTTGCAAGTCCATTTAATGTGGAATTTAGATGTACTGCTCCTTCGGTTGAATTATGTGAAGAAAAAACCTTAAATGAACTTGAATCAAAGACCTGCGAAGTTATAGAGGATAGTGTGAGTTGTGAAAAAGCAGCTGTTAATAAAAAAGCATTTTATTGTTCGGCCCAAACCAATAGGTGCGCCGATGCTGGTTCTGATGGATTTATAGGAATTGATTGTAATCCAGGAACAAAAGTTAAAATCGATGACCACTTTCTAAGCGCAACTTGGTCCAAAGGTCTTTTTAAGCGATGGGTTAAAACCATGTGCAAAATGGACTGATTAAAATATCCCACCCAATTAACAATGACCTTTAAATCCTTACAGACGTATATTTTTAACGTCCTGCTGTCTTAAAAATGTTTCATAACTGCACTGATCGATAAGGATTCCAGTCAATTTTTTTGTCACCATCTTTGGTGTACCGTAAGCTTTCAAATTTAACTACCCTGTCAACATGTTCTGACTCTAATCACGGGCACTACCTAATTTCAATATGTTAGCTTAATAAGCAAGCGACTCCTGATAATCGGATTATCGCTTGGAATTAATCATATGTACGAACTCTAGACATACCAAACAATTCACTTGCTCAATTTTCAAGTGTTTTCCTTAAGATTTAACATCAAAATCCAGGCATATTTTTTGCACTTTTTTTACAACAACAGGAATTACTATGAAAGAATTATTACTGGCAATACTTTTGACCATCGCAATTACATCCTTAAAAAGTTTTAAAGATGAAAAGCAAACGTATGCATATAAAACTTTATCCAATATTCAATACGCATCTTTAGATTTGCCGACTTCCACTTTGCAAACAAAAAATTGATGTTTCCACAAACGTTAAAATTTCCTCAATTGAACTTTGAGGATTGATCCAGATGGGTGATCCGACAAAAACATAGGAATCGTAAGGAACCAGCATGCCATCTCCCTTGGGTAAGGCATTTCCCGTATCCTTCAAGTAAATTGGTACAAAAGGTATTTGAGGCCTTGATTTAAGCAGCACCGCAATCCCTTTTTTGAATTTTGCATGCCTGCCGGCCTCTCCCCTGGTGCCTTCAGGAAAAATCAGTAGTGATTCTCCCCGATCGAGATAGGCAATCATTTTATCAATGGCCTTAGAATTTTTTTCTTCAACTTCGTCCTTGCATTTTCGCTCAACGAGCAAGGCATTGACAAAAAATTCAGAAAGAAAAGAGGATATTTTATTTTTACCAAAATAATCTATGGCGGCCACTGGATGCACTTTATCCAGCATGGAAAATGGTAAACAGGCCAAAATTGCGACTGCATCAATATGGCTATTATGATTGGCAACTATTATATATTGCCCTTGCTTGCTAAAAGCATCATTAATTTCAAAATTCACCCCTACAAAAATTTTTAGAAATGGTCTAAGCAACAAACGATAGAGAATAAAAAAAAATATCTTTTTCATATTTAAACGTATATCCAATAATAATAAAGATAGAAGAAAGTGACGCAACTAAAAAGTAGCGAATCAAGTCGATCCAAAATTCCACCATGACCGGGAATAAGACTACCCATATCCTTAATTCCCAAATCTCTCTTAATGGATGACATATTTAAATCCCCTATAAATCCAGAAATCGAAATAACCAGCGCTGCTATCAAGGTTTGCCAGAAGTTAAGTGCAGCCAGATTTTGCATAAAATAACCCGTAAAACAAGTCAACACAAGTCCCCCCAGAAAACCTTCAGTAGTTTTATTGGGACTGATGTCCGGTGCAATTTTTCTCCGACCAAGAAGTTTTCCACAAATAAATTGAAAAACATCATTCACCTCCGTTAAAAACACCAAAAAAAGTAAGGTCCCGAGATTGCCAGCAGCATGATCAGGAATTTCTGGGAGTGAATAAAAATAGGTGATATGACTAAATCCAAATACGGTAAGCATCAAACCCCAATGTAAAACTGAAAATGATCTAATACTGTCCTTGGAATCCCCCCCCAATATGGATCTAAATGGTATAAAAAACAGCATTCCTACGGGAATAAAAGTTAAAAAAAGCAGAAAATTTTCTGTATACGCAAAATAAAATTGAATAGGAATAGCACAATATGTCCATAGTAAGGTTCTTCTTTTTTTAAGAGGGATATCCATCTTACTAATCAGTTCCCGGTAGGCAACAAATGATAAAAGTCCAAAAGAGATATAAAAAAATTCTTTAGAAATACAGGTCATCAACACAAAAAAAACTATTATAATCCACCATGAGTAAGTTTTTTCCAAAAGCGATTTGATCGTTTTACTAGGTTTTAGTTGAAAAATGGCCCCAAAAACCAAAGTGATCACAATCAATACACAAACAATCAAAAAAAGAGTGGTAGCTACTTCTTGATTAAGTAATGGAAAAATTTTCATAGAGTTTCATCCTAATTTTACCTTAAATCTTAACACCAATTTGTCGAAGAAGAAATATAATCCATCCTAAATTACGGAGTAAACATGTCAAGAAAAGTCCATGAATCCACCTTTGCCAGTTTTGATAATACTAAGCTTTTTTACCGGGCATGGGAACCCCTCACCGATACCTCGAGTAAAAAAGCACTAATAGTTATTCATAGAGGGCACGAACACACGGGACGCTTGCACGATCTTATAGACGGCATGCAGGCCGATGATTGCTGGGCCTTTGGCCATGATAGCAGAGGCCATGGGAGAAACGAAGGCCCAAGAGGTTATGCTCCTCATTTTAGTTATCTCATTAAGGATCTGGATAATTTTGTAAGTTTTATATCTAAAAAATATGACATTCCCATTCAAAATATGTTTATTGTTGCCAATAGTGTGGGCGCAGTCATCGCCAGCACCTGGGTGCATGACTTTGCTCCTCCCATAAGAGGCATGATTCTGGCGGCTCCGGCGTTCAAAATAAAACTCTACATTCCCCTTGCTCTTTTGGGACTTAGAATTCTAAATGCCATCAAGCATCCCGCCTTCATTACTAGCTACGTAAAATCAAAATTCTTAACTCATGATAAAGAGCAATCAAAGTTATATGACCAAGATAAATTAATAACTCCGCAAATCGCCGTCAATATACTCGTGGGGCTTTTCGATTTCTCATCTCGAGTTGTCAAAGATGCGGGAGCCATCGAAACCCCGACTTTAATTTTTTCCGCTGGTAGTGATTACGTAGTGTATAACGAGCCTCAAAAATATTTCTTTGATCATTTAAGTTCGGTTAAAAAAGAACACCTAATCCTAGAAGGTTTTTATCACGGCGTTTTATATGAAAAAGATCGCCATATTCCTTTTAAAAGATCCTGTGAATTTATTAAAGAATGTTTTGCAATTGAACGTCCTTATCGCAGCCTTAAACAAGCGCATAAAAGTGGATTTACCTTTAACGAATATCAAACTCTCCTGAATAAACAACGTCCAATCTATATGGATCTTTATTATCTGATTTTACGCTTTTTGATGCATACTCTGGGCCTTCTCAGTAACGGGATTCGCATCGGAATCCATGCGGGTTTTGATTCAGGATTATCTCTTGATTACGTTTATGAAAATAAACCAAGGGGATTTACCCTGCTTGGTAAGTTTATCGACGCTTGCTATCTCAACTCTATTGGCTGGAAAGGAATCAGGCAGAGAAAAATTAATATCAAAGTTGCCATTAATTCGGCCATCAATGATCTCAGTAAACAAAACAGGCCCATAAAAGTTATGGATATTGCTGCAGGCCCTGGTCGCTATCTTCTGGAAATCGCCAAAGAACATCAGCAGACTGACCTGCAAGTTTTAATTCGCGATCATGATATTAAAAATATCAATTCAAGCAAGGAAATTGCCCAGGGGTTGGGTATTAATAATGCACAATTCCTTCTAGCTGACGCCTTTGAACCTGGTAGCTACCAAAAACAAGATTTTCGCCCTAATATAGTGATTGTATCCGGCCTGTTTGAACTTTTTAGCGACAATAATCTAGTGGAAAAAGCACTATCTGGCATTACCAGCGTCATCGAAAATAACAGCTATATTATTTATACTGGTCAACCCTGGCACCCCCAACTGGAACTGATATCTCAGACTTTAAATAATCGGGACAATCATAGATGGGTTATGCGCCGAAGAACTCAACTGGAACTTGATCAACTATTTCAATCGTATGGAGCAATTAAGGAAAAAATGTGGATTGATGATTGGGGGATTTTTACCATAAATAAGGCACACATAAAAAAATAAAGGAAGGATAACGGTGGACCAACAATATCTTGAACAACTTAAAAATTATTTTTCTCTAATGACCATGAATGGAGGCGCTTATATTTTCCATACGGCAAATGAAATGGGAATCCTCATTCCTTTTTTTAAAAAAGGACAATTAACAAGCCAGGATCTCTCGATCGAACTAAATCTCCATCACCACGCTACGGAGCTATTTTTAAATTGCCTGGTGGCCATCAATATATTAGAAAAAAAGCATGAACTCTATCAGCTATCCCCGGTTATGAAACTTTTAAGTGGAGACTATCAAAATTTGAGTTCAGATTATTGGAAACATCTACCTATTTTACTCAAGCAAGGAATTCCATTCAAACGTATGGACCAGGCCTCTGACAGTGAACATGAATATCAAAAACAAGTCAAATCTCTGGAATGGATGATGATGCCATCAGCTCACTTTGCGGCCAACCATTATTACCGCAACCACCCACTTGGTGATCTTAATATTATCGATCTGGGGGCGGGTTCTGGGGTTTGGAGCTTTGCGCACCTGCTAGTGAATCCCAAGGCCAAGGCCACCTTGGTGGACTGGCCCAAAGTTTTGGAAGTGGCCAAACACAGTGCTCATCATTTTAAAATCTCAAACCATGTACAATATATCGAAGGCAATTATCATCAGATTGATTGCCCAAAAGCTGGCTTCGATATCGCCATGTTAGGCAATGTTACACATATTGAAACGCCCGAAGGCAATAAGGCCCTTTTTAAAAAAATAAAAAAATCCCTCGTCACTGGTGGAGAGCTCCAGATATTTGATGTATTTGGAACACATGAGAAGGGAAAATTACCAAAATCTTTATACGAAATGGGATTATCCATACGCACAGTAGAAGGACGGGTTTACCCGACAGACATGCTCAAAATCTGGCTTCAAGAATGTGGATTTTCTAATTTTGCATACGTGGAAATTGATATTGAACCCTATACCATGGGAATGCTTAAGGCAATCTAGGATGGAAAAGCAAACTGTACCCATTATTTTTTCTCTCATCGCCGCTGTCTTAGGAGCTGGTGCCCAATATTTTTACAAGGTCGGCGCAAAAAATATTTTTGAAATTAGTTTGTTTAAAAATTGGGCGATCTGGATGGGGCTTATCTCTTTTACTTTGGTATTGGTGTTATTTATTGCAGCTTTTAGAAATGGTGGCCGCTTGTTTGTTATCTACCCGGTCTATGCCACCACCTATATCTGGGGCGGCCTTATCGCATATTACATCGAAAAAGAATCTATATCTCACTGGCAATACATAGGAGTTGCCTTGATTATGCTTGGAGTAGGTGTCATATCAATCGGACATGCTACCGATTAAGCGCACGTTTAAGCCGAACCAATACTGTTATCAAACTCAAACCAAGGATTAATAATAAAATATGATTTAGATAGGCGGTGTTGCCAAGGAATATAAGTAGCCCCAATAATCCAAATGCAAAGGCCCTGTCACTTTTCCCCATCGGTCCGTCAAACCTTCTTTTACTTCCAACACAAAGTGCACACAGCCCGGCGTATTCAGTCAGCAGTGCAACCAACACCACTATTACTAAAATGGTAGGGTTTATATTTGAAAAAAACATAAAAGATAAGTACAAAACACCATCTGAAATGACATCGGTCATTTCATTTAATATTGCTCCCAGCGGGGTAATCATATTATATTCTTTGGCAAGCATCCCATCCATGGCATTTAAGGCCATTCTTATAAACATAAAAACTGGAATCATAATATAGAATTTACCACCCAGAAGATAAACCATGACGGCCACCACTACAGATAATAAGCAAGTAAACACCGTTAACATATTCGGGGTGATCTTGGATAAATAAATTAATCTGACCAAAGGTCTGAGCAAATTTTGAAATTTAGTCTTTAAAAGATATATACTCATGAATTTTTCTCCTTATTCAAAAATATAAGAATCAAGGCCGGCAACAAGATTAGATCTGCAATCAAGGCAACCAATAAAGAAATGGCAATAAAAATTCCAACTTGAACAAATAATTTCAAATCAGCTAAAAAAAAGCATGGAAAAGAAAAAATAAGCACTGCGGTGGTTCCAATTAAGGCCTTTGCCATCTCATCCAGAGAAAAGATCACCGCCTCCTTTAGATTACGCTGAAGCTTTAATTCTCTGATGATATTGGTTAAAAAATGAATAGTATCATCTACCGCAATGCCTATGGTGATACAAACCAAAATAACCAAGTTACTTTCCAAAGGAATTCTAAACATTCCCATAAGACCTGAGATCGTGAGAATTGGAAAAACGTTGGGCAGCATGGCCACGAGTGCCCATTTGAAAGATTTAAGCATCACCCAAAAAACAAGCATAATTAAAAGCAAGGTGCAACCAAATGATTTTATAAAATCCCTGATAACGTTATTATTGATATAACTTCGAATGACTGCAAAACCGTTAGGCTCTATTTCCAGGATTTCAGAATATTTTTTATCTAAGGCGAGCTTTCTTATTTGCATCAGGGTTTCCTCTAATTTTTCAGAATGAAGAGTGTTTAAAAAAAGCATAATCCTCATCTCCTGATGAAGCTCATTATAAACCTCTCCCAGGGCCCCATAGTCATGCAGTAAATCATGAAAACTTTGTGAAAGAACTTTGATCTTTTTAACATCAACTTTTTTATCGCCTGCTTTTATTTCTGCTTCCACTAATTTTATCATTTGGGGGTAAGATTTAAGATGGGAGGTAGTCGGAATTTTTTTAAGATCTGCTTCCAACTCCCGTATCGTTTCTACTAAGTCTAAAATTTTTTCATTTTTATTTTTAGGTCTTACCAGAATATCCACCGAACCGACAAAATTAAAATAATTTGAAAAAGCATCTACCGCAAGAGACAGTGGATGGGCAGGAAGAAATTTTTTATAGAGATTATCATTAATTTCAATATTTTTAGAAAAATAACCAAAAATCGCAGCGGTTACCGCAAAAAATACAATAATATATTTTGCTCTTTGTTTTATAAATAACCAAACGGTTTCCGTATTTAAAATCTTCATGGTAACCAGATTTTTACTGCTAACTGGAAAAATCTTCATCAGATAAGGTAAAAAATAAAAAGTCAGAAGAAAACAAACCGCCGTTCCAAAAGAGCAATAAAGACCAAAATAACGAACTGGTACGTTTTCATTAAAAACCAGGGATGCAAATCCAATGCAGGTGGTAAGGCTTGTGAGAAAACATGGTTTGAACAAGGCCCTTACGGTGCTACGAAGATCACCTCTCTTGTAATTAAAAGTGTTGAAAAAATGCATCAAATCAGAAGTGGATACAATTAAAACAAAAAACAAGGCAAAGGAACTATAGGGGCCAATGCCACCTTCATTTAAAATAATGACGACGATGGTGGCGGCGTACCCCAAAAACATAATATAATAAGTAAAAAGTACGGTTATAAATGACTGAAATAAATAGTAGAAAAAAAGTCCCAACATTAATAATAAGATAGGGGTAATGATCGTTTGATTTTTAATCATTTCTTGAGTGAAATGATAGTTTGCCACCTCCGTACCTATAAAATGCAATTCATAATCACCGTTTTTCTCATTCCACTTTTTTACCTTATCCATTATCGTTTTAACGTAAGGCACGCGCTCCTTTTCCTTTAAACGACTATCCAGTTGAAAAGTAAAAATTAAAGTGGAAAAATCAGCATTCACCAGGGTCTTATCCCACACCTGGGTCTTTAACTTTTCTCTAGCTTCAAGGGAAATCTGGGAATCCTTGATAAATTTTTCCAGATAAAAACCGCCGTCTGCAAATTTTACATATTTGGCATTACCAATCGACAGAACATCCGTTGGTGGTTTGGTGTATCTAATTACCCGACCAAGACTATCGGCCACTTGTTCAATTTCTGCACCCTTCATAGGGCGATCTTTACTCAGTAGTAAAAATATCTGATTTTCATCGTTATATTTTTTAGCGTAATCCTCATAGGTTAACCTGACAGGATGATCCTTGGGAAGCAGTTTTTGGATCTCAAAAGGCGCAATATTTCTTAGGAGATTAACACAGATAAATAATACTATTATACCCGGACAAAGAACTAATACTTTCATTATATAATTATGCATCACCTTATTCATTCACTACCGAACCCTTTTTTCCTAGTTTAACTAATTTTCTTAATCCTATAAAATAATTTAGAAGAAGGAATTATTTTCATATCAAGTATAAAAAAGGGGTTTGTGTGAAAGATTACAAAATTATCGTATCCATTTTCGTTTTTATAGCAGGAGCACTCACGGTTCATCTTTATCATAAGGCCAATTATGCTCCCTATAAAAAGATTTCATCCGATCGTTCCATTGCTCAGATTAATGAAACCCAACAAAGAGTAATCAACGACATCACTAAAAAAGTAGTCACTATCGATTCAAGAAAGTCACTCTTATCAACTTATTCATTCATCATGGATCAGGGAAAATCCTATCCTAATTTCCCGGCAGTCCAGATGTTTTATCACATAGTCAAACCTCTACCCTATCTTGAAGGTATTATTTGGAGACTTAGAGGACTTGTGGAAAAAACCGATATCACTCACCTTTCTATCCTTTATTATTTAAGGCGTTTTTATCACAATCGCTACGTCTATGGCCCTCACATTAAAACCCTCTTTCATTACCTGACCGAAGCCCCCCAAGATCCCAATAAAAAAATGTTTAACACGGTAAGTGAACTGCAAGACGCTTTAATGGAGATATCTCCAGTTTTTGAAAAAGAAGTTTTAAATAAACTTATTAAACTCAAAAGTAGTATCAACGACCCCGAAGCCATCCAATTTAAAATTGACAAGGCTTTATGGATTGGAAAAGATGAAAAAAATGGTATTCGCTTTCTGGATCCCTATGAAAATGAAAAATATTTTATTAAACCTTATCTCAATTATATCATTTCAGGATTGTCCAGGATTGTTGGTGGAGTTAAATACGCCAGTTGTTATAATTTTGATGACGTTCCCAATATTATGAGAACCATTCTAATTAAAAGTGCCATCAACTCCCTTGAATCCAAAATGAGACAAATTGTCACGATCCAGTCTTTACCCAATATTCTTACTCGAAAAGAAATATATAGCACCTTAGAAGAGTATCCTAATTTTCTTAAGGCAAGATACTCCGAAAAAGAAACTAATCAAATATTGGCCCAATCTTTCAACCATTTTATGTTTGCTGCGCATAATGATTTGGAAGGATATGGCTGTAGCATTGCTTACCCTTATGCGATTGCAAACAATTCCAATGAATACATGGAAAATAACTGTAAGCGATTTCATGATGAGAACAAAAACCAAATTTTATCCGGTAATTATTTCACCGCCACTGGCAACGATTATTTATTAGACCCAAATCAACTTTTAATTGATCTTAAACAAAAGCTGCACGAACTTCGTCAACGCTATACACTCTATGCGGAAAGCCGCAAAGGTAAAGACTTCACTATTATTAGTGATGCCACAGGACAACCAATCACTCTAAATATCAGAAAGGCTTTCATGTATCATGAAACTTTACAAAAATTCTTCCCTGAAACTTTCGAAGAGAACATTAATGAAACCTATCCGCTTCAAGGAGTTGGTCAGAAGGTTTCCATTCCTGGCCGGGATAAAAAAGAATGGCTTTGGAACTATGCTTACGGGCGACCAAAGACTTGGGATGATCCAACCCACGGAGGTTTTTTACCTGAAGCAACCAATGAAAATATGTATGATCAGATGAGAAACATTATCCTGACCAACTCCACCAGGCCCTTTAGCCAGTTTTTCTTAACCACTCCGTAACCCCAAATACATATCAAGTGCCGACTTCAAAGGTTGGCACTTGCCATAAGGAAAAATTATCCCGAAAGGAGATAGCATCCATGAAATCAATCTTTTTATTTATTTTTTCTTTAATATTTTCAAACCATTTATACTCAAAAAGTGTCAGCACTCCGATTAATGATGGTGATATTGGCCCTCTAAACCCGCTTCATGAGATTAACGAAAACCATATAAAAGTGCCCGATGATATGCCCACCGTGAATGCAGCATTAATCAGAATTAAAAGTGGTGGTGTTATTGAAATCACTAAAAATATTTCTGAAAACATAAAAATCAATACCACCAAGGCCATTAAAATTCGAGGAACCAACCAGTCGGTTACGGTATCCTACCCGACGCTTGAAGATGCTCCTTTTCATATCTATCAAACCAGCGGTCAAATCCATATATCCAATCTGACCATCCAAGGTGGCATCTATGGTGCACTTGTGTTGAGCCGGGTTCCGGTCACTTTTTCCAGCGTCGTCATAACCGGAGCAAACGCCGGGATTGTAGTCAACCAACAACCCGGTTATGAATCCAAACGGACCTTGATTGAAAACTCCACCATTACGGGAAACACCCTTTTTGGAGTTCTCTCCAGAGGCAGCCTGGTTTCCATATCAAAATCAGTCTTAACGAATAATGGAACGAATTTTGAGGCCATTTTAAATTCACGAATTTTTTTAAATGAATCATATTTCGGTCCATCTACTGAGGCCGCATTTAATGCCATGATTTCCCACAGTAGCTTGTTTGTTGATCGCTGTCTGTTTCCTTTTTCAAAAGGTTCTGGTGGAATGCTCCTGGAAGATATTGCAGATGGCAGTTCCATCGTGAACTCCAATTTTCAACTCAATCGTGGCGCAGGTTTGATATTAAAAAATTCATACGGGGTCAGGATCACCAACACCAAGTTTGTTGCCAACCATCCAAGAAAACACTCAGACTGTAAAACTGGCTCCCCCACGCCACAAAGCAATGATGGGACGACCACCGCTCCCGGCCTCTACGTGGTGAGCGCACAGGTTTTAAAAAACCTGAAACCCGGAAGAAAAACTGCCATTCCAGCAGGAGAAATAAGCAATATTTTGATTTGCCCCCCCAACCAGAACATGGACATAAAAGGCACCGGTCTGGTAGTTACTAACTCATCCCACATCACTATCTCAAATGCTGAATTTTCCTTCAATACTGAAACTGGTCTGTTTATTGAAAACTCTGCTCAGATTTTCGTCAAACAATCCCAGGGATCATATAATGCAAATTATGCAATTACATCGGTGAATTCAAAATCATTTATTAGCCAGGGCCTTTATGAATCAAATATGGGTGGGGCGATCCGGGCGTATAAGGGAGATATTTCCGTCACTCGCTCTTCGCTTCTTTCCAACCTTCCCTTTCCAGACAACCGGTTTGGAGTAGGTATTTTGACCGAAGATAGTGTTCGAGAAATGATCAGCAACACCATTTCTCAAAGTGGGCTAACAGGAATCTATCTCGTCGACAGCGTCTGTTTTCCTGCTACCAACCTCAGAAACAATAAAATCACCCAGTCAGATTTTGGAATCGTATGGACTTGCCCAACTCAAAATGGGATTTCCAATAACACTTATTCTGCGATTAAAGTGGAAAATGAGTTTTATTACCATGGTAACTATCCAAAACCTTCCCCTCCTCCAGTAATTTCTGAGGATTACCCACCATCCTCTTAAAGTGGGCAACGTCCGAAAATAGTTAGAAATTATTCAAACCCATTGTAAAAATTTCAAAAGTGCAAAAATTATCAAAAAATCATTAAAATTTATGGTAAAAATGCTCCATGCGCAACGCAGCAAATTACGAGAACTTACTAAAATAGGAGTGATTATGAAAAAAATCTTATTAGGAACTATGATATTGATGGCGCTCAGTTCGTCTCAAATCTTTGCCAAAGAAAATCCTTGGAGTGAAATTAATGTGCCTTTAGCAAAAGCACAGGGGATATCTTGTACAATGGACAACGGTAACGGAAGATTACTAAACACGCCCCAAATAACAGCCTTTACGATGAATCACCAAATTAAATTAAATGTTAAAATTACTGATAGTTATCATACCGGAAATCCAGCTGACATCCAATTCGCCAACGACATCAACGTCTCCTTTGACAACTGGGCAAATGTTCAAGTAACAGAAGTTACTGAAACAAGAGGCCCAGGATATAATACCATTAGCTACACTGGTAAAATCCAACAAGATGCCAGAGGTAAAATGCTAAAAGGTCATACCACCTTTACGGTGATCATGGATCGCTTGGATGCAAAACAAGACGTGCACTATAGAAGCAGAATACTTGTAGATGATGAAACTCCCGATTTTCCAGAATGGACCGAAGGACTGGAGTGGTTCTGTCAATTTACTCCCCGATAATAGAAACAAAATTCAGATCTTAAATAGGGCCCAAGAAAACTTGGGCCTTTTTGTTTTGTAAAAGAAATGTAAAACCTCGATTTTCCGACAAACTATTTGCTTATGCCCTATACACCTGACCTCTAACAGGTTCAGAATCAATACGAAAAATCCAACGATTACAAAGCGAAGTACTAACACCTATTGAGGTATATATGACGTTACCCTCCTTTAAATTTAGAAATCAAAGCATCCAATTTCCCATCATTCAAGGGGGAATGGGGATTGGTTTTTCAAATCATCTCTTGGCAGGAACCGTGAGCAAATATGGAGGATTGGGGGTTATTTCAAGTGCTGCCTTGGACAGTGTGGTGAGCTTTCGCTTGAAGGGGGAATATAGCACGAGAAAGGCCTGTGCTAGAGAAGTAAGTGATGCCAAAAAAATCAGTGAAGGGCGTCCCATCGGAATGAACATTATGGTGGCAACCGTTAATCAATACGATGATTCTGTACTTGGGTCCATGGATGGCGGGGTTGATGTTATTATCAGTGGGGCCGGATTACCAACCAAGTTACCGGGCATCGTAAGTACCCACCCTCGCGCCCAAGAAGTTGCCCTAGTACCGATTGTCTCATCGGCCCGGGCCCTTCAGATTATTATCAAAAAATGGGAAAAATATCACCGACTGCCTGATGCGGTGGTGGTGGAAGGCCCCCTAGCGGGTGGGCATATTGGTTGGACTAAAAAAGAGGATGCTTATGCTGATCATAACAAGCTGGAAAATCTGGTTAGCGAAGTACTGGAACTCACCCATCAGTATGATATTCCCTTAATTGCCGCCGGCGGAATTCATAACTATCATGACATCAAAAAATATTTGAATATGGGTTGTGCCGCGGTTCAAATGGGAACCCGTTTTTTAGCAACTTTTGAATCCGGTGCAAGTCAAAATTATAAAAATCATTTAGTAAAATGTACCAAAAACGACATAGATCTGGCGGATATTCCCGGTTCTCCCTGCAAGCTTTTATTTCGGGTGATCAAAACATCCCCTTTTTACCAACAAGCGCTCCATAAGGACCGTATTCCTCTATGTAATAAGGGGTATATCCTGGTCAATGGAGTCTGTGCGGCCCAGAACAATACCGACTGCTTTTGCATCTGTAACGGTTTATTGGCCTCTTCAAGCATTGAAACCAATGAATTGGAACTCTACACCGTTGGCGGACGGGCGGATGAAATCACTCAAATCATTTCGGTCCAAGATTTAATGCAAGAATTAATCACAAATCCAGATATACTTCTTTGCAACCAAATGGTATGCAACATGTGATATGAGAAGAAGTGTTTATCCGGTTACCATATTTGTCCTTTTACAATTATTGACCTATACCTCCATCACGCTTTGGATCGTATGGTACATTGTTCTCAAAAATAAATACGAAAACGCCCTTGAGCTTGCCAAAAAAGCCTATTCGGGGCTGGAGATATCCCATTCCGGCTATGCTCAAATGATTAGCGGGATTTTAATCCTATTTTTTATTTTGATTGCCTCCACCTTGATATTTATAGAATGGTTAAAGGCCAGACAATTATATAAACAAGGCTCTGATCACATCTCAGCATTTACGCATGAATTAATGACCCCTCTGACTTGTATAGATATGAATCTAGAGATTGTGCTCTCCAAGGAAAAAATGAGCCCAGAGCACATTAAAAAATTACTGGTCGCCGCTTTTTTAGAATGTAAAAAATTACAAGTCTCCATAAACCAGTTAATCGAATTAAAAAAAATTGAACATAAAAAAAACATTTTAAATTTTCAAGTGACTAATTTGGATAAGTTCGTAGGCGATTTTGTCAGCAAAAGTCAGCTGGAAAACCCACAAATTAAGATTTCCTATCTTTCCTGGCTGGAGGGTAACCTGTTCTATTTCATAGATCGCCAACATTTTCAGTGCGTTTTTAATAATTTGCTGGTTAATGCCATAAGCTACTGTGAAAAACCACCAGAAATAAACATTGTTTTAAAAAAGCATAAAGGCAGAATTTGGATAGAATTCACTGACAATGGTATTGGTCTTGAAAAAAAACAATTAAAAAAAATTTTCAAAATCTTTTACCGGGGTAACGAGAGAAAAAGGGGCTCAGGGCTTGGTCTTTATATCGTCAGCAACATTTTAAAATGGCATAAAGGTACCATATGGGCCACCAGCCAAGGTCTGGGCCTTGGTACAACATTTTATATGAATATAAAGCTCAAAGAATTTATCAACGATCAAGTGTAGTTATTATGGTGAACAAAATTTTAATCATAGAAGATGAAAAAAATATCTCGAACAGTTTAAAACTTATTCTGGAAAACGAAGGTTTTATCGTCACGATCAAGGAACTTGGCACAGAGGGACTGGCCTGTTATTCACAACATGATTTAATGATTCTGGATCTGATGCTTCCTGACATTGATGGGATAGAGGTTTTAAAACAAATCCGAAAAATCAATCTGCAGTACCCGATTTTAATAGTATCCGCCAAGACCAAGGAGGATGACCTGGTCAATGGACTGAGCCTGGGAGCTGATGATTACATCACCAAGCCTTTTTCCATCAATGAATTATTGATGAGAATTAAAAGAGCGTTGCAAAGGCAGCAGTTATATGAACATAAAACAAATCATACCGCATCCCAGATGAAGTCTTATTCCTTTGGAAAAAATACCATTGATTTTGTCAATCTTAAGGCATCCACCGAGCAAGGGGAACGCGATTTAACCAGCCAAGAAGTCCAACTACTGCTGGTTTTATTTAAAAATGAAGGGAAAATCATTTCTCGAACCAGTTTAATGGAGGAAATTTGGGGTCATTCAAGAGACATTGAAAGCAGAACCATTGATAATTTTATTGTCCGGTTCCGCAAATATTTCGAGCCAGACCCTAAAAACCCCAAACACATCCTAACCAAAAGAGGCCAAGGATATCTTTTTTTAAACTAATCCTCCATTTTTTGGGCATTTTGAATTTTTAATTAACAAATGTTCAGACAATCTAGAATTTTCAGATCGACAAATATCAAAAAATGTAAAAATAACAAAGCATATTGTTTCTGTTTCTCCCGTGAGATACCTTCTCATTTTTTAAGAGAAAAAACGGTAATGACGTTGGGAAATGAATATGAAAAATGTGATCCTCAAGATTATTTTCTGGAAATTAACATGTCTTTTAATCAGTTTTAATCTATCCGCTCAGGATTATTCGGGACACTCGCTATACCGTCTTATTTTCCTGCGAGACTTTAACCTACCCTTTAACCCCAATCAGGATTTATTGATTCCGGATCAGAATGAACAAGCCTACGAACAGGTACGAAACGTGATGGTCAGCTCGGTCATGAAGTCCATCATTCCTCTGACCGCTGTTTTCAAAGGACATAGTACAAGCGAAAATAATCTCTTCCCTAAATTATTAACCACCGTTTCAATTTTACGACAATCCTTAATCCAAGAGCTTTCTAAATCAAATTTTGATCGGCCGGTAAATTTTGAAGTACGCTTAATTCCTTGGACCAGCACTCCACCCTCCATAGGCGAAGACAAAATCACCATTTTTTCCGATTCCCTGACCAATATGCTAGGCATGTCACTGAACACCCCTCCCTTTGATACTTACGTATTGGAAGAAACCAAAAAACTCCAGGCAATACTTTTTCCCCAGGTCAAGGCAGCTGCCTTTTTGCTGGGAATGAATACCAAAATCCAAATTATGAAAGGCACTGACTCACATGCTTTTATAAAAATTCTTTTATGTATCAAACCTTCCCAGTCACCCTTCAAACAAAGCAATGAAAAAGTAGATTTTCAAACCCTGGTGGTTCCTGATCAACTGACCAACGGAATTGTGGCCGAATTATCCCTTGATGTAAATTTAACGGATGTGGCCCAGGCTCCGACCCTTTCCGTCCAATTTGGTGAGCTGCAGGCCATTGAAAAGGGAATTTATATTTTAAACCAACAAAAAAATAAGGAAATTTTCCCTTATCTGGAAGGCAAGGTGAAAAAGCTAGGACCATTCAAAGATGTCAATACCAAATTTTTATTTCCTCTGATGAAACTGAATCTGGAGACTTTAAAAGTCAGCCAGCTAGATACCCTGGTCACCCCGACCTTAAGTGTACTTGGCGCACAATTTGTGGTTAAAGGCTTTCGCATAGAAAGTGTCAATCAAGAATTTTCAAACGAAATAAACAAAATGCTGGAAGAAGAATTGCAAAAGGCCCAAACCGACCATGCCCCTGTCATTTTAGATGGATTGATGTCACAGGATGTTCTTTTAAAAAGTTTTCTAGCGCTTCTGGGACAGGAGATACAGTAATGAATCTATTCAATGTTAAAACACTTCTTGGCCTATGCTGGTTTTTTAGCCTTGCCATATCCGCCGTTGACAGTATCGATATAAACGAAAGGCTGCAACTACGTAACGAGCTTACCTTGATCACCCAAAAAATCCGACCTTTCTTAATTGACTGGCAAGTTAAAGAAAGACTGGGCAATTGGCTCAATCATCCAGTGAACAATTCATATATTGTTGAATGTCAATTCAAACTGCGTGCTTTTTTTGAAACCGAACAAGTGCTGGGACCACTTTGTTATTTTTTAAGACAAGATGATAAACAGATGCGTTTAAACTATTTTGACTTTATCCAAAAACAAATTCTTGAAACCAAGCAGGCCCTGCTGGAACTCCAAAATGATCCAAGATATGAGGAAGAATTTAAAAATAATGGTAAGGTGAATTTTAATTTAAAGGCCCAAAATTATTTAAAAGTTTTCCGCTCTTCCTATGATCCTTTAAAAATAAAAAATTGTTTTGGCCCGGTCCTTAAGGCAGATTGGGATAAGATTATTAAAAATGACCAATTAACTTTTTCACCATTTCAACAAACCGTTACTTGTTTAAGAGAGCTCCCAGAAATTTCTACCAAAAACGGCAACAAACCATATTTTGCGCTAAACTTGAAACATGAGTTCATAAACCATCCGGGACACGCCATTTCGGATACCGGTTGGATTCCTGGTAACCTGGTTCAATATTTTGATAAAAATGATTATTCATCCACCCTCATCAATACGCTTGGCAAAAAACATGAGCTTTTACCAGACCTTTACCCGGTCAACGAAGCTGGGTCCATTGAATCATTTTTTAGTCAAGATCCTTTGAAGGTGTTGACCCACGATGAAGGTTTTTTTTCTATGGAAAACGATCCGGTATGGGGACAAAAAAACGGAATATTTGCCGAGATCAAAAAATCCCTGGACGCGGCTACAGATACTATCTTTGTGGATATCTTTTTTTTAGGTGGCACCATGGGGGTAACATTTGCCAAATATTTGGTAACCAGACTGGAAGATCCATCCAGCCAGTTAAAGGTTTTTATTTTGCGGGATTTACTTAACCATTATGGGCACGATAAACAAATGTTACCGGTTTATAATTACCTCTATGCCTATTCTCAAAAATTTCCCCAGCGCCTGATCATTGCACCTGCTCATATCAACAAGCATAAGTCAGGACTTCCCAAATACGTTGGTAATATTATAAGCGAAGAATTTGTGGCCAAAAGCGGTTTGCAACAGCATCTTTCCCTGTATGCAAATGCGAAGTCAGATCACTCCAAGGTGATCGTCATTGATGCTAAAACGGATCATCCGATGGCATGGGTGGGATCAAAAAACTTAGTTGATGCCTCTGGGGCAGTTTGCTACGACGATATGACCAAAGTAACAGGCCCTGCTGCCAGCATCATTCAAGATGATTACTATTTCGACATGTTTTATGCGCTTAAAGAGGAAATCAGTGACCAGGACTTGAAAAACATCGCTCAAAAATTAAACCTCCCCCATTCCAATGAAGCTGAACTGATCGCCCAAATTCTGGCACCTTTTGATTTATTAAATCGAAGTGGTGATGGTACCGCCACCAATAAACAGGCCATTAATCGAACCTATCAGGGAACTTCCCTGGTGCGGATTGGTTTAAACAATTTTGATTCCACCAGGACCAGTGCCATTGATCAAGTTTTACAAGGAATTCAATTTGCCCAAAAAAGTATTTTTATCAAGGACCAATATCTTTTTGACCGCAATATTGTTTTGGCACTCATTAATGCCAAAAATAACAATCCTGACTTAGACGTTCGGATTATCCTTGATCCCTTGCCTGAATCCCCCATTGTGGGATTTCCCAATATTCTCTATTCAGATGTCTTGAAAAAAGCAGGTATTCCAACCAAGTTCAAGACTATTATTAATGATGACCTCATCAGGCAGGAATTTCATTACAAAACCATTTCAATGGATGGAAAATATCTCATTACCGGATCTGCCAACAAAGATCAAACCACCATGTATGGGGCCTTTAGGGAAGAACAATTAGATCTTGCTCATTCCGATGCGGCCTTGATTCATGACCGGGAATTTTTAAAATACTGGAACGACTCCGATGAAACATCTGCTGAATTCACTGACTTTGATTTTCAAGTTCCGCTGGGAATCAAACTGGATAACCAACAGTTTATCAGTCTGGTTCGAGACCTGATTTCCATTTTGTATGATCATGTGGCCCAATAAAGTCAGTGGTGCATGAAGCGACGCAAGGTGTGTTTTGCGCTCACTTTTAAAATTACGCTCATTTTCCATAGCAATTCATTAAGTGTTGGTTTTATCGACTTATTTATCCATTTGAGGGTCTTTTCATAATTGGTATCATTCTTGCTTACTGATAGATCACAGTTGTTTAACAAAACATATACCGAGGGGGGAATATGTCAAAATTTAAATCACAAACGCTCAAATCTTTCTTTATTTTTTCATTGTTTGTAGTTTCACTCTATGGAGCTGCAACTTTTGCGATGGACTGCCCGGGTGGTCGCTGGGTTAATGGCGGTCTTTGCCGGGACATTGGACTAGATACTCATCGTGGTGTTTGCTCACCTGGTGCCATGTTTGAAACCTTGTGTGACGACCGACGAGGTTCTAACGGACAGGCCCAACACATAACCTGCCAGGGTTCACAAAGATGTTATAATCCACACAATGATTATGATGACGATTACAATGATTATAATGACCACAACGATTATTATAACGATTACAATGACCACAATAACTATTCCTGCAATGAATGGGATTTTAATCGCAACCGACCTTGCCAACCCGGTTATATAAACCGAGATTGCTACGGTGGATGTGAACGAAGACGATATTAATTTTTAAAACATAGAGTTTTGATGTCGAGTCAAATGTAAAAAAATAAAGGGCCTGTATTAAACAGGCCCCTTTTTTATGTTTATCACTTAGAAACTTGGCCACACTTTTTGTAAGCGGAGGGACTACAGTGGTTTTTAAGCCCTGATATTGTAACCAATTATTCGACCTCGGAAAGGCAAATATAATCGTGACAATCACACTGGAAGGGAATCCCTCCACTCTTGGCGCACTTCAAGGCGAACTCTTCCCCTTTGGTATATTGCACAGTGCAAAGTTGTTCAGTATCCATGGCATAACAAGATCGTAACTCACCATTGATATCATAACCAGTTCTTTTTAACGAGTCTTCATCCTGAGACGTTTCATGCGTTACTACAGGTATCGATTGAGAACTTCCACCAGTTTCATTAAGGTCTGCTAACGCCAACGAAGTTAAGGCCAAATACAAGCTTGTTACTAATAATGTTATTTTCATTTTTCCTCCAAATAAGCGTGCAATCATTAAATTGCACGCTGTTAATATTATAGCTACTCACTCTTTAATGTGTTTTCACTTGGAGGTGGTATATTATACAACCTAAAAACAAACAAGAAGTCAGGCAACTATTACGCATGGCGTGAGTCGATACATCCTATTGCGTTAGTTGGGTTTTTTACTTGCACCCAAATTTAACCTATAATCAATATGATCATATTTCTTTTACCATGGAGTTTTGCATGAAAATCAATGTGTTAGTACTAGACACTTCTCTTGATACCTTCACCTATATTAGAGATATTCTTGATAACAACGAATTTGAAATTAAAAATGGCACAACCGCTGAAGAAGGTTTTTTTATCCTTAATAAATTCAAGGCCGATATCGTCCTCGTAGATGTAAATCTGCCTGATAAACAAAATCTTAATTTTCCAAAAAGAGTGAGAGAAAACCCCAATCATTTTCTAAACTCCATGTATATCATTGGCATGAGTTCCAAAAGTGGTGAACAAAATGAGGCCAAGGTAAAGGCCTTGAACAAAGGGGCCCATGATTTTATTAAAAAACCTTTTTCCCAGGATGAACTGCTCGCAAAAATTGATGTTGGCAAGCGTCTTTGTAAAAAACTTAAACAGGCTGAGATCGAATTTCATGAAATGTTTCAAAACATGGATGTGTTACTTATTCAAGATGGAGGATGTGCTCCTGGATATAATCCGGTCACTGCCTATCTAACCAATTATCTGGAACAAAGTGGCCGCACAGTTTTCTGTACCAAAGAGGGTTATAAGTCCGTGGTATCAGCAAGTGATAATGATTATGTTCGTCTCATATATAATTCCACTGAACATAAAAAAAATGAACATATTAGAAATGTGTTTAATGTTTCCCTGCTAAGTGATGCCAGAGGGGCACAATTTAGATCTGAACGTTTCCCAGAATTTAGCAAACTAGATATTCAAAAAAAAGCGGCAGAGGAGATTGTTAGACGCAAGATCAAGGCTATCGTGGCCATTGGTGGAAACGGCACGTTCATGGGAATTTACAATCTGGCCAAGTTGCTTCCTGATCATATCAATTTATTTTTCATACCAGTCACCATTGATTCTGATGTGTCAGGCACAGAAACCATCGGGGAACACACCGGGGTTGAAATGGGGGCCGAAAAAATCCGCTGTTACATGGCCGATGCCAGAACCCACAAGCGCGTTTATATTATTGAGATGATGGGGGCACATGGAGGTTTCCATGCCCTACATTCATGTATTGGTGCCCGGGCCCACTTGGCGGCCTTACCTGGTATAGAGGTGGATTTTGCCAAAGTCGTACACGCCTTAAATGAAAAAGAATCCGCCGTCATTGTGGTAGCCGAAGGTTTCCAGGTGGAGGAGAGAAAAAAACAAAATATAAAAGGGAATGCTGCCAAATATTTTTATCAAAAATTAACCGAAACCAACATCCCCATTCGGCCCAAAATTGTCTGTGAATCCTTTTCCCGGGATATCCGAGGGGCTCAACCCAACAATTTGGATATTACGCTGGCCCAGCGAATGGCATTGATCGTTGCCACCAGCCTCTCCAATAATCAATCCAAGCTCATGCCTTCTATCCAAGGAGGGCTCGAAGGCGTCATTTTATTTGACGAAATCACCACTGAAAATGCGGTCAATCCATCTCTACTTAAAATAGCTAATCGACTGTATTAAATTTTATTTTATTTCCGTGCTGGCCATTTTGTATTTCTCAATGATAGCGGGAATAATTTTTAAATGATTGCCATAACCTCGGGCCTTCGAGGAGGCTTTTCCCATAAAACCAAAAGCATACTTTTTCTTCACCACATCTTCCAACAGAAGATTACTACCAAAAGATCCTTCATGAAACATCAGATCCCCGGTGATAGAAGCAAAAACCCTCCCATAAAATGACAAAATGGCGGTCTCCCCAACCTGGGCACCCATCTGACAAGCAATCCCATTTTGTTTAGCATACTCATAAATTCTCAGAGCATTAAACATTCCACCATTTTTTGAGATTCTGATATTCAAAAGAGTGGTGCTTTTATTATCGATCAATGTTTTGGCATCCTGATATGAACACAATGATTCATCCACACAAATTAAAATATTGGGAAATCTTTGCACCAAGGTGGATAATCCGGTAAAATCCTCTTTTTTGATAGGCTGTTCACAGGAAACTATATCATATTTTTGCATCATCGAAAGCTGGGTGATGGCCTCTTCCACGGACCAGATACAATTGGCATCAACTCTCACGTTTGCTTTCGGGTAATATTTTCTGATGATCTTAAGCGCCTTCTCATTTTCTGCAAAGGAGCTAGTCACTTTCAATTTTAAATTTTTAATCCAAATCAGTTTTGCAATCTTAACATATTTTTTAATCTTTTCTTCATTATCCGCTGACAAAATAAGACTATATTCCACTGAACTCTTTTGAGGAACAAGGCCCAAGAATTCGTAAACATTTTTTTTCTGACTTTTGGAGAGCGCATCAATCAAGGCCAGCTCGATCGCACAGATGGCGGTTAGATTCTTCCCAATCTTAATATCATCGTGAAGACTCAGGATGAATTTTTTTAACGCCACTCCATCTGAAAAATCTTTTTTAAGTACCATAGGAGTGATTATGGTTTTGATGGCATCAAGCGAGGATTCAATGGTTTCTCCCGTAACATAAGGTCTGGGCAGGCACTCTCCATAACCAATCTCCCCATCCTCCAATTCTATTTTAATAATAATGGAAGAAGAAGTACTTCTTTCGGCCAGAGCATGCTTAAAAGTCACTTTCATCGGAAACTCTTCATGCCAAACCACAATCTTTTTTACTTTCATCTATTTTATTCCCTCATACGCTAAGCAGTTCATCCCTAACCTTGGTATCGCCCGATAAAATGACCATTTTAAATTGGCCTTCTCTTTGTCCTTCTTTAACTTTTTTGGCCTTGTAATTATTGAAACTTCCGCTTCTGATTTTTCTTAAAACAATCGCTCCCAGTCGAAGCGAGTCCCTTTTGGCCTTATATTCTATATTAATCTTTTTTAGCTTCGTTTCAATTGATAAAAGCATCTTTTCTTCATTTGCCGTACCAATTTCTGTACTGAACTCGGCAATCATTTCATAACATTTTTGTTCCACGTTGGCGTATAGAAAATAAAAAACCAACGGGAGATTCATTTCTTCCTTGGTTTTTTCAATGGCCTCCATAATCTGGCTTTCGTATAATTTTTCACCAGTTATATTACAAACCCCTTTTCCTTTTTGTAAGAAAACGATCATGGGAGTGGTTAAAAAATATCCAGTGACTTTTATAATGTCGTTCATATTATATCGATACAGTCCGCTATTGTTGGTCATAAATAAATAATAACTTTTACCCACTTCCAATTGATGGACCATCTTAAACTGGTCTTTAATCCCATTATTCCACGCATCCACTTCGGCAAATTCAAAGAAATTTTCTTGAATAGTCAAAATCCCTGAAGTATCCCCAGGATAAATGGGAATGGACCCTCTCAATTCTGATGCCAGATAACCAATATCCCTGATTTGGGTATCATCCGTGAAATATGATTTCATTGATTTGATGAAATTCCCGGCATTTCCACCCGTCCAGCAACCAATCGTTTTCAGATTAGGCCAGATTTCCGAGGGACGAAGAATCTTATGGGTGTTAAACAACTCCTTAAGTTCCAACGCCCGATCGGGATCGGCTTCATGGAATTTCAGTAATTCGGCTTTCTCATCTTTGGTATATTTAATGGATTCATTGACCGTTCCATTTTCTATATCCGCTATCAAGGATTCTTTCCATTCATTCATTTTCTGGCATAACAAATAAATCGTACTGGGATTAGCGCTGGCTAAATACGTAATATTTTTTTCCCGCAGTCCCAGAAGTAATACGGCATAATATTTGGCGGTGTAATCCTCCACTCCCATGACAAAACTGGGAATGACATACTTTCTTCTAATGATTTGGGGAATGCTTTTATACATATGACCTGAGGTTGAACCAAACGGGGTTCCATCTTCCACATACCCTTCCACCGCAGGACTGACAATGGCCAAGATTTTTCCATCAAACATATTTTTGGCCTTCATGGAATAATTATAAAGCCAGATTCTACTAACGGCCGTATGGCCATTTTTAGCAGTGGTTTTGGTAATCGGTAAATATTTAGGCTTGCCAGTGGTTCCACTCGTTGTGGCGTACAAGAAAGGTTTCTCTTTAATAAGCACATTCGCTTCCCCCCTGCAGTGCCTCTCCATATAAGGGCGTAAATCCTCATATTCAAAAACCGGTAATCTGGTTTGAAAATCTTCCAGTGTCCTTATATCCTTGAAGCCATATTTTTTTCCAAATTCAGTGTCAGCATTGCGATCAAGAATTTTCTTAAGTAACATAATCTGGCTTCCTCGAGAAGTCAGACAGGCAAAACGATAATTGTTCCAAAAAAGTTTTCCTTGAATATCGTTGACTGATTTTAGGATAAAAGTCGGCAGAAATAGCTTAAGCTTCTGAACCAATTCCTTAACACTATTCGTACGAAAAAGCTCCAGATTGATTAAAATAAAGGTTTTGGTGGTTTTATAAAACAGATCAAAGAAAATCGCCAACCACTTAAGGGTTTGTAAAAGAATAAATCGGCATTTACCAAGACCGGAATATTCCAAAACGATCGGTCCTGGTTCCTTATATTTTTTTATCCAGGCATATTTTAATCTTTCCAGTACAAAAGGTATCATATAATACTCCTAAAAAATGCATGCACTATTTGATCATTTTACTAAATCTTTCCAGAGCATTGAACAATGTTTTGAAGTTTTTCTCCGGGACACTCATTTCTGCCATTTTTTTATCAGCAGCAACAACTTTTTGTAATACCTCCAGCAATTGATAGGCATCCTTGACCTGTTCAGAATAAACAATCTCTTGTTTAACTTCTGATAGGGCGACCATGATCTTCATTGAAGTATCTATATCCTTCAAGGCCTTGTACATGGGAGCAGTTTTGGGCATGATAACTGACGCTAAAATTGCTTGAACCTTTTTCATCTGAATTATTTTTTGCTCCTCGGCACTGGTAAGGTCAGGCGACGAATAAGCAATATTTTCTTTTTTGAGCTTATCCAAATCTACTATTTGTTTAATTGCTGCAATCGACTTCACGTTATGCACATATTGTAAAAAATTGATAATATCAGTTTCAAAATTTAAAACCCCAATTTTATGTTCAGATAAAGTGGCCGGGTCAATTAAACCGTCATTGATCTTTTTTCCAAGCTTAACAGCGTCTATCAGGATAGCAATAAAGGACTGCGCATTACTTCCCTCAAAATCCTTTTGTTCATCGGCCAAAATATCGGATGCCAGCGCAAAGGCGGTTAAGCGATGTCTTTTTTCAACATCACAGACTGGCTCAAGTTTCGCATCACAGGCCGGATTCACGCTGTTATTTTCTGGCAGATACTCGTTGTAAGGCGATAAGAAAAATAAGGTCACACTATTTTTGATATATTTTTCTCTATCAGAAGCATTCAACTTTATTTTTTGAAAAGGCATGTAGCTAAAAAAGATACTGGCCTCTGCTGACATGGCAGGAAGGGTTTCAGTGTCCCTAATATGATTTAAAGAGGCACGCATATCTTCCAGCATGGCCTGGGCCTTGGAATCTTGTTTTAATTGATTGGTACTGATCTCCATTCTTTCCGAACGGTCCCGCATATCTTTAGAAATTCGGGTGCTTTCGTCCAGTTTACTACAAGATACCAAGATTCCCATAGAAAGCGTTAATGCACATAACTTATTGATTTTCATAATATTTCTCCTTTTCTGTACTCATTTATAATCTAAAACAGCCATACCTTATCACAAAAGTTGACACATGTCGTTATTTATCTTGATGTAGGTAAATTTTTTAAAAATACTCAAATTAAAAGCAGATTTGTGATTTTTATCAATGCTCTTGTTTTCCTGAAATCGTACAATTGTCTCCATGATTTTGGCCCGAGTAACCAATTATTCTCTCACACAAGGATTTTCATGAAAAATTTTTATCCCCTATTGTTTTTCATTATTACTTTTGATCTCTATGCCAACATGATCGCACCCACTAACCAGGCCCTCACACTTGCCCAAATCAAACAAAACCAGCAAACCCATACCCTGCTGGTCACCGCAGTCTTTCCGGCCACTATTTCCGCCATTAATCTAAGTAAGCAGTTGAACTACTATTCCGATTACTCACTGGATGTTTTTAAAGGAAGCAAGGATTTTTCCTACTTCATCAACCTGATTAAAAATCCCAGTCTCATTGAAACGTTTAATATATCTGATCTCCTGCCTGCTACTTTTATCCACACCAAACACATTGGTGCCGCTGGTAATTATCCTGAACACGCCAGCGAAACCAGCTTGGATCCCAAAAATGTATTTATTTTTCCCAAAATTGGCGACATCTTTCCCACGCATTCAACGATCCCGGTAATAAAAACTGAGCTGCTCGATTATGAAGTGGAAGTCTGTGCCACCTTTGATCGGGATCTATACGACATGTCTGATTATGACCAGGCCATCGTTGGATTATTTGTCTGTAACGACTGGTCTGATCGCAGTCATATTGTGCGAAAATTTGATGCAAACCATCCGGAACTGGCCGGTGGATTAACTGATGCTAAAAGTAAACCCGGCTACTATCAGGCCGGTTCATTTCTGATTGTCCCCTACCATGTAGATACTTTCATTCAAACAATTGACTTAACCCTCACCCTCAACGGGGAAGTGAAACAAAATCAAAATGCTTCTAAAATGATTTTATCACTAAGAGATTTGATAAACATGACGTTTCAAAGAGGTGCTGAACACACTTGGTATTGGGGCGACGAAAATATCGCCATCATCCCCTCTGGTTTTATTGAAAAAGGCATGACCTTGTTAACCGGAACCCCCGAAGGAGTCATCTTTAGGCCACCATCAACCACCACCAAACTGGGATATGCCGCCCGATATATCATTACGGGGATTCTTGGCCCTTTTTATCACCAAACCATCACCGATTATATAAGAGAAAAATATATAAAAAAACTGATCAAGAAAAAAGTGTTCTTACGTCCTGGTGATCACATCGTCTCTCAAGGAACCTATCTTGGCACCATTGAAACCAATATTATTGCGCCCACTCAGAATTAGAAATTTTCATCTTTGACTAAAGCTGACAATGACGATATCCAAACACGGCCCCTTGCTGCATCAATTGGCTGACTGTTTTACCTTTGTCATATACTTCCTGCCAAGTTTTGCGAGTGGCCTTGATAAGTTCATAGGACATGCCAGACAGCCAGGCAACATTCTTCGTGGCCCAAAAACCTTCATGATTCAAGGCCATTTGACAACCTAAATAAACACTTGAATATAATTTGTAAGTTTTAAGATGATTTACCTCTGCAAGTGAAGCCAGGGTGGCCTTGCCGGTTCTGGTTGAAAATAAAATCGTGCCAAATTCATTATTAAAAACCCCCACACTTTTGGTCACCACTTTTTGAAGTTGGACAGTGGCCGCCAATATTTTAGCATAAGTTTGGTAATCATTTTTATACAAAAGGTTGGCAAGCAATCTGGAAACTTGCACCCCATTATCATCAAGACCTAAAAACGACCCCAATAAGAAGGCCTTACTGGGAACTGAAAACAATCCCCTCAACTCCTCAATAATATCATATTTTTCTGTCATCTTTAAATTAGCAATTTTTCTACCAAGTAAACGGATCGCTGCAGGCATGATTTTCAACAACTCTCGATCTTGTAAAACACTAAAAGCCGCATGCACATCGGTTCCCATACAAAATGGGCCCCAATATGAAGCTTCATTCCGACAATAAGGCATTAATATATCAATCCAAGAATTATCCCCCAGATCAAAATTCAAATAATTGGCCACATCCCTTATGTTGTTCACCTTCGAGTTGGTACCCACATAAGGTTTTTTCAAATCCGCAATCAAAAAAGCTTCCTGACAATCAAACTTTATATTAATCACGGCCATAAATTCAATCTCATCAAAGTTAATAATTTCTTCTTTGACCGCACTTAAGGCATTGGTGTAGCAATCGGCCCACCCAAACGCGTAACAAGAAAAAAATAAGACCACCATAATGATGTATCTCGCTATATCTCTCATTTTTAGTACCTCTTTTTAATCCAAAGCAAAGGAAGATTAATATAAACACTTCGTTCTATGAGCGGATCCGCAAGCACCCATCCATCACTATATTGTGACTGCCACCAGTCCCCATAGCTATTTTGAATTTTAAACAGGGTTTGGCATTGCTGTTTATCGTTACAAACTTTTTTTATCCCGGTAATCAATGCACTATGAACCTGATCTTTATTTGAGGTACTTGCTCCAACAAAAAAATTGATAATTAACGGAGTATCACCGGCGATTTGCTCCTTTACAGTTTTATAAAAATATTCATAATCAATTTTGAAGTTTTGGAAAAACTGACTACTTTGTTTTATATCAAAACCAAGCTCTTTAAAAACATCTACTCTTTTATCGGAGCCATGACATTTCTTGGGAATGATAGTCGCATATAGCATCTGTTCAAACGTTGCATCTTTGGAAAAAGCAATAATCTGATCGAAATCCAGATTTGAGGTAAAATGGGAAAGGGTACGCGCGAACTCTTCACCACATGAATAACGCCGTTCAAGCTGCCCATTATATATTCTTTTGACCGTTTGAAATAATGATTCATTTCCTTGCTTTTTATCTGAATAACGGGCCAAGTATTCCAAATAATTTTCATAAGGTGCGCACGTTTCTAAAATCAGATAGGGATCAGCCTGTCCTATTGTCAGAAGTATCCCATTTGAAAATCCTCCTTCAACGATAGCCTGGTCACTATTACCTGCAGATAGTGAGGTTAAATGCAAAGATGATACGATGGGAAGTTTTTTTACACACAAATCAGCAAAATCAAAATATGAAATTTTCTTACTACACAAAAAATGGTCAATGGCCGAAGCTGTCGAAAATGCAAAACAATGTCCGGCATTGCCTTGCTTTCTAAGTGGTGGCATTTCACTTAAGACCATACTCTCTTTTTGATTTTGGAAATTACGATCAGGTAAATTATATGGCGGCGCTTGAAAAGTAACTTCCACCGCCAAGGCACTTAGAGACAACAAAAGTATGATAATAAACTGAATCATTGATCCAATCAATTAGTCTTAGGAGATAGAAAATTTACGATATAATCAAATACTTTGTCAGCGTCTTCGGTAAACGCCAAAAAATGTTTGTGTTTTTTACCACCATTAAAAAACTTGGACTGAGCTCCATCTGGATTTTGCGCTATATGGGCCAAAACTTTACCGTTATCCATCATCTCGTCACCTCTGACCATGACATACAGTCTTTCTTGACTATTTAATGAGTTTTTAACATCTGCACTTTTTTCTTTAATAAAATCATCCATCAATTGAGTCTGCACCAAAAACTGCTTGGTCATGATTCTCAGCGATTTTTTATCATCATCAATAAGTTTTAAATATTTTTCGTCATCAGTAAACCAAACGCCGCCATTGCTGAACTTATCAGTGATCATAGATTTAAAATACCTTTCAGGGTCTGCATTTTTAAAGTCACGCATCATTTCTAACGTTACCGGCATACTCACCACATTTCGATATAATCCAGGAGTAGTAAAAACTGTTGAAGTTATTCTTTCATCCTTATTTTGTAATAAATAGGCAGTAACAATTTTTGCCCCATAACTATTGGCCCATAAATGAATCGGTGATTTAGGATACTCCTGCTTTACATTTTCCAGAAACTGATCAAGAGTTTCCACAAAGCTTTCCCATTTATTAATATGTCCTTTAAGTCTGGTTGTCATATCAGCGCTTAACTCTTTATCACTCGTTCCAGAACCAATACGGTCAAATGCATAAACCACGAATCCTTTATCACGCAACTTCTCAAAAGTTTCATTTTCCCAGCCACGATGACTTTGTAAACCGTGATTATAGACAATAACAGGATTATCATCCTTTTCGTTTTCCGGAACCCATTTGGTATAATCAATCCGATAGTCAGCTTGTGATGAGTTCAATTTTACAAAGATACTGCCATGGGTGCCAGTTTTAAGCAGTGTCTCGAATGCAAACAGATTAAGTGAAAGCAGTAAGAGGCCTAGGATACTTAGTTTGGTTTTCATTGTATTTTCCTTGTTAACATAAATTGTTCCTCCAAGTATGTACACCACATCTATAATGCGTGGCAATATTATTTAGCTTTCATTACTTTTTTTCATATTGGTTTGCCATTTTTGGATTACAATTAACTTATCATGAAATATTTCAATATTTTGGTATTCATTTCAATGTTATCTACAAGTTATGTCGGTTTATCCTCAACGAACACGGCCAGTTATCAATTTAATTTTAATCTTGGACAAGATAATCCAGACGAAGGGGAAACTCGAACTGGAAATGCCTCCATGGCACGCTTTGCAATTTCCACCAAACCTCGTCTTTTTAGATTGGTGGGTGCCTTTACTGCTTTAACCGGAGGAGGACTGCAACAAGGCGAATTTTCGGCTGGTCCTCATGTCTATCCGTTTGGAAATATTAATCGAGGTTTTATTCAACCTTATCTCTTTGCGGAAGGCTCCTTTGGTATTGGAACATTTGAAGAAAAAACCAGATATGATAGCGGATACGGGGTTGGTGTTGGTTGCGATTTTTTTCTAAATAAAAAAGGCGGTATGACTTTGGCAGTTGAAAAAAAAGAAGCTGCCGAGTCTGCCTACCGCCTTTGGATTGGATTTATCTACCAGGGTAGATAAACCTTATATTTTTTTAATTTAAATATTTGTATCTCAATGCTCCTCCGCTTATCCTGCCGTACTTAAGTGTGGTTAGATTAGAAACGGAGTTTCTTTTTTCAATCGTCCATTCTCCCACCAATTGACCATCCCAATAAAGCTTGCTTTTATTTTGGGATAGTAAATATTCAATTCGCAGTTTATGATTTCCAGATTGAAAACTTCCAGGAGCAGTTTGGGCCCAATGGTCAACTGTCGCACCTAGACCGCGAATACTGCCTTTAATTGCCTGGGTAAAAAAGATTTTTTTGTTAAAAAGCCTAAATCCCATTATGCTTGAACCTTCATACCAAAGATCAATATGCTCGGAATTGTTTCCTTGCAAATATCTTTTTCGATAATCCGCATTACAACCATTTAAATCAGCTTCTAATACCCAGTCTCTGCCGTAGTCTAAGTCCATCGAGACCGCGCCACTTAAATCACCCGCAGAGGAAAGACTAACTTCTTTTACCCATTGCCCTGGAGTTCCCGTCGGCGTTGGAGTAGGTGTTGGATCAGGACCAGTTGTCCCACAAAGTCCGGTCACCTTATAAACTTTTCCTCCACCACCATCTTGCTTGGTTGCCACATAGATGGCACCATTGAATTCCTCGATTCCCCATGCCTCAGTCTCATTAAATCGATGCATGGTTTTCCAAGTCACACCACCGTCACAGGACTGAATCAGCGTTGCTCCACCTTGTTTGCCTTTCCATTCTACCGTGGTAGTTGCCACCAAGGTAGTACCGATGCTTGAAATATAAGAAATGTGTGACTTGGTAGAATCTGCATAGACCTTTTTAAACGAACTTCCATCATAAGTGTAAATTGCGGATTCACCGGAAGAAGAATATTTTTTGGTTCCGGCCAGCCACAATTTATTATTAAACACATAGGATCTGATAAATCTCATAGGTGCGCTCTGCTTAGACCAGCTTTTTCCATCGCTGGATACCAGCATTCCAGTTGAATCATCTTCCAGGTTTACATAAAAGCCGTAGAGCTTATTTTGAAAGGTCACAATTTCCTTCAAATATCTTTTTGATGATCCGCTTGAATAGACCTTTTCCCAATTGGTGCCATTTGCAGAACGATAAATCTCCACTGGGGCACTATCAAGGGTATTTTCAGTGGCATAAATATATCCATTAAAGACTGCCAGTCCGCAGCCAATATCAGGAGACACATCCAGAACTTTCTCCCAATTATTTCCATCTTTGGTTCTCCAAACCTGTCCTTGATTTTCGGTATTGGCATAAAGATAATTATCAAATTCCCTTAAATCACAAACTGATTCTTTAGTGGAAAATCCTGGACTCGCTGGTGCCCATGGACTGTAGGTAAAAATCTTTTGCTTGTTACTATAACCAAAAGCTCCGGCAATCAGTTTATTTTTGAATTTTCGAAGTATAAAAAAACCATGCTCATAAGATTCACCAATCGGAGTTACGGAAAAGCCTTGCGTAGGCGTTGGCTTGGGAGTGGGAGTTACCGTGGGGGTCACTTTCACTTTATAGGTCGCTTTTAAAGAAATATCCTCTTTATCCATAATGACTTTTTGAGTTGCCAAATAGGGACTATTCAAATATTCAACATTACCCACCCATTTATCAAACTGGTATCCTTCAGCCGGATTATTAGCAGTCACCATGACCACTGAATAAGTAAGATAACTTCCAGATCCACTACCATTTTCTACCACTAGATCATATTCCTTCGCACTTGGATCAACCGCATAAGTGGCCTTGATCTTTATTTGCAAAACTTCATCCTTACTTAGTTGTGGTAATTGTACTAAAGTTTCTTTACTGGAAATATCCTCGATATACTGGGTATCCCCTTCCCATTGTTCAAATTCATACCCTGGCACAGGTATATTGGCCCTAATTTTGACTTTGGCATTGGAAGCATAAGTTCCACTGCCGCTGCCATTTTCCACGGTAAGCTGGATTCCGTCACATGCACTTAAAATGGACAGAATCACTGTCATTAATAATAGTTTTAAAATCTTCATTTGTTCCTCCAATTAATAAATAAAGCATCATCTTTAATAAAATAAATCATTAATCCCCCCAACCACCTGGGTAGTACGAACATCTGGTGCCGGTATTTGGAATATTCACGGTAACTTCCGTTTTTCCACTACAGATTATTTCAACTTTAGCACTGGCTCCAAACTGACTGGGATGTCCTTTAAATCTAAAATACGGTCTGCCATCATCCATTACTCCACCACCAACATTGGGTGATTTGCCGTTTACTTTTATACTGCAACTGACATATTTTTTAGTAATCAACACGGCGGTATTTCCATCCTTGTTCAGTTTCCAGACAAAGCCTTCAACCTGGCTGCAGGATTTCTCATTGGGTGCTGGAGTGGCGGTCGCCGTCGGGGTGGGTTTGGGAGTCGGAGTGGGATCTGGATTGACACCACAACCAACGCTGTCGAATTTATAAATTTTTCCTCCTCCGCCATTTTGCTTAGTACCTACAAACAAACTATTATTATATTCTTTTAGTCCCCATGATTCGGTTTCCTTGAATGTGTATATCTTTTCCCAGTCGTCATCTTCACCACATGAAACCATCACCGTCGCACCACCTCCGGTACCCTTCCATTTTTTAGTCGTGATCGCCACCACTGCGTTTTTATATTTCAAAATATTGCTGACATGCGAACAACCTGAAATACTTTGCAATAATCTAAAATTGCTTCCATCAAATTTCCAGATACCACAACCCGTATTCGGGCTATAATCGGTCGATGTTCCAATATACAAGGAGTTTCCAATGACTCTGGTGCGAAACATCCGGGCGGGAGTCTTGGTTAATTGCCAGGACGATTTATTGCCGCTGGCGGAAGACAACATATAAGTGTTACCTTGTTCGGTAACATAAAAGGCATAGAGCTTTCCATTAAAGGAAACAATCTCCCTAATATATTCCACTTCTCCATCGCTATCATAAACTTTTTCCCAACTGGTTCCATTTTTAGTTCGATAAATATATCCTGATGGATTTTCGTAATGTGCACTGGTGGCATATATATATTCCCCGTGAACCGCTAAAGCACATCCCACATGCTGTCCACCGGTATAGACTTTCTGCCAGTTCTTACCGTCATTACTGCGCCAAATTTCTCCGTTATTTTCCGTATTGGCATACAAGTAACCATTAAATTCCATCATGGCACAAATTGATTCACCGGTAGTAAAACCAGGACTGGCCGCTTGATGAGGAGGATAAACAAAAACTTTATTTTTCTTGGCATAACCAAATGCGCCAGCATAAAGTTTTCCATTAAATTCTTCCAAAGCAAAAAAACCATCCTCAAAAGAAGATCCAATTACCACTGGATCAGATACTTCGTCAGGATCAACCGTCGGAGTCACTGTGGGATGCACAGTTGGAAGAATAGTGGGAATCACTTTTACCTTATAAGTTGCTTTTAAAGCAATATCCTCTTTGTCCATAATAATTTTTTGGCTTGATTGATAAGGATTATTTAAATACTCAATATTACCTGACCATTTATCAAATTGATAACCAGGCTCCGGTGCATTAGCGGCAATCACGATCACCGAATAGGTCAGATAACTGCCAGACCCACTTCCATTTTCCACCTCTAAATTATACTCTTTAGCATCGGGATCCACTGCATAAGTGGCCTGTACTTTGATTTCCAAAGTTTCATCTTTATTAAGCTCTGGCAGCTGCACATAAGTTTCTTTACTGGAAATATCCTCAATATATTGGGTATCACCTGCCCATTCTAAAAATTCATATCCCGGACTGGGGAGATGGGCCTTGATGCCTACCTTGGCCTTGGAAGCATAACTGCCACCACCAGTACCATTTTCCACAATAAGATTGATACGATCACAAGATGTCATTAACAATAAACCGATACCCAAAAGTATGAAGTTAAACACTTTCATTATTTCTCCCAGAAATCATTGATGCGGAGGTATCGGAGTTTAAATTGAAATAATGACAAGTATTTAGTTGATCAGTATCAATGGGAAGTTTTTAATCTGAAAAGTGAAAAGCCCTACCAGAGCGCTCTGCGAACATCAATTTAAAATGATCAATCATTTTTCTAGGTTATTTGATCTGGGTTACAAAAACCCCGATTATAAATAACCTGCCTTTTTAAGCGCATTGATGCCGTCTTCAGGAGTCGGATAGCGTTTACTCCACCTTTGGTCTACATTACTATTATAAAGCATCATGTACGGATCTAATTTAAAAAGCAGGTATTTGACAAGACTTCTTATATTATCATCAACCCTGATGCCGTTGATCCACTTTGACCGATGAATTTCGTAAAGTTTATTAATGCTTTCGATATTACTGGCAACTTCACCTTTAACACATACAAAATAGCATTTTTGCTTCTCAGGAAGCTCAGAGTCTATTTGAATCTCTCCATTATTAAGCAGATGTTCATCAAGACCAGTAAAATAATGATACGCACCTTTGGCATATGGAGCAGCATCCATATCCCTATTATCCGCCACAAAATAACAGGAACTATTTTCATGAATTAATTCAAAACCACCAGGACTATAGTTGCCTCCCCCAGAAAGTTGCATAATTTCTTCGGCAAAAGGCAAGCGATATTTTTGAGAGGCACAATAGCTTTGGGCCTGGTTTCTAGTTACTTTCTTCCTAAAGGCCTCTGCCACTGGTTCTAAAATCCAGGTTAATCCACTCGCCGGATTTTCAAAGGGAGGAGATTGATTTTTTTGAAAATAATCAAAGATGTTTTGTGCCAATTTAGCGGCCAGGTTGGCAGGTGAGGCATCCACATTAAAACCACCAACAGTCACCCCGGTCTTTAATTCAATTAAATTAATGGCCAGCCTCAAATCCTTTTTATTAACAACGATGTATTCTCCGATTAAAACATAATCGACATCCATTTTTAAATAACTGGTGGGGATATTCTTCACTCCATTGTTAGAAACGAAATCCAGCAATTTGCCGTGGGTAAAAATAAATTTTCTTCTTGTAAGGGGAATATTATGCTTTTTAAAAAGTTGCATTAAATGAGATGAGAAATCTACCGACAATGAACCGGCCAAAAGTTTATGGGCCTCTTGTAAATCGCTGTTATGCAGATCATGAAAAGTTAAAACGGCATCTAACACTTTTCCAGAGATTGACTTGACCAGGATATCCATCATCCCTTTGATATACCCACTTTTTCGCTCACTCATCAAGTCGCTCATTTCTTGATAATCGGAACCTTTGGTTAAAAAAAGATGGGGCCAAATTCTCTTGACCTGATCATCAGATAAACCATAATTTTGAAACCAAATAAATAAAAGCAATGAAACCAAAATATTTTTTACTATCATAGACGCTTCCATCAATAATCGTTTAAGCACGGTCATTCATACCAAAAAAAACACCATCCAGCAATGCAGCGTGTAGTTATTACCTTGATTTCCAATAATTTAAATAGATTAACCGCTAATCTTGAAAAACAAATATAGATAAAGGGATGGATAATACGTCAATATCCAACTGATATTAAATTATTCCAAAGGCCTTACTTGTTTAAGTAGAATTTTACCTTCATGACTCATGATAAATTCAAAATCAATGAGTTTGGCGCCCTTCAGACTGGTCATGTCCTCAATGATAAAACTAATTTGTTTACCAAGTTCGAGGAGCTGAGCTTCAGATAAAACATTTAATCTATCAGGTGGCAATCTATTAGAGTTTGAATTTCGATTGTATTCCACCAGCTGATCATTTTCAAAGGTGGCGATCGTCTGTTCAGAAATACTTCCCGGCAGCTCTGGATTGGTGATACTGATATCATCCACCTGAGCAACAATATTAAGATTCAGTTGACCGTTGTCTTGAATTTTAGCAATTACTACACCATTGGCCGACTCGTCTATAAACGCCGGGTGCACCAAAATACCCATGAATATTTTACTATGATCGATATTGTAATAATCTCTTGAGAGAAAGGCCTTTTCACTCCAAAGGCTGGCAAAAACGTCTCTGATGGCAGAACTAATGGTCTTTTTATCAGTCAGGGATTTTTGTATTTTTTGAATGAGCGCCTCATTTTTTATCGGATCTTGATTTTGCAATTCCGCTATCAAGGCTTCTTTTCTTTTGATCTCCAGCTTGGTTAAACATCTGGAAAGAGCGTCGTCAGGTTTATCTTCGTCTGCCAGGCATCCGGAATTGGAATCGTAAAGCCCGGCCCCATTTAATCCTGGAAGATCTTCCGCATTAGTACTGGAACGGAAGCGTATCCGTCTATCTACGGGAAAATTATTTTTAATCAAGGTTTTAATCTTGGTCTTATCCACTTTATTCATTTCAGTTTTCTCTATGATCTTTTGGATCACGATTAAGCTTGCCTTTCTAAATTTAGCATCTGCCAGCATTTTGGTGATATTTTCTTTGGTGGTTTGTGACTTGATAAAAGCTTTCAGGGTTTGCTCTTTACCTGCTGCCAATTCACATTTTTGAATGGGATCAACACAAACATCTTCCAAATTTTCCTTGCTACAAGCTTTTTGGGCCTTGGCACATGCCTCTGATAATAAGGTCTGATTAAGATGATTATTATAAAACGAAAAGGGTATCAAAAAAGCTCCCTTGAAATCCAAACGATCAATTGCATGATTTCTTAAAATGAGATCAAGCTGGGCAAAATTGCTACCTTTGGCACCATAGGCCTTCACCGCATTTTTGGGAACAGGTATATCATTTAAGGCCAGGAAATCCTCCACCGCCAAATCAAACTTCGGAGTTGGTAAGTTGGGAATTCTGTGCATAAAGTAGTCATTTGCCAGCTGCGCAAGCTCACCTGACGTGAACTGATCTTCGCCTTTGATGGTATAGCTTCCATCGGACTTGGTTTCAAATTGGATTAACTGATTTAAATGATCTACGATGGCAGTTTCGCTAATGGCGTTTGGAATATAAACATCAGGTATTTTTTGATTGATTGCTCGAAGAATCACATGCGAATGGGGAATTTGCGGCTCGGTAGTTATGATCCCGGAGGTAGGTCCAATATCCAAAGGTACACTATTTAAAATAATAATATCTTTGGCATTATATTCACCGGCCTCAAACTGTTTGGCGGTAAGCGTTTTTAAATATCCGTAAGACAGGTTTTCGCTATAAACAATGGCCTTATCCAAGGCATCCATGTACTTTTTTAAAGAAGTGGATTCAACCCCCATTGCCCGAAGTTGCTTTTGATTTTTCAAATATTCTATCTGAGTTGGAAAGATATAAATAATTTTTCCCGATACAAATGGAGTTGCCGATTCAATTTTGATTTTGGTTTTTACAATCTGCTCTAGATTAATTTCCTTTCCAAAATAGATATTAAAGGCCAGCGCCTTTTCTTTTTCATTATAATAGATCGCCCCGACAATAAGTTTTTTTTCATTTTCTAAAAAAACCAGATTTTCAAAATCTGCATAGGTGATGTTCTTGTAAGTGGCAATATTATCTTTTAAGAAAGGAAAATGAAATTCATATTTTTGGGTATTTTGAAAATAGATATTTTGTTCTGCTGAGGTGAATTCATAGGTGATTTTGATAAAGCTTAAACCGTTTTGTACCCTGGATAATTTTTGATAATCTTCCAAGCTTTTGACCTGATCTAAATAGTTTGGCAATTTTGCCATAACTAACCCGCATGATAAGGCACCAATTAATAAAATCACCATCATTTTTAACTTATGCATTTGCTACCTACCTTACTTGATCAGTTGGTTATCTCGACCAGATCATTAAAATCAGTGTGCGTCTGGCAACCAAATAAATAGTGACCACATTTAAGTTCGTGGGTGGTTTCTTTTTTTCCTTTGTATTTAACTGTATAAATCACGTTTGGATTGTTATCCAGCATGTCTCTTTGAGGAGCACCTTCAAGAATCTTTCCACATCCCGCAATTGGTGCAGAGGTCATGGCATAAGTCGCGAAGGGAGTTTTTACCATCATGGAATCGCACCCATTATGATGATTCCACTGATATTTTAGGGCGTTTTGTTTTACAATATCCTCTTTGGAAAACAAAACTTTACCACCCAGCGGATTGGTATCATGAACAGTTAAAGAAATAATTTCATATCCGGTGGTTTCACCACCGCCTAGAAAAGTACAAGCTTCCCCGGTAAAGGATGCGCTACCAAGCATAAACTTAATGGGAGCTTCCTGTTGACCAAATTGACATTTATTATCGTGAAAGGGATCACCTTCAATTAAGTTGCCAAGAAGAACTTCAATAGATTCTACTTTCAACTTTTTATCAACATCCACAATTGCCAAACCGGTGACATCACCAATTTGCGCTGGCACCAAATACAAAATTTCCGCCATAGAGGCATCTTCCTTATTAGCAAGCTCAATCATGCCCACCAGACCATGCAAATCTCCCCCAATGACATCTTCCCACGCAGAACTTGGTATATCCGTCTTAACAAATTGATAATCCTTAGGATTCACATATTGGGTGGCATATATAACCGAGTCCAGCCGGGTTTTGTCCCCGAGACATAAATCCAACCGTAAATTAAAATGGCCACCAGGCGAAACCACCGTAAACGAGGGAACTTGTTTTTTAAACTTATCAATGGTTAACTGGGATGGTGCCTGTTCACTTTTTGCAAGCATCATGGAAAATGATTCCTCGCCACTGGTGCATTTAGAAAAACCCGAGATTCCTGAAGTTACATTCAAACAGATAAACAAAAGAAAAAATAATATGGGGTTTGCATGTCTCATGATGATAAGTCTCCTTCAGTCGTTTGACTTGGACCACTTTTTACTATAAAACGCAACATTTGTAATTTTGTTAATTACTGGTTTGTAAACATTACACAATCTGAAAATGGCAGGGACCGATGATTACAATTTTTATATCCGCTTAAAACTTATTGAATCTCCACCCACAACTCTTGGTATCTGTAGAGACTAAAGGAATCAAAATTCAAAACCATAAAATTCATTATAAACGTGATATCCTTGTTATAACTCCAAAGCAGCCCCTTTTCATCCATACACAAATAATCAATCCATCCCTTGTAATTAACGACAAGTTGACCACTTTGATTATCATAGGGCCTTTCCCAATGGGTATTAGTGATCCTGTACCCAAAAACCCTCCCCTTTTCACATACCAGTTTACTATCAACTTTCTTTTGAATATTCATCAACCTGTTATTAATCTTCAACTCAATCAACGACCGCTGGCTGTCGTCAACAGAGTTGTAAATGTCAATCTCTACCAGATTATCAAATACCGTGGTATTATCCTCAATCAGGGAATCGGTGATGACCGATCTAAACTGGGCACTCAAATCATCCAGCATGCTGTGGCTCAACTCTCCCAACTGATGTCCCAGTTCATGTACCAAAATTCCGGCCATTTCATGAAGCGGCATATGAGACTTCATGACATCCCGGTAAACAAAATCCAGATTGATAAAGATAGGTGACCCTTTTAGATAGGCCGTTTTGGCAACTCTCTCCTCGGGATCATTTTGGTCATGAAAAAAACCTGGATACCGTTTTTCTGACAAGAAAATGATGGCGTCCTTGTTTTTTAAATTATTATTAATTAGTGGGATCATTTCCCGTAGCAAGGTTTGATACTTTTTACCAATTGGGCATAAATTACTACCTGTGCATTTTTGAATATAGGTTGGTAGTTTTTGATAAACATAGCGGAAATTTTGCTCACCAATACCTCCCCCGTTTCCTACAAGATCCCCAGATGCCAGCATCGCTTTTAGCTGGTCAGAAATATTTAATTGTTTGATCACTTCTTCCGGAATGATTATTTTATAATCACTCGCCAGGACCAGGCCTTGGATAAAAACCAATATTAAAGCAGACAGAAGATAATTCGTTTTAAACATAAAAATTCCCCTATTGCTCTATTTCCTCTCTAGTGTGAGAAAATAATTGTAAATTCAATTGATAAACTTCAGATGCCAGCACATCTGAATATTTTTCATTAAAGTCATTCAAAAAATTCATAAGCTCCTCTTTCGCTTGGAGAAGCTTCTTGGTATCCATTTTAAAGGTCAAAGAACTGATCTGTCTTTTTTCTATCGGTTGCTCGTAAAGTGCTTCAGCTGCCATTTGCATCATGCCAGCATGATGTTCCTTGATCGCTGATGACGGAATATCATTACTGGTCATTACCGCCTGCTCGGATTTAATAATTTTTCCATCTTGTCTTTTAATAAGTCCGAGTGTCTCCAAATCTGTGATGGCCTTCTTGACTTGAGCGGCTGTAACTTTTCGCCTGAGCTTTTTGACAATCCAGTCGATATCTTCAATAAAATCAGGGGCACTCACCAGTTGTTTGATCACCAGATAATACCACTTGGCGATCGTATTAAACTGGCCCATATCAATTTGGAAATATTCGGTTTTATTATGCAGTTTACTCAGACGATTTAAAACCGAATCACTACTTTTTTGTCTCTTTTGAAGCCGCCCATGTTCTACTAACAACTCAAAATATTCCTTTTCTTTGCCTTGCAATTTTAAATCATCAATAAGAGTACGCACCATTTCTGAACTGGGTAGTCTTTGTCCCTTTAACACCATGGTCAGTGAACTGGGTGAACGGTAACCGAGTCTCTTGGCCCATTTGGTTAGCGTATTTGACTGGTGATTGTAATTACCATCTGGGAAACCAACTGCATTAAGATAGTCTTTGAAATCACGAAAATCAAAAATGGAAATTTTTGATTTATTTTTGCCTTTTATTGTTTTTGCTGTCTCTAACGACATATTAAAAAAACCCTTGATAAAAAACAAGAAAGAGGATGACCATGCATCCCCTTTCTCGATCGATCATTTTTTAACTATTCGCAGGCCGGAACAACCAATTTCTTTGTAAAAGCAGCAAAAGGAGCTCTGATCACATCACCATCACCAGTTCTACCAATAATTTTGTAAACATTGATATCATAGCTTAGAGCAAGGTCGATCGTAATTTCGTACTCATCAATACAATTGCCATCGGTTCCACTGAATTCTCTGCAAAGAGTTTGAGTGATATATTTGTTACCATAGAGGTACTGATTTTCATATCTGGCACAAATCCATCCCTCATCTCCACCAACATATCGGTGCTCAACACATACTTTTCGATCGGTTAATGTTCTAATCGCATCAGCAGTTTGACAAACTTCAGATGCTGGAACGTTGGTATTTCCACCAACCCAGTATTTTGGCATGTCAAAATCATAACCGGCCTTACGAATCTGGCTCCATGAGGAATCAGCATTAACGCCAGCAAATACAAATGAAGAAACCAAAAGAGAAGCTAAAAGAATCATTTTTTTCATAAAATCCCCCCTCGAGAAAATTAATAATAACTTTGTTTTCATGGGAAAAGTTTTATCAACGACCTCTTTGGTTGACAAGTTATTTTTCACATAATCTATTTTTATTTTTCACATTTCGTGAAGTTGATTAAAAATTTATTTCACACTTAACCGTTATAACCATATATTTTTAATCGATGCTACCTGGCGTTATCTCCTTTTATTCTTCACATGCTAAGTTATTTTATTTTAAATGGTACGAAGATAAATAAGCTAAAAAAATATTATATTTTTTTAACCAAATTTTTTAATTGTTCATCATATTCTTTTTTGGTTAAAGCACCTTTTTGGTGTAAATCCTTAATCTCCATTAATTCTTTGATCATTTTTTTTGTATCATGCGGTTGAGGGCCTACTTGATCACTGATTCTATTGGTGATGATTCTAACTATATCCTTCATCTTTTCATTACGAAAAAAGTCAAATAAAAAAACACATCCATCCTTATGAGCATCAGCAAAAACATTCTCATCTAATTTGTCCTTAAGAATAAAATGGATATAACCATTCGTGAATTTTCCGGCCGATTCAAAATCTATCTTAAATATTTGTTCGAATAAAATCTGGGACTCTTGCTCCAATTTTTTTTCTTGCGAATAATAAGTTTCTTTGTCTTTGGGAGATAACACAATTTTATCATCAAATACTTCCAGATATTCTTTAATGCCTTCGATTTTAAAAGAGGTCATGCCCAATATACTTCCTGTTGCAATCTAACTTAATCATCACTGAGTACGCCAATCTTCTCAAGTTAAGATTTCTTAACTTTTGAAGCTTGAGTTAATTAAGCGGGTATTAGGGTAAATCAAAAAGCGGAATTATCAATATATTTCTTTATAAATATCTCTTTAAAAACTCTATTAACCCAGGCCTGTGGGCCAAGGCCAGTGCATCTTGATCAACCACTGCACCATGATCAATCAAAAATGCCAGATCTTGAAAATCGTCAACATAGGTTTCATTCATACTTTCAACCCCAAATTCCAAGGCAGTATAATGGTAGAAAAAATCCTCCACCTCCACCAAGGCGCCACCATTAACCAGATCTCTAATTTGCTCTCTTTTAAATCCACAACCCTCATAAGGTCTACAGTTATTCATCATGGCCAGCATGAGCGGGGTTAGTCCACGCTTGGTGGGAACATTGACCAATTTAGTATGATTAATCAAATATTTGATTATAGCAAAAGCTTGATAGTGGTTATTTTCCATCACTGAATGAAGAAGTGTTTCCTGATTGAGATAATACCTCGTCTCCAGATCTGCCCCATATTGATGACAGTTAGCGAGGAAAGTGTCAGTCGAATGCAATTTAACCGCATAATGGAGAGCATCTGTGCCAAAAGCGTTTCTATAATTCGGATTGGCCCCTTTTTTTAAAAGCATCAGCGCAATCGATTGATATCGGCTATCCTCATTTTCTAATTTAAAGGCCACCTCCATTAAAGGAGTGTTATTGAAGCTTTCATGGTCAGTAATGTTGACGTCATTCATGCTTTCTATTTCACGAATCACATTTTCATAATCATTATTATCTATATACATAAAAATATCTCTTCCTGCTGAGAAAAGATTTTCACTTAGTATAATGGTTAAAAAGATCAAAAGAACCAGTAAATTTTTCATATGTATCGTCCCCCAAAATATTTCATCAAATTATAGCAAACCAATGCTCAAAATTAAACCCCCATAAAAGACGTTTTAACTCCTACTTAACCACCAAATTACAAGTTTTTTCAGGAACATAAATTTCTTTTATGAGACTCAATCCCTCCATATGTTTTTTAACTGCAGGATCAAGCTTGGCCATTTGTAAAATTTCTTCTTTACTAGTTCCCTTTTCAATTTCCAGCACTGCCCTTTTCTTGCCATTGACTTGCACGGTAATAATCATGACCTCATCTTCGATCAGATCAGGATCAAAGACAGGCCAAGTTTCATAAGTCATGGTTGTAGGATGCCCCAATTGATTCCATAATTCCTCACACATATGAGGGGCATAAGGATAAAGCAATTTAATAAAACTTCGGGCCGTCTCCTTGGTGACGCCATGAACTTTGTAGCAATGATTGGTAAAAATCATCATCTGGCTGATACCTGTATTAAATCTCAAATTCTCAATATCCTCGGTGACTTTTTTGATAGTTTTGTGCAGAAGTTTGGTGGTTTCTTCACTCTCACTTTCCAAGCATATATTTTGACTTTCAGAATAAAACCGGTAAACCCGATTTAAAAAATTATGCACACCATGAATTCCCTGGGTGCTCCAGGGTTTTACTTTTTCAAAAGGGCCCATGAACATTTCATATAATCTTAAAGTATCTGCTCCGAAATTTTTCACCACTTCATCGGGATTGATAACATTGCCGCGGCTTTTACTCATTTTTTCGCCGTCTTCACCAAGAATCATGCCTTGATTGACCAATTTTTTAAAGGGTTCTTTAGTGGAAACATGGCCTAGATCATAAAGGACCTTATGCCAAAATCTGGCATATAACAGATGCAAAACCGCATGCTCCACACCTCCGACATATAAATCCACGGGCATCCAATGCTTTTCGATCCCCTTATCCCACGGTTGCTTTGAATTTTGGGGATCCAAAAATCTTAGATAGTACCAACAGCTCCCTGCCCACTGGGGCATCGTGTTTGTTTCTCTTTTGGCCTTTTTTCCAGTCTTTGCATCAATAAAATAAAGCCATTCATCAATGTTGGCCAAAGGACTCTCTCCAGTTCCTGAGGGTTCATACTTCGACACCTCTGGAAGTACCACTGGCAACTCGTCCTCATCCAGACATCGAATACTGCCATCCTCATATTTAATCAAAGGAAAAGGTTCCCCCCAATAGCGCTGTCTGGAAAATATCCAATCTCTTAATTTGAAATTTATGGTCTTCTTGCCAATTTTTTTATTTACCAACCAATCATTCATGGTCGCTATGGCAGTGGCCTTATCCATACCATCTAAAAATCGCGAATTAAGGTGATCACCTTCCCCTTCATGAGCGCACTCGGAAATATTGCCGCCTGCCAATACTTGAATAATGTCCAGATTAAATTTTTTGGCAAATTCATAATCTCTTTGATCGTGCGCAGGCACAGCCATGATGGCACCAGTCCCGTAGGAATTTAAAACATAATCGGCAATATAAATGGGAATCTTTTTTTCATTTACCGGATTAATGGCATATGCACCAGTGAAAACACCACTTTTATCCTTATTAAGATCAGTCCTCTCCAAATCACTTTTTCGCTGGGTGGTTTCTAAATATTTTTTTACCTCATCTTTTTTGTCTTTTACGGTAATCACCTCTACTAATACATGTTCGGGTGCGATGACCATGTAGGTGGCACCAAACAAAGTATCACTGCGGGTGGTGAACACTTCCAGTAATTGATCATGACCGGCCACCTTGAACTTAATACTGGCACCTTCACTTCGTCCAATCCAATTCCTTTGCATTTCCTTTATGCTTTCCGGCCAGTCCAAACCCTCTAGGTCATCTAAAAGCCGCTGGGCATATTCCGTAATCTTTAACATCCATTGTTTCATAGGTTTTCGAATCACCGGATGTCCACCAATTTCGCTTTTACCGTCAACAATTTCTTCATTGGCCAGCACCGTTTTTAAATTGGGACACCAATTGACAGAAATCTCGGCTTCGTAGGCCAGCCCTTGATTATAAAGCTTGGTGAAGATCCACTGGGTCCACTTATAGTAATCCTTGTGGCTGGTAGCCACCACCCTTTCCCAATCGTAGGAAAAACCCAGCATTTTAAGTTGTCTGGTAAAAGTGGCAATATTTTTATTGGTAATCGTATCAGGATGGGTTCCGGTTTTGATAGCATAGTTTTCGGCCGGCAGTCCAAAGGAATCAAATCCCATCGGGTGAAGCACATTGAATCCCCTCATCCTCTTATAACGGCTGATAATATCAGTTGCCGTATAACCCTCCGGATGTCCCACATGCAACCCATCCCCAGAGGGATAAGGGAACATATCCAGCGCATAGTATTTTTCTTTTTTTAAATCGGTATTGGTTTTGAAAGTTTTATTGGCCTCCCAGAATGCTTGCCATTTTTTTTCAATTTCACTAAAGCAATAGTCCATTGTTCCCACCTTATTTGTCATCTATTTGGAAGCTATCTTATCAAAGTTAATAAAGAATTAAAATGTTTATATGTGATATTATTTATTAGTGGTGGTTCTGGTAATGCCCTTGTAGATCGTATTCATCAACAATATGGCCTTGTCTTTCTCTCGGTCAACGACGATCTTGAGTAATTTCGCCTTCTCCTTGTCTTTAGGATTTTTTAAAAAATCATTAAATATTTTCAAATTAGCGACAGCGTTCTCCATGAGATTCATAGTTCTTGCCCGCCCAGTTTTTTCTTCATACTGGGAACACGCATAGCCCACCTTTTTTAGCATCATGGTATATTCCGCAATGTTCGTCATACCAATGGTTGACAGCGTTCCATAAATTCGATCAATCTGTTGTCCAAATTTTTCATATAATTCTTTATTGGCCGGACTCATTTTTAATTCATTCATCACTTTTTCAAGCTCACTTAAAATAGATTCCGAAGTCTTGATCAAATCCTGAATTATTTCTCCATCAATCTTAAACACCCCAGTCCCCCTTCCATCAATAACATATTTCCTTAAACCGATTCATAATCAATTCACAATCTTCTTCATCTACATTAAAGCATATTTCCACATTTTTTTCTGCAAACTTTTTTTCCCAGCTGGTATTGGCATACTGTTTTAATATGTGTTCAACCAATCCCACGTCCCTATACCCGACTGTAATGCTTTTAGAAATCCTTCTTTTATAGTCTAATAAATTGGATTTTTGTAACACTTGATGGACACTTTCCGTATAGGCCCGTACCAGGCCACCTACTCCCAGTTTGGTACCACCAAAATATCTCACAATGATGATCGCCGTGTTAATCATTTCATTGCCTCTTAAAACATTTAAAACTGGCCGGCCGGAACTCCCTTTGGGTTCCCCATCATCACTTTGGTTTTCCACAATCTGATTTAGTTCATTAAAATATCGGTAGGCATAGACAAAATGCCTGGCCTTAGGGTGATCGGTTTTTAACTGATCCAGTTTTTTTTTGAAATGCTCAAACGGGAACAAGTGAGCGATAAACTTGGATCGATTTACTTCGGTCGTGGCAATGCTCTCATCTCTTACTAATTTCATATTGAATAATAATAATAAATTTATTACCATTAATCATGTTGAAAGTATCATTAAGTGTTTTTTTACTAACCTTTTTTATTTCCTGTTCCCATAAAGTCTTAAATGTTGATCATCACATTTCATCCACCATGGGACTTATTCCTGAATCAAATGGTCATTTCCTTGGTGGCTCCTTAGAACCGGTGAATTTTCATACTGATCATAAAATCAATCTAGTAAAATCCACCCAATCCTCTCTGTTTGGATATGTCTCCAATACAGAAGTCGATACCACCAAGACGTTAGAGCCTTCCGGGGGAACGGGTATCAAAGGCACCCTGGGACTTTTGAAAAGGCTTGATTACGTTTTAAAAAGTCACTCTGAATCACCCACCCTGCATGGGTTGAAATTACAAATTGTGGGAGATTCATTCAAAGAAAGAAAAAATGGATTAAAGCTGGCAGTAGCAGCTTTATATGGTCAAGGCACAGACACCGAAGAAGGGCATTTTTCTGTTTCGATTGAAGACCAGACTGCAGATACTTTTGACAATGTAAGCGGCGAGATTCTCATGAAACAACGAGAATTGGCCTTAATATTAGGATATCGTTTTACTAATTTTTTCCTTTTGTTCAGCGCTGCTTCTTATACTCATGTGGATTCCAGGGCCACTTTAAATGTTAATTCAAAACCTACTTTTGTCCTAGCTGAGAGCGAATATTTTTCAGGCACCGTCGGAGGTAGAGTCCATACCAACTTTAACTCGATTAATGTTTTTACCCAAATGGAAGTTGGTCGCAGCCATGGCCATATTCTAAAAGGTCCGTCCCAAAGCATTGATGCACTAGATTTTTCGCTAGGATTTGCCTGGTAAAAATAAAAAAATCACCAACGACTTTGTTCTATCAACTGGTAAAGCTCATCTGAAGAAAGTCCCATTTTCCTTAAAACTTCGACCAATTCCAAAGGCAATTTACAGATTATATCCATGGGCATCAGACTTACCGGATGAATCATTTTAAGCCGGTATGAGTGTAAAAATATTCGATACAATCCAAATTCGCTGCGAAAATAACGATTAAACTCTCCCTTGCCATAGCAAGTATCACCAATAATATTCATACAACGTCGGGAAAAGTGTCTTCTGATCTGATGTTTTCTGCCCGTATTTATTTTGATTTTATAAAGAGTGGTAGTGGCAAATTCAAAAAGTGGAATAAATTCGGTACTCGCTTCTTTTAATGAACCATCATCGCTTTTTAAAGCAAAGGCAAAAGTTCCCTTTTCGAGTTTCTTGCCTTTGGCAAGGGCAATATATTCTTTATGGGTTTTTTCACCGGTCCAGTCATTTTTAATGATATTTATCAGTTCCCGTTTGGTTGTGAATAATACAATTCCAGAAACTGGCCGATCAATCCGGTTAATGGCATGAACGTATTGCCCAACTTGATCCCGAAGTAGGCCCATCAATGTCACTTTATCCTGTGCATGCCCTTGATCCCGGTGCACCAAAAGCCCACTTGGTTTATTGGCAAATATCAGGTCCTCATCTTGGTACAAAATTGTAACTTCTTCCATTATGGTTTCATGCATTTCATAGACTTTTTAGCAAGCATACGATAAGGTAATCTTCCTAGTTTTAAATAGTCTAACAGGATAACTCCATGAAAAAGATAATACAAGATTTACTTGATAGATCCCGCACTAAATACCGTGTGAGTTTTTGTGATATCAGATACAAATCCCTCAACGAGGAAACCATTCAAACCACCGATGATGTGTTAAAGCATTATTTACTTACCGACAGCGTAGGCGTTGGCATTCGCGTTTTAAAAAATGGCCGTTGGGGTTTTTGTGCTACCGATAAACTAGATCCCATAAACTTGGATAAAGCGTTGAAGCGCGCAGTAGAAATAAGTGAATCAGGTAAAAATATCGGCACCAAAGATATTATACTTACTAAGGAAAAATCACACATAGGTCATTACCAAGGTCCATATAAAATTGATCCGTTTAAAATTTCTCCAGAAGAAAAAATGCACCTACTTTTTGAACTGGATAAAAAAGCTAAAACAAATCCTCTTATCAAAAAAACTGACGGTCTTTTGTTATTCTGGAAACACCACCAATTGCTGATGAATACCGAAGGAAGTGTTTTGAAAAATGAATATGTGATCTCTTCTGGAAGTTTCGACGTTCAAGCGGTAGGTAACGGCGGTTTTCAAAATCGTCGCATTCAAGAACGTCCTAAAATGGCCGGTTATGAATGGGTTCTTCATCATTTTGACCAATATGATATTTTGCGATTATGTGATGAAGCTATAATGAAACTAAATTCCACCACCATCCCAAAAGGTAAAAAAGATCTTATCATTCTTCCCAGCAACCTCTTTTTAACTATGCATGAATCGGTGGGACACCCGACGGAACTTGACCGCGTGCTGGGCTGGGAAGCCGATTTCGCCGGCACCAGTTTTGCAACCACTGAAAAACTTGGTAAATTTCAATACGGATCCCCCATTGTTAACTTTAGAGCAGATAATACCGTCGCCTCCGGATTATCATCGAAAGGATGGGATGATGACGGGGTACCTGCTCAAAAGTGGGATATAATTAAGAACGGAAAACTGGTCAATTATGGAACCACCCGAGAAGTGGCCCACTATATTGGAAAAAACCAAAGCTATGGATGCAATTTTGCCAGTACCTGGCAGTTACAACCGATCAACCGTATTCCTAATTTATTTTTACTGCCCGGCAAAGAAAAACTTTCCTTAAAAGATCTAATCGCTGATACCGAGGATGGACTCATCATTGATGGCAGGGATAGTTATTCCATTGATCAAAAAAGGTATAATTTTCAATTTAGCGGAAACTTCGTACGGGAAATTAAAAATGGCAAGCTAGGCGAAGTCGTAAGAAATTTAACCTATCGGTCTATTTCACCTGATTTTTGGAATAGTTGCGATAAAATCTGTGATCACCGTTTTTTTGAATATTGGGGAGTGCTTAACTGCGGCAAAGGACAACCCGCTCAACGTCATACCATGATCCACGGAAGTGCCCCTGCCAGGTTCAAAAATATAAATGTTGGAGATTAATATGAATTATCAAAATAGTTTTAATAAAATAGTTGAACTCCTGAAAAAATATTCTGCTGCCGACGATTATCAAATAAATTATCTAGGAACCAAAAATAATCTAACTCGTTTTGCCGACAATATGCTTACCCAAAATATTGAAAACGAATATGAAGAAGTTTATTTAACATCCTGGTTTGATGCTAAGAAAGCCACTTTGCAAACCGCCAACCTTTCAGAGGGAGGAATTAAAGAACTTATAAAAAGATCAGAAGCTATAGCTAAAAAATCCATGAAAGACGTGGAATACCTCCCCTCTTTAAAGCATGATCAACAAACCATCCATCATCATTTAGATGAAAATTTACTTGATCTATCACCATCTAAGCGCTCAGCTGTGGCCGGTTTTGCTATCAATGAGGCTGTCAAACACCAAACTACCGCTGCGGGAACTTTTCAATCCTCTGTTAATCATGTAGGCGTTGCCACCAAAAACCATTTACAAAAATTTCACATTCAATCAGAATGCGCATTCTCTGCGACCTTTGATAAAAATAATGAACAGACCAATTGTCGAGCTAGTTCCATGACCCTTACAGATCTAAATTATCAAGAGACAACCGCGGAAGGAATTAAGGATGTCGAACTTATGCAAAATAAAACGACCTTGCCTCCCGGTAAATATGATGTACTCTTTTCCAGTCACGCTTATGCCGAACTAAATCTCGGTGCTGGCTACGGAATGGATCGCAAGGCCTATGACAAAGGATATAGCGCTTATAATAACAAGATCGGTACCCAAATTGCTCCCAAACACGTAAATCTCTACACTGACCCCAATTTTTCTCACGCCGCATGCAAACCTTTTATGAACGACGGGCTGGCCTTATCTAAAAATATACTTATTGAAAATGGAATATTAAAAAACTTACCTACCTCCAGATTTTGGGGGCATCAAAATAAGCTTCCAGCTTTTGCTATTAGCAATTTAATAATGGATGGTGGTCAGCTTTCAGATGATTTGCTCATGCAAAAAATTGAACGAGGCTTTTATATTAAAGATATTTGGTATATCCGAATGGTAAACCCTGAAAATCTCACTTTGACCGGAATGACGAGAAATGCTCTTTTTTATATCGAGGATGGAAAAATAAAATCTGGTGCCACTCACTTTAGATGGAATGACTCTCCCATGCTGATGTTTGATCGCATTAAGGAAGTGGGTCTTCCTAGGCGTGAACAAGTTTGGAACTATCCAAACTATATGCCATCCGTCATTGTCCAAGACTTCAATCTAACTAGCTCCACTCTTTTTTAGGAGAAAAGTTTTGCAACAGTATCTAAAAAAAGATTGGATTATTTTATTTTTTTTCGCTTTTATCTTTACGATTATTTACATCATTTACTACCCTCCGATATCCGGCATAGAAGATGAGATAGGCTTTATCAACCAGGCCATTTTATGGACTCATCAAAAAATCACCCTTGACTCTCCTTTTCTAGATGGTAAATTTCTAGGAGATATTGGCGAACATAATGGTCACTTTGTCTTCATCAGAAATCCACTTAAGTCGGTTACTCTTTTACCTTTTATCTGGATTAAACAACTGGATGGTATGTTTTATTCATCACTTCTCATCCATCTTGTTTTAACTGTTCTCTGTGGACTGATTCTACTTCACTTTGCCATCTCCCCCCTTTATGCAATCTTTCTTTTACTGCATCCCACCCTGTCCCTTTATTCAAGAACCGTCATGGCTGACACTCTAGCTGCTGCCCTTTTGCTTGGTGGCTTATTTTTTACCATAAAATCAAAAAAATATGGGCCTTTTTTGAGTGGAATGTTGATTGGACTGGCAAGCCTTGCCCGCAATCATGCAGCTTTTGCCCTGGTGTTTTTTTCAATCTTTTATTTTTATTTTAACCTAGCTAAAATTGATTTTAAAAAAGGTCTAATTTGTTTTTCCTCAGGATTATGTTTCATCCTACTTGCGATCTTATATAATTTTATTTTATTCCAATCCCCTTTCGGATTAGTCGATAATGTCGGAACTTTTCATGTTTCATTTTTTAAAGAAAATATTGGCCTTTACGCTTTGGCTCTGGCACTTATTTGGCCGGGCATGGTTATCGCTCCATTTTTTAAATTTAACAAATACACCCCGCTCATTTCATCTATTGCCCTGTTTTATCTGCTATTTTTGTTGTTTTATTATTACCATGATTCATCCAATAACTTTTTTAAAAACCTGATAATCGGGCCTCGGCTTTTACAGATTGCACTCCCCTTTTGGTGCCTTAGTTTTATTTTGGTGCTCAATCGCTTCTTAGTGAAATGGAAATATTTTAAACCTGGTCTTATTTTTACCGCTACCATACTGTTGTTTGCCAATTTTATGCTTTTTAAATTCCATGATCAGCACCTACGCGAGCTAATTGAATATAAGGAAATTATCTCCAACGAAATTCCGGAAAACTCGGTGATTTTATCCACTAAAACACTTATCAAGCTTTTTGGTATTCCAAAAGATGACACCCAAAATTACGCTTGGTCCTACTTTACTTTTTCAGCGAAAAACCTAGATTATCTTTACGATGAACTTTTTACTAAATCATTTTATTTTGCCATCTTACTCAAAGAAGCCAATGCATTTAAGATCAAATGTATGAATGAATTTGCTAACCGACACCGGTTAAGGCTTATTAAACAATACAAACATCTCTATATTTTTAAAAATCCTCACCCGATTCAAAGAAGTTAGGATCTCTCGATAAGATTGATTCCACTATATCATCACCACCTTTACGTTGAACTTTTTTAACGGTTGTTTTAACCAGTTTTTCCACAACAACGGGTTTATCTCCATCTTTTGTTGCAGACATTGTCGAATTGATAATCCCAGCTTGATGCTCTGGTACTGGCACTAGCTTTTTAGGTTGGTTAACCTTTGCCACGGTTTTTTTAACTACTGGTTTTTTAGCCTCCGGTTTTTTTATCCCGATTTTGTTAACGATAGTTTTTTTATCACTCACCGCTGACTTATCACTCGGTAAAAAAGCTGTAACCACCGAGTTTAATCCAGAGACAATATTTTTTAATTGATCACTTGAATTGGTCAGCGAATCTACCAGGGAGGTATTATCCTGGGTGGCCGTATCCAGTTGGATAACTGTATCGCTAATCTGATTAATGGCGGTAAATTGTTCGTTGGTAGCAGAAGAAACATCTCCCATGATGTCTGCAACTTTTTGAATTCCTTCTGCGATACCAAGTAAATTTTGATTGCTCAAAACCACCAATCCAGATCCTTTTTCCACCTTAGCAATACTATTATCGATCAAATTTTTGATTTCTTTAGCGGCATTTGACGACCGCTGTGCTAAATCCCTAACCTCTATGGCAACCACCGCAAAACCTTTGCCAACCTCTCCCGCCTTGGCAGCTTCAATCGCCGCATTGATTGCTAAAATATTGGTCTGAAAGGCGATTTCTTCCACTAGTCCAACAATATCTGAAATTTTATTACTGCTTTGGGATATTTCATCCATGGCCCCTTGCACCTCTTTGGAAAGCTGGGTCCCTTCCTGGGCCACATTTTGAGCTTGATTGGTCAAACTGGCTGCCAGTCTGGCATGTTCACCGTTTTGTTTGACGGTAGCGGTGATCTCTTCCATAGTAGAAGCCGTTTCCTCCAAAGAAGCTGCTTGATCACTAGTTCTTTTTGATAAATTGTTAGTTCCTTCTTTTAGAGAATCAGTAATACCCATAAAACGATTTATTTGTTCCGATAATTTCATTTTGCATTTTCCAACCAAGCTTAGTTGCCAAAAAGTTGCACCAATAATACCTAAAATCACCCCTAGATTCAGCATCACCATGGTCATTTTACGGTCGGCAACATACATTAAATTGATATTAATCACCAAAATCAACACAACAAAAATATTCAACCAAAGAATGCTTTTATGAATTTTCACTCTTACTCCTAAAATCAATTTCAATCATATATACTGATTCTAGGGCCTTGTTAATATTTGTAAATGCTAAAAATATTTCTTTGCATAAGTAGCATATACTTAAATACTCGGGTTATATATTTTTTAAAAATTTTAAAAGCTGCTCTGATGATTTTAGCCAAGTATAACTTTGAAATCTCGCTAAACGCTCACAGCGAATTTTTTCCTTATCCTGCCGATTAAGATATCTAATGGTTGGCATCCGACTGTCCTTATCATCAATAAAATAAACCTCGGGTAATCCCACCAACAATTCACTGGCACCAACCTCTTGTCGACGGGTGATAATTTGCAACCCCATGGCAGCAGCTTCTAAAATTACCAGACCAAAAGGCTCGTACATGGTGGGAAAGAAAAAGGAATCACTGATAGCATAAAAATCAGCAATCCGATTGGTATATTTAATTCTGACAGTGATATGTTTTGGATTTTCTGAAAAAATAATTGATCCGGTCGAGTCTTTTTCCCCCACCACGATCAGCTGATATTCTTCTAAATGACCAAGATACTCAAGCACCGTTGCCAATCCTTTTCGTTCGTAGGCACCCACAAATAAATAAGTGGGACGACTGGGATTCAAAAGATTTAGCTGCGGGTATTCACTTGTTAAAATACTAAATATCTCCTTTCTTTCGATTGGCAAGAGCTGGAATTGATCAAGATTGATGCCAGAATAAATCAGTGCCAAACGATCCTGACTAATATTAAAACGACTTCTCATATAGTCATAAACAAACTGGGATAATACATAAATTTTCACATTTTTTTGAGTATATAAATACTCTTCACATTTCCTAAAATAGAAATACATGATTTTTTTATATGCTTTCACCAGCAGATTCATTTTGAAAAGCTTGAAGAAGGCCTCTTCCCACTGACATTGGACAAACTGGATATTAACCACATCCACCTTTAAACTGGCCACTCCTATGCCAATTTTTATAAATCCATCCAGCTCATTTCTTTTCAACCTCCACCATACCCACCCATGATAAAACCACGTTTTAAGCAAAAAAGGATATAGATTCTTAACCGGACTACTGATGACCGTCACCTTGCCCTTATGCTGGGGGAAAATTTTTTCCGGCGCAGAGCAAGTATAGGTAAATATTTTTATTTCCTCGATCAAGATCGAAGGAATATTTCCAATTTGTTCAATCAATGCCCGACTGTGGCCTAGCTCCATATGTAAATCATGCACAAAAATGGCCAGTTTCATTTTCTTATTCACTTCATTTCACCATTATATTTTTCATAGGTCTGAAATATCTTTTCCCATGCAAAAAAATCCTCAAACACCACATGCTTAATTTTACCAGTTTTTTTAATATGATAACCATAATGTTTGATTAATTCCCTTACCCCATCGGAAAATATATTTTCATCAGGATCATACAGATAAACTTGCGCTTGTTTGACAAAACATTCCTCGGTAGTTTTACTGATAGTTGATATAATCGGAAGTCCCGCTTGCATGGCAGCCATGATCGAGCCTCTGCGGGCACTTAATCCATCCATAAAATAACCAAGATATGCGTCCATCACGGCAAAAGCTAGATTGATTTCGGAATCATTAAGACTTCCGGTGGCGATCACAATATCTTCAAGTTGCTTAAAATCATCCTCCCCCAAATAGTTCAATAAATCTGTCCGGTCTTGCCCGATCATGATAAATTTGACTGGCATCTTATCCTTTGTTTTGATTTTTTTCAGTATTTCAAAAATCAGATGATAGTTTTTAGATGGATGAAAAGTCCCAAAGGATCCAAGCACCAGATCTACCGAGGAAATATTATGCTTTTTTCTAAACTCCTCACATGCATTATGATCGATACGATGTTTTTCAATATTAGGACCTACCGGCAAAAAATGGATGTATTTTTTTAAAAAAAAAATCCGTCTCAGAATTTTTTCAAAAGCTTTGGTGGTGACCAATATGTGATGCGCACTAAGACCAAGAATAAAGAGCATGATGATATGACTCACATTCATCACCATCGATTTTATTTTCATTTCAAAGGGATAATAAAGTTCATGGAAATAGATTTCTATTTTGGCCTTATCCAATAGCCGCATCAGCATCACCCACAAGGGAAAAGAAAAATTAATGCCTCCTCTGCCGTACAAAAAGGGAACATATTGTATAAAAATTTTATCTGGATTGAAATCTCTGATCTCCTTGGTCTTTTTCATTAAATTAATAAAATTCCATTCACCGTTCACCTCGATGATCTGCTCATGAGTCTGAACACTTTCCGTTTCATCATAAGAAACCAAACCAGCGGTTGTTAGAACCGCCACCTGATAATTTCTTAAAAAAAATTGCTTCATTAATTTGGTATGTACACTCAAGGCCTCTATCGATTTACCATAGGAGGGACAAATTACTAAAACTTTTTGCATACCAATACCAGACACATTTACTCACCTGTTTGAGGCCTTTGGTGTTATTATATTATAAATCATAATACCTAATTCATAAACAGATTCAATACTATAGCAAGATTGCTCAATAAGAAGCAAAAAAAGATAATAAATTAATTATAATCCTCGTTTATTCCGAAATAACCCAGAGGTGTTTGTATGAAAATATTAGTCTTTTTACTGAGTATAATAATGTCAAACTCCAAGGTATGCTTAGGGAAAGAACAATGCACCAGCACCAGCTCCCCCTTCCCTGATATAAATTACGACAAACTGGGTTACCAAAAAGATTCAAACTTGATTTATTTCCATGACAGTTGCTTTTTTAATTATCCCAATTCAAACCCACCCGTAAAAAATGTACTTATAAAGTTAACCTCTCAACGACTTGAAAATTACCTAGACTCCTGTTTAACTCCTAACGATCATTCACATATTTCTAATCAACTAAGAACGAATATCACGAAACCTTTCCTGGTTTACTGTGGTAAAATAAAAGAAAAACCCAAGGATGCCCTTTATATTAACCCCTTAACCATCAAAATTGATAATCAATATATTAATGAAGTAAAAGTTTTCAATGCAGTATTAGCAAAATATAACCCGACCGCTAAATCTAGAGCATTAAAAAGTAACCTATCTGATGCGTGTCGTGATTGTTGTTACAATGCTTTACAAGATGGAAAAAAATGTCGCGAATGTTTTTCAATCACACCAACACAAAATCCCCCCCATCCCTCTCCAATCAAGCCCAGTTTTGAGAATTTACAAAAAACCCTTTTTGCTTTGATCGAAAATAAAAATCAATGTGACCAAAATTGCCAAATTAGCCTTTACGAATTACTTAAAGTATTTCCGGAAGCACAAACATTATATGCACAAACAACCAATCTTAAGTTAAACACTCCCACAACCATGAACAAAACCACGATTATAAACCGAGATTTAACCAAAGACGAAGAGTCTTTTTTAAAAGAAAAATATCGAGGTGAATTAGCTGGGATCAGGGCCAGAATGTACTTTAACCGGAACGTCACCGAGGAACAAATCCAACAAGAGCTCAAAAAATTTATGTTAACCCAGATTCAAAAAGACCCGTTTATAATTTTAAAAGAAAAACATAACGATGAACTGGCTGCCTTACATGCTAATATGACACTTCTTGATGGAAAAACCATCAAAGAAGCTGATGAGGCTGTCGAAAATTTTTTACAAGATAAATTAAAACAACAAGAAAAAGAAAAGCTCAGTTCAAATCCACTACCAACAAATTTACCAATTGACAGGAAGCTCGAACCAATCCCCGATCCCAGTTACACCCACGCCTTTGTGACACACATTTTGGCGGCTTCTGGTAAAAACTGGGAGGAGATGCAAACTCTCTTAGATAGTGAAGAAATTTCTAATTCCACTTGTACCAACGACCCTAAACAAATTAATCCACGCCCAGGTCACGCCTTGGTCGTCTCCCTTAGAAAAAAAATGGCCAGGAAAGTTTATGACGGACTAGTTAAAGAAAATGATAAAAAGGTAAACCCTCCCGACTGGGACAATACCCCCTTTGTAGTAACCCTGACCAAATATGTAAGGATAATGAGAAATGGTTGTCAGTAACCGCCCACTACCCCGTAGAAAATTACCTTTACAATATAATCATAAATAACCATAAACATTTTCGACATTATGGTCGATACATGAAACTGAAGATTATGATTGGAGATTAAACGGATGAAGGATCTTTTTACATTTTTACATAATTTATCCTTTATCTTTGCGGATATTGAAATGAGAGGATCGGTTATCGAGTTCAGTGTAATCATTGCACTCTCCTCTATCGTTTTTTATATCTTTTTTTATCAGGCCAGAAAGATCAAAAATAAATGGATAAAAAGATTTTTTCACATAACCTCTCCCAAATCCCCCGGTGAAACTTATCAATTGGGCGGATTTCCATTTATCACTCTCCTTGCCGTCGGACTAATTTACATCTTAAAAAATATGGATTTTCTAACTCCAGAAGAATACAGTTTGTTCCGTTTTGGCATACTAGGATTTATCGGGACCTCCCTCTACGGTTATGTGGATGATCGCAACGAAATTGCCCCAGCATCCAAATTAGTATTTCAATCACTGATTATCCTCAATTTTTCTTTTCTTTCATCTTATATTCTATATCCACACAGCATTTCCATGGCCACCCCCTTTATCTTTATTCTTTCCGTGGCCATTATAAATGGAACCAATGTTTTGGATGGACTGGATACGCTCAGTTTCAAACTGGCGATGGGAAGTTATTTGGGATATTTTCTTCTAAGCGCTTATGCTCAAAGTTCTTCGGCCATGGCGGTATCACTTTTATGCGCTTCGGCCTTGACCGGATTTTATTTTTATAACAAAGAACCGGCCAAAATCTACCTGGGAGAAATCGGCAGCATCTCCATTGGATTCACCTATGTTTTCTTGGCCTGTCTGACCTTTAATTCAATTAACACCAAAATGCATGCCTTAAGTGCCATGGCACTGGTATTATTACCGGCGGTTCTTCCGATTGCTGAATTATTTATCAGTTTTTCCAGGCGTATCATAAATCACAAAGCTCCCTTACAGGGAGACCGTTATCACTTGCATTTTTTATTAAAAGAGAATTTTCACCTGAGTGCTTCCACCGCCGCCAGTTTATATGGGATATTTAATGTCTCTATCATCATTTTATCCTTCACCCTTTCCTACTATTTATACCCCATCGTGGCCTTTCCCTTATCTTTTATCAGCATCACCATCTTATCTTGCATGCTTGCCAGAAAGAATTGGTTTGCTCATCACCAACATTTGCCTTCTACAGTGGATGTTAACGACCATAGCACCTATCATGATCACTGGTCATCCCCCACCCGGATTTTAAAATTAGCTTCAAGGAAAAAAAATGACTACAAACAGGCCAGCTAGCTTATCATATCAAAGACCTCGTTAAATTTTTGGATCATTTTTTCGCGGTTATAATCACTGAGTATTTTTTCTTTGGCGTTTAGCAGGATGCTTTCAATTTTTGAACTGGTAAGCGGTGGTTTCTTTTCCACATAATTAATAATAATATCTTTTAACAAAAGGGATGGCACTTGCGCATTGCCTTGATATCTAATACCCGTAATGTAATTATCAATCACCTCCACCGGCCAGCTTCGATCGTTGGTAACTATTAAAGTATTTTGTAATATGGCCTGCATGAGATCCCTCTGCACATCAAAGGCCTTTTCATTGGCAAAAACCAATACATCAATGGCATTCAAATAAACATGGATATTTTCCTTTTCTCCCAAAAAATAAATGTATTGATCCAATTGATATTGATGAATTTTATCAAGCAGCTTTTTGAAAAATTTCAGGTCTTTTTTATTTTTTGCCGTCCCCAACACCATAAAATTTAACTGATTAAAAAGATTATCTCCGATGGTTTTTTTTAACAAATGAATCGTATCAACCAAGGTCATCTGCCCACCGTCTGGACCAATATCACCGACAATCCCGATCAGTTGTTTCCGATTTTTATATTTTTGATGGATTTCTTGCAAAGCAATCTCATCAATCTCCCTTTCAAATACTCCAAAGGGAATCTTCCAATATCCCCCCTGCGGTATTATACCAAAAGCATTTTTACTTTGTTCTTTCACCACATTTGAAAAAAACAAGGTTGAGTAACACGGTAAAAAATGAGAAATAAAGCTAGCGGCCCAATGAGATGGGCCATGATTTATCCATATTTTTTTGGTATTTTGAAAAAAAGTGGATACAAACAACATTAAAAAATGATTTGATCCCACCACCAAGATCACCTCAAACTGGTTACGTTTTATTATTTTTCTTATTTTGAATGGCCAGAAGATTTTCATTGCAGAAACTTTATGATTAAGCACAGTAAAGGGAATTTTTTTTCTCCGGGCAATTTCTACACTCACATGATCTTGTAAAAATAAAACATGAGGCAAATGTTTGGCAGTCCTTATCTGCTCCAAGGCCAAATCAAAAAAAAATGTGGCTTCAGACAAGGGAAGGTGACTGGGAAATATATAAAGTATTTTGCTTTTCACAAAAAAACACTACTAATCATTTTTAATGGCCTGAAAAGTTAAAATCCCCGATAATACCGTCACTCCGATCCCAATTAGCGAAGTGTAATAGGCCCGGTTTTGAAAATAATCATCCCGATCAATTCTCACAATATCTGAAGGCTTAAAAATAAAATCGTGAAACACCTGTTCTTTTGATTCATCCTGCAGATCAAAAACAAAAGTTTGACTTTTGCCTTCTTCCGTTCGAAAAACTTTAACATTTTTCATAAGCGCCAGACTGGTTGGCCCGCCGGCAATCGATAATCCTTTCACAAAACTGGTGCCCGCCGGAATGTAATGAAGTCCAGCCTTTTGCACTTCACCCCAAAAATAAACTGGAATAAGAATCCTATTTTTAATCACGGGTGAGTAATAAACAGCTCCTCCTCCATTTAATTTAAAATCCCCTAAATCTGAAGGCAGGGTCAAATCATCCAGGGAGTCGGCTTTTTCCACCTTTTTGTCCGGTATCGCTTCGTTTGCCAGAGACCACCTGACATGAGTGGAGTTCATCAAAATAAAAACTAATAATAATCTAATAATTTCTTTAAATAATTTTGTCATATGTTAAACTTATGCTGAGGAAGTTATTTTAATCCAAATCTAGTTTACCAAAACTTAAGAGGTTGTCCAACTTTCTATGATAAAAAAAGTCATCGACCCCATCAAGTACATTGAAATTAAGGAAAGAGCATTCAAATATGCCTATATCTTTAATTTCTTCATGCTAGGGATGATTTTCTATCTTAACCTGCAAAACTCTTCGCTTTTAAAATGGCCATATCTTTTACAAGCGGTCTTTACAATCTTTTGTGCGTTCTTCTTCCGCTTCAACCTGGCCTTTTTTTTTATCCTTTCATTTTTATTTACTGAAGGACAAATTCGCATCATCTGGGAATATCATCCCCTGGCCAGATTAATATTCGATATCGTGTTAGCCATTTGTATTATTCGTCACTTGATACAGGCAAAAAAGCTTTTTCCCAAAGATCATATTCCCTCCATTTTAACCTTTTTTATAGGTTTACATTTTTGCTGGTATTTGGTGGAAATTTTTAATCCCGCCTCGGCAAATATTTTTGCGGTACTGGCGGCATCTAAAATTTATATCTTCCCTCTTTTATTTTTCTTTCTTTTTTTACTAACCGACTGGAAGTGGTCAGAAAAAAGAGACCGGCAACTGATTAATTTACTTTTGTTCCTGGTGGTCATGGAATCCTTTCTTTCCATTCATCAGATGCGTTTGCAAGAAAAATCCTTATTATCCATTTCTACTTTTTATCAACATTCCCTGCGGGGCAGTTTTTTTTCAGGGGAAAACTTCAGGCCATATGGAACCAGTTTCATGCCTGGGGCCATTTCAGTCTATTTCTATCTGGTACTGGGCATATTTTTTATGCATGTTAAAACCCCATTTCAAACATTTCTTACCTATTGCACAGTGGCCTTTAACTGGTTTTGCCTTTTTATCTCCCAGGTCCGCTCTGCGTTTGCCAAGCATGTGATCCTGTTTGGCACTATTCATATCCTATTTTTCCTGGGACAAAGATATCGCTTTAAAAGAACCATGAAATTCCTCCCGGTTGTTGTGTTGGGGTTTTTATTTATCCCCTACTTTATCTATCACATGAGTATATACTTTCCAGATATCAATTTTTCATCAAGCATAGAGCGATTTATGATTTTCAATGACCTTGATAAAATGAAAAAGCAACGAATTACCGTTGAACGCTTTTTGATCAATTCCAAGAAAATCATCACTGAATATCCTCTCGGACGCGGGGTGGAAAAAAGTGGTGCTGCCAACGCCCTTACCCCCTATCAACTTAACTATGATGCCATGACTATTTGGCACTATGATAATTTATTTTTAGCCGTTTTGATTGATTTAGGACTGGGTGCTTTATTTTATTTTTTTATTATCTTTTTTATTCCCCTATATCTTTTTTATCTACTTATTAAATCCCTCAAGGAAATGGATTTCTACAGTGCCAAAATCTTGATTGTTTCTCTTTCGGTGTTGGTGGTCATGCTGATTGGTAACTGGGGAGCAGTTGGATTGCTTTATACTCCTGAAGCTTTTTTCTTCTGGTACTTTTGTGCCCGTGGCCTTTCATGCCGTAAATCCAGAGACAGAAGGATTAAAGCCTAGTCACTCGTTAGCACCCGGTTATTTTTCAAACTCAGGCGTATTACCAATAACCTCTAAATCCTCAAAAAAGACTTTAACATCATCTTCGCTATAGATTTTTTGATCAAATAGATATCTTATGACGGTTAACAAAAAGATAAAGAAAATGGAAGAAATAGTGGCAAACACCAGATATTTACTGAGTGAAGCATTCTTATGTATCTTTATATTATTGCCAATATTATCCACCACCAAGTCGGTGGTTATGGTGGATGATAACAGCTTTAATGAAATCAATTTCTTTTCCAGCAAATCAAGATACCCTGTATTGGGCTTCATATCATCTAATTTTCTGGAAACTTCCGCATGCTCCACTTGTAACTTATCCAATTCTTCTTTGGTTTTATCATACTCAGCTTGTTCCTTTTTAATTTTTTCCCGCAAAACATTATAGTCTTTTTGCGTATAGTTGGATTTACTGTCTTGGGTTTCATTAAACTTATCGATCCCGGACACTGATCTGCTCACATCACCCAATTTTTCCAACTCAGAAAGCTTGGTTTGTAACCTGGCTTCCAACTCCACCACAACCTTTTTTTCATATTCAGACATCGCCGTATTTTGGGTTAACAAGCTAAGGTTGGTTCTAAGATCCAAAACCTCTTGATTCAATTTAACATATTTTTCATAATTAACCCGCTTACTGTCTGCGGCGCCGATGCTTTTAGATTTATTAAATTGCGCCAACTCCAATTCCAAGGTATTAAACTGAAGCTTATTATTGGCAATACTCTGGGATAAATTTCTCATCCCATTTTTAATTTCCTCAATTTGATTTTTTAAATTAACCTGTCGGTTGGAAAGGTTCATCATGTTATCTGCATCAATATCCACATTTTGTTGTTTGATAAGCTTTTCAGTTGCTTCAATTTTTTTATCAACAATGTTTTTCAAATAGACAACCCGATCTTCTTCAATCAACTTGGCCACTTCCCTGAGAATTATTTTAGAAGTTTTTTCCTCCAACGTCACCACGATCAAGCGATAGCGCCCTGGGGTCGCTTCCGCTACAATATTATATAAACTGGGTAACGATCCCAACAAGGTTCTGACTGAACATTCCTCATCATGCTGACATTTTTCCAAAAGAATATTAGTGGAAATTTTATTACGGGTACCAACCCCGTTGAAATCCAAACTGTAAAGATCAGGAAGTTTATAAATTTTTTTTGCCAATTTTTGATTGAAAACCCAGTCATTACGCATGGCCAGGACATCCTCTTCCGCAATTATAATCTGATTTTCACCGACCAAATCAGCGATGGTATTGGTAGGTGAAAGGTTTTTAGTGGATGCATCTGAAAAACCCACATTGGTTTCATAGAGTACATTTTGAATGGAATAAAAATAAACAGACACCCCGATGGCCATAACCGGGATCGTTATTGAAATCAAATAATAGCGTCTAAGTAACTTTCCAATAAGAGGAAAATTTAAAATAGTCACATCATTTAACAAAGAGTTAAACTTTCTTACTCTGGACACAATTTACCTCTTCCTATGATCCATTATCAGCCCTTTTAAATTAATACCGTAATCCAAAAAAAAGGTTCTTATCTTTTCCACCTCGCAGGCCTTGGACTCAGACGCATTTACAATAATACTAAGTGAATCAAACCTGGAAATCAATGCCTGGTAAACATTGGTAGCACTCTTCATCGCATCCAGGGAGGAAACATCCCAAAACAAGACATTATAATTATCGATTACAGCGCTTATGATTTTCTCGTATTCCAGCGTAACTTTGTCCCGTCCGGCAAACTTAAGTATATTACTCAAATTATAAAAATCAAAAATATTTTCATACCTGCTCAAAATAAGCTTTTTACTGCATCCTTCTATCTGGGCCTCAAAAAACTCACTTTGCTCATAAAGTTCTTTAAAGCAATTTTTCTCCAAAGCATCTGAAATAATGGCAATGGTCAGGTTTTCTTCGTGATTAAAATAACTGGCAAGTCCTAAAATCACTCGTTGTTGCGCTTCCTTGTCCCCGGTAGATGAAATTGCGAAACTTTTAAGCCCCTTTCGGTAATCATTATAAAAAGAGTTTCCGGTCTTATATAACTCATGATGATTGGATATCTTATAAAAGTATTTCACCACTTTATGGTAATCACGATCCTCGATAGGTCTTGCACTATTTTGATCATCAATAGAGTTTTTGAGCTCTTCTTTTAATTTTAATTTCAGCCCTTGATTTAATACCATATTTCCTCATATCCGCTCTAGCCTGGCGGACAAAACAGTACCCCTTTTATCTTTATGCCATATTTATTGAAAAATTTTTTCATCTCATTTATATCCTCAAACTTATCACCCTGTTTTTTAACCACAATCGAAACCTTGTCAAAGGCAATAAAAATTGGAAAATACTCTTCCTTACTGACTTTCAAATCATCCAATTTGGGAACATCCCACATCACCAGATCATAGCTACTGACCAAATAATCAATTAATTCACCGTAACCAGTCTCGTCAAATTTCGAGCGAAAAGAAAAAATTTCCTTAAAATCCAGGAAGCTCAAGCCTGCATGTTCATAAATGGTGGGAATATTTTCATCATTTTCACCAACGATGGTTCCATTCTTTTTACATTCATCCACCACATGCATGTAACTGCCATTTTCCAGGCCTAAAGAAACAATTAATATTTTTAAATCTTCCTGATATTTGATAAAACTGGCAATTGCCAGAATGCTATCTTTTAAATGCTTATGCGAATCGTGAGTAATAAATGCCATACTCTTATTACCATTTGCCATATCCCGATAATAACTCATCCCAATTTGATATAATTCTTGATGACTTTTGACTTTGTAGAAATATTCGTTTTTGTGTCCTTTAGGAGTACGCTTATATACGGCCTTTTCGTGACTAGTTTTTCGTTCATATTTTTCAGATATTTGCCGGAGCCCATTGGCCATATCTTCTTTGGTTTTCGGTCTAGGACGCGAAACACTGCTGACTTTTGAAAAATTTTCACCAGGAGCTATGTTACCATCACTATCCACCAGCAACGGCTGTGATTCATTGGTGCCATCAGGACCAGTTGATTGTTGATAATCAATCCCGATGGGTTGTCCCCGATGATCAAAGGCGGTGATATCAATATCCTCCACCTCTCCAGTGTTTTGATTATCCACCTTCATTTTTAATTTAGTAGTTTCATGGGATTTTTTCTTTTCCACAATCACTTGCTTGACGTGACTTAAACTACTTAATTTTTTTACAATATCTCTAAGTTCATCGCTTTCTTCCGACCTACTAAGCATGGGCCCTTGAGCCTTGCCATGATAAGAATCCGTTACTTCCTGTCCTTGCTCATTTCGTATGGTCATTTTAGCATCATCATCGTTAATGAGAATCCGCTGTCCTTCTTCTTTTTGATGAATAAAGCGGCTTCCTTTAGCCTGCATACTAAATTGATCATTAATAGACTGCTCCAGATCGGCCAGGTCTGAAACCTGCTTCTCTGGTAAAGTCGCTTCCTGGGAAACTCCGTCTGAAATTTTTGCCATGATGGCCGTCTGATCAATTTCCCCTGAAACCACCTCGGGGGTTATCTCATGCATTTTAAGCACAGAGGAAAAAGCTACGGGGTTTTTTTCCTGTTGAGCTGGTTTTACTTGGTCTTTTTCAGGTTCTTCTGGATTTTTGGTTTCAATTTTTGCAAATTTAATCACCGGTGTACTGGGTGGCGAAGGATTACTTATCGTAGGTGAAATCTGGTCCTTGGAAACGGGCGAAGTCTTTCTAATATCTTGTAAATCAAGATCCGACAATATTACCTTTTCCATCCTCAATTTCTTGTTCAAAATCAAGTCCCTTAAGAAAAAGCTTTAACCTTTTTCCCACTGAGTTGGTGACCAACTCCTCAAACGCACTTGCATTCCTAATGATTTCTCCAAGATCTGTTTCGGATGAATAGATTTTTTTTATTAGTAAAAAAAGAGACTCTAAATCATTTTTATTAAATATAAAACCGGTTTGATCAGGTATCACCAGTTCCCCGGCCCCCCCTAAACCCGTGGATAAGACAGGAATACCACAACGAAATGCCTCCAAAATAACTCTACCAAAGGGTTCTTTTTTAATTGATGGATGAATAAGTAGATCAATTTCTTGGAATATTTCATCCGGATTTTTGTTTTCATCGAAACTTACCAAATCCGCACCTAATTTACTTGCCAGTTTTTTGATCTGATCCCCATAAAAACAATGTTCGCCGGAAGTCTTATAAATATTTCTCCCATAAATCTTTATTTTATTGATCCCCATCTCTTTTAATCTTTCCCCGTATAATGCGGCAAACAGAATGATATTATGAATTCCCTTCCAGGGAGCAAACATCGAAACCACTCCAATGGTCTTGCCATGTGACCTGTTATGCATTTTTTTATGCATCTGCTTTTCAATCGGATTATAAACATAATCATAGCGATCAGCTTTTTTAAAAACATTCATTATTTCTTGTTTTACCGAAATCGAGTTGCCAATTAAATATACTTTAAACCTCCGTTTTAACTGAAAAAGCATATCAATCCACTTGCTAAATCGCCAAGCGGGAGGATAATCCCTAAAATGCCAGACCAATAATCCACGATATCTGGACAAAAAAAGGTAGATGATCAAAAAAACCCCGGCTTTGGTGCCATTGGCATACACAATATCAAATTTTTTTAAACTGACCAGTTTGCCATAGGCCATAATTAAGGCCAATCCTCCAAGCATGATTTTGATAACGTTAGTACTTGCAAATCTCCTAGATATTGAATAAAGAAAATGTGGGTACCAATAATATTTTATGTTAAGTTGATTATTATTTTTAAGGGCACTACTTAGCAAACTAGAATTACCTAAATGATTATTAAACGGAATAAAAAAGGTAATCTCAAATTCATCCTCGATCTGCCTCATCTGCTCAATGATACTTCTTTCCGCCCCGCCCAGTTCCTGGGTATTAAAAAACAAGGCAATCCTTTGTCGATTTATTGAATCAAGCATTTAACCAACTTCTGCACCTGCGTTTCTAAAAAAAAGTGAAACTCATCCTGGAATTTTAAAATCACATCTTGGGAGTAATCAGGCCTATATCCTCTCAGGACCAGCTCATTTAAAATGTCTTCATTATTAAATACATTCAAATAGGTATGATCAAGACCTGTAAATTGAAAGCAGATAAGGTCCAATTGATCCTCACCTATAAAGTTTATAACCGAAATTTGATCATCTGATCTAATCTGCCCCTCCCATCTGGCGAAACTAAAAAGAAAGCATCTGGAGTATAAGGGGCCTAAAACTGCTGACTGGAATATTTTTATGATGTCCGGTGCAGGTAAAATTTTAATTTCAATTCCACTTTGCATTTTTAAAAAAAACTGCAAAATCCTGTCCTGCCTATCAGCGTCCCAGGTGGGATGTGGACTGATAAAGATTATTTTATGCTTATTTAAGACCATGCTTAATTATATAAGTGCATGGAAAAATAAGTCCAGAGGTAATCCTTATTTCAAGGCCGATTTAGCAAGGACATCCCCATAGATCTCATGGTATTCCCGGGCCATCTTAAGCCAATCATATTTGGCAAGTGCCAGCTCGTATGCACTTTGCCCCATTTTCATGCGCAGGGATTTATCTTTTACTAGTTTATTCATGGCCCTTGCCAGTTCCTGGGGATCATTGGGTTTAACCAGTAAAGTCGTCTCATCAGCAACTCCCACACAAGGAACGCCAGTTTTAAGGTTAGTAGCAATAACAGGTTTTTGACAAATCATGGCCTCCAATTGAACCATGCCAAAATTTTCATTTCTTCCCACAGAAGGTAAGACAAAAAATTGGCAAGCATGATAGTAAGCAATTAATTCAAAATCACTTGCAACCTCACCTTGAAAAACGACTTTTTCACTGACACCTTTTTGGATTGATTGTGCCTTTAATTCACTGTAAAGAGGCCCATCCCCAATAATAATTACTTTAAAATCAACATTTTTCATGGCATCAATAAGTACCAAAACGCCCTTGTATCCCACCAGTCTTCCCACAAATAAACCAAAGTCTCCATGCTCTTTAAGTAAGGTATTTTTAATGGCATTGATTTTTTCGCAAGGCCTATAGTCTTTAAGTTTGATTCCAAACGAGGCATAAGAGCATTTTTTTTCAAAGGGAGGTAAAACATCGGAATACTTTAAATGATTAATTGTTGGAATAATAATGCGATCTACTCGTCTTAAAAACAACTTAACCACCGGCCAATATATTTGTTTCAGAAACCTTTGTCTTACTACATCACTATGATGAGTCACCACCATAGGTAGCTTGCCTGGCAAGAATAATGCACACAATTCCACAATCGGATTAGGGGAATGAATATGAATTAAATCACAACTTTTGGCCAATTTTCTCATTTTAAAAAAAAGCATAGGGTTAATGGCCTGTCCAAAAAAATCTGCCATTTTCGCCAGTCGATGTATTTTTACTCCTTGGATTTTCTCTTCTTTGGCACTCCCACCATCCGCAGAACAAAGGACAGTCACTTCGCAGTCATATTCTTGTAACCCTTCCGCTAATAGTTTTAAAACGGTTTCCATGCCACCTTTTACCGGGGAGTAATACTTTCCAATCTGCAAAATTTTTAACATTTTTGATTCACTTTTTTAAGTTTTCATTCATTATAAACTAAATAATCATCATTTGTCCTATACCCGAGCTTTTCCTTCTGTCATTTTTGCTTCTTTAATATCCTAGGTATTGATGTATAATTTAGGAAAAGTTAAATTTTCAATTGGAGCTTTAAAAATGGCAAAAGCAAAGTCTTTAATTGTGGTGGATGACGATGATGATATCCGTGAAATTTTTGTAAATGCACTCAGTAAACTAAAAATTAACATCCTGGAAGCGGCCAATGGAGAAGAGGCATTAAAAATCATAAAAAAAAATAATATCGTACTCATCATTTCTGATTTGAACATGCCGGTAATGGATGGCGTGGAGCTTTTATACGAAGTTAGGGAAAACTTAAAAAGCAGCGTTCCCCTTATTTTTACCTCTGCTTATACAGACAACCTGGAAAAAAGAAAACTGGAAATGACAAATGTCAGCTTTCTTAAAAAACCTTTTACGGATGAACAACTGGTTAATAAAGTTAAGGAAATCATCCTTGTTAATGAATAACATTGCACTTACATGAATGGTTTAATAATAAGTGATTCCGCTCCACTGCAAATGCGATTTAGTGCTTCGCTTTGGCAAATAACCAAACAGCCTGCCGATTTGGCGAGCTCCTCGCGACACGCCCTGGATTTGGTAAAAACCAATAAAAACTATCAAATTATGATTTGTACTTACCCCCTAGATCAACATATTCAGGAATTATTTGATTATCTGGTTACCAATAATATTTCCATTCCCGTTTTATTCACCGCCAGCAATCAGGACCTGGCACTACTTTATCACCTCATTCCAAAATCAAAAAACGTAAGTGTGATTTCCTACGAAAAGGACGAAACGGTTATTACCAACACGATCAATCGACTGCTTAGAATCCAAAACAAGACCTCAACTGACCTCCCACCACCCAAATATAAAAAAATCAAAATTAATTTTTTTAAAAATATACCCCTGGCCAGTCATGATCTTTATATCCAATGTTTTGAACATTTCTTTCAAAAGATCTTTAGTGCCTCTCAGCCCCTGAATGACGCTCTTTTGGACCGGTATAGTGGTTATAAATATTTTTATGTCAAACTCAATGATTTTCCTGCTGCCAGTTATCACCTCATCAAGGCCCAAACAAAGGATGATTCACTCACTCAAGAAAGTGAGTCCATGCAAACAGAACTTTTCATTTTAGCTTATCATTCGCTTTATCTTGGAATTTGCCAATTTGGATTAAACCAACTAAGTATAAAATTACTAGAAACCTGTCGGAGAATCATCACCAGCCTGGCGCTGAAAACCACCCTGAAAAATTATCTGAAAAATGATTGGGATATTGAACCTACCCAGGCCAAACATAGTCTTTACCTCGCCTTGGTCTCTTTAAGTATGCTTCCCCATATGAGTTTTACGGCCAATAAAAAACATCAAGACATTTTTATCCTGGCATCCCTGCTTTACGATATTGGCCAGTTGCCAGGAGAATTTAAGTCGCCACCCAACGAAACCCCGCACCCACAAAACACCCTCGACCTTATAAAGGCCATTGATAATCTACCTAGCGAGATAGAAAAAATCATATTACAGCATCACGAAGAAAGTGATGGAAGTGGTTTTCCCATGGGTTTAAAACATAACATGATAAACCCGCTGGCCCAGATATTCATCGTTGCTAGGCGTTTTACTGAAAGCATATGTAATCTTGGTCAGGATGATATCGACTACCATATTGTCATTGAGTCGCTTGAACAATACTATCACCAGGGATATTTCAAACTGGCCATAGAAGCACTTAAAAATGGCCTGGGGGAATAAATTTAATGACCGAATCCTTTTTCGCCTATATTAACCACACCTATCTTTTTGACCTGATTCCACTTGATTCATTTTTACATTTTTTAGTAGGTGCCATCATATCCATAATCGGTCTTAAATATAATTATCGTCTCCGGTTTATTTTTGGCTTTTTACTCACCATCGGCATTCTCAAAGAATTGAATGACTACCATTTTGCTTACAAAACCCATTATTTTTCTTATGTATCAGACATCCTGGCTTCGCTTATTTATATCCCGCTGATTGTGATCATTAGAAAAACCAAAAATTATCTCGCCCTCAAGGAAAAGCATGCTTTAAACAAATTGAAATATTAACTGACCCGTTCAAAATGACACTGAAGATCTTTTACATTTTCATCAAAATATATCTTGTAATGACCTTTGGTCATTTGACCAGACAAGATTTTTTCCGAAAGCGGTTTGATAATATACTTGGTAAACATTCTGGCAAGCGGTCTGGCACCATACCTTTCATCATACCCCAGCTTAGCAATTTCTTGATAAGCACTGTCTGATAATTCCATGGTCAAAAGCTTGTCTTTTAATCGTTCATTAAGCAAGTCGATTTGTTTTTTGATAAGTGATTTCATGATGTCATGGTTTAATTTTTGATATTCCAAAATGGCATCAATCCGGCCCAACACTTCAGGTTTAAATTCTCTTTCAATATCTTTGGAATTGGTGGTTAAAAAGATGATCGTATTTTTAAAATTAATGGTTCTACCTTTGTTATCAGTCAGCCTTCCGTCATCTAAAATCTGCAACAGAATATCGCTAAAATCACTATGAGCTTTTTCGATTTCATCAAAAAGTATAATTGAGTAAGGCTTACGTCTGACCGCTTCAGTTAAAATACCACCGTCATCATATCCAATATAGCCCGCCGGAGAACCAATTAATTTGGCCACCGAGTGTTTTTCACTATATTCACTCATATCGAGCCTTATCATATTCTTCTCGGTCTCAAATAAAAAAACACCAAGAGCTTTCGCTGTTTCAGTTTTACCAACCCCACTTGGGCCTTTTAACAAAAAAGACCCCAGCGGCCGGGTCTCATCCGACAGTCCAGCATAGGAAGTTAAAAGCGTATCACAGATTTCTTTTAAGGCAGCATCCTGGCCAAAAACCCTTTGTTTTAAATACGCATTTAAGTGTAAGATTTGATCCTGTTTGCTTTTTAAGATCTTGCTAACCGGAATCCCTGTATGGCGAGCAATAATATTGGCAATATCCCTGGTTTTTAATACCCAACTTTCCGATGACTGGGCAAGTTTTTTTTCAATGTCTGGAATTTTGGCATATTTTATTTGACCGGCCAATTCAAAATTCTGGCTGCGTTCTGCCTGATCGTATGCAAACTTTAGTCTATCCAGCTCTGCTTTGAGGTTAGTGGTTTCCTTCATGGTTTTGACTTCTTTCTCCCACTCTTGTTTTCCTTGATTGAATTCACCCGATAATTTTTCAATTTCGTTAAGAACATCCTTATTATTTTTATTCATCTGGGCAAATATTTTTTTGGAGCGAATTTCACTTTCCAAATCCACCAATTTGGCCGGCATGTTTTCAACGGAGATTTTAAGGGCACTGGACGCCTCATCAATTAAATCAATGGCCTTATCTGGAAAATTTTTATCGGTAATATATTGCTCCGACAAAACCACTGCGCTGTAAATTGCATCATCAGTGATCTTAATACCATGGTGTATTTCGTGTTTTTTTCTAAGTCCCATCAAGATCTCAATGGTATCTTCCTTGGATGGTTCATTCACCATCACGGATCTGAATCTTCTATCGAGGGCACTATCACTTAAAATGTATTTTTGATACTCGGCAGGGGTCGTCGCTCCGATACAATGCAGTTCCCCTCTGGCAAGTGCAGGCTTAAGCAAATTCGCAGCATCCATGGCGCCTTCAGTTTTTCCGGCCCCCACCAGCTGATGAATCTCATCAATAAATAGTATAACTTCTCCGTTTTGGGCCTTAATATATTTTAAAAGCTTTTGGATTCTTTCTTCAAATTCTCCACGGTATTTGGTTCCACACATGAGTTGGCCCATATCAAGACTCATCACCACCTTGTTTAAAAGTACGTCTGGAACACTACCTTTTACAATACTTTCTGCCATGCCTTCCACTATGGCAGTTTTCCCGACGCCCGCAGGCCCTACTAACACTGGATTATTCTTTCCTCTTCTACCCAGTATTTCCATGAGTGATCTAATTTCTTTTGATCTCCCTATCACGGGATCAAGTTTCCCTTTTTTTGCCTCTTCATTTAAATTGATCAAAAAATCTGGAACTTCGTCTGGCGCATGGTCACCATTAAAATTTTCCAAATCAAATTTTATTTCCTTGAATATCTGGTGAATATAGCGCAGTAAATCCGGTTCAGTGATCTCTTGACGTTTGTTCATCACTGCATGTTCCGATGCATAGGTTAACCATTCGGAAAAATCACCCGAAGGACGCAACTCTTCCAACAATATTTTATATCCCAAGCGAGGCAATTTATTTAAATAATTCTCCACTTCGCTTATATGTTTTTTTAAAATAGTTGATGATCTCGAACTAGGATTGCTGATGAGTCCAAAGAGTAAATGCCACTTACTTAACTCACTATTTTGCAGCAATAAAACCTTGTTTTGCGCAAGAGTCAGTGCGCCTTCCACAATATAATCAAATTTATTCATAGGTTGATTCCTCCATCTTGTTCATTCTCAAGATGGTAGGATTTTATGAAACGTCAAGCCTTCCTCAAAGAGTTCTTAAAATCCAAAAGCTTGACAGGTGATCCGAGCACCACTTGGATTGGCCGGAAATTTATAAAGTCCCGAAAGTTGTCCCTCTCCATCCTCGTCAACCAGGGATAGATCATCAAACGTAATTGAGTATAGGTGAAATTTTGAAAAGAAATATGTTCCCTCTTCATTAAAACTTAAAACAATTTGTTCAGTATGGGCCTGGTTTAAAAAGGCCAGCTTATATTCCAGATCAAAAATTTGAATCTCAAAAATCTGGTTAACTTCGCTGGTACAGTCATAGCGCATAGGATTTGCCGCCATTGTCTGAATACTGCTCATTAACAAAACAAATAAAATGAGGAGATCTTTGAACATATTTCAATTCCTACTTGATAATTTTGCATAAAATAGCAAATAATCAGAGAAATCATAGGCGTACAACTAATTAATATAAATATTATACAGATGTATGGTTTTCAAATGATTAAACTATAATTATTTATTAATTAAAATTTATGTTATATTTTTCACATATAATAGATAAATTTCAAAAAAAATATTTTCATTGCACAAATGCCAAGCTTGCATTTAAATTTATAAATATTCGATTTTATTGTTTTATACTAAAGTATTCATGCTGATTATTTTTCCTAGGATCATATTGACCTTATTTTCCATCTGTGATATTATTCACATTGTGATGTTAAACACAGATAAAAATGGAGATTGTATGTCCAAGCAAAATACAAATATCACGGTGACCAGTTTACTTAAGAAATTTCCCAAGGCCAATCGTGGTGACCTTATCCCGATTTTACAATGCGTGCAGGAAGCGGAAAAATTTCTTTCAAAAAACGCCATGATGGAAATTGGTGACTTTTTAAAATTACCCTTAAGTAAAGTTTACGGAGTGGCCACTTTTTATAATCAATTTAAATTTCACCCTCCAGGAAAATACCAAATTCAAATTTGTAGAGGTACCGCCTGTCATGTGGAAGGATCAAGCACGATTTTAGCGGCTTTGATCAGCGACTTAAAAATTAATACCGGAGAGACCACTCCTGATGGACTTTTCTCCCTGGAAGTTGTGGCATGTATTGGGGCCTGTGGTTTGGCTCCGGTTATGAGCATTAACGGGGAATTTTTTGCCAAACTGACTACCGAAAAAATTAAACATATCATTCAAGACTTTAGGGATAAGGAGGCCTCTAATGAATAACGGGTTACCCTCAATTGAAAATTATCTGATTGGTAGCAACTTGGAATATTTTAACAGTTGCCTACTCCCGGAAGTTTCCAATCCCACATCGGAAGATATTGCTAAAAAAATTGAAACATTAAAAAACGATACGGTTGATAAACCCTATTTTTTTATAGGCGCAGGAACTTGCGGTCTTGGTGCAGGTGCCCTCCATACCGAAAAGGCACTCATAGGTGTTTTAAAAAACATTAATGTGGACTATGAAATTATTAAAGTGGGTTGCATCGGGTTGTGTTTTGCGGAACCTATTCTGGATATTTTTCTTCCGGGTAAAAACCGTATCAGCTTTGGAAATGTCACCTCCGATAAAGTTGAATCCATGGTTAAGGCCCTCTTACAAGAGGATGAAAAAGTTTTATGTCAGGCACTTTTTCAATATCGATCTAAGGATTTGAAGGTCTGGGAAAATGTACCCTTTATGGAAGATTATCCCTTTTTTAAAAAACAAAAAAGAATTGTTTTAAACCAATGTGGCATTATCAATCCCCTCTCCATTGGTCAATATGTTGCCCACAATGGTTATCTGGCACTTGCCAAAACCCTCAAGGAACTAACTCCTCTGGAAGTTTGCACCATCATAGAAAAAAGCGGTTTGAAAGGGCGGGGCGGCGGCGGATTTTTAACCGGCAAAAAATGGAAATTTGCCTTAAACACCCCCAGCGATCAAAAATACTTTATTTGCAATGCCGACGAGGGGGATCCGGGTGCATTCATGGATCGCGCAGTGGTAGAAGGCGACCCTCACAAATTGTTAGAAGGACTCATCATCGCTGCTTATGCTATCCAGGCCACCAAAGCTTATATTTATATAAGGGCCGAATACCCCCTTGCCATAGCTCATTTGGAACAGGCCATTAGCGATTTATATGCATGGAAAATTTTAGGAAGCAATATTTTCGATTCAGGATTTGATCTGGATATTATTATTAAAAAAGGTGCGGGAGCTTTTGTATGCGGAGAAGAAACAGCCCTTATTCATAGTATTGAAGGCAAAAGGGGGATGCCACGCCCTCGTCCCCCATTTCCGGCCGTCAGTGGTTTGCATGGTAAACCATCCGTCATCAATAATGTAGAAACCCTCGCCAACATTTCTGCCATTATATTAATGGGATGTGAGTGGTTTAATAGCATGGGTAATAACAATTCTAAAGGAACCAAGGTGTTTGCGCTTTCAGGCAAAATTAAAAACACCGGGTTAGTGGAAGTTCCCATGGGCATCACCATGCGAGAGATTATTTTTGATATCGGAGGCGGACCTAAAAATGATAAATTATTTAAGGCCGTGCAAATTGGTGGACCTTCCGGTGGCTGCGTCACCAACGAAAATTTAAATATTGAAATTGATTATGATTCCCTTAAAACGATTGGTGCCATGATGGGTTCCGGTGGATTAGTGGTCATGGATGAAGATAATTGCATGGTGGATGTGGCAAAATTTTTCATGGACTTTATTCAACGAGAAAGTTGCGGCAAATGCATTCCGTGCCGAGAAGGCACCAAGCAAATGCAAAATATTTTAGAAAAAATTACCCGCGGAAGAATCAGTGAAAAGGGCAACGATGCGCTAGATAGATTCAAAGGAATTTTACAGCTTGAAGAATTAAGTAATACTATAAAAGAAACCAGCTTATGTGGACTGGGCCAGTCCGCCCCTAACCCCGTATTAAGTACTCTTAAATATTTTAGACATGAATATGAAGCACATATTTTTGATAGACGATGTCCAAGTGGTGTGTGTAGCGAACTGATTAACTTTGAAATTATTGAAGACAAATGCAAAGGTTGCACCTTGTGCGCCAAAAAATGTCCAAGTGGTGCTATTAAAGGTTCTCCCAAGGCCCCTCATTATATCAATAATGAAAAATGTATCAAATGTGGCCAGTGTCTTAAAATTTGTAAATTTGGAGCCATCATTAAAAATTAACGACAAAGGGTAATCTATATGAAAATCGAAATTAACCACCAATCAGTCAATATGCCCTCAGGCATTTCCATCTTAGATGCCTGCAAAAGTGCTAATATAAATATTCCAACGCTTTGCTATCTGGAAGATTTATTTCCCAGCGGTTCTTGCCGGATGTGTGTAGTGGAAATTGCAGGAAATAAAAATCTAGTTACCAGCTGTTCCACCCAAATCACCGAGGGTATGAAAATCTTCACTCATTCCAACCGGGTGATTGCTGCCAGAAAATCAATCTTGGAATTACTACTTTCCAATCATCCCGATGACTGTCTTTACTGCGATAAAAACAATACTTGTGAATTACAAAAATTATCTGCCGAGCTGGGAGTGCGAAATCGTAATTTTTCAAAACAATTAATTGAAAAAGAAATCGATAAATCCAGTCCTTCTCTAATAAGGGATCCATCAAAATGTATATTATGTGGAAGATGTGTCCGGGTTTGTGAAGAAAGACAAACAGTATCCGCCATTTCTTTTATTAAAAGAGGAAGCCAAACCAAGGTCACCACGGCTTTTGATGGTGGACTCAATACTTCTAACTGCATTAATTGTGGTCAATGTGCCATGGTGTGCCCCACCGGTGCCATCGTAGAAAAAAACAATATCAAGGATGTGCTGGCCGCTTTAGCTGACAAGAATAAAGTGGTGGTCGTTCAACATGCTCCAGCCATTTCGGTTACTTTGGGTGAATTATTCGGATTTAAACCAGGAAGTGACGTAAACGGACAAATGACCGCCGCCCTTCGAAAAATGGGTTTCCAGTTTGTTTTCGAAACATCCTTTAGTGCTGACGTGACCATCATGGAAGAGGCTTCAGAACTGGTGGATCGGGTTAAAAAGGGTGAGAACCTGCCATTGATGACCAGTTGTTCACCTGGCTGGATCAAATTTGTCGAACATTTCTATCCTGAATTTTTAAATAACTTATCTTCCTGTAAAAGCCCACAACAAATGATGGGGGCTTTAATCAAAAATTACTGGGCCTTCAAAAAAAATATAAACCCTCGCGATGTTTATTCAGTCAGCATCATGCCTTGCACGGCCAAAAAGTTTGAAGCTGGTCGGGAAGAAATGATTACCGGAGGGCTGGCCGATATTGATGCAGTTTTAACCACCAGGGAACTGGCAAAAATGATAGATATGTTCAATATTAATTTAGCCAAATTAAAACCAGAAGATGCTGATGATCCTCTAGGAGAGCACAGTTCTGCGGCCAAACTTTTTGGGGTAACCGGAGGAGTGGCCGAAGCAGCCCTAAGAACTGCCGCCTTTCTGATAACCAATGATGATTCTCAGGTTCACGAAATTCACGAATATCGAGACTTGGAAGGAATAAAAGAACTGACAGTAACCATTGCCGGCATCACCCTAAAAACAGTGGTGATCAGTGGTCTCTCAAATGCTCGATTAGTATTAGATGATATTAAACGTGGTATCAAACAATATCATTTTATTGAAGTCATGACTTGTCCCGGAGGGTGCATTGCGGGTGGCGGACAACCGTTTGGCCTTGATAAAGATAGAATTGTTGCCCGTATGAAAGCCTTGTATCAAATCGATAAGAACGAAAAAATCAGAAAATCTCATCATAATAAGGATGTGGTCAAGCTTTATGAAGAATTTCTGATGCATCCACTTAGTCAAAAATCACATGAACTGTTACATACCAAATATAAACCAAGAACCGGGTACTAAATAATATATGAGTACATATTTATCACAACCCATCATCTCCACCATCAAAGAAAAATGTAAAATATGTTATACTTGTGTCAGGGAATGTCCGGCGCGGGCCATTGGTATTTCAGAAGGACAGGCCCAAATTATTCAAGAAAAATGTATTCATTGCGGCAACTGTATAAAAGTGTGCAGTCGTGAAGCCAAAACTATTCTAAATGAAATAGATAAATTAGATACCATTTTAAGATCAGCTAAAAAAAAGATAGCCATCATCGCTCCCAGTTTTCCCGCCGAATTCACTTATGCTCCTTACACACGCTTTATCGGTGCTTTGTTTGAACTTGGTTTTGACCATGTTTGTGAAGTGGCTTTTGGTGCAGATGTAGTGGCCGGTGCCTATAAGGAATTACTCTTAAAAGACGATAAAAAATCATGGATTGCCACCACCTGTCCCGCCGTAGTTTCCTATATTGAAAAATATCAAGTGGAACTAATCCCCCATCTCGCTCCTATCGTGTCCCCCATGATTGCCATGGCCAAAATTGTCAAACTTTTTTATGATGAGCATTCATCCGTGGTCTTTATTGGTCCTTGTATTGCGAAAAAGCATGAAGCGCGCATAAGCAATAATGACATTGACCTCTCGGTCACCTTTAAGGAAATTAAGGAATATTTCATCAAAAACAACATAGACTGGCGCTTTTCCAAAGATCGTGAGTTTGATCCTCCCCACTCCAACACGGGCGGATTATTTGCCATTAGTGGCGGGCTATTACAAACCGCTCATCTCAAAGAGGACTTGCTTACGGGAGATATTGTCAGAGCCGATGGGCGGATCAATTTTGTACAGGCCTTGCGTAGTTTTAAAAAAGAGGAATTACGCCCGAAACTGCTGGAGACCCTTTCTTGTGAAGGTTGTATTATGGGACCAGGCTTTGCTCAAAAACTTCCCCAATACAAAAAAAGAAACGAGATGAGCCGCTATCTCCAAAGTCGCATGAAAACTTTCGATGAATTGGTGTGGACTCAAAATATTATTAAAACCCAAGGTATTGATCTTGGTGCCACTTTTACCGAAGATAATCAAAGAGTGGTAAAGCCAAGCGAACTCTTGATCAAAAACACCTTGTTCAAACTGGGTAAGAAAAATAGCGATGATGAACTTAACTGTGGAGCTTGTGGTTATTCAACCTGTAAGGAACATGCCGTTGCCATTATTCTGGGAGTTGCTGAAAATGAAATGTGTCTTCCTTACACTATCGAGCGACTCAAAACCACCATTTCTGATTTGGAATATTCTTATGACGAACTTAAAAAGGTTAAACAAATCTTGAATCATCGTGAAAAATTGGCAAGTATGGGCCAATTGGCTGCCGGGATTGCCCATGAAGTGAACAATCCCCTGGGGGTAGTGCTCATGTATGCGCACATACTCTTAGAACAACACGGACAAGATCCCGATCTCGCCCACGACCTGGAGATGATTGTGTCCCAGTCAAATCGCTGCAAAAAGATTGTTTCAGGCCTTTTAAATTTCTCCAGACAAAATAAAGTGCTTTATGAAAAAGTTAACATTTATGATCTGACCAATCATTGTGCCGATTCGATTGGCGTCAATGATCACATAAAAATTAAAATCATCACTTTATATTGCGACTCCTGCGCCGAAGTGGACAAAGACCAAATTTCTCAAGTCTTAATCAATCTTATCAATAATGCCATCGATGCCCTGGATGATCAAAAAGGTGAGATTACCATCACCATTGATGGAAATGAATCAACTCTGATTATTAAAGTCAAGGATAACGGTCCAGGCATCCCCGAAAAAATAAAGCCCCGCATATTTGATCCCTTCTTTACCACCAAGCAAATTGGTAAAGGAACGGGGCTTGGTCTTCCCGTATGCTACGGTATAGTCAAAATGCATCGGGGCAACGTTACCGTCCATTCCAATACCAATAGTGCAGAGGGAGAAACCGGTACCGAAGTGATTATTGAACTTCCCAGATATGAACAAGTCATTAAAAGGAGAGAAGAATATGTCCAAGATTAAAAAAAATATTTTATTAGTGGATGATGATGTTGATTATTTATTTCAAAAAAAACTTGAATTGGAGAAAGAAGGATTTAATGTGTTTACCGCCCACAGTATCAAACCGGCCAGAAAAATATTGGAAGAAATGCAGATTGATCTGGCAATCGTGGATTTGATGATGCAAGAAAAAGATGATGGCTTTGTATTAAGTTACCAAATCAAATCCAGCTGGCCTAAAACTCCAGTTATCATGGTCACCGGAGTCACTGCCCAAACAGGTTTGGAATTTGACACCATCACAGAAAACGAAAAAAAATGGATTAAAGCAGACACCATATTCACCAAGCCAGTCAGGGCCGAGCAACTGGTAAGAGAAATAAGGAGATTACTTGCCAATGAATAATGTTAATGACGTTTTAAACATACTGATTATTGATGATGAAGAAGGCATGTGCATGGGTGCTTCTCGTGCGTTATCCTCCACCCAGGTTTTTATTGATGATCTAAACATCATAGTTGGATTTTCATCCAGAGCCGTTCACTCATATTCAGAATATAAAACAGAGATCGTGAATCATAAATATGATTTAATCTTACTGGACTATAAACTCCCGGACGGTTCAGGTCTTGATATCTTGCAAGAATTAAATGAACAAAGCAAAGAAACCCTTGTCATCATGATGACTGCCTATGCGACTTTTGAAACTGCCGTACAGGCCACCAAACTGGGAGCATACGATTTTTTGGCAAAGCCATTCACTCCCGAGGAACTGCGAAACTCCGTAAGAAAAGCGGCTACTCGTTTTGTCCTTGCCAAAAGGGCCAAAAGTTTTGAAGAGGAAAAAAGAAAAATCAGATTTGAATTTATTTCAGTTTTATCCCATGAATTAAAATCCCCGATCAACGCGATCGATGGATATTTAAAACTTCTCCACGAAGGCAGTATCACCCCTGATAGTGAAAATTACCAAATGGCAATTGAGCGCAGTCTGCTCAGGTTAGAAGGTATGCGTAAACTGATTTTTGACTTACTGGATATGACCAGGATTGAGTCAGGACAAAAAACTCGTAAGATTGAACCGATCAATTTAATAGCGATTATTAACTTGCTTATTGAACAAAACACGTACGAGGCAAAACTAAATGGCATCACCCTAAACCTCGTTTCCCCCAATGAACTATCTATGGATGGCGATCAATCTGAACTGGAAATTATATTAAATAATCTTATTAATAATGCCATCAAATATAACCGGACAAATGGCACCGTGGATATCACCGTCAATGACACCCCCACTCAAGTGGAAATTCAAATCAAGGACTCTGGCATAGGACTAGAACCCTATGAACAAGACAAGCTCTTTAAAGATTTTGTTAGAATTAAAAATACGGATACCATGAACATCCAAGGAAGCGGACTTGGTTTATCCACGGTAAAAAAAATTGCAGCACTCTATGAGGGTACCGTCAGCGTCACTAGTCAAAAAGGAATTGGCAGTACCTTTTGTGTAACATTAAAAAAATATTTAAACAATACTATCTCTCCAAAGATAGTTACCTAAGGAGGACTTATGGCAAAGATTTTATGCATTGATGATGATCGAGACGTCTTAGAAACATGTAAAATCATTTTATCGACCGAAAAACACAACGTGACGGTAGCGATGAATGGAAATGAAGGGTATGCCAAGGCGAAGTCGGAAATTCCAGATCTGATTTTATTGGATGTGATGATGGATGACAACACCGAGGGCTTTCATACCGCCTACAAGCTCAGAAAAGATCCTGGGTTAAAATTTGTTCCGATCCTCATGCTTACTTCAGTCAATCAAAAGTTAAACATGAAATGTGATCCCAAAAAAGATGGAAATTTTTTACCGGTAGATGCTTTTTTGGAAAAGCCTGTGGAGAAAATAAAACTGCTAAAAGAAGTGAAACGGCTTTTAGCACTCAAAAAAGATGAAATTAATGTCGATGGAAACTAAAAGATGACCGGCCGCCATTTTGTGGCGGCCATCTCGCTGGTAAAAAGGGACTAGAAAATGAGGTATAGCTTTAAAAACAGTGCAATTATTCACTTTAAAGCTTTAAAGAGTTTTGATATAGTAAAACCAAGGTTTAACAACTTTCAAAGTGGAGTGAAAACTTTGAACGAAAAAATTCCAGATAAGACCATAGAACGACTCAGTCTTTATAGAAGACTACTCACCTATGAGCTAATTCAAAATCGTGAGAATATTTATTCCCATGAAATTGCCCAACTGGCATGCCTGTCTTCGGCTCAAGTCAGAAGAGATCTCATGGTTTTAGAACACATCGGCAACCCCAGAAAAGGCTACAAAGTCTCCCAAATCATCGAACAAATTTCGGCGATACTTGGAAAGACCAAGATCCAAAAAATTGCTATTTTTGGGGTAGGAAATCTCGGACGGGCCATTTTATCCTATTTTTCCGGGAAAATGCAGGACTTACCAATTGTCGCTGCGTTTGATACCAGTCTGGAAAAAACTGATCGGGTCATTTGTGGTTGCCATGTCTATCATATATCAAACTTTGAAGAAATTTTTAAAAAAGAAAACATATCCATTGTCATCTTGGCTGTTCCAGTTTCGTCGGCGCAAGAGATCGTTGATATGCTTATTCCCTTGGGCGTTTCAGCATTTATCAACTTTGCCCATGTACCTCTTAAAGTCCCCGACAATATCTTTGTGGAAAACATTGATATCATGCTCACCATCGAGAAAGCTGCTTACTTTGCAATCCAGAATCGAGATCGTTAATTCTTTCGGTTCTTCATTTTAGTCTGTCGTTATTTGATTTTAGGTTAAAACGGAGGCAGTCATGCAACTTCATGACTTGGAAAACTTATTACTGTCCAAAGGCAGCCAGCAACATCTCCTTCATCAAAAGGCTGACGCCATAAAAAGACAATCGGTAGGCAAAAATATTTATAACCGTGCCTTGATAGAAGTGAGTAATATTTGTCATAAAAATTGCTATTACTGTGGAATCAGAAAAAACACCGATCTTTTGCGCTATCAATTGTCCAAAGAATTGGTGGTGGATCTGGCGCTCAACGCCTATGAAAACGGTTTCCGTTCACTGGTTTTACAATCAGGTGAAATTCAGTCCTCCCCTTTTACCCATTATATAGCTAGTATTTTAAAAGAAATTGCAATTCGTACCAGACAAAACATGCATGTCACCCTCTCTTGTGGCGAACAAACCAGACAAACCCTGCAAGAATGGAAACAAAGCGGTGCACACCGGTATTTACTTAGAATTGAAACCAGCAATATTGGACTCTATCATAAAATTCATCCATGTGATCAATTGCATGCTTTTGAACAAAGACTCGAAACCCTTAAACATTTAAAAGAACTAAATTACCAGGTGGGCAGTGGAATTTTAATTGGTTTTCCCTTTCAAACCATAAAAGACCTTGCCAAGGACATTTTATTTTTAAAATCCCTGGACCTTGATATGATCGGGCTGGGGCCATACATCGAACATCCAGATACTCCGCTATGGAATCATCCATCCATTTTATTTTCCAAACCAGAAAGATTGGACCTTACGCTTAACACGATCTCCCTGCTTCGCATCCTATGCTGTGATATTAATATTGCCTCTGCCACGGCCCTTGAGGTTATGGCCCCCCATGGAAGGAGCGCTGCCCTTAGCGCCGGGGCCAACGTCTTCATGACTAACCTCACCCCGGATATGATTAAATCGCAATATGATCTCTATCCTGGTAAAAACTCGATGGCTTTAAATACCCCTAATTTCTTTTTTTGTATCAACGATTGGGGTGATTCACTCCATTATTTAAAAAGGAATAATCAAATATGAGATTAGAACAAGATAGTTTGGGAACCCTGGAAATTCCGTCTGATGCTTACTTTGGCATTCATTCCCAAAGAGCGGTAAATAATTTTCCCAACAATGATAAATTTTCCCTGGATTGGTACAAGGCCATAGGCCTTATCAAAAAAGTCTATTACCTGGCCTGGATGGAATTTAATAAAGAAAGCACGATTAAATACCCCTCCACTGTTTTACATTTTAAAAATATAAGTGCCAAAGAAATCACTGCCTTGATTCAAAGCGCTCAAGAAATTTATGAAGGTAAATGGTTTGATCATTTCGTGGTTGGAGCAATAACTGGTGGAGCAGGCACCAGTATCAATATGAATATCAATGAAATAATTGCCAATCGCGCTCTGGAAATACTGAAGCAGCCGCTTGGTAATTATTCCCTCATTCACCCTCTGGATCATGCCAATATCTTTCAGTCCACCAACGATGTTATTCCTTCAGCTTTAAAACTTGCCACTATGTGGAAATTAGCTGAACTGAGTGCCCAAATTGATAAGGTAAAGCAAAAAATTGAAATGCTTGAAAAATCCTTCAATAATTGTATTCGCATTGCCTACACCCAAATGCAAGAGGCGGTTCCATCGACCTGGGGAAGATTTTTTTCCAATTATTCAGATGCACTTTCTAGAGATTGGTGGCGAGTATCCAAATGTGAAGAGCGTATCAAACAGATTAACCTGGGAGGAAGTGCCATCGGTACGGGACTCACTGTCCCCCGATTTATTATTGTAAGCATTTTTGAAATATTAAAAGGACTTACCAATCTCCCCTTGCATAGAAGTGAAAATATGTGTGACACCACCTCTAATCTAGATACAATAGTCGAAGTACATGCCATTTTAAAAGCTCACACCGTCAATCTGGAAAAACTTGCCAACGACTTGCGGCTCATATCTAGCGATCTATTCAAACACCAAGCATTTCGCCTTTCCCCTGTGCAAGAAGGCAGTTCCATCATGCCAGGTAAATATAATCCAGTGATATGTGAATATATCATCAGCATTTGCCACAAAGTTCGAAGCAATGATCAACTGATCAGCAATATGGCAGGGCTTGGTGTCTTGGATCTAAATGCTTATCTACCAATTATAGGCCATGCTCTTTTGGAATCACTTAACTTACTTATTAGCGCCAATCTTTCTTTAAGTAATAACCTCTTAAATAAAATTATAAAAACCGATGATGATCATGATTACCTGAAATCTCCCGTGATCGTAACCGCTTTAATCCCTCACATCGGTCATGCAAAAGCTGCGAAACTAATGAATTTTATGAAAGAAAACCAGACAGATGTATTGAAGGCCAATGCCATTTTAAAACTACTACCCGATCAAGTTATTACCGCCCTACTCACTCCCTCAAAACTTACCAGTCTTGGATTTAGATTAAAGGATCTGGAGGAGGAAAAATGTTAAAATCCATGCGATATCATATTGGGATATTTGGACTGAGAAACGTTGGGAAAAGTTCATTTATCAATTTAATAGGACAACAAATTACTTCCATCGTTTCTTCGATTCCAGGAACTACTACCGACCCTGTGAAACGGTTTATGGAAATTCCGCCGATTGGTCCGGTGGTGATCATTGATACCGCAGGTATAGATGATCAAGGTGTTTTGGGAGAAAAAAGAATTAAATCCACCATGCATGCTCTTAATTCTTGTGATCTGTCCATTTTAATCTGCGATCAGTCGGGAATAACCAAGGATCATAAAATCATCATTACCGAATTTACTAAAAGAAAGATTCCATGGTTCATTGTCTGGAATAAAAGCGATTTATATTCACCTTCCCAGACAGAGCTTGAAACTTTAATCAACACTTATCAGGTCCCGGTTATTTCTCTCTCCACCATGACCAGGGACTCTATACCCCTGGTCATTGAAACCATTACCCATTTATTTTCCCAATCAACAAACCTCGATTCCAGCATTCTAGGAGATCTGGTGCAAACAGGAGATCTGATTTTATTAGTGACCCCCATTGATCAAGAAGCTCCTAAAAAAAGACTGATTCAACCACAAGTGCAAACTATTCGCGATGCTTTGGATAATGATTGCATGGTAATGATGCTAAAAGAAAGAGAGTTGGACACCTTTTTTAAAAAATCAAATCTCATGCCTAAGCTGGTGATTACCGATAGCCAGGTTTTTTTAAAAGTGGCCGCCAGCGTTCCCAGGCATATCATGCTGACCAGCTTTTCAATCCTTTTTGCAAGACTTAAGACTCCCTTTTTCAAACTGGTGGAGGGCACCAGACAAATTGCCAATTTAAAAGACCACGATAAAATATTAATCTTAGAATCTTGTAGTCATCATCAGGCCGGTGATGACATTGGCACGGTAAAAATTCCCAGATGGATCAGGAACTTTACCGGAAAGAACCTCTCCTTTGATATCAAATCAGGAAATGATTTTCTGCCGGAGGATACTTCCCAATACCAATTAGTAATTCAATGTGGTGGTTGCATGCTGACCAAAAGGGAAGTCAATACCAGGCTTCAACCATTTTTTGATCAAAATATTCCGGTTACCAATTATGGAATGTGCATCGCCTACACCCTGGGAATTTTTGAGCGAACTTTAGAATGCTTTAACCACCTTAAACTACCATCTTTTGAGGATTACCTATAGGAGGTACCATGAACAATATTATCAATCACGACCAAATTATGAGTGAATTAAATGCAACTATCAACACATCTCCCAACTATATTTTGGAAATACTCGATCAGGCCAAAAAAATGAAAGGGCTAACTTACCACCAAGTACTTTCATTACTACACACCAACGATCCCGGTCTTTTAAATGTAATATCCCAAACCGCCAGTTATATAAAAGATGAAATCTATGGAAAAAGATTAGTGCTTTTTGCCCCACTTTACATCTCCAATTTATGCAATAACGAATGTCTCTATTGCGCCTTTCGAAACCATAATCACAAATTATCCCGCAGGGCACTTGATCAACATGAAATTGGTAATGAAACCAAAAATTTGATAGGCCAAGGCCATAAGAGAATTCTTCTAGTGGCGGGAGAGGCCTATGGCAAACAAGGTCTTCAATACATTCTTGATGCTATCAATACCATTTACTCAATCAGGAGTAATAACCACAGCATTAAAAGAATCAACGTCAATATTGCTCCCTTGGAAACCGATGAATTCAGGCGCTTAAACGAATCCAAAATTGGTACTTATCAGTTATTCCAAGAAACCTATCATGAAGCAACCTATAAAATGCTTCACACTAAAGGCCCAAAAGCAAATTTTGATTATCGACTAAGTACCATGGATCGTGCTTTTCGTGCAGGCATCAAAGATGTCGGAATCGGACTTTTATTTGGTCTTTATGACTGGAAATACGAAGTCCTGGCACTATTACAACATATCAATCATCTGGAAAAGGAATATGGCATCGGTCCGCACACTATCTCTGTTCCAAGACTTGAACCTGCTTATGAATCAAGACTGTCCTACCATCCTCCCTATCCAGTCGCCGATAGAGATTTTAAAAAAATTATTGCGGTCCTTCGTTTGGCAGTCCCTTACACCGGAATTATTTTAAGCACCAGAGAAAACTCTTCCATGAGAAAAGAGGCCTTCGCTTTAGGAGTTTCCCAAATTTCTGCTGGCAGTAAAACCAATCCGGGCGGATATGCCACTAATGATGTTAACTTACAAATGGATGAGCAATTCTCCCTGGGAGACACGCGCTCACTGCTGGAAGTCACCAAAGATATTGTTCATCATGGATACCTTCCCTCCTTTTGCACAGGATGCTACCGAATGGGACGAGTGGGAGCAGACTTTATGGATCTGGCAAAACCAGGTCTTATCAAACAACACTGCCTTCCCAACGCCATCTTTACCTTCAAGGAATATTTAAATGATTTTGCCGATGATGAGTTGAAAATAAACGGAAATAAATTAATCCAAAATATCCTAAAAAAAGATATCGGGATGATCCAGCAAGCTGATATTTTGCAAAACATCCATCAAATAGACGCCGGAAAACGAGACGTGTACTATTAACAATGGCAAAACTTATGCTACACTTAACTCATGAAAAAAAGGCTTTTGATCGTAAGTTTTGACTATAAACCCATGCTGGGTGGGGTGGCCACTTGTGCCTTTGAGCTGGCCTGTGCCTTATCCAAACAAGATACTGAAGTTAAAATCATGGCCCCTTCTTTTGATAAGCTGAATCTTTGTGATCAACACTCTTTTTTTCAAACCAAAAGAGTCAGACTCTCCTCCCCGTCTGCCCTTAAAAGTATTTTTAAATTTAAAAAAGCAATCGATGATGAAATTAAACATTTTAAACCATTTGCCATTTTAAATCTATTATGGATGCCCGATGGCATTGCCACCTGGTTATCCCGGACCAACAACATCCCCATCTTTCAAATTGTGCATGGGGTGGAGGTTATTGAATCGTATAAAACTTTTAGAAAAATACTGCGAGCGATGCTTTCCCCTTTGAAAAAGCAAATTTTTAGAAATGCATACGAAATTTTTTGTGTCAGCCATTTTACCAAGGAACTGGTAAAAAAATATTGTCATGTTCCTGATAATAAAATCTTTGTTATCCATAATGGTGCGAATCCCCAAACTTTTTTTCCTAAAAATAAAAATACACTCCTGCTCGACAAACACCAGCTTCATAATAAGTTTTGCTTTTTAACAATCAGCAGACTAGAAGACTATAAAGGAATCGACAGCGCTATCTTGGCATTTACGAAACTGAAAGATATGAATCTTCCCTTTAAATATCTCATAGGCGGAACCGGCCCCTATCTAAATACTTTAAAACAAATGATCAAGGATTATAAACTCGAAGAATCCGTTGAAATAATCGGCAAAATCCCTGAAGAACTTTTAATTGATTATTATAACCTGGCCAATTGCTTTATTACCCTGTCGAGAGAAGATTATCAAACACCCAACGTGGAAGGATTTGGTCTGGTCTTCTTGGAGGCAGCACTGTGCAAAGTTCCTTCCCTGGCAGGTAACTCCGGTGGCATACCGGATGCCGTTATCCATCAAGAAACTGGGTGGTTGGTAAACCCTACTGACATTGAGGAAATTTCGGCTACGATTAAGTTCATCCTTTCCCATCCCCAAGAAGCTTCCAGACTTGGAAACAATGCTTATATGCGGGTTTTATCCCAATTGACCTGGGATCATATGGCCAAAAAAGTTATAACGAGGCTTTCACATGTGCGGCATTAGTGGACTCTATTTAAAAGAAGGACAAGAAGTTACACCTGAACTTTTAATTATGTTCAATCAATTGCTCCATCATAGAGGCCCTGATACAAATGGCTCCTATCTCGATAAAAACATCGGTCTCGCTCACACCAGGCTTAAAATCCTGGATCTTAGCAGTAGTTCCAATCAACCATTTAAATCTTTCGATCACAAAAATATCCTGGTCTATAACGGCGAAATTTATAACTTTAAAGAAATCAGGCATGAATTACAAAACCAGGGGGTAACTTTTAATACCACCGGAGATACTGAAGTATTATTTCAAGGTCTTTTACACTACGGACTGGATATCATAGGAAGACTCAATGGTATTTTTTCATTTGCCCATCTTGATCGATCCAAGGACAAACCGATACTCACCATCGCCCGAGATCGATTTGGTGTTAAGCCTCTCTTCTTTTCATGTAAAAATAATCAACTGGCTTTCAGTTCCACCCTGGCCCCCCTCCTGCAAATTGATTGGATCAAAAAAAATATCAATCCCGAAGTTCTTTTTTATTATTTAAAATTTGGACATGTACCTACCCCCTTATCCATATTGTCTGATATCAATCAACTTAAACCTGGGCACTTTCTCCAATTTGATGGCACCACTCTGTGTGAACATTGCTACTTCAATATCCTTGAAACCAAACCCAATTATTTAGATATAACGGAAAATGAGGCGCTTACTCAATGTGAAATTTTGCTTGGTAAAAGTATTAAGAGACAATCAATCAGCGATGTACCAGTTGGAATATTTTTAAGCGGCGGGATTGATAGCTCCCTGCTGACTGCCAGTTACCTTGAAAATGTCAACCAACGGATATCCACATTTTCTATTAAATATAAGGAAGAGGAATTTGATGAATCAAGCTACGCCCAAATAGTGGCAAAACACCTGCAAACGGATCACCACGAAATTTTAGTGGAACCCAAAGATTTATTCGACCAAATACCCAATATCCCCCAATATTTTGATCAACCATTTAGTGATCCCACCATGCTGCCCACCATGTTGTTATGTGAACAGGCCAAAAAAAAGGTGACCGTTGCGCTCTCGGGAGACGGAGGTGATGAGTTATTTTTTGGTTATACTTATCAATCCATGATGCTTCATTTAAACGCATTAAAACATATCCCCCTGCCGCTTCGATCAGCATTTTTAAAACTTCTCCAAAAAGTAATTTACCTGGCCCCCGGTCAATTACCCCTAACTCTTCAACAAATTTATAAGTTCTGCGACATCTTATCTTTTAAAAATAGTGAAGAATTTTTTATGTATTTTATCGGAACCATTGGTCCCATGCAAATGCCTCGACTCAAACAAATCGTCAACCTTTCAGGTTTTGATCACACTACTCACTTCCACCAGCTGTGTGAGCAATTAAAAAATAGGTCTCTTTTTCATCAAATTGAACTACTCTTTCAATCAACTTTTTTAACTGACACAGTTTTACAAAAAACCGATCGTGCTTCCATGGCGCATGGCCTTGAGGCCCGGGTGCCTTTTTTAGATAATGACTTGTTTGATTTTTCAAAAAATTTGCATCCTCATTTAAAATATAAAAATGGGATTAAAAAATACCTTTTAAGAAAACTGTTAGCAAAAAAACTTCCACCAATCATAACCAATCGAAAAAAACAAGGTTTTTCTATTCCCATGAGACAATGGATTAGAACTGATCTTAAGTACCTGCTGGATCATTATTTAAACGAAGCCAGCTTAAAAACCGACCCCTTTTTAAATCCTAAAGAGGTGAACCAACTTATTAATGAACATCTGCAATGCCGTGCCAATCATAATCATGTGCTCTGGTCATTGATAGTTTACCAGATGTGGAAAGAATATTATCACATCAATTAGCTCGGATAAGGATCAAAATCGCCTAATCCCTTTGATAGATAGGACAATAGTTCCTATTATTAAATATTTATAATTCATTGTTATAATCATAGCTATGAAAAATAGAACCATTGATCTGCGGGGAAAGGTGTGTCCCTTTCCCATCATGGAAGTCATCAGTATCGTGGATGAAATGAATCCTTTAGAAAGTGTTTCCTTTCAAATTGATGATCCACTGGCGCTTAAATCCATTCCCGAAGAACTATCTGACTATGCCGACTTAAAAATATGTATTAAAAAAATAACTTCCTACTGGGAAATAACCATAAATAAAAGTTGAGGTTTTGCATGTTAAAACAGCTTTTTAATAAAAGCATGATCATGATTATCCTGTTTAGCACTCTCAATATCATTATGTACTTTAGTATTAAAAAATTTTGGATTGGCGGCAGTAGCTTCTTACCAATGATTGGTAACTTTGGTCCCAACAATGCTTTCTTATTTGCTTTCTTGGTCAACATGGGCGTGATCGTCGGGGCCTTCGGCGGCGCCATGATGTCAAAAGAATTTAACTTGAAAATTCCCAGGCCAAAGGACATCCCCAAGGCCATTATTGGTGGAGTATTGATTGGAATTGGCATCACCCTAGCACCGGGCACCTGCACCACTTCTTTTGTCATTGGTTTTCCCATGCTCTCCATTTCATCATTTATATCTGGAGCAGGCATCTTCATTGGTGGATACATCGTCTATCTGGTGATCATCAAAAAAAACTTAACCAAATAGGGGGTTCATTAATATGACATTTTCCTTACTATTAACCTTTGGTTTTTTATTTGGGATAGGACTTGGTTTTTTTATTCAAAGAGCAGGGCTGTGTTTTGCCCATGGTCTGGGAGAAATTTTTATAGGCAAACCCAAACGTATAATTAGAATGACCTTGCTTATTTTTATTATTTCAGCGCTGGGCTTTTATCTATCCTCATTTGTATCTCCTGAGCTTGGTTTAAAACCGATCGGAGAACTGCGCGGTTTTGGTTTTTATAACCTCCTGTCAGGCATGATTTTTGGCGCTGGTATTATTTTAAATGGAGGATGCATTCTGGGTACTCTCCGTCAGCTCGGTGAAGGAAACCTGCTATTTTTAATTGTTCTTTTATCCTTTATACCTGGTATGGCCTTAGTGGTTTTTATCCTTAACCCCCTTTTAAACCATAGCTACCATGTACAAAATATCATTTTGCCAGGACTAATCAATATTGATCCGGGTTATATTATATTTCCAAGCGTACTGGGGGCCATGGTGTGGTATACGTTACTTAGCTTAAAAAGGAATTGATTTGAATCTCAAATACAGCGAAAAATCTTTAAAAATATTTGAAGAAAGAAATAAATTATTTCGTATTATTTATAATACCATTATTAGTTGCTCGGGATTATACGGCAATTCAGTATTCCAACAATTGACCCGTAACCTGTTAATTATTTCAAACGCCGATCAGGTATTATTGTCTATCATTGAAGGCATTGATGTAACCAAGTTATCTCAATATCAAGTATCAAAATCAAATTCCATCATAAATATAACCAACGATATTCCTTTTGATATGAGACTGATAAAAGATTTTGAGTTGCCCTTGGCATGTAATCTTATCGACCTAAATGATCTATCCACCAAGCAAGTTGATGCTTTAAGCAAGTTGAAAATACCCATAACCAAAACCACTGATGAAAGCAATTTTCTTTTCTTTTTAACCAATCAGCAGACACTGATGGCCTATGGAATGTTAAAATATGAAGCATCCGTAAAATTAAAATCCAAGGATCTCATCGAAACCTATTTGGGATTACTCGGAGAAATTACCAAGAGAGAAAAATCACTATCTGATTTGGAGATGAGCAATCGCCGTTTTGAAAAGTTGATTGAAAGCAGTCCCACAGGATTTCTGCTCATTGACGACAAGCAAATGATTATTCAAGTCAACAAGGCAACTGAAGATTTATTTGGGCTACCTAGAGACGAAATTATTAATAAAAAATGCTATACCTTTTTTTGCAAAGGACTAGCATCCTGTCCCCTCAATAAGGGAAGTCCCGAACAAAAAATTAAAGAAATCGATATTATCAATCGAAAAAATGAAACCATCCATATGATTAAACATGCCATTGTAATCGAGATGCATGGGAAAAAATATATGTTAGAGACTCTGGTTGATATAACCAGTTTGAAAAAAGCAGAAAAAGCCCTGGCCCAAAATGAGCAACGGCTCCATGATATTATTATGAGTACTGCCGATTGGTTTTGGGAAATTGATCGAAACGGCAATTATTCTTATATCTCAAATGCCGTTGATAGGCAAATTGGCTATAGCGTGAACGAACTCCAAAACCAGCACTGTTCATTGGTAATTGATCACGCCTGTAAAAATAAATTCATTAAGGACCTAGAAATATTCTATCAAAGAGAAAATCCAATAGTGGATTATGAAAATCAGGTATTGACGAAGGACGGACAAATAAAAATTTTTCAAAAAAATGGTGTTCCGACCTTTGATGAAAAAGGTGTTTTACAGGGATTTATCGGTGTCGATAAGGATATCACTGAAAAAAAGAATGCGGAAAAACAAAAAGAGGAAATGAATAAAAAATTACTTCATTCTACCAAATTGGCAGCAGTTGGAGAATTAGCTGCGGGAGTGGCCCACGAAGTAAACAATCCTTTATCCATTATTATGGGCAATCTGGAAATCATGAAAAGCAAAATCCATGCTGACCAGGGCATCGCCAATAGCGTAAGCAAACACCTGGCAACCATCACCACCGCCATCGAAAGAATAAAATCAGTCATCCAGGGCATGAAAGGGCTTTCTCGAAGTGAAAGTAGTGCTTCCCAAATATGGGATGCCAATGAAATTATCCGAGAAAACTTCAACCTTATCAATATTATTTATGAAAAAGAAGGCATTCATCTGATGATGAATTACTCCAAAGAAAAAGCCTATATCCAATGCTCCAAGGATCAAATCCAGCAAGTGCTTTTAAATCTTATCAACAATTCCAAAGATGCTCTGAAAGACAAAAAATATCATCGAAATATCACCATCAACTGTAAAGTCATAGGCAAAAAGGTCATTCTTGCCATCTCCGATAATGGTTCAGGTATTCCCGAACATGCTAGAAGCAAAATATTTCAATCCTTCTATACCACCAAACCTGCCGGAGTTGGCACCGGACTGGGACTTAGCATTTGCCAGACCATCATTAATAATCACGGGGGTAGTATTGATTTTGAAAGTACCCTGAACGTAGGAACCACCTTTTTTATCTCCCTGCCACTGGCCGATTATATAGAAAATGAAAACATCACCTCCCAATCAACCATGCCGGAGTTCAGTGTTTCATTAGCAGGTAAAAAAATCTTGGTAGTAGATGATGAAGATGATATCAGAGAAATCCTGATGGATTTTCTGGAACTGGAAAAGGCCACCGTCACGGCTGCCTCCAATGGCCTAGAGGCCTTTAATCAATATCAAAAAAATGACTTCGACCTTATCTTAACTGACTTAAAAATGCCTCAGATGAGTGGTGATGAATTAGTGCAAAAAATTATTGATTATAATAAAAAAGAATGCCCCAAAATACTGATCATTACTGGTGAACTAAATGATGCCAAAATTGTTGATTTTCTAAAAAAGAAAAATATTAACTTGCTCAAAAAGCCTTTCACCAGGGAAAATCTGATAAAAGAAATTCAGGTTCTCTATAAACATACCCCTCCTAATTAAAACTTTTATTTTTTTTACTTTTTTGCTACAGTAAACTATGAGATATTTTCTTTTTTGGTTGTTCCTTTTTAACCTTGGATATTCTGCCACTGATGCTGTCGAATGCGTTGCTCATCGGGGCAATAGTTCCACTTTTTTGGAAAACTCCCAAGCGGCCCTTCAATCTGCTGCTGAAATCAAAACTCATGGCGTTGAATTTGACCTTCGGCACACCTCTGATCAAACCACCATTCTTCTGCATGACGAAAATTTAAAAAGAGTCACTCTGAACTCCCCTCTTTGCCCAAGGGAAAATAAAATCACTACGCTTACGCTTAATGATCTTCGCCACTGCCGACTTTTAAACGGCGAACCCATTTTGACTCTCGAAGCGGCCTTGAAAACACTCTCTCAATATCCCATAAAAATTTTCATCGAGGTCAAAGATCCCCCCACCAGTTTTGATCTTCGCCTTATTTACGACTATTACAAACACTTTCCAGAAAGAGTTTATTTTATTTCTTTTTCTGCATCTTATCTATTTTGGCTCTATCTTGAAATTAAAGAGAGAGGTATCTTAAAAGAAGCGACTTTACTGCATCTGCAAAAATACCCTTCACATACCACCTCTTTCCATGGGGTCAACCTTTTATACAACAACACCAGTGCAGCCAATATCGTGGAACTAAAAAAACACAATAAACAAGTTGGGGTATGGACGGTGGATCATCCACTGGATATAAAAAAATTTATTTCACTCTCAGTCGACTACATCACCACCAATTACCCCACCCGCTGCCTTGAGCATCTATAAGGAAAATCAATTTAGTTAAGAAAATTTTGAATAAATTTACTTGAATAATTCACTCAGTAACGCTATTTTTATAGTAAAGTTTTATGAAGGATTTTTATGGATCTATCCCAATACTATTATTTAGAATTTTCCGCATTTATCAAAAACGCCAGACAACGTTGTGGTTTCAGCATTGAAGATTTGTCTGCTAAAACCGGCATTTTGACCAAGGATATCAAGGAATATGAATCGGCTTCCCAAATCATTCCATCTAACGAGTTTAGTTTAATTATTGAGGCCACTCAAACCCCTAAAGCTGAAGTTATTAATTTTCTCCATGACCTATATGTTTTAAGTGCGACTAATTCTTCAAGCAAGGACCTGAAAGTTTCTTAACTTTCTTAACCTTCTTAACTTTTTTAGCATCCGTATAAGATTTATTTTAAGAATTTTTCGATATTTTCGAGCAGATAATTTCCCTGACCGAGTTTTTGAATTTTTATTCCTCGTTTGGATAATTTACTTCTTAAATTACATAAATGAACATCAAAGGTTTTTTCATGCACCATTAATCCTCGCCAAATTTTATCCGTAATGGCCTCCCTACTACAAATATAATCCTTGCTACTTAACAAACAATCAAATATTTGCTGCTCCTTGGAGGTTAATTCACTGAAAATAAAGGTCGGTTTTTCTTCCACCGGCAATTCCATTTTTTTTAAAATTTGGTTTTTACTAAGCACCCATTCAAGATTGGCAATCAACTCATTTGAATTGATTGGTTTAATATGATAACCCATGGCCTTATTCTTATAAAAAAATCTCATTATCTCCAGGTCATCAATATCTGCCACAATATAGAATGATATTTCCGCAAAAATATCCCTGTGATTATTAAAAAACTCTATTAAATTTCCATCGCTTAATGACAACGTACTAATAAGCATGGCGGGTACATTATTTTCTTTATTTTTTTCATAATACGCTTGAAACTGGGAAAATTTATCAAAGTAGGTCGTTTCAAATCTCACATCAAAAATAATTTTATAAAGATCAATTACTTGCCGGTCATTTTCCAATATCCAGATTCGGTTATTTTTTTCCACCTAATTCTCCAAAATCCTTCTATTTTCTTATCACCAATGCCAAAAATTATAGCATTAATTTTGCCAATTTTGCGAGAGTTTTGCTTTAATTTTGGTTTTTCTTCCATATAATAAACCATGTATCGTGAAACATAAGGAGTTTCTATGCCTACCATCTGCATCCCTCTTGCTCGCGGTTTTGAAGAATTAGAGGCCATCACCTTGATTGATATTTTAAGAAGGGCCAAGATCAACGTCATCATTGCCGGTGTTAATGAAGAATGGATTGAAGGTAGTCATCAAATCAAAATAAAAACTGACACTTTGATAAAAAACGTCACTGCAGACCAAATTGATATGATACTTCTTCCAGGTGGAATGCAAGGAACCCAAGGGCTGTGCCAAAACCAATACGTCCAAGGTCTCATCAAAGAATTAAATCAGCAGACTAAGACCATTGGGGCCATCTGTGCGGCTCCTCTGGCACTGGATACGGCCCAAGTTCTAAAGGGCCGATTCACCTGCTATCCTGGGCTCCAGGATCAGATTAAATCACCTCATTATGAAGAAAGTCCAAACGTCATTATTGATAAAAATATCATGACTTCCAAAGGACCTGCCACCGCCATGGAATTTGCGCTCGAAATTGTTAAATTCTTTATGGGAAAAAATATCTGCAACAATCTTAAGAAAGATTTGCTTTACTAATATTGAAAACCACTACCCTATACTATTGGATTCTCACTAATCTAAATCCAACATCATGATAACCACATCCTGGTTTCACATAAAACCGGAAAGCCGATCGCAAAGCCTCTTTAAGACTTAACCAGCCACCACCCCGAATCACTTTCAAGTTCCCGTGAACCGGCCCTTTGGGATCTATACCACCTGCAGGAAAATCCGTGTACCAGTCCTCCACCCACTCCCAAGTGTTTCCATGCATATTACGCAACATAAATTGATTAACCATTCTTGTATCTACCGAATGAGTCATCCTGTTTGCATTTTCAAAATACCACGAAAAATCACGAAGCTGGGCCGGATCATTACCAAACGAGTAAGCAGTCTTGGTGCCTCCCCTCGTTGCATATTCCCACTCGGCTTCAGTTGGTAACCGATATAATTCCTTACCTTCCTTTTCATTTAATTTTTTAATAAACGTCTTGGTTTGATACCAAGAAATATTTTCGACAGGATTATTAGGGCACATCGAAACATCATTGATCACTTGATAGTCTTTGCAATGTTCTCTATTTTTAAACTTGGAAGGATTATCACCCATAATGGAAAACCACTGCAGCTGACTGACCTCTTTTGACATTAACTCGAAGTCCCTGGAAATTTCCACCTCATGCTGTCTTTCATTAAAAAACCGCCCGGGCTCTTCCACTGGGCTACCCATGATATAATATCCAGATGGTATCACTACCACCGCATCTCTAATCGACTGCAAAACTTCAAAATTTGCACTTGCTTGAAACGACATCACCGCTGATAAAACAACTAGCCCGCAACCTATTTTCCCCATAAATCCCCCTCGTCTTCCAATTGGATCCGGAATATACAACTCATCATGTAAGAAAACCATTAAAATAATCTCGTCCGCCATTTTTACTTCAAGAGATTCTTCTTTTTCTTTATTTATACTTGAAAATTCACAATTTATTAATTAGATTAGATACAATATAGATTCCGTGGGGGTGTAGCTCATCTGGGAGAGCGTCTCGCTGGCAGCGAGAAGGTAGCAAGTTCGATCCTTGTCATCTCCACCACTTTTTTTTACGAAATTTCGACTATAACGCTGCCATAACAGTTTAAAATCACATTAAAAAAATACGGTTCGACCAGCATCAGACGATGGGATGCCAACAAGGAACGAACCAAAATTAAAAAAACAATCCATACAAGAAACAATTAAAACGTGCCACCAAATTGGACAATGGCCTTTATAATTTTAGAAATATTACATTTTGTTGCGTAGTAAAGCGCAGTTTGTCCTCTATTATCTCTAGCATTTACTTCGGCACCTTTTTCAAGCAACCTTCGTACTTTATAATCATCAAGCCTGTTATCGCACGCCGCATACATTAAAACGGTTTTACCGTCAGAATTTTTATCATAAATATTAGCATTGTTATTTATTAAATAGTTAAACTCCTCATTACCTCCACATCGAGCAATATGCATTAAGGGGGTGATCCCGTAGTTATTCGATGTGTTCACGTTGGACCCTTTATCAACAAGCATTTCAAGCCACCCCATACCTTCAATTATACCCACACCTGAGCAAAAGCTAGACGCCAAATATAAGAGGGCATCGCTTCCATCCTCATCTTTAAAATCAACTCTGGCCCCCGAAGATAGTAATAATTCAATCAATGCTTTCTTTGTAATAGAAACATTCCAATCAATTGCGGCCATTAATGGTGATACTGTAGTACCGGAATAGTAACTGCTCACCCATAACGTAAATTTTTTTTGTCAAAAGACAGGCCTTGTTAGATTTTTTTTGTTGGCCGAGTTTGCCTGATAAGGAATAATCTTTGTCATGTGCAAAGAATCTCTCAGACAACAA
>Ga0208958_1000109_pt1 | contig 106415 bp, 110 predicted proteins | sample RifOxyB1_FD_184032 | JGI IMG/M metagenome (GOLD analysis project Ga0208958, IMG submission 184032) | Soil microbial communities from Rifle, Colorado - Rifle Oxygen_injection B1 (SPAdes) | ecosystem: Environmental > Terrestrial > Deep subsurface > Rock core/Sediment | place: Rifle, Colorado...
CAGCCTGAGGCTGCCTTGGTTAAAGTAACTGTCGAGTATAAAAAGGTTAATAGGGAAGAGGTGCTAACAGCCTTCTTCGAAGACTTAAAGTCCCCTCTTAAACCTAATGCAAAGAAATTTATCGAAGTTGCTGATAAATACGGGTTAGATTATCGTTTGCTGCCGGCCATTTCATGTATGGAGTCGACCTGCGGTAAGCGGATAATTCCCGAGTCATATAACCCTTTCGGGTGGGGCATTTACGGAAATACCCATATTGCGTTTGCTTCGTTTGACGAAGCAATCGAAACGGTGGGTAAAGGATTGGCTGAAAACTATGTTTCTAAGGGATTTGATACTCCCCGTGAAATAGCGCCGATCTACACCCCTCCCAACCATGTTAACTGGCTGAACGGAGTTAACTACTTCTATAGCAAGATGGAAACGCTGGAAGGACAAATTTAATAGAAAACTTAATAGGGAAGGGCGGTCATTGGACCGCCTTTCTTTATGCTTTAATTAGATGGGGCGGTTGGTATAATATGAAAGCTACGCGTGGTGTTGAGCAGCTTTAAAATATAATAGTTTCGTGGGCGAGTGGCGGAATGGTATACGCGCACGGCTTTAGTTACCCTAACGTAAGCCGCCTACGGATGTGGTGTTGAGCAGCTTTAAAATATAATAGCTTCGTGGGCGAGTGGCGGAATGGTATACGCGCACGGCTTAGAACCGTGTTCCGAAAGGATTGGAGGTTCGAGTCCTCTCTCGCCCACCATATAGTTCACAATCTCTTCAATATTCCCTACAATTAAACGCATGAGGTCTCTCACAAAACTGCCCTCGGTCTTAAAAAGCCCGGGTTTACCAAAAGGCGTCGTCAGCCCTTTCAATTCTTTCGCCATCTTAATAATGTTTATAACACTGGGCGATGCGCTAATGGCGTACACGGTGCCAATATATCTGGACGGTGTCCTGCAAAATACATTTCTCATGGGGTTGGTAATGGCAACTTCGTCTGCAACCGGCTTACTGTTTGATTTTTTAGTCAGCAAAAAATTCCGCACTAAAAATTACAAGTACTTCATGCATACCACCTTCATATTCGCCATATTATTTCCGGCGGCTCTACTGTTTCTCCCCCCTAACATAATTTTTATTGTCATCGCAATGGCCTTTTGGGGAATATATTTCGAAACCAAGATATATGCTGAGTTTCATTTCATAGACCGCCACGTCCCAAAGGACGAGTATTCAAAATCCTGGGGACTTATCAGTGTACTCAATTCCTCAGCCTACTTTTTTGGATCTTTGATCGCAACTTTAATAATAAGTTATTCACTAAAATTCACATTCGCCACGGCGCTTATACTATTTGGGCTGACCTACCTTATTTTTTCGTTGCTGGCAATAAAAACTGATTCAACTAAGTCCGCCAACTTTGAAGAGTCCGCCAAAATTACAAATTTATCTTTTAAACAGACGTTTAAGGTTTGGAAAACTCTCCTGGGAAAAATATGGCCATTATGGGTTTTTAGCTTTGTTATTACTCTGGTGGATGCTGCATTCTGGACCGTAGGTATAATTTTTTCCGAGCAAATGCGCGCTACCCATCCTGCAGGAGGTCTGATAATAACAGCCTACATGTTTCCTCCTATTTTTATGGGATTTCTGTTACCGAAGATTACAGCCAAGTTTGGTAAAAAGAAAACTGCTTTTATAAGTGCACTTTTTGCCTCTGTTTTTGTTCTGTTGTTCGGCCTGGCATCCGACGTCTACCTTCTTATCCTTCTGGTTTTTTCAGGCTCGGTGTTTCTATCTATTGCAAACCCCGCACTTTATGCCGCCTACGAAGATTATGTTTCAAGACTCGGTAAGTTTAATAACGATATGATAGGTCTGGAACAAACGGCGAGCAGTGTAGGTTATGTAGTCGGGCCACTTCTGGCAGGAGGGATTGCTGCAACAGCAGGCGTTCAGCACACCTTTATTTTCACCGGCGCACTGTTACTAGTAACTTCTTTGGTGTGCTTATTTGTGGTCCCTAGAAAGATCAGGATGCCTCAGAAGGAGCTTGCAGAGACTATTTACTAACCCCAAAACTATACCAACAGCCGCGTATTGTGCTAATATAGTCAAGTTATGCAAACAAAAATCGAAAAACTACCTAAATCTACTATAAAAATTACCGTAACTGTTGACAATGACGCCGTTAAAAAGGCTTATGAAAAGACCTTGGATAACGCCGTAAAAACAACCACGGTAGAGGGTTTTAGACCCGGAACAGCCCCCAAAGATATGGTCAAGGAGAAGATAGGACAATCAAAACTCTACGGGGAAGCTATAAACGACATTCTGGAAACCTATTATCCTCAGGCCCTCAAAGAAAATCTGATCAATCCGGTCTCGAACCCGAAAGTTGAAATAAAAGAATTTGACCTCGAAAAAGACCTCGAATTTACTGCAACCGTGGCTGTCAGACCCGAAATGAAAATAGGGGAGTATAAGAAAAAACTTAAAGAAAAGTTTGACGAGAAATGGGCAGGTGCTGTAAAGGAATCTGAAGAATCCAAGAAAGACGGAAAGGAAGGGCACGAACCTCATGTTCACATGACTACGGGGGACATTATAGACACCTTAATGACGGTATCTGAGGCCGATATTTCCGAAGTACTTCTGGAAGACGAAACCGATAGGTTACTTTCAAGATTTATGGACCAGGCACAATCAATAGGCCTGTCACTCGACCAATATCTAAAATCCCAAAACAAAACAGGGGAGCAGTTGAGAAATGAATATGAAAAAATTGCCGAGAAAAATATCAAAGCTGAATTCGTTCTTTCAGAATTAATAAAAATGGAAAAGATCGAGGTTTCTGATGAAGAAATTGAAGAAATGATAAAAGCGTCGGGTGATCCCAACCTGGTTAAATCCGAAGACCCTATGCAGAAACTTTACATCAAAAGCATTTTGCAGAAAAATAAGCTTATTAGTAAGTTAGCTGAAGAAGCAGAGGGAGATAAACACCATGAGCATAAATAATAATACTTTGGTTCCGATAGTAGTAGAAAAAGAGCCAAATGGGATGGAACGCTCGTACGACATCTATTCCCGCTTATTAAAGGACTTTATCGTCTTCGTAACAGGCGCCATTGATATGGGGGCGGCTAACACTTTTATTGCCCAGCTTCTTTTCTTGGAAAATCAGGATCCGGACAGAGACATAAAAATCTACGTTAACAGCCCGGGAGGAGAAGTTTACGCCGGTATTGCCATGTACGACACCATCAAACACGTTAAAAACGACATCGTGACTATTAACGTCGGTCTTTCAGCTAGCGCCGCGTCTTTGTTGCTGGCCAGCGGTACAAAAGGAAAAAGATACGCCTTACCTAACTCATACGCGATGATTCACCAACCAATTATTTCCGGCGGTATGGGAGGACAGGCTACCGACATAGAAATAGAAGCTAAACATATGGTTGAGTTGAAGCACAAACTGGCTCAAATTACAGCCGATAACGTAGGTAAACCGGTAGAAGAAGTATTAAGAGACATGGAAAGAGATTACTGGATGAGCGCAGATGAGACCTTGAAATACGGTTTGATTGATAAGATAATGCAACCTAAGAAGAAGTGATAGGCTTCCTGGGGGGAGTTCGCCGTAGGCGAATTTAGAGCGCCAACAGTATGTAAGTTCGTTGAAGTTATGGGCGGTTAGCTCAGCTGGTTAGAGCGCCACATTGACATTGTGGAGGTCATTGGTTCGAGTCCATTACCGCCCACCAGATTTTTACCCCCGACGGGTATTTCAAATTGTTACGAATTGAACATCCTGCCTTAACCCTACTACTCATTACTGATACAATAATCTCAGATGAAAAAAATCTTTAAACTTGTTTTCTTCTTATTATTTTTAGGAACGGTTTACTGGGCAGCTAACAACTGGAATTTTATTAAAAAAACCCTGATAAAAATTATTCCTCAGGCCGGTGACTACCTGGAAATTTCCGAAAATATTCCTGCAGGAAAAATTACTTCTGCAAGTTTTGAAGACTGCAAAATTTCTATAACTGACACAAGCGGAGAGAGGTATTACGTCGGAAGATTGGGTAGAGAGGGTACCCCGATGAAGAAGTGCGCAAGAGTACCTCGTTTTGCAATATCAGATTCAGGCAAATACATGGTATTCGAAGACGCGGTGGAAGGATCAAATCTTTGTATAAGAACATACTCCATAGAAAAAAATAAAATTAATACTCTGGCCGTATGGGGAACAGGCAGCATTCTGGATATGGAATTTTTATCAAGCGACAAACTAATGTTATTCCACGGATATTCTGATATCCCTGACGAGCAGTCGGTCGTGCTATTCGACATACCCGCCATTTACACAAACTATAGCTTAATTTCAGACACGGACCATCTGGCAACCGACAAGTACAAAGGCACTTTAGATGTAAGAGACGTAGCCGGAGATTTTTTCGACATAGTTGAAATAGGTGATAAGGTAAGTGTTTTCGGAGGGACAAAGTCCCGTCCTATATTAAGAGCTGAGTTTAGTGTTTCCGGCCTCTGATTTAGCAAAATACATCTTCTTTATAACTTCCGAGACCAGGAAATATGAGGCTGTAAGTACACCCACGACCGCCAGGTTATAGGTGCCGGGCTTCACGAAATTAAACGACACCTGTCCCAGTATAGAGAAGGGCAGTGCTACCGTAATAGTTACCGCGACTAAAGACAGGACTACCAAACCCGTAGACGCCGGCTTTGATTTAAAGAACCATCCCTTTGTTCTAATCGAATAAATAAATGCGAGTTCAGTAAGAACAGAAGCTATAAACCAGTAAGTCTGCAGTGTGCTTTCACCCTTTCCAAAGAATATGCCGAATACAGTTAGATCGAATACTGTGCTCACTAAACCCAAAATAGTAGCAAGAACCGCGAATTGCTTCAAGTTAAATTTAGACGGCTTCGTTAACTCTTTCGAATCTACAGTATCTCCGGAAATAGCGATCATCGGAAAGTCACTCAACAAGTTAAGTAACAATAACTGGACGGGAAGCATCGGCAAATAATCGATAAAAAGAGTAGAGATGGCTACTGCATAAAAATTACCAAAATTAGAAGCAAGGGTCGCCCTTATATATTTTGAAACATTTGCGAATACTTTACGTCCCTCGTGAACCCCGTCTACTAAAACTTCCAAGCCTTTATTCAATAAAATAATATCGGCAGAGCTACGGGCGATGTCGCTGGCATCTTTAACAACTATGCCTACATTCGCGGCTTTCAACGCGGGGGCGTCGTTTATCCCTTCGCCTAAATACCCAACGGAATAAAAATTCTTTAATGTCTGAATAATTTTGTGTTTTTGTTCCGGAGAAACTCTGGCAAAGACTTTGTATTTCAAACACGTTTCCGCGAGATCGTTGGCTGACAAATTTTCGATCTCCGCACCTGTAATAACGTCTTCAGGAGAACGTGTCAGTCCTGCAGCAAAAGCTACAGCCCCGGCAATTTCACGGCTGTCGCCGGTCAATATTTTGATTTCAACCCCGAGTTTTTGTGCTTTTCGTACCGCTGCAACCGTGGTTTTTTTAAGAGGGTCGCTAAAAGAAATAAGTCCGATAATCTCAAGGCCTGTTTCTTCAAACCTGGGTTTGTAATCCGAAGGTTTTTTCAATTTTTTGGAGGCAACAGCCAGCACACGCTCCCCCAATCTTCCTCTTGCAGCTACCCATTTTAAAATTTTCTCACGGTCTTCTGCACTAACAGGCGCGTAATTAATAAGGGTCTCGGGCGCCCCTCTAACAATTAATTCGTAACTTCCGCCAAGTTGCACAAGCACGCTATTTCTACGACGGTCGGGGTCAAAAGGAAGTTCTAATATTTTTGGGACCTTCTTCATCAGCTCCCGGGCTTTATCAGTAAGTTTCAAATGAATTGCCAAGTCGAAAGAATTATTAGCGTTTTTCTTGTCTATGATTTCGGAACTGCAGATTCCCCCGTAAAAAAGTGTTTTTCCCATATCGGCAGATAGTACTTCGCGAACCTCCAGCTTGTTTTCTGTTAAAGTACCGGTTTTGTCGGAACACAGAACCTCGATAGACCCGAGATCTTCGATAGAAGCCAATCTTTTCACGACAACCTGCTTTTTAGCCAGGTTCAAAGCTCCATTAGACAACGCAAAGGTCACTACTACGGGCAAGGCCTCGGGTATGACCGAAACTGCCAAAGCGATGGAGAACAGAGATAGTTTTATTAAATCGGTCCCTCCGGGTTTTACAAAAATATTTAATATAAAAACAAGGAGTAGGGTAGAGAAGACCAATTTTAAGATGAACCCGCTCAGTTTTCTTAATTCTTTTTCAAAAGCCCCGTCTCTGACAGTACTTGTTGCAAAATCTGAAATCCTGCCAATCTGCGTTTCTTTTCCGACAGCAACAACAACACCGCGAGCCTGCCCGGAAACGAGATGGGTTCCTGAGAAGAGTATGTTTTCTGCGAGGAAAATATGCGTAACTTTATTTTTCAAGGCAGCCGTGCGTTTTCTTACACTAATAGACTCTCCGCTTAATGCAGATTCATCAACAGCAAGATCGTTAAGCGATACCAATCTAACATCTGCGGGGACGACGTCTCCCGCCTCTAAAACTACGATATCTCCGACTACAAGTTCTTTAGTATTCAAAGTTTTTATTACCCCGCCCCTTATAACGTGAGCGTCCGCTTCAACAAATCTTCTCAACAGTTGAACAGTCTTTTCACTCCTATACTCATGAAAGAACCCCAAACCACAATTTATAAGCACAAAAACGATAATAAAAAATGCATCAGTTTTTTCGCCCAACACCAGCGAAATCAACGCTGCGAATAATAATAGGTATATAAAGGGCGATTGAACTTGTTTAAAAAGTATCTGAACCCATGAAACCGTATTTTCCCGAAATGTATTTGGTCCGTACTTGGATAAATTGAAGCTGACTTGCTTTTGAGTTAATCCCCTTGTAATGTCACTCCCCAATAGGGACACAGTCTTTTCAGGCGTAAGGGCAGTGAACTTAGAAAAGCGCATACACATATATTACTTGGGTCTTTGTCTTTCCTCAATCACATTCCGAAACTTGAAGAAATTGCCCGTTAGCTTTAAAGTATAGTTGTATAAAATTTGAGGAGGAATACATGGCAAAACTTGTAACAAATATAATGGACGAAACATTAAGTAATGAAAATTTTCGCAAGGTTCTTGCGACAAATAAATTTAGTCAGTTGGTAGTGATGGCACTGCAGCCGGGGGAAAACATCGGGATGGAAGTGCACACAGATGTAGATCAGTTTATTAGGGTCGAGCAGGGTACCGGACAGGCTGTACTTGACGGAGAAGTCTCCAACATTTCTGATGACTCCGCGGTCGTAATTCCCGCAGGAACTGAACATGACATTATAAATACATCCGATACTGAATTAATGAAACTTTACACGATATACAGCCCTGCTGAACATCCGGACGGGGTTGTTTTCAGAACAAAAGCAGAGGCCGAAGCAGCTCATCACTAATAAGGACCGGGTGGCGGTAAAACATAAATTGTCCCTTCCAATACATTGATGTATCATTAAATCGTATGAAATCTGCGGGATATTATGTAAAGCTTGGCGTGTTAATGCTTGCCTTATTTTCCGAAACCTTTTTCCTCACTACTCTTATTAACGGCTTTGTGAGCAAGGGTGATTTTTTTAACATCAGCGTACCTTTCAGTCTTCAGGTTGTAGGAATTATGACCTTGATAATTTTGACTTTTGCTTTAACCATCGGCGCCTGGGATGTCTGGTATTTCAACATAATGACCCCTCTCGCAATTGCCGCCGGTATTATGGTTCCTCTTTTATCCACCAGCACAACCTATGCTTTAATAATTGGAGGTGTGGCATTTATTCTAATGGCCGCCGAATCTTACAGAAGTTACAGGATAAAACGCCTACTAATTAAATTTGAGGCCTTACTGGTATTAAGATTCGCAGTCAGGGGAATTTTATTGGTGTTCAGCATACTTGCGGGTCTCATCATTATTTTGAACGCCAGCAACGTTAAGGAAATAGACTTCGGTCAATTAATTGCCGAAGTGGCAGAAAAACCTATTAAAAGCACGGTAAATTCTCAACTCCAGCAAACTATTGAAAGACAAACATTGTATTCGGGGTATTCGCCGGAAGAAGTGCAAAAGTTGCTCGATGAGTACGGAATTGAAGCGGGTACGGGAACAGAAACAATCACAAATGATTTGGATATAAAATCGATGATACAGACGCAGGTTAATGACTTGATAGCTCCTTATAAAGAGCTAGTCAGGCCGTTGATTGCGATTCTTGTTTTCGGGTTGTTCCAGCTTTACGCAGCGGTAAGTTATGCTATTTACAGTCTACTTGTAGGATTAATTATCGCGATAGCAAAAAAAACCGGGCTTCTGAAAATTGTTACCGAGACTGTTGAGAAACAAGATCTTCAATTTTAACTGAGTCCTCAACTCGATACTCTCCAACTGCAGTTCTTACCAGCGAGACTAATATTCCGCCTGTTTTTAATTTTTCGCCTAATTCGTGGGCCAAAGATCTCACAAAAGTACCTGAAGAACACTTTATTCTCAAGGTCACGCAAGGCAACGTAGCTTTACCGCGGTCCGTATCCAGCTCACGGGTCGTTTGTTCCATTACGTCAATTGAGTTTATCGTGACATTTTTCTTTTGTTCCGACATTTCTAAACCCTGCCTGGCAAGCTTGTACATCGGCTTGCCTTCTATTTTCTTAGCAGAGTAGGGAGGAATTACCTGTTCAATATCCCCGGTAAAAAGAGGTAAGATCTCTTTCATTTTAGCAAAGGTTTCTGCTTTGCCGGGCGTCGTAACCAGAACGGGTAGGATTTCGAGGTCGTAGGTAGGGGATTCTGCTCCGAGCGCTATTTCCGCTATATACTCTTTTTCCATTTCCATAAACTTACCCTGTTTTTTGGTGTCGTCTCCGGTTAAAATCACCAGTACACCTTCTGCTAAAGGGTCCAGAGTGCCTGCGTGCCCTGCCTTCTTAACCTTAAGCACACCCCTGACCTTAGCAACAACATCAAAGCTCGTCCAATTTTTAGGTTTAAAAACGTTTAGAATCATCCTTTAACTTTATACCACGGGAAAGCTTTATTGTGGTTAATTCGACTTATTTAACAGTATATTTTTTGCCAGGATGTCATATAATAAGATAATTGCTATAGTAGCAACATATGGCTAAAGAAAAGGTAATAGACAAATTAAAAAATGATCCGTTGATGCCTCTGCGTCATACCGCCGAACATGTCCTGCATACGGCGGTGGAAAAGATTTTTCCCGGAGCGAAAAAAGTTATGGGACCGCCTATAGAAAACGGTTTCTACTGCGACTTTGATTACGACGGCAAGATTAACGAAGAAGACTTTCCGAAAATCGAACAGACAATGCAGGAGATTATAAACGCCGGTCTTCCGGTAAAAAAACACACTCTTTCCTCTGCAGAAGCCAAGAAAATATTTAAGGACAACACTTTTAAACTGGAATTAATAAACGAACATTCAAAAGACAGCGCAGAACTTTTTTTCTACACTTTTGGAGAAAAAGGCGATAAATACTATGACATCGATCTTTGCGCCGGACCTCACGTAGAAAACACTAAAGAAATCAAAGCCTTCAAGCTACTGAGCGTCGCGGGAGCTTACTGGAGGGGCGACGAAAAAAACAAAATGTTAGTCAGAATCTACGCCACTGCTTTCGACACCAAAGAAAAGTTGGATGCTTACTTAGAATTACTGGAAGAACAGAAAAGACGTGATCACAGAAAATTAGGCAGAGACCTGGAGATATTCATGATCAGCGACGAGGTAGGCCCCGGGCTTCCTTTGTGGCTCCCCAACGGGGCAATTATGAAAGAAGAACTGGAAAAATGGGGCAAGCAGACGGAAGAAGAGTGGGGTTACAAAAGAGTGTCAACGCCCTTTATGACCAAACGTACTCTCTTTGAAATTTCAGGCCACGTTCCCTATTTTGAAGAGGAAATGTACAAGGTGGAAATTCCCGGCGAGGGAGAAGAGGAGTATTTCATAAAACCCATGAACTGTCCTTACCACCACATGATTTACAAATCAAAACCCCGAAGTTACCGCGATCTCCCGCTGAGACTAGCTGAGTACGGAACAGTCGCGAGATACGAAAACAGAGGTTCCCTTAACGGTATTTTGAGACCAAGACTGTTTACACAAAATGATGCGCACGTATACTGCTCAGAAGAGCAAGCTGTTGATGTTTTCGTGGAAATTATGGATCTCCACAGGTATTACTACGACAAGCTGGGATTAAAAGACTACCGCATTGTGCTGGGACTTCCTGATCCCGATAAGAAGGATAAATACCACGGAGACAAAGAAATGTGGGAAAAAGCCGAAGAAATGTCCAGAACAGCTCTCGAAAGAGCTGGAATGGATTACGAGGAAGAAATAGGCGGAGCAGCTCACTACGGGCCTAAGATGGACCTTAAGATAAAGTCTGCAATAGGCAACGAGTACGCGATTTCCACAAACCAGATAGATCTGTATATGCCCGGTCGTTTTGGACTAACCTTCACTGACAAAGACGGTAAAGAAAAACCGGTGGTAATTCAACACCGTGCGCCTCTTGGCTCTGATGAGCGCTTTATAGGCTTTCTGCTGGAACAATTTGCGGGTAATATGCCGGTTTGGCTTTCACCTCTTCAGGTAGTAATCGTACCGATTGGCGAGAAACACAATGAATACGCGACCTCCCTGGAGAAAATCCTTAGAGAAGAGGGGTTAAGAGTCCAGACAGACACCAGAAGTCAGCCTATGAATGCCAGAATCAGAGACGCCCAAATGATGAAAGTGCCGTATATGCTGATAGTAGGGGATAAAGAGATAGAATCCGAGACTGCCAGCGTCCGCCTAAGAACGGGCGAAAACCTGGGTCCTATAAAAACAGGCGAAATAATAAGCAAGATTAAGGAAATCTATTTGACCAGAGACCTATCTTTATGGTAATTTATTGCAGTTATGGGAGGAAATAGTCTATACAGAACCAACACATACTAAACGACCGAATAAGAGTTCGACAGTTGGTGGTAATTGATGAGGAAGGCAAGAATTTAGGGGTTTTGGAAACTTTCAAAGCTTTAAATATTGCGCGCGAAAAAGAACTTGATTTGCTTTTGGTTGCACCAAACGCACAGATACCTGTAGCGAAGATCTTAGATTACTCTAAGTTTCTTTATGACGAGAGAAAAAGGCTTAGTGCGGCAAAGGTAAAAAGCAAAAAAAGTGAGCTGAAAGAATTGAGATTCGGACCACACACCGACGAGGGTGATTTAAACAGATACATAGACAGAGCTAAAGAATTTTTAGAGGACGGCAACAGAGTAAAAATAACAATAAAAATGCGCGGTAGAGAAGGTATGTTTCCCGAAGTCGCTTTTGAAAAATTAAAAAAAGTAGAAACCGGGCTGGCAGAAGACGGAAAAGTAGAGTCTCCGCCCAAAAGGATGGGACAGATGGTTTGGGAAATATTTATTCCTAAATAGTCTGCTCCGATGGGAAAACAAGTATATGCCAAAAATGAAATCGAAAAAAACATTACTAAAAAGAATAAGGGTTACCAAAAACGGTAAGCTCGTGAAAAAAAGCGTAAATATTGGCCATTTGAAAAGAAAATGGAGCGCCAGTAGAAAGCACAGAAAAACTCAATTGAGCGAAGTACTCAACAGAGGGCATATTAAAATAATGAGAAGTTTACTTGTAAAGAAAGGTAAAGGAATTAAATAATGGCTAGAGTAAAAGGCGGGCCAAGAGCCCACGCAAAACATAAAAAAGTATTAAAACTGGCAAAGGGCTACAGAGGCACCAGGAATAGACTTTTCAGAAGAGCTCAGGAAGGCGTAATAAGAGCCGGGGAACACGCGTTTGAAGGACGAAAACAGAGAAAAAGAGATATGAGAAGACTTTGGATAACAAGATTGAGTGCAGCTCTAATCCAGTACGATATGAAATATTCAAGATTTATTGCAGGTCTTAAAAAAGCAGATATTCTTCTCAATAGAAAAACTCTTTCTGAAATGGCAATCAATGAACCCAAAGATTTTGAAAAAGTAGTGAACGCAGTAAAGAAAGACTAACCCGAAAAAGTTTTATGGATGCCGCCACTAACGTTTCCAGATACGAAGCGGACAAAGTCGATCTCAATGAATTTGTAAAAATCACCAAATGGGTTTTGAGTCTTATCTACAATGTCAGTCCGTTACACGTCATCCTCTACATTACAACAACAATAATCGGTAAGTGGGAAGACCTTATATATTCTTTTATTTTCGCAAAAGCAATTGACGAACTTATTAAAGTTGCTCAGCTTCCGGGTGCATCTCTTACGTATCTATACCCATATTTAGGAATCTTACTGGCGTACATTTTTTTCTCAACAATTATCTCTTTTATCAGGTCGAATTCTTCCCAGCACATACGGGTAGTAAGCCGCTACGCCGTAAGAAGAAAACAACACGCCAAACTTAACTCCATAGGTATACAAACTCTCGAGATCCCGGAAGTAAATAACAAGATAAACAGGGCAAACGACTATCTGAATAATCTCCTACCTTACATGGAACGGACAGTAACTTTTATTGCTGACATTGTTAAGTTAGCCACCGCTGCTGTCTTAACCATAAAATTTATACCTGTTTTTGCTCCGTTGATATTAATCGCATCTGTACCATATCTACTTTTCGACAGATCTATGAGAAAGAAACTTTACAAGTTTGACTACGACAATACTGAGAGGGGCAGGGTAGCGGGTAACGTTCACGGCGACCTGACCAATTCAGTTAAACTTCACGAGATAAGCATTAACAACGCTTACGGTTACCTGGACAAAAAATATTCCGAAATCCAAGATTTTTTTGTCAGAAACAGACTCGAACTTTTTAAAAAATGGCGTTTAGGCGGTAGTTCATTAGGATTTTTAAACGATATTGTAATTCTATTCGGCTACACTCAAATCTTCCAAAAACTAATTAATAAACTCATTTCTGTGGGGGACACAGTATTTTGGATGAGAACGTTGGATATTTTTCAAAAATCACTTCAAAATGTTATCCTTGGATTAAACGACCTGTTTGAGTGGTCTCTACAACTAAAGGATACTTACTTGCTGTTCCAAACCCAACCTGTTTTCGAAGACGGAAATATTAAGCTGCCGAAATTCTCACAGGGACCGGGAATAATTTTCAAAGACATTTCCTTCACATACCCCAACTCGGTAAGGCCTGTTATTGGGAATCTTAATCTGGAAATTAATCCGGGTGAGAAGATTGCTATCGTAGGTGAAAACGGAGCAGGAAAAACTACGTTGATTAAGCTACTTTCACGCTTCTATAGAGTAAATTCCGGAGAAATCCTGGTAAACAATATAAATGTTAACGATATGGAGATTAATACTTTATATCAAAATATGGGTGTCCTGTTTCAGGACTTTAACACACACCAACACCTCACAGTAAAAGAAAATATATTTTTAGGTGCGCCTGACGGAGAGATGGATATGGGTAAGATTAAAATTGCTGCAGAGGCGGCGGACGCTGATAAGTTTATAGAAAAATACACAAATAAATACGACCAGGTATTAAGTGAAAAATTTAAAAGCGGAATAAGACCAAGTACGGGCCAATGGCAAAAACTGGCGCTTGCACGATTCTTTTACAGAAACTCACCGATTGTCATTTTTGATGAGCCTACCGCCTCAATCGACCCGGTTTCCGAATACAACATTTTCAATAAAATATATGAATTTTTTAAGAACAAGACGGTTATTATTGTGTCCCATAGATTTTCTACAGTACGCAACGCTGACCGCATTGTTGTTATGAATAACGGACAGATTATAGAATCAGGTTCGCATAAAACTTTAATGGCTCAAAATGGAAATTACGCAAACGCATTCAAACTTCAGGCACAGGGATACACAGTTTAAGATTTTAATTTAATTCCGTACTTAGACTCCAGAGACTTCATTATTTCGTTCCTGATAGCTTTTGTCTCTTCGGATGTAATTTGTTTCGTACGATCTAAAAATTCTATTGAGAGGGTCAGGGCGTCTTCATATATATCTTTGAAAGTTACTTTGTTAACCCGCACGTCAGTACCGCTTACCACACTTATTATTTCGGAAAAAGATGCGGCGTCCCCAACAATAATCGTTATGTCTTCTTTTATAGAATTGAACCCGGTCAATGGTGAGTATACTCTACCGCTTCCTACCGCGTTCACAAGTTCGTCAAAAGATACCTCGCAACTTAAAACGCCGCCCGGGTGTTCCGTAATTTCGAACGGAAAGTCTGCTTTTACCCCCAGCTCCTCAAAAAGAGCCTCAACAATTCCTTTAAATACGAGGAAATCGATGCCTCTTGTAGCCATTCCCAGCACGTGGGGTTGCTCAGGCAAGTCTCCTTTTTTAGAAAGATAAACGGATGAAAGTTCAAAAATCTTTACTGTTTCGGAGTAACCCTTGTTCTTGTTTAAGACATCTAAAAGTTTGGGGGTTAAAGATGTTCTTAAATATTCAAGATCGGCATTCAACGGATTTTTTACCTTCAATGCACCGTGTCCCGCCATACTACCGGGAACAGCAGAATAGTTGTAGCATTCAAAAAATCCCATGTGTTTCAAAAAGTCTTTGGCTTTATCCTCGAGAACAAAGTTGTCGACCTTAATGCGATGGGGTAGGGTACCGCCCGGAAGTTCGTTAGGCAGCTTTTGATAACCGTATATTCTTATTACTTCCTCTGCTAGATCTTCGATAATATCGATGTCGTCGTATCTCCACGAGGGAACATAAACATCACTTCCTTTAATTACAAAGCCCAAAGAAGTAAGAGTCGCGTTTACAAAATCTTTTTTTATTTCGGTGCCTGCGATTTTATTAATTTTTTCGTAATCGATCTTAATATGTTTTTTAGTGTAAACAGTTCCTGTTAAATCTATAAGCTCTGAGGAAACTTCGCCCCCGCTCAACTCGGTCAATAATCCGGCCGCAGTTTGTAAGGAAGGAATGACGCTCTCAAAATCCACGCCTTTTTCGAAACGGAGAGCTGCTTCAGTGCGGTGTCCCAAACTCATCGAAGATTTTCTTATTCTAACCGGGTCGTAAACCTGAACAAAAAGGAGGACTTTGGTTGTGTTTTCGTCCACTTCGCTGTTCAAACCTCCCATAATCCCGCAGAGGTCTATTAGTTTGCCGTCACCATCTTCGATTACAATCACGCCTTCCGGCAAAATTCTCTTTACCCCATCTAAAGTGACGATCTCCTCGCCTTTTTTGGACTCTCTAACTGCCATCTTATGGCCTGCTATCTTGTCATAATCAAACGCGTGCATAGGCTGACCCAGCTCAATCATGCAGTAATTTGTCACGTCCACAACGTTGTTAATTGCCCTTATACCGACCTTTGACAACCTTTCTTTAATTTGCGCCGGAGATTCCTTTACTTTAACTTTATCTATTACAACAGCGCTGAAACGGGGCACTAAAGAGTTGTCGGATATCGTTACCTTTATCCTGTCCTTACCTGAATATTTCTTTACAGAAAACGGCTTTTTTACCCACTCCGCAGAAAAACCTTTTGCGGGGAGCACTGCCATAAGTTCTCTGGCTATACCTAACACCGAAAGACCGTCGCCTCTGTTGGGGGTAACTTCGATTTCCAATACGTCGTCGTCAATTATTTTTTCAACACTAAACGAGTGCTCGGATAAAGCTTTTGCCACATCACGAACCTCAGCGTTTGTTTTCACATAATCTTTAAGCCAAGAGAATGGTATTAATACGTTCATTTTAAAATTGCTCCAAAAACTTTAAATTATTTTCAAAAAGATAGCGTATGTCGTCAATCTTTAGGCCGGTTCTCATCATGAGGACCCTCTCAACGCCCCATCCGAAAGCAAATCCGGAATAAGTTTCTGGGTCTATCCCACCTGCTCTTAAAACATTGGGATGTACCATTCCGGCACCACCCAGTTCAACCCATCCTTCCTTACAGAAACGGCATCCTTTTCCTCCGCAAATCCCGCACGAAACATCGACCTCAAAACTTGGCTCAGTAAACCTGAAATCATAGGGGCGGAGTCGGAACTTAGTTTCCTCCCCGAAGAAATTGTAGATTAAGTATTCTAAAACACCCTTTAGATGAGTAATACTGATGTTTTTATCTACTACAAGCCCCTCGAACTGATAAAAGGTGGGGACATGGTTAATGTCGCTCTGTCTTCTTCCGCAGCGTGAAATATTAAGCATTCTTATGGGCAACTGACCTTTAAGCATCTCACGTATCTGACCGTTTGACGTGTGGGGCGTGATGACGACTTTTCCGAGTTTAGGATCTTCCGGAAGGTCTATAAAAAATGTTTCCCATTCATCGCGCGCCGGGTGGGTTTTAGGCATGTTTAAGGCTTCAAAAGAATAATAGTCCCATTCCACTTCCGGGTATCTGACCCTTATAAAACCGAGCTTGGAAAATACTTCGTTTATTTCGCGTATTGCCTGCGTTATCAAGTGAAGATGACCTATTTCGGGCTTTTTTCCGGGTAAAGTTTTGTAAAAGTTTTCCAGGGGTTTGTCTTTTTTTATTGAGGTCACCGAGCTAACGCTCTCCGCGTAAAGTTCTTCGAGGAAGGACTTAAGCTCGTTAACCTTACGGCCAAGTTCTTTTTTTTCTTCGATACTTAAACCTGAAACATCGGCGGTAAGGGTCCTAAGAATACCCTTTTTACCCAGATATTTAGAATGCCAACCGGCCAAGCTTCTTGATTCCACAGCGCTACTCAATAGTTCCTCAGCTTCCGATTTAATAATTTCTATGTCTAATTTCATAATCTCTAACCAAATATTGCAGGGTGGGGCAGCATTGTCAAGGGAAACGGCGCCTTTATGCCTATTGCCTCGCGTAACCGACCAAGTTAAGTCTTATCTTGGCACTTCCCTTATTATCGTCATCGTCGGTAACGGTAGCCTCAAATTCGTGACTTCCTATTTTCGACGCATCGAGCTGAAAATTATAACCATAAGGACTTGCATCATCCTCTGCTACTTTATCCCCGTCCATGTAGATACGTACTATTTTTATATCGTTGTACGCCGATATTTCAATGTTAAGTCTAAAATTAAGAGGAACGCTCTGACCGTCTTTAACCCCAACAATCTGAACATTCACATCATCCTTATTCGAAACCTCATCACCGTCAAACTTCAGTTTGGACTGCATTAGTGGGGGGAAGAACCTATCATCTTCCTTATATCTTTCTTTGACCCAGGCGTCGACTGCCGGCTGCCACTCGCTATAGGGAGCCGTGACACGGACAAAACTTATTTCGTCTGTTTTTCCGGCATCTTTACACCCATCGTTTGCAATCCTTCCGTCTATCTTGCACACTTCAAGTCTTTGGAACCAATCACTTTTTGCCGTAGGCTCGGTTCCTTTTACGAACCATTCGTTTCTTGTATCAAAACCTTCGAACGGAAGTCCGCCTGTGAGCCTATCCACCAAAAACTTTTCGACATTCGACGGTACTTTAAATTTTTCGTCAGCCTTATCTTTTAGATATTCCTTCATGAAAGTGTTCCAAATCGGCGAAGCGCCCGAAATACCTGACGCAATGTAAGGGTTCATTTTTTCATTATTACTGTTTCCCACCCACACCCCTACAACTACGAAGGGGGTGTATCCTATCGCGTAATTGTCCCTTTTGTCGTCGGTGGTACCGGTTTTAACAGCTACCGTATGACCGGGGATATTCAACAAGCTTGCGGTTCCAAACACGTCAGAACGTGCGCCGTTATCCGACAAAATATCGGAGATTAAAAATGCGGGACCTTCTTCAAGGGCTCTTGTAGCACGTTCCTGAGGTTTATACACAATCCTTCCGTTTGCATCCTGAACCTCTATTATGGGAACCGGCTTGTGAAACATTCCCTCAGCCGCAAACACAGAGAATGCGCCTGTCAATTCCAATAATTTTGTTTCCCCTCCGCCCAAGGTAAGAGCCAACCCATATCTTTGCCTGTCCTTAAATGTTGAGATGCCCATCTTCTCAGCCAGATCTATCATGTTATCTATTCCACCGATCTTTAGTGCTTCGACGGCAGGAATATTCAAGGAATTACCCAGCGCTTTTCTCAACGACACAACACCTCTAAAAATACCGTCGTAATTCTCGGGGATATACGGTTTATCAGGAGCAGAACCTTCAAAAGATATGGGCATATCAAGGAGTGGGTATGCAATTGAATACCCCTGCGCAAGCATGTTTGCGTATGTAATAGGTTTTATTGCCGATCCCGGCTGCCTATCCGATATAGCCACATTAACATAGGGATCGAACTTGCAAGAGTTTTCCCCCGAGCTTCCGGGGGTGCACCCCTCAGGTTGAGAATCCAGGTTGTATCCTTTCGACCCTACCATTGCTAGTATCTGGCCGTTTTTAGGATCTAAAACAACCATGGCGCCGTTCCAAACGTTAAGGTTTGCGGACGATTCATCCAACTCATTCGTTACCGTTTCCTGGGCAATTTGCTGCACATCTAAATCTATCGTTGTTTTAACCTTCAAACCGCCTTTTTCCACAGCTTCTTCTCCCAGGATATTTATTAAGTATTGTTTGGCGTAAAAAACAAAGTGGGGGGCTTCCAAAGGTACGCGGGAAGTCTCAAACTTGATTTCTTCATTCTTAGCTGCCTCGTAGTCTTCCTGACTGAGGTAGTGCCTTTTTCCGTCAGCTGCAACCCAGCCTCTTTCATTCATCAGATAAAGAACATAGTTTTTTCTCTCAATCCCGGCTTCGGGGGATACCCCGAACTGCGAGTAGTAGCTTGGGCTTTGAGGTAGTCCTGCAAGGTAGGCCGATTCAGCGACAGTAAGATCTTTAGGCAATTTGTTGAAATAGGCTTTGGAAGCACTGTATATTCCATAGTTTTGTCCTCCATATGGAGTTTCGTTTAGATACATTTGGATAATTTCGTCTTTGCTGTACCTGTTCTCAAGCTGTAGAGAAAGGATTAATTCCTTGATCTTACGCACTACAGTTCTATCCTGAGTCAAAAGAGTGTTCTTTATGACCTGCTGGGTTAATGTGGAGCCTCCCTGAAGCCCCTCACCAGTAAAAGTGTTCCTAAGAGCTCTTGCCATACCGCGGAGTGAATAACCTTTATGCAGATAAAACTCCGAGTCTTCGGTGGCGAGCGTAGCATAAGTTACATAAGGGACGACGTCCTCCATTTTTACAAGCGTCCTATTCTTGTCTCCGAACACTTCGTATATTAGCTTGTCGTTGCGATCGTAAAACCTCGTTGATAGCTCAAAACTTCTCTCAAGAAGCTGAGTTGGGTTGGGAAGTTCGCGTGAGAAATAAGCAAAAATTATAACTGTCCCGAATAAACCTACCACCATTGTGGTCAGTACAATAGATGCAATAACTGTATAAGTTTTCAGTTTTTTTGCCCCAAGCCCGGCCAAACTCATTGTTTCGGGTTTGTTCCTTTTATAAAAACCTTTTACGGCCTTAACGCCCGAAGAGCCGAAAATGACCGGCAATTTAAATTTCGAAAAAAAGCTTTTTCTCGGCCGGTATGTCCTGTATTTTCCCGATTTTTTGACCGCCATTACAAAATTATACCATTATGCAGGGGTTGGTGGCAGCCCAAAAACGATTTGATTATTTCACGTTTTTGTTGTAGTATAGGACAATTCCAGAGTAGAGGAGAGTAAAATGGATGTTAGATTGGCTGTGTGGAGAAGCAGAAAATTCCGTTCCTGGGGTAACGGCAGGGTCGTAAAAGTACCGTCCCGCTATACCGAAAATTACTTGCTAAGTAGTGTTATGGAGGGATAAACAAAACAGATTTTTATTGTGCCCGATCCGGACCGATAAAATACAGCATGTGAGTAATTTTGAATGCGTCGAATATACAGATAAAGAATTTCGTGGCGTTCATAAAATTCTAAGGTCCTATCCAATCTTATCCGCAGAGTGATGTTTGAAAGGAGTAGGGAATGGGGTCCCAAAAGTTAAAGAGGAAACAGGAAGCTGAACTGGATTGTCTTAAACGGAAAGAGGAGGAGAAAAAACAGAGAGGCGAGCAACTGAACAAACAAGAGCAAAAAAGATTAAAAGACCTGGAAAGACTGCGGAGAACCGGTTAGGCTAAGTTTCTTTAAAAACTGAATAGTACCTCCCGCCGGGACGACACCGAATAAACTTCGATGCCCCGGCATTTTTCTTTTTTTCATACCCAAAACGTGACGCTCTTTAGCGAAATCGCATTGAGAGGAGGGTAGGGAAATGGATAGAAAAAAGTTCAACCACGTTAAAAAGAACGGCAGGCGCAGTCCGGGGAGCAGAGAAAATCCGGTTAGTTTTAACGGAGTAGCTGCTTGCCGAAGTGAACTTCTCTCTAACCTCGAGTACAACAAAGGGATATACATCCTCGTAGGAGAAAGGGCGGTATATCAAATAACCGGATACGCGCAGGAATGTTCGGGACGCTACACATACAGTTATTCTGCAAGACCGGTCGGTTTTATCTAAACCCTTAGAACCGCACATACTCAAAAAGTATCTGCGGTTCTTTTTTTTACCCAAATTGCCCATACCTATATAGTTTTAAAGTCCGAATTATAATATACTGGTAGCATGCCAAAAGTCAGTACGGACGAAAAACTAATCAATACGTTTCTTGAAAGAGGGGTCGACTCGATTTACCCATCAAAAGAAGCTCTTAAGAAGAAACTGATGTCGGGAGAAAGAATAAAAGCTTATCAGGGGTATGACCCTACGGGCCCACATCTGCACGTTGGACACGCAATGGGAATAAGAGCCTTAAGAATTTTGCAACAGCTTGGTCACGAAGCCATATTTTTGGTCGGAGATTTTACAACATTAGTAGGTGACCCGGATAAGGACACGGCCAGACCTCTGATGACCGAAGAACAGATTCAAAAAAACATGGCCGGGTGGAAAGAACAGGCAGCCCAACTCATAGAGTTCGAGGGCGAAAATCCCGTAAAATTTATGCGCAACCACGAATGGCTTTCAAAGATTGGCTTGGCTGAACTCATAAAATTATTATCAAACGCCACCGTTCAGCAAATGATTGAGCGCGATTACTTCGCTAAAAGACTTAAAAAAAATAACCCCATCGGCTTGCAGGAATTTATTTACCCCCTTATGCAGGGTTTTGACAGTGTAGCAATGGGAGTAGACCTCGAAATAGGCGGCACCGACCAGACATTTAACATGCTTATGGGCAGGGAACTGGTAAAAAGATACCTGGGCAAAGACAAGTTCATAAGAACGAATGAGATGATGGAAGCTCCGGATGCACTAACAATGAGCAAGACAAAAGGCAACGGCATAAACCTCGCCGACAAGTCCGAAATAATGTACGGAAAGGCCATGTCTTATCCGGACGAACTTATAACAAAATGCTTAAGACTATTAACGGATATGCCTATGGAGGAAATCTGGGAAATAAATAAAAAAATCCAGGACGGCGAAAATCCAATGATTTTCAAAAAACTTATGGCATTCGAAGTGGTAAAAATTATTAAAGGTTCGGAAGAAGCGGAAAAAGCGCAAAAACATTTTGAAAGGACCGTTCAGAAGAAAGATATTACTGATGAAGATACTGAGATAGTGAACGTTTCAGGAACTATGCCTCCGCAGGAATTTTTAAAAAGGGCATTAAAAAATTCCGAATCTGTAAGTCATGTAAAAAGAATCCTGGAGCAGGGCGGGGTAGAGGTGAACGGGAAAAAAGTTATGTCGACACAGATTGAAATTGAATTCACACCGGGAACAGTAGTAAAATTCGGAAAGAGAAAATATTTCAAGGTAGAGGATAAAAAATGACAAGAAAAGAAATAAAAAAGAAAATAAAAAGAGCATTCAGAAAAGATAATATCTATAAAGTCGTCATAATTATAAGCGCCCTGGCTCTTATTACAACATCAGTACTCCCGTACGTTCTCTAAGAAATACCGGGAGTTTGATTCTTTTACAGAAACAAAAACCCGGCTTACTATTGTTAACCACCGGCAACCACAGAGAAAGCAACATCAAAGTCGTCGTACTTATTCATCGGAACATTCACAATCACAGAAAATCCACTCTCATCGCAACATTTTTCAATCTCAGGAACATAATCATCGTACGGAAATAAATCTATATACTCCTTTACGACTGCTGTAGCAATGTTAACATCACAAAATCCGAACGGAAAAATATCTCCATCGTACACGCTCATTTTTACTCTCCTCTCATGTGGTTAACCAATAAATGTTACTTAAATTTTCAAAACAAGTAAAATATATTTAATGAAATTGTCTTCACCTGTAGGTGTGGTACCAAAAATCGGACCGAAGTATAAAAAGTTGTTAGAGAATTTAGAAATCAGGACAATTCAGGATTTGTTATATCACTTTCCTTTTAGATACGAAGATTATTCAAACGTAAAAAATATAAGTGAACTAATGGAAAATGAAACAGCGACTATTAAGGGAATTGTTGAATCGGTAACAAACATATTTACACGGAACGGAAAAAGACTCACAAAAGTAGCCATAAGCAACCGCACCGAAAAAATCGACCTTATTTTTTTTAACCAGCATTACTTGAAGACAACAATAAAAACAGGGCGGGAATATACGATTAGCGGCAAGGTAGGAACTTTCGACAGGAAACTCTCATTTATTAGCCCCGAGCTGGAAGAGAGTAGAGAAGTCAACTTAAACACTGGAAGGCTTGTCCCTGTTTACCCGGAAACCTACGGAGTCTCATCCAAATGGCTCCGGGCTAGAATTAACGACGTCGTATTGAGGGAAATTAGTCTGGAGGAATTTTTACCCGAAAATACAATAAATAAACACAGTTTGGGTAAATTTGATTGGGCGCTTAAACAAATCCACTTTCCGGATACAGAGATTAACGCTGAAAAAGCCAGATTGAGGTTCCAATTCGAGGAGTTGTTTCTCGAGCTCCTGAAAGTGGAAAAAAGGCGCGTTCAGTGGGAATCTAAGCTAAAAAGTTCCGGTATGGAGATAAAAGATACTCAAATCGCCTCTTTTGTTGGCGAATTGCCCTTTAAACTCACAAATTCCCAGGAAAAAGCAGTCGATGAGGTTCTGAAAAATCTGGCTTTAAAACATCCGATGAACCGTTTACTTGAGGGCGACGTTGGTACAGGAAAAACGTTGGTCGCTCTGATTGCTGCCTACAACACACACCTAAACGGATTTAAAACCCTTTATATGGCTCCTACTGAGATATTAGCCGCTCAGCACTTTGAAACCTTTACCCGCCTTCTGTCTCCCCTGGGAGTAAAAATTGCCCTCATTACAGGATCTACAAAGCCGAACGGCGACGATTACGACATACTTATAGGTACTCACGCCCTTATATATTCCAAAGAAAAATTTAAGAACGTCGAACTGGTTGTTATCGACGAACAGCACAGATTCGGAGTAGAACAGCGGGGAAAGATATTGGAAATGGCTAACGAGGGAACTGTACCCCATTTGCTTGCAATGACTGCTACCCCTATACCAAGAACACTTGCCCTTACCATTTATGGTGACCTTTCAATATCGGTTCTGGATACACACCCGAATAAAGAAAGAAAAATATCAACAAAAGTAATACCGGAAAACACCCGGGATAAGGCTTACCGATGGATAAGACAGAAAAACGAACCCACTTTTATCGTGTGTCCTTTAATTGAAGAAAGCGAGACTTTGAGCTTTGAAAATGTCAAAGCTGCCGAAGCCGAATACGCATCGCTCAAAAAAACATACTTTAAAGACGTTGAGATGGGCCTCCTCCACGGAAAAATGAAGCCTAAGGAAAAAGAAGAGGTGGTTGAAAAGTTCAGAAAAGGGAAAATCAAGGTGCTGGTGTCCACCCCGGTCATAGAGGTGGGAATAGACGTGCCTGAAGCCACTATAATGGTCATAGAGAGCGCAGAAAGGTACGGACTAGCCAGTTTGCACCAATTGCGGGGAAGAGTAGGCAGAGGGTCAAAAGAGGGCTATTGCTTAACTTTTTTGAGTACCCCTTCAAAAAGTGCTTACACGAGGCTCAAAAACCTGGAAACCAAAGACAACGGTATGGAACTTGCAGAAATTGATATGAGAGCAAGGGGACAGGGTGATATTTTCGGGGCAAGTCAGCACGGATTTAAAAGGTTTAAAATTGCCGATATGTTTAACGTCAAAATGCTTGAGGAAGCAAAAGAGGAGGCTCAGGAAATTTACCCATTTTTGGACTATTACCCGCTACTAAAGGAAAGGTTGACACAAGAGGCAGGAGAATATATACCTAACAACTAGTATGGAATTAAGGATTACAACAGGCTCCGCGAAAAATAAAAAGCTCATCATACCGGATATACCCGGTTTTAGGGCAGTTCAGGAAATTGCCAAATCATCAATGTTCTCTATTATAGGTGACAACGTAGAAGGGTCTGTTTGCCTCGATTTGTTTGCAGGTAGCGGAAATTTAGGAATAGAGGCATTGAGCAGGGGGGCCGCCTGGTGCGATTTCGTGGACGGGAATAAAGAGAGTGTCGAGGCTATAAGGAAAAACGTGGAAAACTGTAATTTTTTTGAAAAGTCTTCGGTTACCCTTAAGAACGCCGTTAAGTACGTTGCGGGTACCGAAACGAAGTATGACTTTATCTTTATGGACCCTTTTTACAACGACACGTCCCATACGCATTTATTTAAAAACCTTGGTAATTCTTTAAAGGACGGGGGCGTAATATTCTATTTTCATGAGGATGGGGTAGATATAGCACAAATTCTCGAAAAAACGCCATTTGAAGTGGTTGATAGCAGAAAGTTCGGCGTTAGCGTGTACGACGTTATAAAAAGAAAGCGGGGTTATTGATACTCGAGTAATTCAATAACCCCTTTTTTGCTTTTCCGCTTACTTTAAACCAAATAGGTCAGCTTATTACAGCCGGGTGCAGATGCTTCTTCACGGCTTTAAGCGAAGGAAACCTCGTTACACCTAAGATGTATCTCTGGTTGAACCCCGTGTCAAAAGTTGCTAACACAAAGTCCCCGTTTTTTTTGTCTTCGTACACCCGTTTAGCCCCGCCCATACCATTTCTACACACCCCAACGTACTTCCAATTCTTGTCAACATCAATATTACTCATCATTCTCTCCTTTTACGTGTATTCGAGCAGATTCCGGAAAAGCAAAGTAACTTATAGCATATTTTGGGGGTCTTGGCAACCCTGAAACCGATTCTATTTGACAGCAAAGCCTCAAACCTTTATATTTCACACTGTATGGCAGTACCAAAAAGAAAACATTCTTTATCAAGAACAAGAAAAAAGAGAGGCGCTCACTACAAAAGAGTGCGCGTTCAGGCTGTAAAAACTTCGGACAACAAAGCTTACAAAAGACCTCACGTCGAAGAGTATATCGAGCTTTAATAATTCGGATATAATTACATAATGAAATCTTTCGCGGATCCGAGGCACACTTCCAGAAAACTTGCTTTGACTTCTATTTTTTGCTGGCTGTTTACGGAAACTGATAAACATGATGCAATTATGTTGTCAAAAGATCTTTTGGAAGAACAACCCGGAGAGCAGGACACCGAACTTACGGAGTACATTTTTGAAGGCGTTAAAACCCACTTAAACGAGATTGACAAAGTAATAGAGGAAAGTGCGCCGGAGTGGCCTATTGACAAAATAGCCAAAGTTGATTTAGTAGTACTCAGAATTGCTGTCTTTGAACTACTCTTCGGTAAAAAAGCACCGGTTAAAGTGGTTGTAGACGAGGCTGTGGAATTGAGCAAAGAGTTCGGAAACGACACTTCGCACAAGTTTGTGAATGGGGTTCTCGGCACAGTGATAGAAAATTACTTGGAGAAAAAAAATGAGTAGCGAATATCTTACAAAAACTAAAAAGGTGATAGAGGAAAAAACGGGCGTTTCTCCCTCTGATATACACGAAACTTCTTTTTTTGAGGACGACTTAAATATCGGGGAAATGGAACTTCTTGAGATATTGTCTGAACTTGAAGAAATGTACCGAGTGGATCTCGTTTCTGAGCAGGAAAATATTGCGACCGTTCAGGATATACTTGACCTGCTTAGCGAGAAAATTGATTAGTATCCGGCCGTATTTTACCCGTGACGGACGTCGCGGTGAAAGTTCGGGACGGACACGGAAAATTCGATGATGTCTTTTGATTTCGACAAGACTAAACAAATACTGGGTAAAGATTTAACTGACGAGAATTTATTTAGAACGGCCTTTACCCATCGTTCATATTTAAACGAACACCACGAGTGCGAAAACCCTTCTAATGAAAGACTAGAGTTTCTGGGCGATGCCGTACTTCAGCTACTTTCCAGCGAATTCCTCTACAAAACTTATCCCGAAGCTCCGGAGGGAGAAATGACCAATTTTCGGTCATCGGTGGTATGTACGTCCTCTTTGGCTCAGGAAGCCAAAAGAATGGGCTACGGGAACCTACTACTGCTTTCTAACGGCGAGGAAGCAACCGGCGGCAGAGAACGGGAGTATATACTAGCCAACACGTTCGAGGCGGTGCTGGGCGCCCTTTACCTTGATAAAGGACTTGAAAAATGTAGGAAGTTCTTGGAAAAAGAGCTTTTTTCCAAAATCTCCAATATAGTCGACAACGACATTTTTAAAGACTCGAAATCTCAATTCCAGGAAATGGCTCAGGACAAATTCGGCGTAACCCCGGTTTACCAGATTATAGATTCCTGGGGGCCTGACCATGAAAAAACCTTTAAGATGGGCGTTTTCATAGGTAAAGAGAATTGGGGCATCGGAGAAGGGAAGAGCAAACAAAGGGCAGAACAGGCAGCAGCAGAAAGTGGTTTAAAAAGGATGGAAAAGGGCGATTAAAGGTTATTGTTGAGGTGTAGACAACCCTAACCCCATCTGCTAAAATCAACCAGTTATGTCGGTAACAATCAGATTAACAAGAACAGGACGAAAAAATTTACCATCTTACAGAGTGGTGGCTACGCAAACCAGAACTAAAAGAGACGGTAAGTATTTGGATTTAATCGGTTACTATAACCCGTCTCAGACCCCTGCTGCATTTGATTATGACAAGAAAAAATACCAGGATTGGATATCAAAAGGCGCTATCGTTTCGGACGCCGTGAAAAAAATGGTAGAAGGAAAATACGAATACACAAAGTACAGACCGGGTAAAGAAGAAGCTGCAGAAAAAGGTTCTGATAAAGAAGCAGTACAAGAAAAACCCGCAGCCGAAGAAACCGCGCCCGCAGCCGAAGAAACTCCCGAACAGGCTTAATATGAAAGACTTCATAACCTACATTGTCCGACAAATAGTATCCAATCCCGAAGCGATTGAAGTTGAGGAAATCAACGAAGAAGGCGTTTTCGTTTACACAATTTCCGCGGCTAAAGAAGACATGGGTACGTTAATAGGCAAAGAAGGAAGAAACATCAAAAGCATCAGAAATATGGCTAAAGCTAAAGCAATCAAAGACGACATAAGAATAAGTGTTAACATAAAAGAAGATGATCAGATTTAACGTTCTCACTTTATTTCCCGAACTTATACAACCTCATTTAGAATTTTTACCTTTCAAAAGGGCGGTTGAGAAAGACGCAGCTGAATATAAACTTTGGAATTTGAGAAAATACGCCCGTGACAAACGCGGTACAGTTGACGATAAACCTTATGGAGGGGGCACCGGAATGCTTCTAATGCCCGAACCTATTTACGACGCACTCCACGACATACATAATGAGCCGCCGGAAGATATTGTAAAAAGAAGTGCCGTGAGAATAATATTGCTATCTCCGCGGGGCAGGAAATACGACCAAAAATATGCGGGGGAACTATCAAAAGCACAGGAAATAACACTGATCTGCGGAAGATATGAGGGGGTGGACGCCAGAATAGAGGAAAATTACGTTACCGATGTAATAAGCATAGGCAACTACGTAATATCAGGTGGGGAAGTTCCGGCATTGGTAATTCTTGAAAGCGTTACAAGATTATTGCCTAATGTTATTGAAAAAGAGGACGCCATCACAAACGAGTCGTTCACAGAGGGCAACATCGAGTACCCCCAATACACAAGACCGGAAATATTTAAAGATAAAAAGGTGCCGGACGTGCTTCTTTCCGGTAATCACAAAGAAATAGAGAAGTGGAAAAAAGAAAATTCTCCGTCGGCGTAATTATTAGTCAAAAATTATAAGTCGAAAGGTGTCTCGGGTTCTGTTTCCGTCTGCTCTGTTTCCGTCTGCTCTACGGGCGCTTGTTCTGCGGGCACCTCAGCAGGAACAACCGATTCTTCCGTCTCTTCAACTTCTTCGTTGTTAACTATGTCCGGATTTAGAAATTCGTAGTATTTATAATCCTTTACACTATTCATAAATGCAACAAAATCCGGGGAAGTAATATCGAGAGTAATAGGATCATCGGTAACCGCGATTGATTGAACGTACATATAAGGAGAATCGATGTTGACGTTAACGTTTAGCAGACCTTCCTGTTCCGCTGCTGAAGATTGACCAAACCTGAACGTGGTCACGTAGGCAATCCTCGCAGCTTTTTCAATTTCCTGCATAAACACCACCATTTGTTCGTGAGAACCGGTCACAGTCGCGGCGATATTAACAACCCCGCTTATGTCGTCTTTCCGCTGGTCTGAAGTAGCATCAGGATTCACACCTGTTGCCCCGGTATAGGAATAATTCAAGCGATCGACGGCCATTCCGGCATTGGTTGCTATCTGATGTATTTGATCCAAAAGTTGGGGTACGTTGGACTCAGAGACGTAAAGCTTTTCAACAAGATCAGCATTTTCCTGTAATACAGTATTAAAATCTTTCATCTTCGATAGTGCTACCGACTTTTTATTTAGCACATCTAATACAGCAGTTTGGGTCACAAGCTGTGCTTTAAGTTCGGTTACTTTAGCATAGGTTGGTTTGATGTATGCAAAAAACAATACGGCGGTAACACCCAGTCCGATAATAGGGAAAACAAAGTCCAGGATGACATCTTTTATTACGCCTATGTTTATATCTTTTATTTTACTTTCTATGTTTTCTTCGTTCATAGTTTTATTTTTGATGTATCGTAGTTAATTACAATAAAGAATCTGACAGTGCTTTTATTTTGATCGAGAGTTACAGAGTTAAGCTTTACTTCTGCAAATAACTCTTTTAACTCGGGGTCTCCGCCGGGAAAATCTTTATTTAAAAGACTGTTAATAAAATTAGCTATTAAAATGTAGTTGTCAGCGTCACCGGTATAATTAATTATCCCGTCCTTCACATCCATAGCCTCTATTCTTATACCTTCCGGCTGTCTTACCTTAAGTTCTGAAAGCAGACGCGAATAATGAGGCCTGTCAGCTATAAACTTGGAGATGGAGTTGTATTTTTTATCCAAATTCCTTACAACAACCTCGGTGGCTGAGAGGGATTTTATTTTGTTTCGTTGAGTATCAATCTGAGAATTCACATCATTAACTTTTGCAGAAATCTCTGAATGTGTGTAGTAAAGATATCCGGAAACACCCAAACCTACAACCGTGAGTAAGAAAAAGAATATGGTAGTGCCTTTAACCGCTTTCCCTTTAGCCTGATATTGTACCTCCTCCTGGGGAATAAGATTGATATTTTCCATTTAAACCTCCCTCAGGGCAAGGCCCACGGCTGTTGAATACATGGGACCGTCCTGACTCAAATCCTTTCTTCTAGGCTCTAATTTAGGTGAAAACTGGAAATTGGCCAACGGGTTGGCGAGTTGGACTTCAAAATCAACATTTTTTGCTACGTAAGTTAAAAGCTCAGGCATTAGGGCAGTTCCTCCTGTTAATATCAACCTCTTAATCGTAGCAGAGCTGTTGTGTTTTGTGAAGAAAACCGTAGCCCTTTTTATTTCAAGAATTAAGTTGTCCATTACCGGTCTAATAACGTTAAATATCTTACCTTCGGCCTGCATAGGATCCATACCGTAAACTTTTTTGTACTCTTCGGCCTGTTGAATATCCAAATTTAATTCCTGTTGTATTGCCTTTGTAATTATGTCCCCGCCTACCGGAATACTCCTGGTAAAACGTACGGCGCCTCCGTATGTAACAACAATTATCGATCCTGAAAATCCCATATCTACCACAATAGTACCGAGAGGAGCGGCTGCAGAATCCCCTAAAACCCTACCAAGCGCCAAAGTTTCGGGTTCTATTGCATACGGCACAAGCTTTGCTTTCTTGGCAATGGCGACGTACCTTTCCAAAACTTCTTTCTTGGCAGCGACCACTTGGACATTTATTTTATCTTTTTCTGTGAGGTCCGGATCCAGTCTCTGGTACGAAAGATTTATCTGATCAAGGGGTAGAGGAATATATTGCTCGGCTTCGTACTTAACAGCACTTTTAAGCTCTTTATCGCTCATAGCCGGAACCTTTATAACACGCATAAAAACCTGGCTTTCGTCTAGCCCCATTACGACGTGGGATGTCCCGAAATCCATTTCCTTAAAAAATTCGGCTATATGCTCTGCTATAGAGTCCAAATCTTCTTTTTTATCGGATAGAAAATTGACCTTTGGATTTTCGTAAGTGCCAATATTTGAGATTATCAGCCCTTCCTTACGTTTATCGAGCTCTACGGCTCTAAATGTGCTTCTTCCAAAATTTAAACCTACGATGGGCATATTAAGATTCTACTATCCTTTCAAGGCTCATACAAGACTGATTTATCACTATTTTTCGTCTATTTGTGTCACTGGGCGTAGCTGTTGGTAAGGTCGGAGGTTTCGCTGGTTTGAAGTAGGGCATAATCGAAAAAAGCCGGAGCCATCGGATCTGTTTTAAGAACAACGATATGTTTTACAGATCCCCCCGAATAACCACGGGCGTCCAAAATTATTCCTTGTCTGGGTATGGTTTGCCCGATAGCGGGTACTGCGTATAAAACAGCCTGCTCGTAGTAAGGTTTTATGCGCACGTATTCGGGAGTTCCCGTAGCTGTAATGGTAAAACAATTTGGATAACCGTGGTTAGCTCCTGCAGAATCAAATCCATTCTCACTATAAGAAGACGACACCGAATTCACCGCGAAAGAGTTTAGCATGGTGACCCCGGCCTCTTCGTAAATATAGGCAGCGTGTACCGAGGAAGCCCCGTACCAACAAATATCGAGAGGGGATCCAGAAGCATATCCTAAAAGATTAATTTGGCCCGCTTCACCGGACTCCAAATTCAACGAAAAAGGATCCGTGGTGTTTCCCGAATACTCCAACGACACATTCGCACTAACAATATTACCGTTGGGCTCAGTTATGCTGTAAGTACAGGCGTTTCCGCAGTTTCCAAATGCTATATATTCTTCCAGCGTTTCGTTCGGGACGACAAGAAGACGTTCTATTATCGCCTCTGCGGCCTTGAGAGCTTTCACACTATCGTCTGTCCTAACCAAACCTTTAAACGCACTTATAAAACGATTTGAGATGGTTATACCTATCGTAGTTGAAACAATCATTAAAAAGACCATTACCACAAGAGTCTGCCCTGAATTGTTTTTAAAAATTGAAAAGTCTTTCATATCGATAGAACTTAATAGTTTCTGGGAGAAACCACATTTATAATGTCCGCGTATTCGTGGCTGTTCCCCAGAGCAGGTGTGAATCTGATATGCATCATTACTGTTTGCGGGGCAACTTCTCCTACCACAGAAAAACAATTGCCTCCGTATGATGGACACGAAACGAGTATGCCGCTGATCCCGTCGGTGTTAGTTAGAGGTGTGATTGTGGTAGGAGAATACTCTACCTGTAAAATATTCCCATAAACCCGGTATGTGACACTCACACCATCTTCTTTCTGTATAACAAGAGCGTTAGTATAACCCACAGGACTCACACCTTCAGAACTTCTTATCTCGCGTTCAAGCTTTAAACCCACAAAATTTGCTTGTTGCTCAACTTCATTTTTAATCTGAGTTTTATTGTAACTGCGGACAAGAGAAACCAATATGTCGCTCGTCACTCCGATTGAGATTCCAAGCAGAGCAATTACTACCAATAGCTCCACCAAAGTGAAACCGCTGTCTTTTCTTTTAAGATTAGGTTTTCTATTCATTTTTGTTGCCAATTCGTAAGGTCAGAATATACAAAAGTTTTTTTGTTCTGGCCGCCTATGTCCCAGTCCGACTGCACGGTCACGTGGATAACCATGTTACCGGGTTCAGCCGTAGTAAAAAATCGGGTACTTATGGCAGTGGCTCCCGCCATAGTTACTTTCTGACCGGGCTTTACTACACCTAAAGTAGGCATAGTTACATAACACCCGCTCGGAGGGGCACATCCTGTCACCGCAGAAACAAAATCTACCCAAACACTTCCATCTCTATAGGCACGGAGCAATTCCATTTGCGTGTTGGCTGCTTTTGTACCTTCCATCAATAATGTACTCTGCAGAGATGTCCTTAGTGAAAACAATGTAAGGGAGAGTAGGGAAGTGATGACTACGACAGAAATCCCCAGCGCGGCTATGACCTCAACCAGTCCTAACCCATCTTGTTGTTTAATAATTTGCTTCATATTTTTTAATTTGCGTTTTTAATTAAACCGGCACGGTTGATAAAAATATCTTTCGAGACTGTGCTGGAAGTATGAAAGAGCCTGATAGTGGTGTTCGGGATGGGCGTCATAACAGCACCGATTCTTTCCAGCACCGAACCGTCCTCCATACTAAATAAAAGGCAATGCACGCCGGACGAAGAAATGGAAACATTGACCGGAAGCTCGGTAGTTTGTTGGAGTGACGTGCCCGGATCGGTGGTCAAACAAGTACCGGACGAAGTTAGATAAAAACTGTAGGCTGTATTATATCCCGTCGTGGATGAATAAGAGACCGCCCAATACCGGGCGGGAACTCCGTTCAGGATTGAATCAGAACCTGTTCCTGTCAACGCCCTATTTTGCAGGCTCCTCAAGTCACTCTTCAAATTCTCCTGGGCCTGCTTCAAAGTTTGGTTTCTCGTGTAAGATGAAAAAGACGGAATCACTATTCCTGACACTATTGCTAAAATCGAAACAACGATCATCAACTCTACCAATGTAAATCCTTTATCAGCTGGGTGGGGCAGTTTCATATGTAAATACTATCACAAAAATTATAGCGTAATCAGCAGTAAGTTTGTCCCCAATTCATATTTGAGAGGATCGTTTCCACCGTCCTCCGATGCTTTATCCAAGAGCTGTTCAAGGCGTGTGCTTACTTCGTAATCAACGTTATTGTGAAAATATTCATAATGATAAGTAGCGTCGTTTACAGGGTCGGTGGGATATCTTGAAAAGTAATCCGAGAGGTCAACCGGCACCCACCCCGATAGGGCCGAGTACAAATCAGGCGAACCTGCCGGAAGATAGTTACTGGAGTACAAAAAATTTTCTAATCCCGGGTATCGACCGTAATCCAGCCTATACTCGTTTATCGCTCGATCCAGTGTTGAGATGTCCGATAATCTTTTGTTATCTCTAGCTTTTCCTTTTGAAGAAACCGGTGATATTAGAGAGATAGTAACACCTATAAGTATGAGCAAAATTGCCATAACAATAGTAATTTCCAGGAGAGTAAAACCGTTGGATTTAGAATTCCGTTTCATTTTTAAAAGGGGTTTTGAACGGCGTGACAATTAGTGGTACAGCTACTACACCCGTAGGTAGTGCAATTACTTACTTTGTTACAGGGTACATAATCCACGCTGGTTGTTTCCATTTTAGCTACAAGTACGTAGTTGCTGCCGCCACTTCTGTAGTAGTATCCAAAATTATTCGTGCAGGAAAATGTTGCAGAAAAACCGTTAGGGTCAACAGGGAGTGTGCCACTATAGTAACTGGATAGGGGGGCGGCGAGCGCCGCAGGAACTGTCATCCAACCGGCGGGAGTAGCGGGGTAATTACGAAAATCAGCAAATCTAAGCTCCAAAGCCGTTTGGATCTTTTTTAAGTCAGCCACCCTTATAGCATCTCTTGAACGGGCTCTCAGTTGAGCAGGATTTATGACTGTTATTACCAATCCGCTAAGTATTCCCACAACTGCCATCACTATCATAATTTCTACAAGGGAGAAACCTTTTATTTTACGTCCATTCAGAAATAAATTATCCATATATTAACAATTAACAAAGCCCCGCCGGAGCGGGGCAGGTGTCCTTATAAAGCTAAGCAATTAGCGTTTCCGCTTGTAGCTGATGCAGTACCTTGTGTTACGTTATAGGAACAGCTGAAAACACACGGGTTTGTCCCGGAGGCTGTACCAGTCACAACAATATTCGGGGGTGTGCTGTAATTAATCCCGTATACCGAGCCCGTAGGGTTACCGTTAGGTTGGGTAGCACTAATACCTTCGAAAGTTATACAAGCGACCTCGGGGTTAAGTCTGGTAGCGGCACAGGCCTGCATCGCGTAACAAACCTTATCCGTGTTTGCGCGCATAACTGTCTCAGCTGATCTTCTTCTTACCTGAGCCGGATTGATAACTGCGATAACAATACCTGATAAAATACCGATGATCACAATAACGAGCAAAAGTTCAATAAGCGTAAAACCAGAAGCATCTATGAGCTGAGGATTTCTCTTAAATAATCGTCTCATCTGCTTCTCACCCCCCTCCTTCTATCTAATCCAATTCTAGATTTTAAAATCAATTTAGGCAGTATAAGCATTTTCTTACTAAATTATGACTTCGCACATAATCGGTGTCAATACGATTCCCTCGATTTAAAACTATTTCTGCACATTAGGGCACGTCGTTGTTAGAGAATAACGCGTAGTCAAAAAAAGACGGGGCAGTGTTAAAGGATCTATAAACAACTATCGCCTTTGTAGTACTAATATCTCCATCCTGAACCAGCTCTCCCCTTGAGTAGAGTCTGTACCCCTGTGTCGGGAGCGAAGTGGGATTCACGGGAACTACGGCTATTCTTGATCCCTGAAAAAAGGTTCTGACCCTGAGGCCCGTCATGCCTATGACAGTAATATCGTGGCAGTAGGGTAGGGGATATCCTTCCCGGACAGCTTCGCTTGTCCCGTCCGTAAATCCTGTAGAAGAGATGTTCGAAATAAAAGCGCTAACGGAGGTTTTCAAAAAATTCCGCTCTGTTACAGAGGGACCATATAAAATATATTCAACGGCAGCATTGGCGTTTTCCCAGCAGAGTCTAATTAAACTCATCCCCGTTATTTCAATATTTTTGGTCTGGTTTGGAGAAAGATCCACCGCATAGTAACTTGTACTCCCGATTATACCGGTGTGGTTAAAAGTTTGAGAACTCAGGACGGCTCTGGATTCGATTTCATCCGATGCAGCTTTTGTAAAATTCAGGATACAACGTGTGGAGTCACCCGCAATAGGAGTAAAACCCATTTCCGTACAATCCGGTGTTTTACTTGATAACCTATCTAAAAATCTGGTGGGTTGGTCCAGCAATCTGTCAATTCCGCCTTCTGCAGCAGCAAACACCCTTGTCGAAGTATCAGACCTGGGAGCCCGGGAGGACAACTGCAAAGTCCTGCTACTCAAAGCCACTCCTACAGATAAAGCGATAGTCAGGGCAACTAAGACAAATAAAAGTGCCTGTCCGTTATTATTTAATTTCCCAAACTGTCCTTTCATATTAGTTTCCGATTTCTCCCGCGTCGTCATCAAATTCATATTGAACGTCGAAAATTTCAAGTCCTGTTTCTACACCCCATCTCGAATTAAATTTGATGGATTTCGTTACACGATCGAGCGTACCCAATGGATAATGCACAACTGCCGATGGATACATGTTGTTGTTGAGGCCGAGGTCTCGCAATATCTGCAATCCTTTGCCTGATGCAGACCCCGATTTTGTACTAATTAACGACCCATAAAAGACGACCGGATTATCAGGAGAGGCCTCAGTATAGTTGCTGCCCACCTCGATACCGCTTGAAGAAATAATGATAGCTTCAATCTGAGGGGGCGTATCTATAGTGTAAGTCGAAAGGGGAGTGGACAAAGACGGATCTATCTTTACGTGAGCTCTCGTTATTATAACAACGTTTCCGGGGGACGTCGAAACTCCCAGTGGGGCTCCCGGTACTTCTATACTATTGATTGGCCTGTCTATGACAAGGGTATTGGAGGGGTTACCTTCTACATATACGAACGCCACTCTGGGTGAAATATTGCCGGTACGGACATAGCAAGTGGTTCCGATACAGGTAAGCAGACGGGTCGGTTTTGGGCTACAGTCGCCCAAAAATCCAGGACGATAATTTACATCCCCGGGGTAACACTTTGCACCAAAATACGTGTCTGTTGAAGTACCATAATACTGCGATTCCACCAGACCCAGATTTTGTGATAGAAAATAGTATTGCCAGGAGCTATTATTGAAATCCGCAATACTTATTTTATAAACATCAGGTCTGAGATAACCGCCCAAGTTCGTCATAACCTTTGCTCCCTCAGGAGCTTTAAGTTCTATTTTCTGGGAAGCGCTATCTTCAACACCGATGTTTTGAATAAAACCTCCCAACGGCCCTTCGGAAATGTCAGTTGAAAAACTCGACCCCCGGACGGACAAAGCATAAATATTGCTACCCAAACTACCCTCTTGAAGTTTGTTCAAATTCAGCATTCCCAAATAAAATCCGCTGTCTGATGAAGTTTCGGAGGTACACGGTCCCGTGTTGGTAAAACTCCCGGCGTAAGCATCGCCGTCTACGACTGCAACCCAGGGGTCTTTTGTCACCTTTGCCATTTGCATTGTAACGGTCTGAGATGCGACTGCTGTGTTCTGAGCAACCGTTGCGCAGGTCTGCAAAGTGGAATTTAGATTTGATTCAGAACATTTTATCCCATATGTCTGGCACATTCCGTCGGAATAGGTGGGACATACAGTTATTTGGGGCGGGGTCGCGGTGGAGTAGGGGACAGACAGGGTAATTTTGCCGTCCGTTCCTGTTGTATCCGTAAAAGTTTTATTATCTTCGGTCTGCGCTCCCCACACAGACACGGTTACACTTGCTCCGGCGAGATTTCGGACGGGTGTTGTTGGACAGGTGGTTGTGGAAGTGGGAATTTCCTGAACCGTAACCGTGATATCCGTCTTCATATTAACGGTGAACGCCCACTCTGCTGATGTACTGGTTTTTGCACCATTGTCAGCGATGACCCGCCATTTATATGTTTTGTTTGTCGTTGAATCCGCGGCGAAAGCACAGGTTGACGTAGGGTTGTCTACGGTACACACATCTTCCCACCCGGTACCCGGGTCGACCTGCACTTTATATTTCTTAGTTGTGTTCCCGTCGCAATTTTCGCCCCATCCTGACAGGGAATTCCAAGAAAGTGCCACGCTGGGTTTGTTTATAAGAATAGATCCGTTCGAAGGCGAGACCAATGTAACCTGCGAAGGAGCAGTCGTGGTACACCCGCCATTGTTACCGCCAACTCCAGCACATGCATAACAATATCCAATAGTTTCATAGTAGGCGCTTGTGGAACAATACGTGCATGTAGGTGGACCGGTCAAACAACACGCCCAGGTATCTTTGATACATTCATTAGTCGGAACATATCCGGCGACGGAACAACCGGTAGATGGACACCCGTTGGGACCTGCACAGCAATAAGTATTATTTTGACATTTATATTCATCGTAGGGCCCCCCGCCATCGCCTATATCTATACCGGTTTTTGTACAATCCCATTCTGCGCAGGTCGCTGCATAAATCGTTCCTTTATTAGTGAATATGGGGAGTGTAAGAATACCAAGAAGGAGAAAAATGTGAAAAAAACGTGTAAAAACTCTCATTAATAAGATGCTACATGAGGAAAAATTGGATGTAAAGAAACCGAGAACGAATAAATAACGCCGAGGTTATGTAAATGTAACCTCGGCGAGCTTAGGACACACACTAGTCGGTCGATATATCAAAATTCGGCTTAGTGTTGGCATCAAATTGAGGACAGTAGGGAAGTTTTGCCGAATCTCCTAAATAAACGGACGCTTCTGACCAACGATATTCTCTGGTTTTCTCCTCTATAAAAACACCGTCTTTGTAGAGTTTGGTTCCATAACCGGAAGCAAAAGCATCGTAAATCCACCCGCACACTTCCATAGGTGAAACCTTTTCAGCAGGTCCTTCCCATTCATCATACTTCATAAATTCGCTCAACAAAACGAGTGTTGGGTCGTCCTGAGGGAAGGTCGGGTCATACAACAAAAGACTTCCTGTTGTGGTCCAAAACAACCCCACTTCATTTTCGTCCCAAGCACCATAGTCACTTACGACAGTGGGGGTTGGAACTTCCGTAGGCAACGGAGTCGGAACAAGACTGGCAGTCGGAGTAAGCGTCTTTTCCAAAGTAGGGCGGGCCGGATTAGTCGCAACCTGTACTGCTGCTGTAGAAGAAGGTTCCGTAGCCCCTCTTGCCGAACAGGACATCATTAAGAATGATGCCAAAACAACAAACGAACCCACCAACAAGCGGATTTTCATTTCCTCTCCTCCTTATCGAATTCATCGGTTTAGATTTGAACTTACAGTACTCTTATCTGTCGGGATTTGTGCGTATTATAGCATTTATAAAAAAAAGGGGGGGGGGTTGTCTTGAAACCTGAAATTAAGAACCTTCGAGGATATTTGAAAATCATCTAACCCTGCGTACCAGTATACACACGGGGCCTGTTGCGTCGCAGTTCTCTGAAACACATTTCGCAATGTAAAGCACATCTCCAAGTTTAATTTCTTCAGCAATACCAAAATTCGATGACACAAACTCCATGTTAAGGTTCTTAAACAATGCTGTTTTTTCAGGAACGCACTCTAGCAAAAGTTCTTTAGGCGGGTAAAAATTATCCAGCGCTCCGGTTACTGTGTTACCGTTAACAGAGCTTACAACGTACCTATCGTATTTTTTCCCTAAATTCTCATCTATTTTATCGCCAGATGTTAAAAAGATTCCCTCCAACTCAGCCGCGACATTGTTCATTTTAGAAGAACCTGACACAACACCAACATCGGGATCTTCAACAAAGGCGGATTCGTGTATCTCAAAGGCGCTGTCCTCTGATTTGGTGTTGTTTATCCCGAACAGGTTATACAAAACTTCGGTATTCTTCGCAGTAAAATTCCTGATTAGAATCAGGAAAGTCAAAATACTTACTAACAAAAAAACAACAAAAATCCCGAGGAGCCTTTTCATACCTTTTTTCTCCACATACTTATTTTTACACAGAATGAAATTTCTATCAAAAGTACTAAATCCCGCATAGTACCACTATAGAGAAAAATGGGACTTCGGCATGAACTAACATGTCGGGGAAAGTCCTTAAACGCCCGAAAACCTTCCGACTTCCTCAACAACCTTGTCAGGATTCACCTCGGATTTTATCAAATATCCATCGGCTCCCAACTTAAAGGCTTCCTGAATGATGTGCTCACTGTTCAAGTTTGTAAGTACAATAACGGGCCCTTTTTTCAGCTCTGGCGTTTCCTTCAAATCTTTTAATATCTTTAGACCGTCTTTACCAGGAAGCATTATGTCGAGAAGCAAAATACTCCACTCGGAGTTTTTAATTTTGTCTCCGCCGACCTCTCCGTTAGGAGCCTGGTCAACTACATAACCCGCGTTCTGCAGGACTTCAGCGTAAATTGTCCTTATATCCTGCTCATCTTCAATTATTAATACTTTGTTTTTTGTATTATCTGGCATAAGTTATTTATAACACACCCTGCTATAGTCAACAAACGAATTTTCTAGTTTAATATACATAATGCCCGATAGAGTAGTAGAGATAAAGGAAAGTGAAATATTCAAGCTTATCGATAAAAACCGAGCGCTTGATGCTACCTATAAACTAGTCGAGACAATTTTAGAAACAACCGAATTCGATGAACTCACACAAAAAATTGCTGACATAATTCCTAATGCCCTCGGATACGAGTTAGGAATTTTGGCATTAATAGATCACAAAAGTAATGTTCTTAAAAAGATTTCTCTTTCCAGAGGTGTCGGCGATACTGATAAGCAGGCCCAACTCGAAGAATTCTTCGGAGAACTGACCATACCTTTCGGTTATGCAGATAATGTCTGCGTGCAAGCTGTTGAAACAAAAAAACAGATTGTCAGTCCCTACATGTGGGATGTATTCAAACCGACGATGACCAAACAACAAGCAGAAACTATTCAGGAAATTACCGGAACCAAATCTCACATCGTAACTCCGTTGTTTTCACACGATAAAGTTATCGGAACAATTATTGTCAGCCTTGCAAAGGAAGTTGATAAAGTGACAGATTTTGAAAAGGAAATGTTGAAAAAGTTTTCCGAAAGCGCGGGGGTAGCTGTAGAAAACTCAAAACTTTACACAAATTTAAAACGGGCAAAAGAGGATTTGCACAAAGCTTATGAGAACATGAAAGTATTAAACACTTTAAAAGATGAGTTCCTATCGGTCGCTTCGCACGAGCTCAGAACCCCGATGACAATAGTGAAAAGCTACCTGTGGATGTTAGAAAAGCAGAAAGCCGGCAAACTAAATCAAAAACAACTCGAGTATCTAAACAAAGCCCTGATAGGCACTCAAAGAATGATTTCGCTCATAAACGACATGCTTGATATTTCTAAATTCGAAAGAAAAAAGGTTTCATTTTCCATTACACAGATCAACCTGATAAACACAATTAGAGATGTCCTGTCTAACTTCGACATCAGGGTGGGGGAGAAAAATTTAAAGCTAGAGTTTCTCCCTCCCATGGGTGAGATTTTAGTCGACGCCGATCCTGACAAATTAAGAGATGTTTTCACAAACTTAATTGAAAATGCGGTGAAATTCACAAAAGAGGGGTCCATAACAATATCTATCGACGAGTACGAAGAGTTTTACAGAATTTCAGTCAGGGATACGGGTGCCGGAATAGACAAAAAAGACCTTCCTAAGCTCTTCCACAAGTTCGGAAGGATAGATAATAGCTACACAATTGCAACTGATTCCGGAGGTACCGGGTTAGGTTTGTATATTGTAAAACTTTACATTCACGGTATGGGCGGTATGGTGGGGGCAGATTCAGACGGTATTGGAACGGGAAGTACGTTTTGGGTAACTCTTCCGAAAAATAAAATTAAAAAGTTCGGAGTTAGCTTAAAGCAGGTTGAAATACCAGTTTAAAATTTCCGAACCCCACGCCAGGCAAATCAAGCTTCCCAAAATCAGAAATGGGCCGAAAGGTACAATACTTTTTAATGTTTTCTTTTTAGTCAGGATCAAGACAATGCTTACAACCGCCCCTATAAAAAATCCTAAAAAAACAGCTAAAAGATTATAAGGAAATCCGTTAACCAGCCCCACCAGTAAACCCAATCTTATATCTCCGCCGCCCATTCCTCTGCCACGGGTTATCCAAACTATTAACAGAAAAAATAAGGCTATGGCTATAGCGGAAATAAAATTAAAACCCAACCCGCGTAAGGCAACCCCAACCTGATTTTCAAAAAATCCTGCTCTGAGAAGATACCTACCAAAATCATCATTTTGCAACCTATTGCGGTATTCATATAAATTAAGGGCCGTTGACGATAAATGAAAAAGCGCAACAAAAACTATAGCCGGCAAAACTACTTTATCCGGAATTAGCAAGTATTTAAGATCGGCAAGTAAAAGGATCTCATAAAACGAAAACACGACGGACAAAAAAACAAAACCTACGAATACATCTCGTGAAAAAGTATTGAATAAAGAAAATCCGGATAATGACGCGGCAAAAACCAAAAATAGGCCGGACAAGATTTCAGAGAAGGGGTAGTACCAAGATAGCCGTGTCTGACAAAACGAACACTTTCCCTTCTGCATCAAAAAAGAAATTACGGGGATAAGATTCAGTGCTTTTAATTCCTTACCGCACTTATCACATTTTGAGCGATCGGAAACTATTTTTTCACCTTTAACAACGCGGTCGGAAACAAGATTCAAAAAAGAACCTATGAAGGTTCCGAAAATAAAAATAATTACGAGATTAACATAGCTCAATACCATTAGCAGATTCTCGCACTTTTTTCAGAATTGCACAACAAAAAAGGCTCTCGTAAGAGAGCCTTTCTCGTTGATTGCCGGCAACCAACTAAGGAAGTATTAACAAACTTGTACCGGATTCATAAGCATTTGGATTATTTCCACCATCAGTGCTCATCTTCAACAAATTGTCCTCGTGCTGCAATACTACGTTAACTTCAAAATCCGTTGCTGAGGATCCGAAAGTATAAACGTGGGCAACTGTGTTGACTGTGTCATTAACCGGATCGATTGGTAAAACAGCAACGAACCTGGAAAGTCCAACCTTTCCTGTGGGGATGGTATATTTCACCCAACCCAAACCGTCGAGGTCTCTGTCACCGGTGTCACTCGTACAATCAGCACAAGTTCCGGTCACGCCTAAGGCGATTTCCTGCTCTGTTAGGGCTAAGTTAATTGCTTTAGTCAAGGAGTCGATATCAGACAGTCTTTTTGCATCGTTTGATTTCATGATCATCGACTGAGGATTAATAGCAACCAATAAAGCACCCGCTAAGATACCGATGATTGCGATAACAACCAAAAGTTCAACTAGTGTAAAACCTTTTTGTTTTCTCATATTAGTTTTATCTTTTCACCTCCTCACTCAATAAAGTACAAACTAATTAAATAGACTGTGTAATCTGATAAATAGGCGTGATTATCGAGATAATCAAAAACCCTACCATAACACCCAGCATTACGAGTATGATAGGTTCAAGAGCCGCTGACAATCCTTTCACTTTGTTGTCCACCTCACCTTCGTAATAAGTTGCGACACGATCCAAAACTTCATCCATTTTTCCCGTTTCTTCGCCGACATTAGCCATTTGAGATAAAAGGGGAGGGAAATGCTCAGAAGATTTAAAAAAGCTGGACAGTGAAGTTCCTTTTTCAACCTGCTTGGCAGCTTTTAACACTTCCATCCTAAAGGTGGGGCTCGACATAACAGTTGAGACTATGCCTAAAGCCTCAACTATGGGTACCGCAGAATTTATTAGTAAAGCGAGGGTTTTGCTAAATTGAGCAAAGTCTTTGTCCTTATTAATCTTTCCAAAAACAGGGAGTCTCATTACAAGCTCTGCACTGTAATACTTTCCTTTTTCACTTTTCGAATAGTACCTAATGACAAGAACCAGCGCGACTGTAGCGATGGTCAACAATATAATATTTTTAACCATGAAGTCAGACGTTGTGATCATTAACTGTGTCACAACTGGAAGTTCAACATCCATGCTTTTGTACATTTCCGCCAACTGTGGAATAACAAAGACCATTAAAACCACGAACACACCGACCATTGCAATCATAACAACCGCGGGGTAGATCATCGCCCCTTTAAACCTTGCGTTAAGATCCCGTTGAGCCTCCATATTATCGGCTAATCTTTTTAAAATGACATCCATTTTTCCGGAAGATTCTCCTGCTTTAACCAAGGCCTGGTATGTAATCGAAAATACTTCAGGGTACCTTCCAAGGGCAGTAGAGAGAGAAGCGCCCCCCTCAACATTTCGTAAAATATCGTAAATGACTTTTTTAAAATTTTGACTTTGAGTCTGCGAAGCCAACACTTCCAACGCACGCGATATAGGAAGTCCTGCTGAAATCATCGTCGAAAACTGCCTTGTAAAAGTTACGACATCTCCTGTGGAAACACCACGGAAGTTCAGAAACGTATCAAAAATTGTTTCCTTCTTCTCCGAAATGGAAATAACATACATCCCCTGTCCTTTTAAAAGGGACACGGCGAGATCTTTGGTTCTTGCGTCAACAGTTCCATCAACTGTCTTTCCTGCCATGTTTTTAGCCGTGTATGTGTATATTGCCATTTTTACTTCACCATCTTGGAGTCTATTAAACGCCTAAAATCTTCAGGTCTTAATGTGTATTTAATTCCTTCCTGAAAATCTACCAAACCGTTATTGACCAGGTAAGCTATGGATCTATCTAAGCTGACCATCCCCACCTGAGAACTGGTATTAATAATATTATCTATCATGTGAGCTTTTCCCTCACGTATTAAGTTCTTTACAGCGTCGCTTCCAAGCATTAGCTCTATCGCCGGAACTACACCTTTAACAGGGGAGGGTATTAATCTCTGTGAAACAACAACCTCCAGTACCTGGGAAAGTTGAACTCTTATTTCGTTCTGTTTTTCTGATGCAAAAGATGAAACAATTCTTTCAACAGTTTGAGAAGCGGAGTTTGTGTGCAGTGTAGCAAAAACCAAGTGGCCTGTTTCTGCAATTTCCAATGCAGAAGATATTGTTTCAGAGTCTCTCATTTCGCCGATTAGTATAACGTTAGGATCTTGTCGTAACATGGATTTGAGAGCAATCGTCCAATCATGTGTGTCCAAAAACATTTCTCTCTGTTCAACCAAAGACTTCTTATTTGCAAAGATATATTCAATAGGATCTTCTACGGTAAGTATATGCTCGGCGCGGTTCTCGTTTATCTTATCTATCATTGACGCAATGGTGGTCGATTTTCCATGTCCGGTAGGACCGACGACCAATATTAACCCCGATTTTAGCTCGCACAAATTCAACAAGTACGGCGGGAGATTTAATTCCTCGAAGGAAGGCACCGACATAGGTATGTGTCGCAAGGCAGCTGATGGATAACCTTTTTGGAAAAAAGCATTAACTCTGAATCTGGCTTTTACTCCAAGAGCAACAGAAAAATCCAGTTCCTTGTTTACCTCCAGCACTTCTCTTTGTTGGGTGTCTAATATTTGCGAAAGAAAATATTCGACGTCATCAACCGTCAGTACATCAAAATCCTCGAGTATGGAAAGGGCCGTTTTAATCCTCACATACGGTTTACTCCCCACCGACACATGCAAATCCGACGCGTTCAACGACACGACTCTTTCTAATAATTGTGTAGCATTAAGTTTCATACGTTATTTATTTCTCTCCTACTTTTTAACAATTACAAATATGCGCATACTTTTATTACTTCGCGACTCTCAACACCTCTTCGAGAGTTGTTATGCCTTCGACAATTCGGAGGTAACCATCCTGGAGAAGAGTAAGCATGCCTAACTTAACCGCGGTTTCGTGAATTTTGCTCGATGGAGCATTTTCAAGAATCAAGCGTGAAATATCTTCTGTCATGTAAAGAAGTTCGTAGATACCAATTCTTCCTCTGTAACCGGTGTTACTACATTTTGGACAACCTTTACCGTGCCACAGAGTAAGTTTCTCTTTACCGCTAACATTTTTTAAAATTTTAGATATCTCTGGATCTCTGGCCAACAGTGTCTTATTTTCCGAAATCTCGTCTACAATTTTTTTCACACTTTCCTGAACTTCTTCGGGCGGTTCGTATTCTTCTTTACAGTCCACACAAATTTTTCTGACCAATCTTTGTGCAAGTATTGCGTTAACGGTCGAAGCGAGTAAGAAATTTTCGACGCCCATATCCAGTAATCTGGGGAGGGCACCTGCAGCTGAGTTTGTGTGCAGAGTAGACAAAACCAAGTGGCCTGTTAGAGCAGCGTGAACTGCAAGTTCAGCCGTATCACCGTCGCGTATCTCGCCGACCATGATGATGTTGGGGTCTTGTCTTAGGAAAGATCTAAGACCGTCGGCAAAATCCAGACCAGCCTGGGGGTTGACCTGAACCTGATTTACCCCCGGCACCCGTATTTCTACCGGATCTTCAAGCGTAACAATATTAACGCGGACGGTGTTGAGTTTACTTAAAGCAGACGCCAGGGTAACAGTTTTTCCTGAACCTGTGGGGCCTGTTACCAAAAGCATTCCGTTCGGTTTCAAAGAAGCTTCTTCAAATCTTTTTAAAGTGGAACCGCGCATACCGAGGTCGCGGAATGAAAAAACAGTTCCTTCCTCTTTGAGCAACCTGATAACAACTTTTTCACCGTAAATAGTGGGTAGGGTAGAGATTCTCAGGTCGGTTTCACTTTTTCCTACCTGAACTTTAAAACGTCCGTCCTGAGGAACTCTTTTCTCATCGATCTTCATTGAAGCCAGAATTTTTATTCTCGCAATAACTGAGTCGTGCATTTCTTTCGGAAGTTTTCTTTTTTCTTCCAAAATACCGTCGACTCTATACCTTAAGCGGGAACCATCTTCACCGGGCTCAATGTGTATATCCGAAGCTCCTATCTTAACGGCTGTCTCTAATATCATCGAGACGATTCTTGCAATAGGTGCGTCGCGTAAAGTAGCGTCAGTTATTTCACCACCGCTCTCTTCGATTTTTAAAGTGGTCTCGGTAATTTCCTGTAAAGCAGCTGTGATTTCCTCGCCTAATTCTTTTCCTTTTTGCTCTTCGAGAACTTTCTCGATTGTTTTTTCGGTGGTTATATAAGGAACAATTTTGTATCCTGTCTTTCGTTCTATAAAATCAATTGTCTGAAGATCGAGAGGGTCGATCATCGCCAGGGAAAGTTTATTTTCTTTTAATTCAAAAGGAACAAATCTGTATTTTTTGGCGACGTTTAGAGGAACAAGATCCATTAAACTAGGATCTACCTGCTCAACTGTAAGGGTAATAAAGGGAACATTGTAAACCGCACCTAAAGCCTCAGCGAAATCCTCGGCTTTAACATAACCCCGGTCTTTTACAACCTGCTCAACACTTTTGCCGGTGTTTACGTTTTCAAATTTGATAGCAGCAAGCTGATCCGAGTTTATCAGCTTTTTTTCGTACAAAACGTCTGCGACTGTTTTAACTGTATCTGTTTTTAACATAGGGCAGCAAACTTATTTCTACTTAAATATGTTAACAACTTGCCACAATGTCCGCAATACTTCTTTTAGGCACAACGTAGAAAAGGTCCGATACAAAGTCAGGCACGTTGTCCTCCATTAAAGTATAATCTTCCTATGGGAAAAGCGGTACTCATCTACGGGGGAACATTTAAAGATAGGGTAGAGACCTTAAAAAAGCAGGGTGTTTTACAAATGGAAAACCGGAGTAATCCGGACTTTATGCTAGTGGAGAAGGAAGCAGAGAAAAAGAGTATCGGTGTTGATTATTCACGTAAAGTTAAAAAGTTCTTGCAGGAAAAACCTTTGAGTGAGGAAAAGAAAACTGTAGTTATACCAAACTCGGAACTCTTAACCCCCGAAGCTCAAAACGCTTTATTAAAAATTCTGGAAGAGCCCCCTAAGTACGCCGAAATTTTCCTTCTTTCAAAAACCGAGAATTCACTTCTTGAGACGGTAATCTCCAGATGCGTAAGAAAACGCGCCTTCTCTTCAGAAGAACTTGAAAAAGAGGCTTCGGGAATACATGAGATATTGAGCATGAGTCCGGGGCAGCGACTGGATAAAGCAAAAGAAATATCCGAAACGGAAAAAGAAGAAACCGTGGAAATTATGGAGAAATGGGTACGCGAATTACATCTTACAACACGGGGGGAAACCGTAGCTTTACAAATAAAAAAAATACTACAAACCAAAAAAAACCTCGAGGGGACTAATGTGAACCAGCGACTGGCATTAGAAGCCCTTTTGCTTGATATGTAGGCAAAAAACGCCTGAAAACTGTTGAATTAACCTTCCTACTGATATACAATACTAGGGTTATGGCTAACAACTACGATAATTACAGCTCCGACCAAATACAGGTTCTTGAAGGACTCGATCCCGTCAGAAAAAGACCGGGGATGTATATTGGTTCCACCGGACAAGAGGGACTGCATCATTTAATAACCGAGGTTGTAAATAACTCAATGGATGAAGCCATCGGAGGTTTCGCTAATCATATCAAACTCGTTTTTACCGAATATGGTTCCGCAATAGTTTACGATAACGGACGCGGTATTCCTTATGATATTAAGAAAGGCTACGGCGTAAGTGCGCTGGAACTTGCCTACACAAAATTACACGCAGGCGGAAAATTCGGCGGAGGGGGGTACAAAGTTTCAAGCGGATTGCACGGCGTAGGAGCTTCCGTTGTTAACGCACTGTCAAAGTGGTGCAGGGTAGTGGTCAAAAGAGGCTCGGATACAGTTATACAGGAGTATGAAAACGGCGGCCACGTAGTAAGACCGGTAGAGAAAATAGATATCTCGAAACCAAAAACAATATCAAAACTTAAATCTGCGCCGTGGGGTATAGATCTTTCAACTTTTGATTATGAAACCGGCACTGTGGTGGAATTTATGCCTGACGAAAAGATTTTTGAAACTACTAACTTCGATTTTAAATATTTTTTAAACCAATTAAGAGAATACGCCTACCTTACTGCAGGTATAAAGTTCGAGCTCGAAGACCACAGAACCGGTCAGCACTATACCTATCATTTCGAGGGTGGGGTAAAGGCGTACTTAACCGCCTTAAATAGAAATAAAACAGTATTAAACCCGACCGTCTATCACGTTAAAAAGGACTACGATGACGTAACAGTCGAGGCAGCACTACAATACAACGATTCGTTCACTGAAAACGTGCTGACTTTCGCAAACCATCTTAAAAATTCCGAAGGCGGGACCCATTTAACCGGCTTTAGAACCGCATTGACCAAATGCGTAAATGACTACGCGAGAAAAGCCGGTTATCTAAAGGAAAAAGACTCCAATTTGTCCGGAGATGACTTGAGGGAAGGACTTACCGCGATAATCTCAGTATCACTTGATTCCGCCTCACTGCAGTTTGAAGGTCAGACCAAAGCTAAGTTGGGCAACACAAACGTCAGAGTTGCTGTGGAATCAGTCATTAAAGATTCGCTTGAAACTTTTTTCAATGAAAATCCCAAGGACGCCCAGACAATAATAGAGAAAAACATCCTTGCACTTAAAGCCCGAATGGCAGCCAAAGCCGCGAGGGATACAGTTATTAGAAAGACGGCTCTCGAGGGCAGCGGTGTCCTTCCCGGAAAATTAGCCGACTGCTCTAAAAAGGATGCGGAAAAAACTGAGATATTTATCGTCGAGGGAGACTCGGCGGGAGGATCAGCAAAACAGGGTCGAAACAGGGAGTATCAGGCCATTCTACCTATATTTGGGAAGATTCTGAACACAGAAAGAGCTCGTTTGGATAAAATAGTTGACAGTGACAAGTTTAAAGCCCTTATTATCGCCATAGGTGCGGGGATAGGGGAGCAGTATAATCCGGCCAAGGTCAGATACGGAAAAATAATACTAATGGCAGATGCCGACGTCGACGGAATGCACATTGTGTCCCTTTATTTAACATTCTTTTACAGACACATGCCTGAGCTTATACAGGAAGGACATATTTACGTCGCGGTGCCTCCTTTATATAAAGCTGTGTGGGGAAAAGAGAAGAGGTACCTTTTTGACGACAGGGACAGAGAAAAATTCTTAAAAACTCCCGAAGGACAAAAGGCGGTAACACAAAGGTTTAAAGGTCTGGGAGAGATGAATGCCGACGAACTATGGGAAACTACAATGAACCCCGAAACAAGACGACTTAAACAGATAAATGTCGAGGACGCTTCTAGAGCCGACGAGGTTTTTACAATGCTTATGGGCGAAGAAGTGGCTCCCAGAAAAAGATTTATTCAAACACACGCTAAACAGGCAAATCTGGATATTACATAAACCCCAAAGTTAGTTTATACTTTTTTCAAAATACTATCCCGAAGATTGAAGGAGAGAATGATGAGTGATTTGCAGGCAATTACAACTTGCCGTATAGGCGCGCCGGTGACGGAGAAAGTAGCTACCGACAACCTTAAACACCTGGTGAAAATTCCTGTAACACTTATTTCAGCGATTCAAACCAAGGAATTTCTTTTTTACATCCAGGCATCCAAAACGGACAACACGTGGGAACTTCACCGCCCGACTTTGGAAAAGATTAGGGTACAAATAATGGACGAGGGTTTCGAACCGGAAGATTTTAATTTTGAGCTCTTCAAGTGCCGAGTGAAAAACTTCCTTAATTGAAACTACATCTGCCGCTTCCTCCCGGCTCGGGCCCAAAAAATAAAATTTTTGGGCCCTCTTCTTTTCCAAGCCACTAAATTTCATCCGGCTTAAGTGCCGGAAACCTTACGGTGTACACACCGGGAACCGCATAATACAAGCAAAATAAGGTTGACAAACAAACTTGTAGGCGGTTAAAATTCTCCTCATGATTGGATTAAAAGATTTCTCAACGTTTGAAGTTGCAAGTTTGTTCGGTGTTTTGGGTATAGCTCTTCTAGGGCTTTACTACGCATTCTATCTGAGGCGTCAAATTTTAAGCATAGCCTTGCCGGGAGGCAAAATGCAAGAAGTATGGAGCGGCATTAAAGAGGGGGCCGAAGCATACTTAGCATCACAATGGAAGATCATCCGTAATATGATCGGCGTACTTGTAGTTGTGCTGTTTCTCAGCGTATGGGTCGTGCAACCTTCTGCCGAAGCTACAGAATTATTCGGTGCAAACGCAAAAATTATCATCGCGGTAGGACGCGCGGTGGCGTTTTTAGCCGGAGCAATGTTCTCAGCAATGGTCGGCCGTCTGGGGATGAGAATGGCAATAGATGCGTCCATTAGAGTCGCCACTCTCGCGTCTAAAGAAAAGGCGCCGGAAGCTCTAAAAACCGCTTACCGTGCAGGTACCGTTACGGGAATGCTTACTGACGGACTTGGGTTGCTGGGCGGAACTTTAATTTTCATACTCTTCGGAAAAGCAGCTCCCGACGCATTATTGGGATTCGGCTTCGGAGGTACTTTGCTTGCTCTATTAATGAGAGTCGGTGGTGGTATTTACACCAAAGCTGCAGATGTGGGTGCTGACCTTGTAGGAAAAGTCGAGGCAGGTATACCTGAGGACGACCCAAGAAATCCTGCAGTTGTCGCTGACTTGGTCGGAGATAACGTCGGAGACTGCGCAGGAATGGCAGCAGACATTTTCGAAAGCTACGAAGTTACTATAGTGTCATCATTAATTCTTGGATTGGCCTTATCATCTATAACAGGATCCGTAAAATGGATAGTTTTTCCTTTAATAGTTAGAGGAATCGGGGTATTGAGTTCTATAGTAGGAACCGCATTTGTTAAGAGCAGAAACAACGAAAACCCGTTACATACTATTAATAGAGGCTTCTATACGTCGGCTGCAATGTCCGTTGTCTTATTCGCTGTTCTTGCGCAGTTCTATATGCATGAGTGGAGAGCGTTCGGTTCAGTCGTTATCGGCGTTATTTTAGCTATCGTCATCGATCACATAACGGGTTACTTTACTGACGGTGCCTATGCGCCTGTTAAAAAGATTGCTGAACAAACTAAAAGTGGAGCAGCCACAACAATACTTTCCGGTCTTTCAACGGGTATGGAGTCCAGCGTTTGGTCAGCCCTCGTCATTGCATTAACAATAGTCGGGGCGATTGCAATTTATTCGGGATTCCCCGCCGTATACGTTTTGTACGGGGTATCGCTAACCGGTATCGGCATGTTAACTCTTACCGGCAACAATGTTGCTATGGACTCGTTTGGCCCTATATCTGACAACGCGGGGGGTATCGGGGAAATGGCAAACATTGATTATAAGGGGCAGGCTATTTTGGCCCGTCTTGACGCAGCAGGAAACACCACAAAAGCTATTACTAAAGGTGTGGCTATAGGAAGTGCGGTTATCGCAGCAGTTTCATTATTCGGTTCTTTTATAACTGACGTTGAAAAAGTAAGACCCGGAACTTTGTCCGGCGGTATTAGAGTATCCGAACCTCTGGTCTTCGTAGGACTTTTGATCGGCGGTGCTTTACCATTACTATTCAGCTCCCGTCTAATCGACGCTGTTTCGCGTGCAGCCTCAACAATTATTGCTGACGTGAGAAGACAGTTTAGAATTCCCGGCATATTAGAGGGCACTGTAAAACCTGATTACGCTACAACCGTAGCCATCTGTACAAAATCGGCTCAAAAGGAATTACTTCCCATAGCTCTTTTGGCTGTTTTAAGTTCGGTGCTGGTAGGACTTTTATTCGGGGTCGAACCTCTCGGAGGTTTCCTCGCCGGTTTGATTTTGTCAGGACAACTGCTCGCAGTATTCATGTCCAACGCGGGTGGTGCCTGGGATAATGCTAAAAAATATGTTGAAGAAGGTAATTTCGGAGGTAAAGGTTCTGAAGCTCACAAGGCCAGCGTCGTGGGAGACACTGTAGGAGATCCGTTGAAGGACACCGCAGGTCCTGCTCTCAATCCTTTGCTCAAAGTCATTAACCTGATTTCGGTTATCATAGCTCCTCTTTTGGTCATGAGTATTAACCCGTTTGTTAAATACGGGTTTGCTGCTGTTATATTGGCAACGCTCGCCTGGTTGCTTTTCTTTCAGAAAAGTGACTCTAAAAAGGCAGCTTTTGCTCAGGAGTAATTAGGTCACAACAGCTTTCGTGAAAGACCGCGCCCGGCGCGGTCTTTCTTTTTCCTCAAACAACCCGGCTCCGGCAAACCATTTGCGGCGTTTTTCCCTTTATAGCACTAAAAAAGGGGTAGAAAGACAACCGAAAAAGTGTTAATATTATTTAGTTATGGCCAAGAAAACAGACGAAATAACTCAACTAACTCAGGAGGAGCTGGATGAAAGAATAATCAAAACCGAAATTACGGATGAGATGCAAAGTTCATATCTGGACTACGCAATGTCGGTTATCGTCTCCAGAGCTTTGCCTGACGTCAGGGACGGCCTCAAACCGGTGCAGAGAAGAATAATATACGCAATGCAAGACCAGAACATGACTGCTTCAACCAAATTCCATAAGTGCGCGGCTGTTGTAGGAGAAGTCTTAAAAAAGTACCACCCTCACGGCGACACCTCGGTTTACGAAGCTCTTGTAAGAATGGCTCAGGACTTCAACCTGAGATACCCCCTGGTTTCCCCCCAGGGAAACTTCGGAAGTATTGACGGGGATCCGCCGGCAGCCATGAGGTATACAGAGTGCAAGCTTCAAAAGATTTCCGAAGAACTGTACTCCGACATAGACAAAGAAACCATAGCATTCGTAATGAATGACCTGCAAAACTACGAACCTACCTATTTACCCAGTCTTTTACCCAATTTGTTGCTAAACGGCGCGGCAGGTATTGCCGTAGGTATGGCAACAAACGTGCCTCCCCATAACCTTACCGAAGTTATTGAGGGCATAGAGCTTTTAATTGAAAAGGCTTTGGAAATAGGCGACAAACCCGAAAAAGGTGCAAAAGAAAAAATCGCCAAGCTTAATTTCGAGTCATCTGCCAACGTCGAAGATCTCGTAAAGATAATAAAAGGACCTGATTTCCCGACAGGCGGAACGATTTATGATCAAAAAGAAATAATACAGATGTACGCAACAGGGAAGGGTAGGGTAGTGACCCGCGCGACGATGGGGGTAGAAGAAGGAAAAGGCGACAAATTAAAGCTCGTGGTGACCGAAATTCCTTATATGGTCAACAAATCGACCTTAATATCCAAAATCGCCGACCTGGTAAAAGACAAAAGGATAGAGGGAATCTCTGACTTAAGGGACGAATCCAATAAACAGGGAATAAGGATTGTCATAGAACTCAAAAAAGAAGCAGTGGTAAAGAAAATACAGAATCAGCTTTATAAATATACTCAACTTCAGAACACTTTCAACGCAAATTTCGTTGCTTTACTGGACAACGAACCCAAGCTCATGACCCTCAAAATGATATTAGAGGAGTTTGTGCGACACCGACAGCAAGTAGTGGTCAATAGAACAATTTTCTTACTCAAGAAAGCTCGTGAAAGAGAACACATTCTGCAAGGTCTGAAAATTGCGCTGGATAATCTCGATGCTGTCATAGCACTCATCAGGGCAAGCAAGGATGCCGAGGTTGCAAAGCTGGGATTAATGAAAAAGTTCGGACTTTCAGAAATCCAGGCTCAGGCCATACTGGACATGCAGCTAAGAAAACTGGCCGCACTGGAAAGACAGAAGATAGAAGACGAATTAAAACAGATAATCGCCACAATAGAAGACTACGAAGACCTGTTAGCCTCACCGGAAAGAATCATAGACGTAGTCAAAAAAGAGCTTTCCGATCTTAAGCAAAGATACGGAGATAAAAGAAAAACTATCGTGGTTAAAGGAATGGTGGGGGAGCTTTCTGATGAAGATCTTATAATCGACGAGCCTTGTATCGTTACAATAAGCGAAAGCGGCTATATTAAAAGACTTAAAGAGGACACGTACAAGAAACAGGGTAGGGGAGGAAAAGGAGTAGTCGGGCAGGGATTGAAAGAAGAAGATAGCGTAGACACAATCAGAACCTGTTCCACACATGACTGGGCTCTGTTCTTTACGAACACCGGGCGCGTTTACAAGATGCGCGTGTGGGACATACCCGAATCCTCCAGAACAGCCAAAGGCACACCACTGGTCAACTTTTTAAGCACCACGCAAAGCGAAAGGATTGAGGCCTTCTTAACCGTAACTACAGCCGACATGTCCGGAGAAAAAGGCTTTGTATTCTTTGTAACGGAAAAAGGTGTCGTTAAGAGAACCGGTATGCCGGAGTTCTCAAATATCAGATCCTCGGGAATACTGGCCATAAAGCTCGGGGAGGGAGATAATCTCGCCTTTGCCGGAATCACTTATGGTGAAGACGACGTCCTTATCACCACAACTATGGGACAATCAATAAGATTTAGTGAAAAAGATGTAAGAGACATGGGCCGGGCAGCGGGAGGTGTTACGGGTATAAAACTATCTAAGGGAAACGACAAAGTCGTAGGTTCGGTGATAATTCCAAAGAATGCCAAGAACATAGACCTCCTCGTCGTATCCGATAAAGGATACGGAAAGAGGACGAAGACGGGCGAGTATAAAACACAGAGTAGGGCAGGATCCGGAATATTAACATACAAAGTAACGGATAAGACCGGCCACCTGGTTAGCGCCAGAGCAGTAAACACGGGTAACGGGTCGGACGTCCTCCTGGCTACCTCCAGTGGGAAAGTCCTAAGAATAGGGGCTAAAAACGTACCTGTATTGGGCAGAGCAACGCAGGGCGTCAGATTAATAAAACTTGACTCGGGCGATACCTTAACATCAGCTGCAGTATTGGATGAATCACTTGAAGAAATCACCGAATAATTTATCCTGAACGTGTGAGATTTCCTGAAAACTTTCAAATAGAAAAAGAGTTATTCCTGTCAAAGGGGTATAAATACATAGCAGGCGTCGATGAAGTGGGTAGGGGACCCCTGGCAGGTCCTTTGGTTGTAGCTGCAGCGATTTTGGATGTAGAGAAAATGCTGGGGATAGAAGATGCCCTCATCAATAGGATTAACGACGTCGAATACATATATAAGACAGACTACAAAAATGTAACTGACAGCAAAAAAATTTCACCAAACAAACGTAGCAAAACAAATGAATTTATCGTGCAAGAATGCATTTCTTTCTCAATTGCCGAAATAGACAACGAAACAATCGACAGGGAAGGAATGTCAATTTGCATCTCCCGGGCTTTTGAAAAGGCGGTTGCCGGCTTGAAAATATCACCTGAGTTCGTCATTACAGATGCAGTAAAGATAAACACAATAGAAAAAGACCACCAGCTAAACATAATCGCGGGAGATCTAAAAAGTATTAGTGTCGGGGCAGCTTCTATAATCGCCAAAGTTTATAGGGATAATTTGATGGTGAAAATGGATAAAAAGTTTCCTCTTTACGGCTTTTCTTCCCACAAGGGATACGGAACTCGCAGGCATATCGAAGCGTTAAAATTACACGGTCCGTGCGAAATTCACAGAAAAAGTTTTGAGCCCCTCGCTTCTTTCCTACATACTTGCTGATCTTTTTTTCCTGACGTAACATAATGGTTGTGTATTTAAACGACCTGAGAACAGCTCTCAGCTACGACGACGTTTTATTAGTACCCAAGACCTCTTCAATAGGGTCGAGAGGGGATATAAATCTTAATACCCGTATATCCGAAAAACTCGAACTGTCCCTTCCATTAATTTCTACAAATATGGATTCAGTGACAGGGGTAGAAATGGCGGTGGGGCTGGGGAAACTCGGGGGACTGGGCATTTTACCCAGATTCGACGCTCCCGAAGTTCAGGCTGAAAAAATTTCTAAAATAAAAAGCGCCGGGGTTTTAGCTGCAGCCTCGCTGGGGTGCAAAGAAGGGTATAAAACGGCAGCGGAACTACTGGTTAAATCCGGAGCGGACGTAATCCTGATGGACGTAGCCCACGGACATCTCGAAAAATTTATGGAAGCAACAAAATACGTGGCCGAAAAGTACGGGAACAGCGTGACTGTAATAGCCGGCGTAATCGCCACGTACGAAGGAGCCTGCGCTCTTTTCGAATCCGGTGCTGACGCTGTAAGAGTAGGGGTAGGCCCCGGTTCCATCTGTACCACCAGAATAATGACAGGCCACGGTGTCCCTCAAATAACAGCTATCTGTGAAGCAAAAAGAGCCGCGGAAAAATACAACAAGACAATAATTGCTGATGGGGGCGCCAAAAATTCGGGCGATATCGTAAAGGCACTCGCCGCGGGAGCATCGGCAGTAACATTGGGCAACTTATTTGCAGGAGTAGACGAGGCTCCGGGGGAAATAATTGAAATAAACGGTAAAAAATACAAAGAATATAACGGATCCACCTCAAAAAAGGAAAAGATAAGACAGATAGGGAAGTACTCTCAGGATAAAAATGAATCGTATGCCAACCATACAGAGGGCGTTGAGGCTTTGGTACCTTATAAAGGACCGCTTGGTGACGTCGTAGAAAGTCTTTTGGCGGGCGTAAAGTCAGGATTTAGTTATTCAGGCGCAAGAGATGTTCAAGAATTATGGAAAAACGCCGAATTTATCCGGGTAACTCAGGCCGGTATGCGTGAAAGCCATGCTCACGACGTAATTTTGAATTAGTTTAGAGAAGTGATTTCTGATTCTTCTTCCGCTGACCCATCGCCTGCTTTTTCTTCATCCACGTCCTTAACATTTAATCCCGGCTTACCTTCAATATCCTTGTGGTAGAGCTTGTGAATATTCTTAAGCTGTCTATTCGTGATATGGGTGTAAATCTGTGTAGTGGAAACATTGGAGTGGCCTAATAATTCCTGCACACTTCTAAGGTCAGCACCTTCCTGAAGTAAGCCCGTGGCGTACGTGTGCCTGAGGGTATGGGGCGTAGCATCAACGGAAATGCCCGAATTTGTGACGTATTTTTTGATCATACGTTCGACGCTTCTTACTGTGAGTCTCAACGACTCACCGTCGAAATCATCAGACTCCATGTGCTTGCCGGAATATCTTAGAAATAAGGGTTTAAAGGAATCTCCCCTGAGGCCAAGGTATCTTTTTATCCAATCTTTTGCGGCAGGTGAGAGATAAACCGTTCTTGCTTTGCGTCCTTTACCTATAACAGTGAACTCCCCGGAATTAAGATTAACATCGTCGCGGTTTAGCTTTGTGAGCTCACTTACACGTAAACCCGTGCTGTACAAAGTTTCTAAAATGGCGCGGTCCCTTATTCCCGACCTTTTGCTCAAATCCTGGCCGTCGAAAAGTCTTTTCATTTGCTCTTCGTTAAGGACTTTGGGCACACGGTCGTCAGATTTTCCAAGTATTATTTGCTCCGGAGACATGATTTCAACCTCTGTTTCAACTACCAGATACTTTAGTAAAGCTCTTATTGCAACTAAAAAGGTCTTTTGAGTGGAACGTTTAAATTCCATATTGGATTTGCTACTAATTCTACGGTTAAGATCGAGTCTGTACTTTTTAATATTTTCATCAGTAATGTCACCCAAGGTAACTTTTTCTTTTTTCAAAAACGCACCCAGCCATTCCAAAAAATCAGTCAGATAAAAGTGGTACATTTTTAGTGTGTTCTGCGAGAGGTTCTTTTCTATCTCACAATACTCGAGGTACTGGGTTACCACGTCATAGAGATTTGAATCTAACGATACTTTAGTCATCTTTTTTAAAAAAATTTATCCTGGGGCATCCTGGAGCGTCGCTCCTTGTTTTTGCCGCAACAACAACAAATAATGGCACAGCATCTCATGAAATGAGCCCGAATTTCATTAAGATATATAGATTATAGTACATAGAGGATGAAATATCCCAACGAACCCGGGGAGGGTAGAGAAATCAGAAAATTTTTTGGCAGGACACCGTGCGTTAAAAGTACGGGACAAGCTGATACGTGAATAATAGGGGAAAGTAATTTTTAGAAGAGACGCCGGAAATATTATTACATAATTAAATAAAGAAATTAGAAAAATAATCCGCTCAAATTTATTAGGATATATCTATACGTGGGGCACACCGGTTTTGCCTACACGTCACACGTCGTATAATGTATGTTTAACGACGTTGCGTAGGGGGTTGAGCCTGTGGCATGGCAGAAACAAAATATAAGACACATATTAGGAGAGAAGATAAAAGTATAAAAAATAAACGCATAAGATTTATTTAATATTTTTAATTACCGAATATTTATTAATATAATTTATTAAAAGAAAATAATAAAACTCTTTGTCTTCCGGATGATCTGATTTATTAAATCCTATTTACCGAGCCCGGGCTTCTGAGTTATCCACACCCCCACCCCACTGAAAAGTATGACAATCGTGCAGAACGTTGTTAATACAACAAATACTGTCATAAAATGAACAGTTTATTTGCTCAGATGTATGACAAACGTCCATAAATATATGTCAATCGTACAGCTATGCGGACGATATTAGCACCCTATAGTATTGGTTGATAGGAAATATGACAAACTACCCTATAGTTCTTCTCTACTTCACTCACCTACTACCCGATGTTAAGGCCTGAATATCAACATTAAAACGAGAAAGAACATTGTAATAAATGCGTACTGAAATATAAATTTCTTATTAATTTCGTTTTTTAAATAAGCGCTTACGTAGCTAAGCCCGAACATAGCTATTGATGATGTAAATAACGCTTTAAGAAAAGGTTCGGAGGGAACGAAAGAAACTCCTATCACGCCGGCAAAAACGAAGAAAAACACAATAAGGGATAAAAATATCCTCTCCGCTACCCCGGCATTCTTTGCATCTTTGTCGTACCTGGTAACCCATATCTGATATAAAGAATAAAAAAATGATAAAACAGCTACGGCAGCCGCCTGATAAAAACTACTAACATTAAATTTGTAAACGGAGGCAACAAGGGGTATCAAAACTATGATTTGCAAAATGAGACTCCACGTAACCGCAACCCTATAAAGAGGAATTACTTCTTCTCTATCCTCAATCACCAAAAAAACGTTATTAATTAGTAAAATAACATAATCCAGAAATGAGAAAGCAACTATCGCGGATAATTTAAATATCAAACTTATATTAGGAAAAAACAGTAAAGCCAGGGTGCCCCCTAAAGCAAGGTTCATGGGGAGTAGAACTGCCATAAAAATATTTTTGTATGTCACGTTCGGGTAATGTACAAGTATAACCGAAAAACCTGTAACAAAAAGCATTGCGAAATAAAGCCTGAGGTTTTCAAATGGGATAAACCCGCCGCTATGTAAGAACAATATAGCCCCGTAAAATGCAGCGTGTATTGCGAACCTGTACTTCTTCTCTACTTTCTGAGTTAGACTTTGCGTAATAGTACGGATCATTTCTTGGATTCTCCCTTTTTAACGTAACATAGTGCCATAGCTACAGCATCGTTTGCATCGTCAGATTTCACTATAGCGTCTAGTTCCAGTGTATCTTTAACGGCTTCCTGCATGACTTTTTTGTCGGATCTACCGTACCCGGTCAATACAAGTTTAGCTTCTAGTGCCGTGTACTCATGTATCCGCGTCTTAGTACGTGCTGCCGACAGCAGTATTACTCCCCTAGCCTGCCCTACTGCTATGGCAGTTTTGGCATTGGTGTTGAAAAAAATTCTCTCAACTACGATGACATCGGGTGAATATTTATCAATAAGCTCCAAAAGGTTTTCGTATAAATAAAGAAGCCGGTCCTGTAACTCTGATTCTTTCGCAGTGACAAAAACACCTGAGACCACCAAAGATAAACCGCCCTTTCCCTTCTCCTTGATTATTCCATACCCGAGTCTTGCGGTTCCGGGGTCTATACCCAAAATGACCATTGTCTATTCTTCCGGCAGGACGAAATTTACATACACGTCCTGGACATCGTCGTGGTCATCCAGTTCTTCCAAAAGAGATTCCAATTTCGCAGCATATTTGACGTCGTTAATCTCCAAAGAGTATGCAGGACTCTCGGGGTCGGGATTAAAAATGTAGGCAGTACTTCCCGCACCTCCCAGTGACCCACCGGCTTTACTGAAAATATTCCTAATCTCTGAAACTGTCCTATTCTTGTTATCTGTCAAAGATAAAATATAAAAAGCCTCGCCTCCGGGGCCGAAACCCTCGTAAGTAGCTTCCGAATAACTCTCTCCCCCGCCCTGTCCAGATCCTTTGGCGATAGCCTTATCAATGTTTTCCTTTGGCATTCTTGCCTCTTTGGCTTTTTCGATTGCTATTCTTAAGGGGGCGTTAGAGTCAGGATCCGCACCATTGCGCGCTGCCACACTAATAAGACGGCTCATCTTTGAAAAGACTTTGCCTTTCTTAGCATCCGTAACTTCCTTTTTCCTCTTGATATTTGCCCATTTGGAGTGTCCCGACATACCTGCTATATTAGCATTTTTTCCGATTGACAAAAACTTTATATTTATTATCCTTGTAGGCATGCAATTAAGCCTCGCTATACTGAGCAAGAAGGCGATAGAAGCCGCGCTGAGCCTTAACTGGGAAAAAGCAATAGAATTAAACTCCCAAATTCTAGAAAAATACCCTAACAACCTGGAAACAAAAATCAGGTTAGGAAGGGCGTTGATACAATCAAAACAATTTGAGAAGGCTAAAAGAATATTTAAAGAAGTTCTGGCCGTAGATCCTATAAATGCAGTAGCTTTGAAAAACCTTGAAGTAGCTAAAGCTAAAAAGATTGATACAAAGCACGAAAACGGCGTAAACTCGAACCATCTCCTTAAAGAGCCGGGCACAACCGTAGAAGTAGTTGCCAACATCAACTGCAAAGGTGTAACAGGAAGAGATTTCACTATCGGAGAGTGCCTTAAATTCAAAATAAAAAAGAAAAACATTGACGTCTACAAATGTAAAAAAGACAAAGAAATATTGGTCTCGGTGTTAGAAGACAAAGAGATTGTCTCCAGATTGAACAAGGCAGCGGAGATACGCGCGGACGTTAGTGGTTATGTAGTAAGGGCAGCAGACAAGTCTCTTACTATGATAATCAAATCATCTATCCCGGTTTTTCGTGGTGAAAAACAAGACATAAGACCTTACATAAAGAAGGGTCTGGACGACATAGATTTTGAAGACGAGGAATCCGGGGAAGAAGAGACAATCGAGGAATAATTTACCTCAAATCATCATCATCCATTATATTTGCAACAAATTCTTTTTGATTTTTTTGCGGTTCGGCAGCCGGTTTAGACTCGATTTTGGCTTGTTTTTGTCCGGATTTAACTTCCGGCTTAACAATTGTTTTCGGCTTAACAAGAGTTTCTATTTTCTTCTCCACCGGCTTAGGTGCATCTCTAACTTCGGGTTTTTTCATTTCAGGTTTTTTAGTCTCCACGACTTTTACTTTTATTTCGTTATCGGCCTTTTTGATAGACGGGGAAACTGGAGCCTCTTTTCTCTTCTGATCTTGCGGAGCTTCCGGTAATTTTTCTTTCTCAAGATAGTCCAGGGCGGCGTACGTCGCATTAAGCGCGTTCTCGGGCACATAAGCCACAGCTTTATCATTTAACTCCGCCTTGTGGAATTCTGCCGCTATATCCGACACTTTATAAGTGCCTCCGTCGGAAAGAAAATACCATTTTCCTTCTTTCTTGGATAAAATTCCCTCCAGCCTTTTCCTGGGAACTTTGTCGATCTGCTTAAACAGCTTCTTGCCGTCTTCTTCTATCATTTTAAGCGTATCCCCGAAAACTATTCTTGATTTGGCGGCATAGTTTGCCGGCACTTCATATTTTGAACCGTCTTCTCCCACCAGATAAAAACCATCAAAATACCCCGAAACTCCGGGCATCTCTTTATACATTTCTTTTCTTTTTTCTTTATCTATGTTGTCTAAAATACGGGATATCTTTTCCAGGTTGCTGTGCGTTAAAGCAACTATTTTTCTTAAATCTTCTATACCTTTTTCGGATATTGAATCTAATTCGTTTTCAGCCATTTTCTTCCCTTCCTTAAATTAATTGTCCCCCGGAAATATCTTTGTCCAAGGGAATCTCGGTCGTACCCGCGTTCTTACCTTCCTTGTCTTTATATTCTTGTGCAATTGCCATACCTTTGTCAAATTTTGCTTCTACCCACTTATTTATCTTACTTTCCACGTACTCGCGCGGCACTCCGTATTTCTCGCGGCTTCTTTGTATTACCTTTTCCCTGTTAGCTGTTTTGGGCAGTAAAAAGTCTTTCTCGAACGGTACCAATATTCTGGCAGAAAACGGATGCGAGGTCATACCATCCTTCATTAGTTTCATATAGACCTGGAAACGCTCCAGGGAGATTATGTCCTCGGCATTGAAATACGGTGCAAACTCACTGGCAAGCTCCTTTGCGTCAGGGGCGCCTAAAGAAAATGCCATAATAGTGCCGACATTACCGAAAACCGATTTTAACAATTCCTCCGGCAACTGCGCGGTAAACTGATGTGTAAGATATAAACCCAGCTTATATTTCCTGGATTCGGACAACACTTCTTCAAAACTTCCGGTGGCAAAATTCTGGAACTCATCCACATAGAGGTAAAACGGGCGACGGTCGTCGTAAGGTATTTTGGCTCTTTGGAGTGCGTAAAACTGTATACGTGAAACAAGTAACGCACCGAGAAGATTGGCATTGTCACTTCCGATCTTTCCTTTCGAAAGATTCATCAGAAGAATCTTTCCCGAGTTCATAGCATCCCAAATGTCCAGGGTGGATTTCTTCTGCCCCAAAATGTTTCTTATCGTAGTAGAAGCCAAAAATCTGTTAACTTTATTTTGGATAGGCGATATTGCCTCTGTAACAAGCTTTTGATTTCCTTTCATTTCTTTAAATTCGGTTTCCCAGAACTTCACAACCACGGGGTCTTTCACAAAGTGAAGTATGTAATTTTGGTAGTTCTTATCTTCCAGCAGACGGGTTATCCCGAGCATATTAGTACCCGGAACCTCTAGAAGGGTGAGAATTGCATAGTTTAATAGATATTCCAACCTTGGCCCCCACGAGTAATCAAAATGCTGTTTAATTGCGTCCACAAGACCCGAAGCCATCAGATTCTTATTGGAAGGGTCATCTATCTCAAGTAGATTTAAACCTATCGGGAGCTCGGTGTCGGAAGGATCAAAATATACAACATCCTCAATTCTGTTGTCAGGAATTCTATCTAAAACTCTTTCGATAGTTTCGCCGTGCGGATCAAGTACCCCTACTCCCGCTCCTGCAGCTATATCCTGAGCAACCATAGATTCAAAAAGAGAGGATTTACCCGTACCCGACTTCCCTATCACGTAAAGGTGCCTCAATCTGTCATCGTTGTTCTTTAAACCAAAACGAACCTTTTTATCTCTAAAAGTAGTTTCTCCTATATAGACACAATTTTCAGTAGGAAGGTCTGCGGGCGGTTCCGATTTTCTTGAGTAAACCCAAGGTATGTTTGGCGTGTCTATTGCTGCCGACGGAAAGTGAAAGAATGTAGCAAGCTCCTCGGAGTTCAACAGTAAAAGTTTATCCTCATCCATCACCCGGTTACACATCATGCCCAAATAATGAGACTTATTTGATACCCTGTCGGCTAAAAATGCGTTGTTGGCTGTAGAAGAGTATTGTTTGAGCACTGCTAAGGAAGATCTTAAATTATTATCAATCCTGTCGTGGTCTGTTCCCGTCGCCATAACACGAACGTTGGTCTCGAAACCCATGTGAGACAATTTATTTTCAATTGCCCTGAGTTCCATTTCGGTAGAGAGTGCTAGTTTTATCTGGGGTTTTGCCATTGCTCTTGAGTCGTCAACCCTCTCTTTATATTGGAAAATTCCGGTGGCAGCACCTGCAGCAAACTCATTAAATTCCTTTGCTGTAATTTTCAGGAAATTTGAGAAAAATCCACCTCCCCCTGATGACGAAACACCCGTCTCTCTTACTTTCTGTACATAATCAAAACCTTCCTTTTGCCACGTATCCGCAACCGGTCTAATAACAAACTGGAACCAAATCTCCTCATTATCGCCGACGGAAGAAATAGCGGAAGTCAGAGCACTCATGGTGTCTATTTCAAAATCACGGAAACTTTTTATGGGGAAAAAGTAAGGCCGGGCAAAATCAATTGTGGCGATTTCATATTGTTTTGAAGTATTTTTGAATCTCACTGCGTGATCAGGGACAGCTTTGACATGGGCGCCGGGGAACTGGGCATAAACCTGGCTTTCCACGAATTTAATGATTTCCCGGGGACACGTATAATAGAAACGGATACCGTCGGAGGTAGAAGATACAATTTCAAAAGATAAATATTCTTGATTTACAGGCTTTTCACGTAACAACCCATGCAGAGCTGCGAACATGCTTTCGGCCGCTAAAGAAGCTCTGGTAGGCGATATATCGGCAATTTCCTCATTTTTGCTCAGCTGAACCTCAAAAACCTCAAAACTGCTTTCGTCCTGCAAAGTGTCATTTATAAGCGTAGCATCAATACTTTCGCTATTAGATCGGCTTTTTAAAAAGATTACAAATACCACTATAAGGAAGCAGATTGCTGTTATTACGATGTAAGTTAGAAACATGTCCTGAAATATATAATCCCCCGCCCTTATTTGGGACGGGGGTAGAAAGGAGAGAGTACTAGGCATTATGTTAGTACAAAGAGTCCGCAGTGTCAAATCCCACTATTACGGTAATATCGGACCTATCTACTTCGTTTTCATTAAACTTTTGCGCCTCAGTTTTTGAGATAATATTTTGTATTCCCAACACCCTGCTCAAGTAAGTTAATGTAGCAGAATCCCGAATATCCGTAGCTATGTAACTTGTATCGTATAAGGTGGAGGCGTTTGAAACCGCCACTACCCTACCACCGGAGTTCGTTACCAAACGCGATCCGAACAAAGCTACGCCCGGGTAATCCGTGCCGTTTAGAATTGCAACACTCAACTCTTCCTGTGAAATATTTCCGTCAAAATTCATGTTGGCTATCTGGTTATCCAGGTTTCCACTGTCATTTATGTCTTCCTGCGTAACCGAGTATGTGGAGATTGTATCTTTTGTCAAACTGCCGGAAAATTTAACGAGGGAGTAAAACTCATTTATACTCAGGTTGCTTATTGTATATTTCTTAAGTTCCGAAGCTACGCTTAGATTCAATATTTCCGACAGTCCTCGGCCTTTAAAAGAGTCTAATAAAGTTTCTGCCAGGTCTTCGTTTACTAAAATGTACCTGTCTATAGAAAATCCGAATATCCTCATCACCGTATTGTTCACCGATCTTATGCCGTCTTCAGTAACATTCGTGGAGTTCAACGCCCCGAGAGCAAAGACCTTTGAAATCTCCTCCTCACCAAATTTTCCTGTCATATCAACTTTGGTGCTTAGAGGAATATCAAAAATACTTATTTTTTCATCGTTTTTATCGAAAATAATGTACTTTAAGCCTTTAAGAATGACGGGGTCGGCGTTAATATCCTCAACTTCTATAAACGACAACGTCACGATTTTACTGTCAGTAATGGAATAAGAGGTAACTGAAGAGGCTGAAGCAAATGTCTGGTTTAAATACTTGTAGATAGAATACCCTGCCAAAAAAACAAAAGCTGATAGAAAAACTGCGCCGCCAATAGCCATCTGCGAAAAATACTTTTTAGTACCCCTGTTTATCAGTTTCTTCTTACCTGTTGTGGAATTAGTTTTCTTATTAATTGGTTTAGAAGAACTCCTCTTACGAATGGGAGCCTTCCTTTGGGCAGGTACAGATCTCATATATGTTCATACATTACTATATTTTTGAAGTGAATGGAAGATATTCCGTGGGTAAAGGCGACTCAAATTGTATAAATTCATGTAAATGAGGGTCAAAGAACCTTATTTTGGTCGCATGCAGCATCATCCTCCCAAAGGCCTCTTCGCCAATTGTGAGTAAATTTCTTGGACAATAAATTGGGTCCCCGGCAATATACAACAAAGCGGCTGCCAAATGTACCCTTATCTGGTGTGTACGTCCGGTTGACGGAATTACCTGAAGGTATGAAAATCGGTTTCCGGCAATTTCAACCTCATTTACCTTTCTTACAAATGTGTGTGCTTCTTTACCTCCTGCCACTATCGCCATCTTCATAGGGTCTCTGGGGTTTCTTTTGATGGGTGCGTCGATTTCCATAGTGCCTTCCTCAGGGCTTCCGTGAACAATAGCTGCGTACTCCTTCTCTACCTGACGTTCTTTGAACTGGTTTAGCACGATTTCAAAAAATTCTGCGTTTTTTGCAACCAGCAAAATCCCCGAAGTGTCCTTATCCAGTCTATGCGCTATACCGGAACGCGCAGTAAAATCGGAGGGACTAACCTCTTCCGAGTCTACATCTCCTGCAACCGGACTTCTCTCCTCTATCATATCCTGCAAAGTGATACCTTTGGCCGTATTTGAGCGGTTAACTACTAAGCCAGCCGGTTTGTCGATTACCAGATAATCATCGGTCTCGTGAATTATGTTTATTTTTTGATCTTCCACAGTTCGTATATTAACAGAAAGGCCCCCGAAGTCACTAACAGGTCAAATAAGTTGAATTGGAATAGCCCCAAAAAGTCGACATAATCACGCACACAGCCTGTGAAAACGCGTTCCAGGGTGTTTAAAATTCCTCCCAGAAGGATAAAGGTAATGCCGAGACGGGATGTACGGGAAACAAAGTATTTTTTACGTGCCAAATAGAAAACCGTCACAAGTACTACCAGACTTAATTGGATAGGATAAAAAATCTCGCAATTTGGGGTTGGGGCGGATAAAAAACCCACAGAAGCTTATTCTCCGTCAGCGTGCTCTAGACAGGTAGTAGCTTGGGGGTAGGCTTTTAACCTGGCCTTATCTATCGGTTCTCCGCACACCTCGCATATTCCATACTTTCCTATCTTAATAGCTGCTAAAGCCCTTTTGACTTCAATTAGCGCTGTCTGCACAATGCTCAGCTGAGCGTCGGTGACAGATTTCCTCGTATCCTCTAAGATCGCCTCGTCCATATATTCAGAATTTGAGTCAGTCCTTCCTTTCTCAAGATAAGGATCTTCTTTAATAAGATTCGCCTGTTCTTTCTGAAGTTCTTTCTCTTTTTTGACCAATTGTCTTTTAATTAATTCTACGAACTCTTTTGGTAAATTTCTTGTGTTCATATATTTTTTACTCCTGTAATACAAATTGGATAGACCAATAATAAACAATGCTCCCGAAAAGAGCAAATAACCGGGAGACTTAAAAAATACCAATACTATAATGCCAAGATAAAAAGCAAATAAGGAAAAGATAAGACCGGACACAAATCTGTACCCTCTAAACCTCAACACACCTAAGTAGAAAGCCAATGTGAGGACAGTAACCCATAAATGGTTTGATGAATTAGTTATTAAATACCTTCCGAGACTTATAAAAACCAGGAAAAAACCGAAAGCCAGGGAATAAATATCAAATACTCTAAATAAAGACCAACGCCTTTTACCGGAGAAGTAAAACGGCGGCAAAAAAGCTCCTAAAAGCGTTACGAAGCTTACGGTAACCTCGTAATTAACCGATAAAAGAGGGTTATTAGGCCTGTAAAGACTTACGTAGGTGTAAAGACGTCCGAAAAGATAATAGAACAGAACCGCAACAACTGTGGATACAACAACAAGGTCAAGAAATCTCTCGTCATCAAAACCGTCCTTTCGCGCTTCATACCACATCACAAAAACCCAAAACACAAAACCCATTGCTAAGACAAGGTACATTGTGGGAAAACGGACAAGGCCGAAATTGATATTTTCTGATAGTAGCATGTTAGGCTTTAGAAATATATTCTCCGGAACGTGTATCAACCTTAATTTTATCCCCGATTTTTATGAATATGGGTACTTTGACAACCGTTCCGTTAGTAAGAGTCGCTTCTTTTTGAACATTGGTAACTGTGTTTCCCTTATAACCGGGTTCTGTATACTGGATTTCGAAAACGAGGGACGCCGGAAGATCTACGGAGATTGGCCTGCCATCGAAATATTGAACTATAGCTTTCTCACCTTCTATTAAAAAATCAGCGGCTTTACCGAGAACGTCTTCCGAGATACTAAACTGTTCAAAAGTCGTAGGATCCATGAAAATGTAACTCCCGTCGTTATAGAGATACTGGGTAGTTTTAGTTTGAACATCAGCGTCCTCAACTTTCGCCGTGGCAATGTACCCTTTGTCCAAAACCTGCCCGGTAATAAGATTCCTCACACGCACTTTAACATTCGCGCTACCGCGGCTGACTTTTATATGCTCGTACTTAATAACCTGCAAAGGTTGACCGTTTTCCTGATATATTCTTCCTGTTTTCAAATCGGTTGCTATCATAATAATTGGTGCCGTGGGAGAGAGTCGAACTCTCACGGGATCAGATCCCAGTGGTTTTTGAGACCACCGCGTATACCATTCCGCCACCACGGCTCGAAATCAATACTACTGCCTGGAACGCAGAATATGAGGAAGTACGGGAGTTTGCGCACCGGACAAGCCCCTTTTCCGCGCCACAACAAAGGCCCTCGAACCGCTCAATTCTAACAATTTGAAGGCAAAAATGGAAGTTAATCCTGACTGTGAGATTCGACCTCGAAGAACTTCGTGAATTCGGATTTAAAGAACATATCGTACTCTCCGGTAGCACCGTTCCTGTGCTTCGCAACATTAAGCTTCAAATTTGTCCTATCTTCCTCATTTGGTCTGTATAAAAACATGACAACATCGGCGTCCTGCTCAATTGAACCCGAATCGCGTAAATCCGACAGTTGCGGCTTCTTGTCTCCACCTCTCTGCTCAACCGCGCGGGACAACTGAGAAAGCGCCAAAACCGGGACTTTAAGTTCACGGGCAAGATTCTTTAAACCCTGAGAAATTTCGGATACTTCCTGCACCCTGCTTTCGGCTTTGGGAGCTCTGATGAGCTGCAAGTAGTCGACTATTATTAAGTCAATTTTCTGTTCCAGCATCAATCTTCTGGCTTTTGTACGCATTTCAAGAAGGCCTATTCCGGCCGTGTCATCCACAAATATACTAGCTTCAGCCAACTCTCCTGCCGCTACACCGTATTTTTCAAAATCCTCGTCGTCAAGATTACCCGTCGCGATTTTCCAGTTATCTATGCCTGCCTGAGCAGATATCATCCTGTCAACAAGCATTTCCCTGCCCATTTCCAGCGAGAAAATGGCTATACCGCACTTTTTTTCTACAGAAGCGTATTGTGCAATATTCAGAGCAAGCGAAGTCTTACCGACTGAAGGACGCGCTGCTAAAATAATCAGGTTTTCTTTTTGCAAACCCGACAACAACCTATCTATATTTTTAAGTCCGGTCGGCACACCCCTGAGTGCTCCCCTATTTTTGCTTAGTTCATCCAGCCTTTCAAAAGTAATCTCCAGGGTATCTTTGAGCGGTATAAAGTCCTGGTACATAGCGTCCTGAGAAACTGAGTAAACCAATTGCTCAGCTCTGTCCAAAACCTCTGCCACCTCGCGTTCATCAAAAGCCAATTCTCCGATTTCCGCGGATGCAGATATTAGCGCTCGTTTGATATAGTCATTTTTTATAAGTTTAGCGTATGCCTCGATATTGGCAGCCGTGGGAACCGAGTTTACAAGCTCGGTTAGATAAGATACACCTCCCACCGCGGTAAGAAGATTCCTTCTCTTAAGCTCGCTGGGCACTGTTATTAGGTCAGCCGGTTCTCTTTTTTCAAAAAGCGTGAGTATGGCTTCATAAACATTTTGATGATTTTCGCGGTAAAAATGGTGGGGCCTTAAAAACTCTACAACCTTAACTATGGCGTCTTTATCCAATAAAAGAGCTCCGAGCACTGACTTTTCAGCCTGCTCGTCGTGCGGTGGGATGTGAACGCTCGGCTGCGTTGTTCGCACTCTTTCTTTTTGTTCGTTCGTTCTTTTTGCGGACATTTTATTTAGTGGGCTGGTTTAAGTATAATCACTTCGGTATCTTCAGGTATATCACTTCCGGACGATATTTTAAGCTTTTCTTCTCTTTTAACGTTGTTCTCTATTCCCATCTCATCCATAAATTTATCCAGTCCTTGTAAATCGTCAAATCCAACAAGATCGTCAGTTTTATAATGCATGGGTAAAACAATTCCAGGTTCCAGGGAAGAAATAACCTGCGCAGCTTTTTCTGCATTTATGGTATAGACACCCCCGATAGGGATCATCAGCACATCTACTTTTGAAATTTTTTCTAAAAGCTCGGTATTCAGCTCATGGCCCAAATCTCCCAAGTGCATTAAAGTAAAACCGTCTATATCTATCACGTACATAGTCTGAGTACCTCTTTCATCACCTTTTTTGTCGTCGTGAAAAGTCGGTATACCGTATATAAACGCTCCGTTAACTTCGTATTCTCCCGGACCGTCGATTAATAGCTTGTAACCTGAAACACCGGAAATGTTATAGTGGTCAAAATGATTGTGTGTAGTAAGTAAAATATCGGCGTCCATCTTGGGTAGCTTATATCCGATTTTTGGGTCGTAGGGGTCTATAACAATTGTTAAATCTTTTTTTCCCTTAATTTTGAAACACGAATGTCCGATATACGTAATTTCCATGGCTTACATCATATCAATTAAATCATTTTAAGAAAAGGCGCAGACTTTCTTCTTATTACCGGCGATTACTTTAAACTCAGGTGTTCAGTTATGAGCGAAAGTATCATATAATCTTAAATGATATGCCCAGGAGAATACTGCCCAAATCAATATCCGGAAACTTTATAGCTGTGCAAGCCGCGTTTCTCGGAGCAAATATAATTTGGGGTGCTGCTACTGCCGTCATCAAATATACCCTTGGTTACATCCCCCCTTTTACGTTCCTGTACTTAAGATTTATGATAGTCTGCATTGTAGTTCTACCTTTAGTAGCCCACCAGCTCAAAAAGGAACCCGTTCACAGGTCCGATTACCTTAATTTTTTTCTGCTCGGGCTTTTTTCACAAACATCTCTGATACTCCCCTTTGTTGCATTAAAATTCACCTCAGCTCTAGATTATGCGATTATCGGGGTTATGGCCTCCGTTCTGACCGTATATGCAGGTCATTACTTTTATCACGACAAAATTAATAGGGGCATAACGGCTGGAATTGTTTTGGCCAGTCTGGGAACTATCCTGATTGTTCTTGAACCGGTTCTTTGGGGACACGACAGTAATGGTGCGGTAGCAGAAAGGGTCCTAGGCAACATTTTGGGGCTTTTTTATGCACTCACATGGGTCGTTTACGTAATATGGGCAAAACTCAGCATGGGGGGAAAGTCCTCCAATCTAAGGAAAACCCTAAGCTTTATCAAAATCAAGCCCATGTCCAGAAAATACTCGGCTACCACCATTGTGCTAATTTCTTTTTATGTCGGACTAGTAACATTAATTCCGCTTGCAGTGCTTGAAAATATCGGCGTGACGGGCGCGAGTGCTTTTGATATTCTCAGCATCGACATAAAAGGCGTGGCCGGTCTTCTTTATATGGCTCTGTTTTCTTCAATAATCGCGTACCTGCTCAACCAGTGGGGGCTTGAGAAGGCAAAAGTGTCAGATTTTGCTATTTTCGGCTATTTGGCGCCTGTTTTTACCCTACCCTTCGCATATCTCCTTTTAGGTGAACTGCCAAACACTTTAATGCTTATAGGAACCGCATTTATTGCCGCGGGGGTCTTAATTGCCGAAAGAAATAACATTTCCGGGCTCTAAACGACGCTCGGGCTTGTACTCATTTGAAAATATTGATATACTCTTTTCCGCTATGAAAAAGGAAATACATCCTAAAGTTAATAAAGAATGTGTCGTAACCTGCGCCTGCGGTAACACTTTTACGACTATGTCTACACTTCCATCTATTTCGGTGGAAATTTGTGGTGCTTGCCACCCCTTTTATACCGGTCAGAGAAGGTTTGTCGACACAGAAAAGAGAATTGACAAATTCAACAGAAAAATGATTTTGGCGGATGAAAAGAAGAAAGCTGCAGATAAAATAAAGGTTTCTAAAAAAATCCAAAAGAAAGTCTCCGGTTCAAAAGACATGAGCGTAAAAGAAATGCTTGAACACATAAAAAAAGAAGAAGGTCAGTAGATTACCACAAAAAGTACAATTTCCAAGAACAACAAATATGATATTTCTGTGGCTGTAATCAATTCCGGGTGCCGTAGCTCTTCAACAACGGGCTATTCTCTGGAATAATAAAGGTGATATGGATTATTACAACGATTACATAAAAAATGAAATAGAAAAGATAGATAGCCTCATAAAAGAACACGAGGAAATGAGAGCGGGCGCTGACGAAGGTATGTTACAACTCGTAGAAGAAGAGATCTCCAAACTGAAAGAACAAAAAAGACAGCTCGAAACTCCCAAAGAGGATGAAGAAGATCCGCAGGAGGAAACCTTCGGTAATATTAACCCGAATGTTGCCACGTTAGAGATACGCTCGGGAACAGGGGGAAATGAGGCGGGGTTATTTGCTCAAGATTTATTCAGAATGTACGAACGGTACGCCGAAAAGAAAAACTGGAAAATGACCGAGTTGTTCCGTTCGGAAAATGAAATAGGCGGCATAAAGACAATCTCAGTGGAGGTAAGAGGCACTAACGCCTACGGACTGCTAAGAAATGAGTCGGGGGTTCATCGGGTGCAGAGAGTTCCAACTACCGAATCGGGAGGACGTATACACACCTCGACAGCTACAGTTGCCGTGCTACCCAAACTTCAAAAAGTAGAGATAGAGATACACCCCGACGATTTAGTGTGGGAGTTTTTCCGTTCCGGGGGAAGCGGTGGTCAAAATGTAAACAAAGTATCCACAGCGGTGCGCCTTATTCACAAGCCCACTGGGATTATCGTAGAGTGCCAGGAAGAGAGATCCCAGGGTAAAAACCGGGCAAAAGCTCTCGATATACTACATTCCAGAATTTACACCGAAATGCAGGAACAGCAAGTAAAAAGCATCTCTGAACTCAGGGCAGGGCAAGTGGGCGCGGGCATGAGAAATGAAAAAATCCGTACTTATAACTACCCGCAAAGTAGGGTTACGGACCACCGCGCCAATAAGTCATGGCACAACATCGGTATGATAATGGATGGAGATATAGAGGATATTCTAACTTATCTGGACACCAAGCTTAAGTAACCGCTTATTGCAGGTTTTCGGGAGCCGCTTCAAGTTCCGCCGTAAATATTTCTTCCTTCCCTTCCCTATCGACGTAAAGTTTCAGCATGTCTCCAACTTTTGCCTTGGCGATAACCTGTGACAAGGAATTTTCTCCGTTCAAAGAAGTCTCATTTATTTTCGTAATAATATCACCTCTTAGTAAACCTGCTCTGCTGGCAGGAGACTCCGGACTGACTCTTGAAATGAACGCGCCGACCGGCATATCTCTTATTTCCGATATTTCCGGGGTAACCATTGTATAAGTGACCCCGAGATATGGTCTGACTATACGGCCTTCCTTAAGAAACCCGTCAAGAATCGGGATTAAGGTATTAACGGGTATGGCAAAACTTATATTGTCGGCTCCGATTGAGGTAGCGACATTTATGCCGATTACCTGCCCTGAGGAGTTTACCAGGGGGCCCCCCGAATTTCCCGGATTTAAGGCAGCGTCCGTTTGAATAATGTTCTCATAAGTTTTAACCCCGCCGAACCCGCCGCCAGCCTGCAACTGTCTTGAAATACCGGAAACAACACCTACGGTAACCGTATTCTGGAATCTGCCCAATGCGTTTCCTATGGCGATTGCCATCTGCCCTACTTTGGTGTTGTCCGAATCTGCAAATTCGACGGTAGGTAGATCGCGCGCCGTAATTTCGATGATTGCAAGATCCGAAATTTCATCCAGATGTATTTTGGTTGCTTCGTAGGTTTTCCCGTCTTTGGTCACAACTGTATATTCACCGCTCGGGTCGTCTACTACATGGCTGTTAGTAATAATTAGTCCATTCTTGTCTACAATAAACCCGGTTCCTATACCCTGATCGCTTGTGGTAGGTCCGCTGAAATAATCAAAGTTTACTGTTTTAACAACTATCGAAACAACCGCGGGCGATACCTTGTCTACAGCGTCAATTACCGTGGATTCCTCATTCACTACTTGTTGACGTGTAACAATTCTGGAAGAAGAGTACTGGGAGCTATTTTTTTTAAATATGTTGGAGATCTTTTCCTGAAACTCCGAGAGCAACCCTGAGTCCGGGGTACTGGTCCTGCTAATTAACGAATTTTCCCCGTTAAATCTGACGTCGAGTATTAATAGTATGGAAACGAAAAAAATGAGCCACGCAATTCCGATTATGGTTCTTGAAGGTTTTTTCATAACATTTCCTCCTAATGGTTCAGAATTTTACTACAGCTCTTTTGCCAACTCAAGGGCGGCATCCAGCTGAGGATCTTTTAAGTCCTTAATGTCCTGATCGGTGGCTTCGACGACCACGTCTGGCTCAATACCGACCTTGTGAACCCATACCTTGTCCGGAGTGAGCCATTTAGCGATTGTGATGTGCACACCCGAACCATCTTTGAAATCCTTAGCGTCCTGAATAGTTCCTTTTCCGAATGATTTCGTACCGATTAGTTTTGCGTTAACCTGTGATTTTAAGGCTGCCGCCAAAATCTCCGATGCAGAAGCGCTGCCCCCATCTATTAACACATAAACCCTGGGAACATCCTTAAAACTTCCCGCCGCGTCGGAATTTAAAGGTGTCTGTTTACCTGTAGCGTCCTCTTCGTACAAAACAGGCTTTCCGCCGAAGAATTCGCTGGAAATATGAGATGCGGAGAGCAGGTATCCTCCCGGATTACCCCTGACATCAATTATTATGGCGTCTAACTCCCGCATACCCACCGCAATCTCGTTAACGGCAGCATCCCACTCATTGTTTGTCTCTCCGCCAAACCTGCTGATTCTGATATATGCCGTACCGTCACCCATATCTTTCCAACTTACGCTGGCGATTTTTATAACGTCTCTGCGAAGAGTAATTTCCCGCGGGGCGTCGTTCTCTGTTTGAATTATTAACGATATGTCAGTTCCGGCGTCACCTCTAATTTTAGCTACGGCCTCAGTTATACTCATCCCCATCGTAGACTCATCTTCAATAAGCAATATTTTATCCCCCGGCAACAAACCTGCTGCCTTAGCCGGAGACCCGTCCAACGGAGAAACTATAATGAGTACGTTATCTTTCTGCCCCAACTCCGCACCGATGCCCTGATATTTTCCATCCAACTGCTCGTTAAGGTTCTCATTAATTTCGGGAGGTAAGAAAGAGGTATAGGGGTCTCCCAGAGAAGAAACCATCCCCTGTATAGCACCGTAAAGCATTTTTTGGGCGTCCACGGGTCTCTCAAGATAATCTTTACTTACAATGCCCCATACTTCCCAGAAAAGAGAAAAATCTACTTCTTTATCACCTGGGTATTGGTTTTTAATTTCAACTTTCGGGGGATTCTTTCTGACTTCAAAAATGTAACCACTCTTGCCAAAATAGTAACCTCCGTAAAAAAAGCCTACGGCTATAAGAATAGTAATTAAAAAGCGCTGAAATTTCTCGAAAGTACTCATAGCTTTTTTGCTATTCGATGATGAAAAAATTCGGTAGGTCAATTTCTACGGGACCCAGCTCATTATCGAACCTTACAAATATACTAGATACTGAAACTCTGTCAATTGTCCCGATTTTCCCGAAGTGTGGTTTCTGCAACACCTGTACTTTTTGTCCCTTTGTCACTTTCTTAATAACCTTAAGTGGAGTTTTCTTCTTTTTTGAGGAGACAGTTTCTTCTTCTACCCCGGACATCGGAATGCGCAAAACACCCAGATCTCCGTGAAAAAACACATGCCTGTAGGCCACGGAATTGAACAATTTATAAACAAAGTCGGGAGTTTCAAGTTTTCCGAAACCCGACACTACGCCAAGACCGATATTAGCCGATTTTGCGAAAGAAAACCCTACGGGATCGGCACTTCCCGCGACAATAGCTGATATCTTAAGGTCGCGGGCTTTCTTTATGGTATCCAAATCGGCATAATGGCCGACATATACAATTTTACCCTCTGTGGACTTCACAAAACTTTCCAAATAAAACTTCTCCAGTATCTCCGTAGGATTCGGAAAAACTACCAGTTCGCCGAATGAAAAATTAGGTGTACACGCTACAAGGTCAACCTCTGCGACAACTGTCTTGATCAAAACCGAGCTTTCGGGAATTACATCACTCACCTCTCCCCAGAGACCGGAAAGCAGAGTAAATTTTACAGGCATATCTTCGTAAAAATATTCTCCCGATACTTCATCGAAACTCATATAACCGTTCTCATCTGCTGTGACCTTTTTTGCTCCAATCTTTCCAATTAAACTACCTTTTTGGAAGTAAACTTTTTCGCGCAAAAATTTTACCGGTTCGAACTCTTTTGGGAAGTAAACGGTATTCGGAGAGTGCATACAATCCCCGAGTTTTTGAAAAGGCTCCAGTATGTCACCTTTTTGAACAAATAAATTACCCTTACTAGGTAAATACCTCTCTATCATAACCGTTTTATTTTGTATTATTTTTCTTAAAACCGGGGCTAACATGGTTAAATACCCTTTACGGCCTCCTCTATTTCCCTCATAAAGGCGTTCATTATCTTTATGTCAGATATAAGCTGGTGACGTTCTTCACGTGTGTCAAAAAGAAGACCCAAAGTTCCCCCTACTACCCCACCTTCAAGGTTGCCTATAGATTTATTTTTTACACTGAGCTTAGTAATTATGGAATTATCCAGTGGAACCGCAAAAACGGAATTTTTTTCTATATCAAAAAACTGTCCGGTATCCAAAACTGTTGAAAGCAGAACTTCAGTGTCCCCGGGAACTATGGCGAAAGTACCTACTTCTTCAATAACCTTGGATGTATCCACATTTATGTTGGGGTTATATTCCTTTATTAGCTGAGACAGGAGAGTTGCGTTGTTTTTGTCGATTTTTACGTAGTAATAACCGGGGTTGCTGAAAAGATCCAACGCCAGAGAGTATTTAAACACGGGCTCAAAATCCCGGCGGGCAAAACGGTCCCCTGTAAATAATACGGGCTTGTCTGATGTAAGGCTGGTTCCCGCTTTTTTAACCTTATCTATTATCAAACCGTCGAGGCTTACCTGGTCGTTGTAATCCCTCGTTATAAGCTGGGGATAAATAGAAATATTCGCGAAATGTTCATTTTTTGTTAAAAATTCGATGGGAACCTGGGAAAGCACCACATCTTTGGTGAGTACTGTAACCTCATCTACTAACACGGGAAAATTCTCCTCGTGTTTGGAAAGGAGGTCCCGTACATCCGCCATCAATTTTATATCCAGGTCCGGTAAAGGAAAATTTACAAAACCGGTCATGAGCAGGTCGAAATCGGCAAGTTTTGCCTTGTTTTCCTTAGCAATGCCCTCCAATACCTGCGTGTAAAAACCGTTTTCGTCGCAAACACTTGAAAAAAGTTCACGGGAATAAGAATAGGGGAATCTTTGGAAATCGAATGACCCGTCCGGCTTTTCCAGAGCAACACTAACACCTGAATATCCAATATAGGCAGCTAAAACGGGCATGAATATATAGTATCAGATGGCGTGTCTATCTGTATACTGGATAAGCCCCATATATCTGGCTTTTTTGACTTCCTGGGCAAGCTTTCTTTGGTGTCTGGATGTCAGTCCGGAATACTTTTGGGGGATAATCTTACCCCTGTCACTGATAAATCTTCTCAAAACCAGCGCTTCTTTGTAATCAGGCGTGGTTCCTGTTTGCGTAAAGTAGCACTCGGTGTTTCTTTTCGGTTTTCTTATTGATTTTGTGTTCGTTTTTTTCTTTATTGGCATATCTTTGTAACCAAGCCCCTGCCGGGCAGGGGCCCGAATTTCTCAATTAATTGGATGAATCAAGATCTCCCAAATCTATATCGTCAAGGTTGATTTCTTCTCCCATGCTACTGCCTGTTACGAAATCTTCGTCTGAAGCTTCTTCCTCGCCCTCTACACCATCTTTCTTAGGTGAAAGTATGATCATGTCGTCAATTATAACTTCGGTCTTGTATCTCTTTTTGCCGTCGTCGCCGGTCCAGTCTCTGGTCTGAAGTCTGCCTTCAACATAAACTTTGGTGCCCTTTTTAAGGAGCTGTCCGCAGATTTCGGCCAATTTATTCCAGGCTACGATGTTGTGAAAATCAACGGATTGTTTCTTTTCACCCTGCGTGACCCATTCTCTGTTGGTGGCCACTACAAAACTTGCTACAGCATTGCCCTGAGGAGTGTATCTCATCTCAGGATCTCTCGTGAGGTTACCTATGAGTATTACCTTGTTCAGGTTTCTTGATGCCATATACCTCCAAATGTCAGCTCTGAGCTGTAATTAAATACCTAAAGACACCGTTCATTAACTTAAGTTTAGTTTCAAATTTTTTGAGTTTTGAGGGATCGATCTCGAAGTTTATTACCTCGTAAAAACCTTCTCTCTGCTTATTCATCTCGTATGCGAACTTTCTCTTTCCCCAAAAATTAGAGGCAGTTACTTTGCCCCCGTTAGAATCAATGTTTTCCTGAACTTTGGAAGAAAGCTCTTTAGCTCCCTCTTCACCAAGCTCCAGTTTATAAATATTCATTATTTCGTATTGCTTCATATGTTTAGATAATTTCCTTCGTCAACGAGTCTATTATATACATTATGGTTTGGGTGTCTACCAAAGACGTCTAATGTAACTAGAATCATTTGAGCTTATGAATAGTACAAAAAAAGTGCCTTTTGCGCAAGGGGGTCGGCTCAAACACTAAAATTAAACTCAACCACATCGCCATCCCGCATCGTATAATTCTTGCCCTCAAGCCTCACCAAACCCTTTTCTCTGGCTTTTTTAAGGCTCTCCAAAGGCTTTAGATCGTTGTAACTGACTATTTCGGCTGATATAAACCCCCTTTCAAAATCCGTGTGGATTTTACCCGCCGCCTGAGGTGCTTTGTCACCCTTCGTATAAGTCCAGGCTCTTACTTCCTTAGGTCCCATAGTGAGAAAGGACTCGAGGTTAAGTAGCTCATATCCTTTTCGGATCAGACGGTCGAGGCCGGGCTCGGTTATTCCTATTTCTTTCATATAGGATTGCCTCTCATTTTCGTCAAATTCCGCAAGTTCCGACTCAATTTTTGCACAAATTCTTAAACTGCCCTTACCTAATATTGTTATATTCTGGGTATCCTGAGTGCTCAATTTTGTCTCATCCGTGTTTAGTACAATTATCATTGGTTTAAGAGTTAATAAATTTAGGTCTTTTATCATAATTTCGTCTTCTTTTTCAAGGTTTAACGAGATTGCTAGCTCTCCCCTATTGAGAGTCTCATGTACTTTTGTAATAACCTGTAGCCTACGCTGGGAGTCAGGATCTTTTGCCAGTTTTAATTCTTTTTCTAGGATGGGAATCTTCTTGTCCAAAGATTGGAGATCGGCAAGAATCAGTTCTGTGTTTATAGTTCCAACGTCTTCTTCGGGACTGGTCGCCCCCGCTCTTATTACATTTTCATCGGTAAAGTCCCGGACAACCTGCACTATGGCGTCTACACCGCGTATATGACCGAGGAACTCGTTGCCGAGACCCTCACCCTGTGAGGCACCTTTGACCAAACCGGCAATGTCGTAGAACTGTACAACAGCAGGGATTATTTTTTCAGGGATTTGCCTGTCGCCGGCTTTGTTGCCGTAATCATTTCTAACGAACTGGGCAAGGATGTTCAGACGCGGGTCAGGGACATCCACTATACCTGTGTTAGGCTCGATGGTGGCAAAGGGATAGTTTGCCGCGAGTGCGGCCTGACGCTTAAGAAGGGCGTTAAATAATGTGGATTTGCCAACGTTAGGTAAACCGACAATTCCGACGGATAGTGACATATGGGGTGATTATATAGGGCTTATGTGAATTTGGAAACAAATCCGGGCAAAAAAATCCCCCGCTAAAAACCTAAAAATAAGTTTATTGCGGGGGGGGGGGTAAAGGACCTGCTTGAGAAGTTTTATTTTACGTAAGTCTTTTCAAAACAGGACCAAAATCCATAGGGGCTAGCTTTTCATCCTCTTTCTTGAGCTTTTCGATTCTGCTCCAAAAAATCTCTTTGGAAATTGGAACCAGCTCGGGAAGACAAACTCCAGTGATACCAAAGACAGCACCATTCGCCTCTTCTAAAGTATTGAAAACCTTGATCAGGGGCGGTTCGTACCTGGTTACTGCTACAATCACCACCTTGCCGACAAACTCAGAAATCTGTACAAGGTAGGCCACCAGATAGCTTTTTTGTGGCATTTTCCTCTCCTTTACCCTATAGTGATGTGGATTATAACCTACTTACGGTTCTTTGTAAACGTTCCTCTTTATAATCGGAAACCATGCCCTTTATGGCTTCGATGACCTTGTTCTGGTCTTCTATCGCCCCTAAAGACGCGTTGCTCAACGTATTGTAGTTTATATTTAGAACACGTGGACCACCGTTTTTTTCTTTCGCCCATTTTTTGGCCAGTATTTCCGGGTTGGTAGATACTGTCAGGTCCACAAGAAGCCATTCTTTGTCCCCCCAGGAAAGTGCAAAATCCCCGGTACCTTTGAAATCTTCAAGAGCTGAGATTCTAGCGACATAAACTTTTCCGGGCATTCTGACTATATTTTCATGCCCTTCCCAGTCAACCACGGATACAACAGGCACTTTTGACAAATATTCGAGTAGTCTTTTCTCACCTTCGTGCCCAAACTCAACCCGCCACTCGTTCAATTGCTGCTCTGTCGGGCCTTTTTTTTCCCTTATTTGTGCCCTCACCCTCTTTTCTTCTTGTTCCTTTTCTGTAAGTTTACTTGAACGCTCTTTTGCTTCGAACCGGGATTTTTTGCGGCGGCCTTCCTGCTCCTCAATCATGCTTTGGATCATTTCCCGGGGATCGGGTTTCGAAGGAGCTGAAGCGGGGGCTATTGAAGATATTTTTTCTTCTACCGGTTTTTCTGTATCCGCGACGGCTGCTTGCTCAGTATAACTTTCCAAGCCAATTTCCATATATATACAGTAAACAACCCTCACACGTTTTACAAGCCCGTACCAAAATTTAAGGATAAATCATTGCACCATAAACCGCCCTAAACTATCATATACGTAGATGAATTTTAGAAAGACTGCCCTAGCCGTAATACTATTACCTTTGCTCTTTATCTCAGTGTCACAACAATCCGTTTATGCTAGCAAAACACCGCCTTACACGACCCTAACTAAGACACCCGCACTTCCAAATGGGCTAAATGACTGGTATATAACTCCCGTCAACATCATCCTCGCGGCAACCGACCTTGACAGCGGTGTGGGCTCGATAAATTACAAGATAGATTCCGGAAATTGGGTCACAGTAACAAAATCCGACACCCTTAATCTTGCACCGAACCCTTCTTTTGAGGTTGCCGGCTCAGGCTCATCCATAAACACGCTGTATTGGGAAGCCGGGTTGCAGGACGGTCAAACCGTGTATAGCAGAAATACTCTAAATTATGTGTTTGATGCAACATCAATAAAAATCAACTCCTCGGGCACTGGTTGGCACTCAATTAATCACGCTGTCAGTTACTCGGCGGCCAATCCTCTCAGCAACATGAACGCCGAAGTCTGGCTGAAAACAGAATCCGCACTGGGCAGCGCTTATTTTAAAATGTTTGCAGTGTCTAAAGATATAAACGACAACTTTGTTTACACAGAACTGGGGCAAAGTACCGCTATAAACGGCACTACTACCTGGACAAAGGTAACCGAAGCCTTTGTTGTCAGTGTGCCGGATGCGATAGGTGTGTACATGGAAGTCGGACTTGAGGGAGCCGGAATTTTGTATATAGACGGAGCTACGATAAATAATGCCCTAAAATCGGCCGACACATCCTTCACAGTATCAACGGACGGTAACCATATTATTTCTTATTACTCAGTCGACCGCTCGGGAAATATAGAACCGACACGAACTGAATCATTCAAAATAGACCAGTCTCCACCAACCAATTGGCGTAACTCCAATGCATACAGAGGTCTTATCGGGCCGAGCGACCACCACCTTTATGTAACAACTATGGTTGACGATTTAACATCGGGCCTATCTACCCTGACCGACAAATTCCAATATCACACAGACAGAAATCCGGAGTTTGGTACTTATTCTGACTTGATGCAATGCTCAAGTGGTTGGGAAGCAAATACTTGGGCTCCTCTCATATCACCGCCCTTTGTTCCCGGAACTACAACTGTCACACTATTAACTCCTAAAACGGATTTTTGCGACAGTAACTGGAAAATCTGCAAAACCGTAAGGTTTTACGCCGAAGACTTAGCCGGGAATTCATCCATCAAAGACCTTTGTATTAACGGCCCGTGGATCAAACTACGTGGCGGTGGGCTGGCAGGAAGTAGGCTGGGAATAAACATGCTGTCAGAATCAAGCGACAATAATACCGACAGCGTGATCGAAGCCGGAAACAATAATGTAAGTTTTTTTACAAGTACAGAAGGTTGGGTCGTAAAAAATAACATAAGTGTAAAAGATTCTAACTACCTTGAGATTATGAGCTCAGCTAGAACTCCTGTCGAAATATTTAGTACACTCCCGATCACAGACGGGGTTTACATTAAAAACGGTGATTTTACAATCAGCACTACCAGTCTTCCCAAAGATTACGGCACTTCTACATTTAAACAGATTGTTTTCGTGAACGGCAATCTAAGATTCGATAAAGAAATCGTACTGGCACCATCCTCTGCCGTTTTATTCGTAGTCTCCGGAAATGTAGAAATCAGGAAAACCGTCAGCGAAATAAACTGCGCTATCCACGCAGACGGTACTTTTTATACCGCATACGACACCACCGAGGGTGATCAAACGGGAACATTACGGTTAAGGGGTGTTTTCGTAGCGGATAAGTTTATTTTTCAGAGAACTTTGCAGGGAACGGATAATGTTGAGGACCCGTCCGAAGACTTTACTTACGAACCGAAGTACGGAAACCTACTAAGAGAATATGTGGGAATAAATGCTGTCAGGTGGCTGTCGACTGAATAAAAAAGGCGGTACAAATACTCACTTTTCTGTCACATTTTTCTTTTAATCTTGAATTTCCCGTCCGGGAGGTCCTCTATTTCATACCCCATCTCTGCAATCTGTTTTCTTGCCACGTCTGCCTTATCCCAAATTCCCGCTTTCCTGTATTCTGACCTCATTTTTGCCACATCGAGCACTTTCTGGGGTGTGTCATACGCCAGGTGCTCTTCGATCTTCAAACCAAGCACCGAGTCCATTTTCAGCAAGGTAGTCAGCTTTTCAGGCTCCTCCAACTCGGACTTTAACATCTCCCAAACTACCGCGAGTGCTTCAGGCATATTCAAATCATCGTTTATTTTTTCACCGAATTTCTTAATATAGTCTTTAGAGGGCTTGATTGCATCTTCCTTCTTGTAACCGCGTGCAAGCTCGTAAAGTCTCCTCAGAGCATTTTGGGCACTTTGCAGAGCATCCCAGGTGAAATTCAGCTTGCTTCTATAGTGAGACGACATAAAGAAATATCTCAAAACCATAGGGTCAAAACCTTTTTTCTCAAGGTCGGCCAGGGTGTACGCATTACCCAAACTCTTCCCCATTCTACCGCCGTCTATCATCATGTGTGCTCCGTGAACCCAATACCTGACGAATTTCTTTCCGGTTGCAGACTCACTTTGAGCAATTTCGTTTTGGTGGTGTGTCATTCTCAAATCTTCCCCACCGACGTGAATATCTAAAGTATTCCCCAACTCAGCTAATGACATTGCAGAACACTCCAAATGCCATCCGGGAAATCCTATTCCCCAAGGTGACGGCCACTCTTGAGAACGCTTAACGTCAATTGGTGAAAATTTCCAAAGCGCAAAATCAGTGGGGTGTTTTTTTTCAGGGTTGATCTCGACACGGGCACCCTCCATCACATTATCCGTCGTGTAACCAGAAAGTTGACCGTAACTTTCGAACTTCGACGTGTCGAAATATACTCCGTCTGACGTCGTATATGTAAAACCCTTATCTTCAAGGATTTTAACCAAACGAATCTGCTCGTCAATATACTCAGTTGCGCGGGTAAACTTTTCGGGACGAATAAAGTTCATTTTGTCATAGTCTTGTACAAACTTATGGGCGTAAAAGTCAGCGATTTCTAACGCAGTACGCCCTTCCCTGGAAACAGTTTTCTCCATCCGATCCTCGCCGATATCCGCGTCGCCTAAATTGTCACCCGTCATATGACCTACGTCAGTTAGATTCATTACAAATTTAACCCGGTTGTCGTTAAATAACAGAACCCTGTGTATAAAATCGGAAAGTGTATATGTCCTAAAATTACCTATGTGTGCATAGTCGTAAATGGTGGGGCCACATGTATACATGGTTACCATCTCGGTATTTAGAGGGCTGAAATCTTCAACTTTTCTGGTAAGTGAGTTGTATAACTTCATTGTTTCGATTTTAGCACAACGAAGAAGAAAAGGAATATTTTGACAAACGAGGGGCGGGGCAGATTATTTAATTTCAAAGCGTCCTTCAAGGGCTCTACCTAAAGTGATGTCGTCCGCGTACTCCACATCCCCCCCGACAGGAAGGCCTCTTGCTATACGGCTTATTTTTATCTTGTCTCCGTCCAGATTACGTTCCTTCAGCATCTTAGAAATATACATAGCCGTGGACTCCCCCTCCATACTCATGTTAGTCGCTATAATAATTTCGACAATTTCCGGATGATCTACATTTTCAAAAGATACCTCCCCGGCTAAATCCTCCACCCTATCTATAAGTTCTTTAATAAAAATCTCCTCCGGCCCAATGTTATTTAGAGGATCTATGATACCGTGCAAAACGTGGTAAGTTCCTTTGAAACCCGTTCTTTCCAGTGCGAAAGAGTCCAAGGGGTTTGCTACAACAACTATCATTCTTTTGTCTCTCGAAGGATCTCCGCATACCGAGCAAATGTCAGTTTCCGACACATTTTTGCATATAGAGCAGAGTCGGGTTTTTTTCTTAAGATTACTGAGAGCTTCTGCAAAAAGCTCAATGTCTTCTTGTGGAAAATGCAGAAGGTAGAATGTCAGTCTTTGGGCAGTTTTGGGACCGATCCCGGGCAATCTTTCGAAAGATTCTATTAATCTGGTTAAAGATGGGGGTAATTTCACTTGATCATTCTATCAAATTAATGGAAGTCCGCCGTCGAATGCTTCAATCACTGAGTCTTTATTAAAAACTACCTGAGCAGGTGCTATGTTAAGGTCTGTCAAATTTCCCGACTCGCCGCTTTTCAACTTCTTCGGCTTCTCTTTGCTCAGAATACATTTTATAGAAAGTTGGGTTTCATAAATCTCCGACATCAGTTTTTCTACGAGCTTTCTATTTTGGGGTGATTCTAGTCGTTCCTTATGAAAGGGATAAAATACTTCGAGTATGACAAACTTACCTTCCACACTTACGGGGGTGCCGGATTTCAAAAGTGCGGTCAGCGAGTGATTTAATTCCCTGCTTCTTTTTATAAATTCTTTCCATTTTTCTTCTAAAGCTTCTAAAGTTATTAAGGCAACCTTTTTGTCTTCGACATCGCTCTTTTTGCTCTTCTTCCTCTCAGCTTCTTCGGAAGCATCGCCCGCCCCCTCGCCCCCATCCTCATCTTCCTCTTTTTCATCTTTTGTCACTTTTTTACCTACTGAAAAGTTGGGTTTCGGGTACTCAGGAGCTCCCATTACCCCCATACCGCCCCCCTCCGAAAGTAACTCCTCTCCTCCTCCGATTTTAGCCAGAGCTATCTCAACCGGAAGCTGAGGAATGAAAGATGTCTTAATATTTTTGTGCTCTTCGAGAATAGAGTTCATTGAGTTAAGTATCCAACTTAATGACAAACGCGACGCTTGTTTTTCCATTTCCACCAAAAGTTCGGAAGTTGCTCCCGATACTTCTTCTTTCACTCCGGATTTTATAAACAGAAGCTCCCTCAAATATCTGAGATATTCTCCCGTCCAAACATACAGGTCTAAACCTTCTTCATATACCTTTGAAACAATTCTTATTGCCGAACCCGGATTTCCGCTCATCAGATAGTCGGTTAGCTCTATGTATATTTCTTTAGAACCCATGCCGACCAGGGAGTCAACGCTAATTTCTCCGTCCGAAACCTGCTGTAACAAAGTCTCGGCATCCCTGAAACCTCCCATGGAGGCAAGTGCGATCTTCTCCAGATCTTTTTCGGATATTTTTATTTTTTCGCTTTTGGTGATTTCCTTAAGTTTTTCTAATAGCTGGGGCATCGTAGCTCTTTTAAATCTGTAGACCTGGCATCTGGATTTAATAGTGTCGGGCACTTTATGAAGCTCGGTGGTACAAAGTATAAAAGTGGTCTTTTTTGGCGGTTCTTCGAGAGTTTTCAACAATGCATTAAAAGCCTCATTCGTAAGCATGTGGACTTCGTCGATTATATAGACCTTGTTCTTGCCCATCGTCGGTGCCAGCTTTATTTTGTCTTTTATTTCCCTTATGTCGTCAATTCCCCTGTTGCTCGCGGCGTCAATCTCTATCATATCAACAAAAGAACCTTCTTTAATAGCCACACAGGAAGAACATTTACAGCATGGGTCTCCTTTTGCAGTAACATCGGCACAGTTCATGGCCTTGGCCAAAATCCTGGCTAAAGTTGTTTTTCCGGTACCACGCGGACCCACAAAAAGGTAGGCGTGGGATGTTTTACCGCTCACTACCTGTTTGGACAGCGCGTCTGCAGCATCGTTCGGTCTGCAAACATCGCTGAATTTTTGAGGGCGGTACTTGGTGTAAAACATAAACATAATAACTGTATTACAACACCCCCATCGGATACAACCAACCTGTGTTGGTACAACTCGTTAAGTACTCATATTTCCCGTAATATTATTATCTTAAGGACGACTTTTCGTTGTAACGGCGCTAATTATATTTATCCGAAAACGTATTCAAAAAATGCAGTAGGGGTAAGGAAAATGGAGTTTCGTATCAGACAAAATTCCCAAAAAGTGCTAAGCTCATTTTTTTAATTTCTCCCAGTTCCTCTGAAGAAAAATCATTTAAAACAAAGTCGTCTACGGGCACTCCCGACCCGGCAAAAGGCCTGCCTACGCCTATCCGGATTCGTTTAAAATCTTTGGACCCGAGAGAATCCATTATGCTCATAACACCTTTGTGGCCCGCGTGTCCTGCCCCGACCTGTTCTTTTTTCTGACCGAACAACAAGTCGACATCGTCGTGCACCACACATATATCGCCTAATTCGACACCGAAATACTCTTTTACCAGGCTCACCGCTTCTCCGGACTTGTTCATGAAAGTTGCGGGTTTAACAAAAAGGAAGTCTCCCGTTTTACAAATATCCGATTTTAATTTAGGGGATTTTTCCCAGGATAGTCCTTTATCGGCAACAATCTCGTCCAGAATTATAAATCCTGTATTATGGCGGGTTTTTGAATACTTTTTATCGGGGTTACCCAAACCCACTATCATTTTCATAGCTCGGTGTCCTTTTTTACAGGCTTACCATGTACAGAGTGCCCGTCATCGTCGTGATGGTGCACCCCCAATAAATGGAGAACACCGTGAGCTACGAGCTCCGCTATCTCTGTCTCAACGTCGTTCCCGTAGTTGGCGGCCTGTCTTAAAGCCTGTTCCTTATTTACTACCACATCGCCGAGATAGTAGGCTCCGTCTTCTTGTTTCTCATTTATTGAAAAGGACAGGACGTCGGTAGTGGTATCCCTATCCAAGTACTCTTTATTAAGTTCCTGAACTGCCTTATCTCCTGTAATGGTAACGGAAATGACAATGTCATCCATTTTTAATTGCTTGGGTAGATTATTTTTCATCTACTTCTGGTACTGAGGAGGAATTTTACCCGGCTGTTCGAGCTCAAAAGGAAACATTTTGGCGAGTTCTTCATATACAGCCAGTTCTTTCTGCTCTTTTTCTACAAGATCCATTCTTCCGCCTTTTTCAAACAGCTCCGCAGCTTCTTTTCTATTTTTAATCTGTTTTCTGATAACCTTGAAAACGTCCTCGTCGGTCAAAGGCTTTTGCTGCGCTCTTAGTTCTATCTCCTTGTTCTGAACCTGAGAAATGAAATATCTCAACACACCGAGCTTAAAACTATCGCCGGACTTTTGCAGCTCGAAAACCATGCTTTTTAGACTATCGTAGATCATCCTCTAAGTTTCTCAAATTTAAATTTTCTTTCAAGTTCCTTGGATTTCTGTCTCTTAAGCTCACTGGGTTTTCTGTAGTGAGACCTGTCTTTTACTTCGTCAAGGATACCGGATCTTTGTACTTCTCTATTGAACCTTCTTAAGGCTTGCTCCAAAGATTCACCGTTCCTTATTTTTATTTTTGTCATTGTAATGAGCAGTTATAATCAATTAGTGCTAATTAATGTAGACTGCTAGTCAGTAGACACCTCCAAACGCTTTATATTAAATAAAAACCTACTTCTGTACTTATGCACAATTCTGGCATGTTGCTTTCTCTTTTGTTAACCGTTTAGCAAAGAGATCGCGCGAAGCTGTACGATTCTACCAGATACTTACGACAGTTTCTAGTATATTACCTATGTCAAATTTTTACTATTAGGATGTACCTGAGAAACGTCTAGAATACAACTTAAAAGACGGGGCTTCTAACTCTTGTAGCTATAATGATAATTACTACCTAGTTACATCCCGGATTGTAATAAGTATCAAAAAAGCCAGCAGAAAAAACATTCCGAGTCTGTGAAAAGCTGCTTCCATTTTAGGATTCGGCTTCTTGCGGGTTACTCCCTCAAAGAGCACAAAAACTACCCTACCGCCGTCCAACGCCGGAAAAGGCAGTATGTTTACAATTGCTAAACTTAATGACATGAGCGCGGTGTAATCGAGCAAAGTCAACCATGCGTTAGGGCCGCCGTATTTCAAAACCATATCGACCAGATTATAAATTCCCACCGGTCCGGACACACTTTCGGAAACAGGAGAGATGTCTTTTGTTTTAAACGAAACTGAGATCATCTGACCTAAAGTGTTCAGAGAGTACCCCATCACGTTGTATGAGTGGTAGAAACCCACAAAAACCCTATCAAGAGGCTTTTTATACGAAATAGATACGGACTCCCCCAAATAAACACCTATGATAGGTTTTCCACTTTCGTCTTTTGTGGGGGAAATCTGAACATCCCGAATTTTTGTGTAACTTGTATCTTTTAAATCCGTCAGGGTAAGCTGCACCGGCTCCCCTCCGTATTCGCCTAACACATCCTTAAATTGCTTGATATCAGTAACGCCTTTTCCGTTTACCGCAATTATTGCTTCACCTAAGGTTAGCCCCGCTTTTTCAGCAGACGACCCGGGTTGAATGCCTGAAATAACTGTTCCGATTTTTGTGGTCTCCCCAAACTTAAAATCATAATCAAAAATCAAAGGCATTTGGAAAGTTTTAAAACCATTCACAAACATGAAGAAATAAAAAATAGTGACAGCTAGAACTACATTCATAAAAACCCCTGCGGTCAGTATTATTCCGCGCTGTAGTGGTGTTTTCGCTGCGAAGCTTTTAGGATCCTGCTTACCATTTTTTCCCTTGGCATCGGCACCTTCTCCTGAATCTTCACCCGTAAGTTTCACAAAACCTCCGAAAGGCAGCAGATTTATAGAATAAACTGTCTCCCCAAACTTCTTCCCTACTATCCGTGGGGGAAGCCCCCACCCAAACTCCTCTACTCTGACACCGCAGGCTTTTGCGGCCACAAAATGCCCTAATTCATGGATTAAGACCAATACCGAGAGTATTAATAAAAAGATTATTAGCGTTGTCACGATAAATAATTCAAAACCTTAAACTGATAAAATTTCGGACCTTTTTGTTTCACTTATTTCTTCCACACCATCTATAAACTCCCTGACTATCTTTTCCGTTTCTTCTTTGAGACGGAATTTTTCGTCTTCTCCGATACTTTTATCGGAAAACATCTTTTCGATATCCTTCATAGCTTCCTGTCTTATATTGCGTATTGCGTTTTTACTTTCCTCCGCCTTGACCCCCACCATCTTTGCTAACTCCTTGCGCCTTTCCTCTGTAAGAGAAGGTACGGGCACTCTTATCCTATCACTTTCCTCGATTGGGGTAAGGCTCGCCTGATTTTCTCTGATAGCTTTAGTTATAGATTTGATGAGACCCTTGTCCCAGGGCACAACTGCAAGGTTCTGTGAGTCCAATACTGTAATTGAGCCTAGCTCGATTATCATCATCTTAGCTCCGTAGGCTTCCACGGCAATATTTTCAATAAGAGAGGGGGTCGCCCGCCCTGTTCTAATCTGTGATAACTCTCCCTGCAAAAACTCATGTATTTTGGAAAGTTTAGATTTTAGCTCCGAAGTATTCATATAGTGAATAATATCAGGAAAAATACGGGCTTACCAACGAAACGTTTTACTCTTCCCCAACAGAGTATTTAACGAACTTTTTAAGCTCAATCTTTTCCCCGACCTTAGCGATGGTTTCGTTCAACAGGTCTGATATTTTTTTTGAAGGATCTCTGATGTACTCGTCATTTAAAAGATCTTTAACTGATTCGTAATCGCCTGTTGCCACCTGCATAGCTATTTCTTTGCACAGCTTCTGAAAGTCGTCGGTTTTAGCTACAAAATCGGTCTCACACGCCATATAAATCATAGTTCCTACTCTTCCCCCTGCGTGTAAGTAGGCGAAAATCAGACCATCTTTGGTTACTCTGTCGGATTTTTTTGCTGCTTTTGAACCGACTTTTTTCATCAACTCTTCTTTAGCTTTTTTGTAATCCCCCGACGAGTTCTCCAAAGCTTGTTTTACCTCTAAAACACCTGCTCCGGTTTCTTCTCTCAAGTTTTTTATATCTTTAATGTTTAGTTCCATATTGTCTCCTTATAAAAAATACATCTTGGAGTACTCTCCGAGGTGAGCACTCACTTTTTAACCTTGGCTTTTTTAGGTGCTTTTGTTTCTTCTGCAGCCTTTTTGCCGGTATCTTCTTTTTCTTCAATCTTTTCTACAACTTTAGGTTCAGCTACCTCAACGACAAGTTTTTCTTCTATCTCTTCTATCTCGTCTGTGACAACAGGGCTCTCTGTGGTTGTAACTACCATATCTTCTTTTTCCGAAGTTACGTGTTCTGCTTTTTTGTCTTCCTTCTTGGTTTGTTCAACACCTTTCCTGTCGAATTCTTTGTAACCTTCTTCAACGGCATCAGAAACTGTGCGGACTAACAAAGCAACTGATTTAATTGCGTCATCGTTACCGGGAATGATATAGTCTATGCCGGTCGGATCGGCATTGGTATCTACAATTGCTACTACCGGAATTCCAACGTTTTGTGCCTCTTTTACCGCAGTTTTCTCTCTTTTAGGGTCGATGACGAACAGAACGGCCGGAGTCTCAGCAAGGCTCAAAATACCTCCATAAACAAGGTTCATTTTTTCTGTTTCCCTGTCTATAAGAAGTCTTTCTTTTTTTGTATACTTCTCAAATTCCCCTGTTTCTTTACCACGTATGTATTTAATCAACTTGTCCAGGTTCTTTTTTATTGTGGGAAAATTTGTAAGAGTTCCGCCGATCCATCTTTCGTTCACGAACATGGCACCGCTTCTTTCTGCCTCGGATTTGATAATATCCTTAGACTGCTTCTTAGTTCCAACAAACACTATTTTTTTGCCTTCGGAGGCTAGTTTGTACATATATTCACAGGCTTCTTTTAACAAACGTTCGGTGTCCTCCAAATCAATAATATGTATGTTCTTGTTGACAGTGTAGATATAAGGCTCCATTTTAGGATGCCATCTTCTGATTTGATGGCCAAAATGGACACCTGCTTCAATTAACTCTTCAATTTTAGGCACTTTGTATTTAGACATATGGTTTTTCTCCGTTTAAGCGAAACTTTCGTATTTAAATTTATATTTATTGGGAAACCGCGCGTAACTACAACAAGTTTAATAGCGGGTTCCCTTTTACTTTTGGCGCCGCTTTAGTGCAGCTCCTCACCTATGCCCTTTCGGGAGGGAGATATAGGCAATTGATAAGTTAGCACAATATTGGTTAAGGCGCAATGATATCAGCCTGGGCGTAGATAGCGGAATCGTAAAAGCCCGGAACATGGTTATATGTGCGTGTAGCTTCTATTTCTTTCACTACCTGCTGCTGTAAAGAACCTGTGGTATCAAGAACAGCTTTTGACCTTATTAAGAAGCCCTGCGGAGGTATGTCCTGAGTACCCGGAAATATGGCTATTGTGGCATCTCCACCCAAAGGCATCACATTCAGGAAAAAAGAATTTACCGGGGTATTTATGGGGTAGCAAGTGGTATAAACACCGGTCCCCCCTAAACCTTGTACGGCAGAGGTCGGTGTAAATGCCAATGTCCCGGAAAATGGTTTAACTATGGCTTTACTTATAAAATTCGTGTCCCCCCAAAGGGTATAATAGACAGCCGTATGTACGGTGTCTAACTTGTCTTCCCAACACAGGGTTACCTGGTTTCCCGTGTATCCGGATAGAGATATAGAAGAAAAGACTCCATTGGTGGATTTTACCGAGTAATGACTAGACGGAGTGGTTTCATTGTAAGTTATCTCCTGGACAGTCACTATTGTGTTAGTTTCAACTATGTTGCTGTCCCCAAGTTTGAATGTACAGGAGGGGCCGGAAGCAACAGCTTTAGCCTTTGTACAATCACCGGTGCCTTTCGCCAGCATTGAAAGATCCGGGGTTGAAAGATTAACGAATCTCTCAATTCCTGCCTCAGCTGCATAGTAAACTTTCGTTTGCGTATCTGTTGATGCCACTCTTTTTGTCACCGAAAGTGTGCGTGTTGCCACGGAAACTCCGACAACCGTAGAGATTGTCAGTGCCACCACCACAAAAAGGAGGGCCTGTCCTTTGTTATTAGTTATACTGTTTTTAATTAACTGTTTATCCATATTTACTCCCCTACTCCAAATCACTTGTAAAATCAAATGTAAAGAGCGGGTTTAGTGCAGGTACTGTATTCTTCATAGCCAGCTCGTTTAATTTTGTAATATAAAGGGGGTTGTATCTGACAAATACCGCGGGGCGGAATTCGTTATCCGTACCTAAGCTTCTGTTTATAGTCATCCCGTCAGTACCACCAATAATCAACGGTCCTTCTATGATAACTGTTCCCGCTGAGGATGATGCTGATAAGTAATTGTTTACCGTCACGTTACCTGTGGTAATAATGGATGCCTGAATAGTTGCGGAAGTAATCTTAAGGTTGTTAGTAGAAAAACCTGGGGCAGAGATGCCGATATTAACATCCCTATCGGCAAGAATTACCAAACGTCCCGCTCCGGTGGTGCTAATTTTGTCTAATATGTTAATCGCCTTTGAAATGGGGCCGTCCCTGGGAATTACGAGGAATGCTAATCCTTCCGTAACCGTATAGCTTGTTGTTGCCGGAATATTTGAAACGCCCTTGTCCCAAATTGTAATTGAGTTTTTGGCAAGGGTTACGTTGTTTAAGCTCGACACAACATTGTAGGTAGAGGTGTTCTTCAGTGTATCTATGAGACTGTGGAGTGAGTTAAAATACTGTTTATTCTTAGCCCTAAATTTTGAACCTAATTTTGTTGCGGATACACCGGATTCCGATAGCTCATCCAAAGAAGGTCCTAACAAAGACACGTCATCTTCTGTGAATATAGAGGAAGATGCAGGAGTTGCCACCCAAGGATTGTAACCAAGCACATAATGATCCACTACTTTGGTGGTATCCGTAAATGTAGGGCATACACCCCAATAGTTCCAACCCGGACACCCGTAAAAAGGTGGTAAGCTCACGAGGATATCCTTTGCATAAACATCACTACCCATCGCAGCTACCCACCCCTTAGCAGTAATAGGACGGATGCCTATGTCAATCGTTGTGGTTCCTGTTCCGGGAAGTGAAGGGGAGATATAATCGCACAAACCAGTTGTAGCAGAAACCGGTTCATTATTTCTACACGCAATGCGATACGCAGGTGTTGCGGGCGTGCCCGAAAGACATAATGAACTAATCGAACCGAACAAATTTCCGATCGAATACTGGCCGGAGCTTAGGGGTGCGGATAGATACGTGTCCCCCGCACGCGTTGTTACCACAACTCCCGATGCCGTTAAAAGGGGGGTATGAGAAGCTGTGCAAACCGACGGGTCCGCAGTTATCCAAACCTTTCCGGTAACAGTACCTGTCACGGGTGTTGTCGGAACCGACTTGGAAAGTGAAGCCCCCGCATTATCTGTAACCGTAAAGGTGATGCTCCCACTCAACGCTGTGGTAGGAGACTGCCAAATAACGGGAAATCTTAAAGCACCGCTCCAAGCCATGACAGAGTAAGTTGCGCCGGGAGAAACCGCTGTAAGAGTACTTGGGCTAATCAGATCGTACCCGTCGTCCGAATCCCCCCTATCGTATTGGACAAGGTTTGCATCTTCAGCTTGTATTTTATAAGGATCCGAATAAAACATATTGTCATAATGGTAAGTAAGGGAATCAACGTAGAGATTTACATCCTTCCCCGGTCCCCCGTAGTAATCATTTGGAAACTCTAAATCAAAAAAAGTGTAATACGTATAGGCGGGGTACGGCAGGTCAAACCAATAGGAAGTGGGTGTAGTGGTGTTGACTATATAGGTTTTGATTAACTCACGGTTTCCCGTATTTTTATTCCAACCATAAATATTGGCAATTGGCCAAATTCCGTCCCCGGTCGAACCGTAAGCAACAAATTCTATTGCAGGGATTGCCGGCAAATTCCCATTATTAGGCGGTGATAACGATGTAGATATTTTTAAACTCCCGCCAAGATCGGCATCTGCGGCTACCACTTTAAGAGGGTGCCTGGCGTATCCTGAAAAACTTACTGAAGGTGGTACGATGCTTAGCGTCGGAGCATGGTTTGACGGCCTCAGTTGCCACCATAAATGGTTGTTCGTGTCCTTCACTACAGTTAGTCCCGAAGCAGTACAACCACTGCCGCTTTTACTATTAGCAGTAGTGCCTGTCGTACTGTAAGTCCATGTGACATTCGAGCAATCATTGTAATTTGGGGGTAGCCCCACTAACGTGACGCTTTTGTTGGTACCTATTGCAACATTTCCCGTGGTATAAAAAGCCCCGTCCGTATTACAGGCCCAAGTGGCTCCTATGTTGGCACTGTTGTATGAGATATTAAAGGAATCGTGCTTTAAGCCGGAGCACGTTGTCGCGGTGTTTGACCACAGCTCGCCTGCGCCGTTTTGCCACCCGCTTGAGTCCAAATCGGTAAATATTCTGCCAAGGAATTTGCCGTAGGTGGTTGTGGTACCGCCACCATCGTCTCCTGTGTCACAACTACGACATGTGCCGAGGGTTTCATAAATCACTGTAGGTGTGCATACCGACCTATTGCAGGGATCTGGAAAATCTTGGCAACATGTCCAGGAACCGTCACACACCACAGCTACATTGTATTCGCTACTGTTACATCTGTAACTTGGGCATCCCCCGCCCGTACAACACATCGTCCCGTACTGGCAGGAATACTCGTATGATTCGCAGGTACATGCTGCGTGTACCCGAAATAAACCCAAGTAGAAAGGTAATACAAAAAATGTGACTATCAAAAAAAGACTGGTGTGAAAACTGTACCTACTCAATCGCATAAAGATATACTACCCAATCAAAATGTTGATGTAAATAAGGCGCAAGATTTGCGTCAATTTATATCAAAAAAATGCCGAGAGTATGTGTGCTAAATACCTCGGCAAAATTTAGGGTGTTTTCATCGGTCTTCCAAAAACTGAGGGCAGTCCGGAGCTATACCATCAGCTAAGAACGAGCGTAGTCCAGTTATGTACTCACCCCTAGTCATAACTTCTACAACTCCTCCGTCATTTGTTCGACGATGCCTACCAAAGTCTTGTTCCATTCCGTATCTATATACCCAAGCACACATATAGTCCGGGCTTATTGAGTCAACATCGACAACGTGCGCAACCCACAAATCACAGCCACCCGTACAGGTTGACAGAATTGCAAACGTGCCCATTTTCACATCAGAGCCCGGATAATATAACGGATCCCGGAACACTGGGAACACTACGGTGTCCACGAAATCGAAGGTTTCCTCCGTAGACCAGGATGCGTCTGGTAGAACAGAAACACTGCCAACGTAATCGCCGAAAGCTGGGGCGAATACGCTGAAGGCCATCACAACAGCAACAAAAAACGAAACAGTCTTAGTTTTCATATCAACTCTCCCTCCAGCAATTCTGACCTACTATGATTTATTATAGGTTATCATTAGATATGATACCATAAACACAAAAAATTACAAATGTGGTGCCTTTAAATTATAAGCCTTGGGGTAAGAATGCTGTGTCTCCTCGGGTCACTTCACTATCCTAACGATAATACAGTCAGGTCCTATTGAGTTGCTGGCACACACACCCGACGTAGAACAATTGCTGAAGATCAAATCCCCGGTCAACAAAACATCTTTTACAGCGAACCCGGATGAAACAAACGACATATCTCTATCTTTAAACAACGCAGTTTTCGAGGGATCGCATTCTAATTTAAATCGACGGGCTGAGTTTCCATCAGATTGCTCAATTGCGTCAATCTCAGTATCTAAAACGTGCTGAACCGAATATCGCTTATAATCAGTTATCTTAACTTCATAATCAGGGATATGAAATACATAAAGAAATTCTTTAGCCACTTCGTTGAGAGCTGACTCCCCCGCAACAGTGCCTAATTCAGAATCAGACATATACGGTCCACCAAAGTCTGAAAAAGCGCTTTCTTGTTCAAAATCTTCATTTACCGAGCCGTTATTCCAACTCAAATTCACAGGATTAAAGTAACGGAAATACAAAAAAGCAAAGGATACCACCAACAACAAAAATAAAACTCCAATAACTAGCTTCTTGGAAATTCCCATGTGTAATTTTATACACAGAAAAAGCTAAAAATCAAAATAACGATTCTAAATTAAATACCTTAGGCTATTGTAAGCTGCTAATTGCTACGTTGTAAGCTTCAATAAAATAAGATGCCGGAATAGTGCTAATATCCCGGTATTTAGAAGCTTCGTGACATTAAATCTCGAAGTTAAGGTTACCAAGAGATTTATCGGATTGAGAGCAGTAGGACTCGGTAGTTAAACCACATACTTAGAACGAAAACTAAACTTAGCACCTCTCTCCGTCTTCTCACAGGCTACTTTTTCGTCTACGACAATTGTGAGAGAACGCCCCCCCCCCTCCAACCTACAGAACGCCCAATCACATATTATAAATCGAGTCCGCGAATTAAGGCTTGGGCGGTATTTGAATAGATGTTGGAATTTCTGTTTTTATGGGCAAGGATGCTAAAGTCGCGGTCGGCAACACCTGGGTAAAAACCACCTATCAGCATCGCAATAAGCGAAGTCTGTGCGGCTAACGATTCCATGACAGTCCTACCAAAAACATTAACGAAAAAGCCAACAACACTTTATGACAATTGCTATAAGATATTGAAAATGGCATGATCTGTAAGATTAACTGCCGAGCCCAAGAATATAAATTTGAAGATAAAAGCACCGCCGGAAAACTAAGCTATACTCCCCACCGACTCCTTATCCCCGTCCTTCTCACCATCCTCCCCGTTACCACTCGCCACACCCATCGGATTCTTCCAACTCTTCCAGTCACATTCAGGATATCTGCTGCATCCGTAAAACTCTTTCCACTTGGACTTTTTCTTTACTACCTCGCCTTCTCCGCACTGGGGGCATTTCATTCCGACTTTGTCCATGAAAGGTTTGGTATTCTTGCATTTCGGATAATTACTGCAAGCTAAAAACTTTCCGAATCTTCCCTGCTTCAAAACCATAATACCGTCTTCGCATTTATCGCATTTTCCAAAATCTTCGTCTTCCCCACCGGGACCGTTCAAAGGCTCCAAAGGCTTAGCATACTTGCAGTCCGGGTATCCCGAGCAGCTTAAAAACTTCCCGAATTTACCTAGTTTAAAAACCAAAACGCGACCGCATTCCGGGCATTTTTCTTCGCTGTCACCTAAATTTGTCACGTCTCTTTTATTTAATTCTTTGTCTTTCGCAAGTATTTTCTTTTCGAACGGTTTATAAAATTCGCGGATTACCGGAACCCACTGTACTTTTCCTTCCGCGACCTTGTCCAAGCTCTCTTCCATCAAGGCTGTAAAGTTGTAATCAACTATTTCAGGAAAGTGCTCTACTAAAAGGTCAACGACCACGTAAGCAACGTCGTTTGGGAAAAAATACCTGCCGTCACGTAACACGTATTTACGATCCTGTATGGTGGAAAGAGTGGGCGCGTATGTTGACGGACGCCCGACACCCATTTCTTCCATCTTTTTTATTAGAGAAGCGTCGTTATATCTCGCCGGAGGTTGGGTAAAATGTTGCTCATTTTTAATCTCCAAAAGCTTCATTTTGGTCCCCTCGGCTAATTCAGGAAGAATACTAGGGGTTTCCTCTTCATCCTCTTTTACTCCCACCATTTTAGAAACAGCAAGCCACCCCTCGAACAGTACTGTGGACCCCGAAGCCTTAAAAATATACCCCTCGTCAGAACCTATAGACAGGGATGTCTGCTCATATATAGATGGAACCATCTGGCACTCTAAACTTCTTAACCAAATTATTGAGTATGTTTTAAACTCATCTCCTACCAGCCCTATACTTTTAGAAGGTACCGCATGTGCCGAAGTAGGACGAATTGCTTCGTGCGCCTCCTGAGCGTTAGCTGACTTTGTCTTATATAGGTTAGGCGTCTCCGGTAAATAGTCTTCTCCGAAGCGTTTTTTTATCAGTTCGCGTGCCTCATTGATAAAGTGCGGGGAAAGGCTCAGTGAATCTGTTCTATGGTAGGTGATGTACCCTTTCTCAAACAAACCCTGGGCTGCCCGCATCGTTTTTTTGGCGTTAAATCCATATATATTGGCCATTGCCTGTTGAAGAGTGGATGTCTTGAAAGGTGGGTATGGGTTCTTTTTTCTCTCTGATTTTTTTAACGAAGTAACGGAGTAGGTTCCTTTTAAGGCTCCGGATTTAATTTCTTCCGCCTGTTCTCCATTTTTAATTTCAACCTTCTTGCCTTTTATTTCAGATAATTCCGCCCAGATCTTCTTCTTGCTTCCGTTTTGAAACTCTCCCAAAACGCCCCAGTACTCTTCCGGGTTAAACGCCTGTCTTTCTCTTTCGCGCTCTACAACTAACCGCACAGCTACGCTCTGAACACGGCCTGCCGACAACCCGTACATAACTTTTTTCCACAATAAAGGGGACAGTTTGTAGCCTACCAGTCTGTCCAGTACGCGTCTTGCCTGCTGGGCGTCGACCAGATCCAAATCTATCTTTCCGGGATTTTTAAACGCCTCATCAATTGCTTCCTTTGTTAATTCATGAAAAACCACACGTGAAAAAACCCTCGTGTCCTTTTTTCCACGCAAAAGCTCCTCCAGGTGCCATGCTATAGCCTCCCCCTCTCTATCGGGGTCTGTCGCCAATACAATTTCTTCCGCATCTTTTGCGGTTTTTTTCAAATCGCTCAAAACTTTTTTAGCTTTTACGGGAACTTCGTATACAATTGCAAAGTCCTTTTCAACATCCACACCAAGACCACTTTTAGGGAGATCCCTGATGTGGCCCATCGACGCTTTTATGCTGTAAGAATCGGATAAAATCTTGGACAGCGTCTTGGCTTTTGTAGGCGACTCGACAATTACAAGTTTCATATTTACCTCAGCGTAACATTTTTGAGTATATCACAACACATCTGCTAAACCGTCCCGAACACATAGAAATCCTACAATAGTGGTAAAATATCTGCATGCCAGTAAGACAAATAGTAACAATACCCGATCCGGTACTCCGGAAAAAAGCTCAAAAGGTAAGTGGTATACGAGAAGAGGATAAAAAACTCGCCCGTGACCTTTTAGATACCTTAGAAGTCGCAAAAGACCCTGAGGGAGCCGGCATTGCCGCTACACAAATCGGGGTTTCAAAAAAAATGTGCGTGGTACGTAACTTCTATCCCGACCCTGCAAAAAGCGGTGAGTATACGCACGAAGATTACGTACTTATAAACCCTAAAATAGTAAGTACTTCCAAAGAAACCGAAATTGATTATGAAGGTTGCCTTAGTGTCCCCAATGTTTACGGAAAAGTTGCACGTTACAAAAAGATCAAAGTGGATGCTCTCGACGTTTCCGGGGAAAGAATAAAAATAAAGGCTCAGGATTTTTTTGCAAGAACGATTCAGCATGAAATCGACCATTTGGAAGGCATTTTGTTCACCGACAGAGTGATTGGAGACGTTATAACCGAGCAGGAAATGGACGCAGTTTTCGCGCAGGAGGAACAGTGAAAAAAATAAAAGTAGTATTTTTCGGAACCTCAGATAGGTCGCTTCCTATTTTAGAAAGTCTGCACAAAAATTTCTCACTGGTTTTGTGCGTTACCAAAAGCGATACGAAGGTCGGAAGAAACAGGGAGATAAGGGAAACGGCGGTTAAGAAATGGGCCCGCGAACAGAAAGTAAGATACGTGGAAATCAGGTCATTAAAAGAGTACGACCTGACAATGGTGCTCGACGATCTCCATAAATACAAACCCGACTATGGCGTGGTAGCAGATTTTAGCTACATGATTCCCGAAGACATAATTAAATTTTTTAACGGAAAACTTATCAATATCCACTTCTCTCTTCTGCCCAAATACCGCGGGGCTAGCCCGGTACAATTTGCAATATTGAACGGCGATGAAACAACCGGAGTTACATACCAACTTATTAGCAAACGTATGGATGCGGGTGATATCCTTAGTCAGATAGGTTATAAGATGAACCAAACCGAAACGTCGGGAGAACTATACGAAACTCTTTTTCACGTCGCCGCAAGTAAACTTCCGGACGTTATCCTCGGGTATTACTCGGGGAGTATTAAACCGATGCCACAAAACGAAGATAATGCAACATATACTTTTTCCAGAACACACCCGCACAATACTTTTATATTCAAGGAAGACGGTCTGATTAGCTGGAAAAACGACCCTAAAAATATCCACCGAAAAATAAGAGCCTTTAACCCCTGGCCAATTGCCTGGACTTACTTAAAGGATATGCAGGAAGCCGGGTGTCTTATACAGGGAAAAATTAAGTTCAGGGAACATGTGGACGAGCAACTTACGGTCAAAATATATTCGGCAAGCCTGGAAAAGGATAAATTATCACTAGAAACGCTACAGGTAGAAGGTAAAAAAGTGATGTCGTGGAAAGAGTTTGAGAACGGTTACTTAGTTTAAGCGGATAACTGGGCTTGGGTCTGTACTAAAGCTGCGTTAGCCTCTTTTATATCTTTTTTAAGCCTTTTCAAGCATGAGGCACAGATGGTTACTCTGACCATACGGCCGTTTATTTCAAGTCTTTTGCTTCTTAAATTGGCCTTTCTTTTATTTGTAGTTCTTCGGGTAACACGGTTACCAATCCCTCTCGGGACCAGGTTTCCTTGCTGGTAAGTTTTGCCACAAAAATCACACATTCTTGACATAACGTAGTGAATTAAACCACGCAAGGCGTTGTTATGTCAACGATTGAAAAATGCGGGGTTTTTAAAAAAAGAAATGCGCCGGAGGTTGTGAAATAAGTAATATTTTCACGTTTCCTCCGGCTTAATGAGACGAACACTTTTTTCTACTGATAGTGCACTCCGCAGCTAGTTTTAATCGTGCTGAAAACCGATTTTGCGATGCTTCTTTTTTGAACAACGGTCGCAAACTGCATCGGATACATCGTGACACCCAAGACAAGAATCAACGGAGACATACGTTGAAAGAGAGTCTCCCTGCCAAAGTCTTATTGGGGCACCTGACATGTAGCTGACGTCAGATGTTGCAACGTCACTACTCCCACCACTATTCTTCCTGTGTGGTTCACCATCCTTCGTACTCATTATGCTCTCCTTTTGTCGAACTCAAGTGAATAGAAAAAAAGATGTTTAATTGATTCTACAGTAGACACAAAGTATGTGTAAATAGTATTTGGTAAAGGGTAATTATAAAAAATGACGGCATTTGTCTATAAAAATGACTTTCTTTTGTGAAAAGTTTCGTGCTAAAATCTATTCGCTGTCTGTGTAGTCCGTTAAGGTTTTTGTTGGCCAAAGGCAGTAGTCTTTGGCTCGGCTTCGCTTCGCCAAAGGCAGTAGTCTTTGGCTCACTTCGTTCGCCAAAGGCAGTAGTCTTTGGCTCACTTCGTTCGCCAAAGTAGCTCAATGGCAGAGCAGCTGTTTTGTAAACAGCAGGTTGTGGGTTCGATCCCCACCTTTGGCTCCATTTAATTTTTACCCCGGTTTGTGCTAAAATCCCCGTAAATCTAGAGAAAGAGAGAATAAAATGAGTCTTTTAGAGAAGATTGGGCGGGAACCCGCAGTTGCGGTGGAAATAAGGGTGTTTTGCAGCCTCAGACAAGCCGCAAATGCCGTAAATACACCAACAGATACTCTCATACGGAGAAAGTATGAGCTGGGTCTTTTAACGGTCAAGTTTGCGAAAAATTTTGACGAACTTGTACTGCGGTTTAGAGAATTCTCCGATATGAACGTGTTCTTCAACTACGTGCTGTTGAACCCGGGGAAAAGCTGTAGTTACACCAGAAACTTCGAACTCGTCAAAAAGCATCTCGAGGCTCACGCCAGGTAATCTAAATGGGGCATCTCTACGTATAACAACGTGAAGCTGTCCCTAAAGTTTAACTTTCTTCAGTAAACAAATCGGAAAAATACATAAGAAAGGAGACAGAAATGGCTAGGAAATTGCGCTAACCACGCACACAAAGGACCTTCGTGTACGATAGCTTTGGGGTGGAGATTCGGGTATTTAGAACTGCCGCAAATGCAAGGGCAACGCTCATCGGACAACCACAGCCTACGGACAGGCTTCGTAATAATTCTATGGAATTCGGTCTTGTAACCATCCGGCTGGCAAACAATGAACACGAGCTGGAAAAATTCAATGGCGAGTTCTACAGGCGGGGGTACAGCACAAACTTTGTCCTGATGCGAGGTAGAGTGGTCTTATCCTACACCGACGACTACAAAAAGGCCTTGAAGTTTTTGAAAGGTTCGGACCGCATTTGAGCTACCCATATCTTTTCGGAGTGCCTTTGTACTTATTCAACATCTGCCGGGCAATAGGGGAACTTTTACATTTCATGAGTAGAGTTCCCCTTCTTTTTTCTTCACACTTACAACAATAAATGATATATTTCTAAATGCGCCGAGGTACCAAAGTGGCCAACTGGAGCTGACTGTAAATCAGCTGGCATATGCCTACGGGGGTTCGAATCCCTCCCTCGGCACCATACTTAACTATTCAAAAATTTGTGAAGTTCGTCCAATTTCCCGTATTTTATTGCTTCGTAAACTGTGGCTGTGGACACTAATTTCAAGGGATTAAGTCCGAATTTTTTTACCTGCTTTGGCATTAGAGTTTTTGCTCTACTTAAAATGGATTCGTTGCTTAGTCCGTAAGCCTTCAACTCATCTTCCGAATCTTTTAGAGCCTGTGCAGGCGCGAAACGTTTGGCTCCCCAGTTGCACCAAAGACACACCCTATCCTTGGCGTCTCCGAAAATATATTCCTGAATTTTCAATACGGCAGGTTCCGGCGTCAGATGTTCCGCGTCCTTGCCAAAATAAAAAGGGCACATATACCTGTCCGGCGGCATGGCGTGAAGCATAGACCCGGCAGAGCCGAAAAATGTGGTTCTCACCCCCATCATAGCCGCTCTTATAGATATAACAGCCGCTCCCGACAAACTACAGATCGGGGCGAAAATAACAAAATGTTTTAAACAATGAGAACCGTCGTTTTTAAGTTTTAAGCTTTTTTCGTACGCTTCCATAGCCATAACAATTTGTAATCCCCCGGCTACAGCATCGCATAAACAAACATATTCGCACTTGGCATCAATGCCCTCGTCCCTTAAATTACAAGCCACTGCTACCCTACCGTAAGGGTTTTCAGGGTTGGCGTCCTTCTGGTGGCGGATATGAAGCTGGGTTGAAACAACGGTCTTTCCTGTTAAAAAATATATTGCGTCCTGTAAATTTACTTTGGGATCGCTAATTAAGTTGGTAACCGCCAGGTGCTTTTCCAAATGCCCGTCTGCTTCGGTCAATATATCCCTAAATTCAGATGTCTGAACCAGGTATTCTGTCAGCGTCGCAAGATCTATTTGCGCCGGGATGCCCAGGTCCAGCCTGGACGGTAAAAAGCTTATTCCATCGGGCTTTACAGTCCATCTTCCGACCGAAAGAGCCAACCCTTCTTCGGTAGCCAGAGATACAATTTTGGGGTTTGGCACATTTTTCGGCCAGCTTTTATAAATCTTGCGCAGGTTCATTTCGCCTGTTAACACCTTGCTCTTTCCCCTACTTTCAGTGTAATCCGGCGACTTCAACAAATTTATCTGTTTGAATTTCTCCTTTCTTAACGTGCTTGTTACCAAACTAGGTAGCAGTTTTTCCTTGGGGGTCACCATCTCTTCCGCAATCTCAAAAAACTTCGATGTTTCCCGGTATTTCATCTCAAAATTCCCCCTTAAAAATGGGAAAGAGCCTTTCGGCTCTAAGATTTCTTGTATTTGAATTTATGTCCCAGCGTTTTTTCATCCTCTGGGATTTAAGTCTAGTCTCTTTCGACGTCGTGTGTCAATGGCAAAAATTTTGGCGTAACTAAAGTCTTTTAAACTCGAAAAAAGAGTGATTGTCTACAAAGTTCTAATAAGCTAAAATGACCATGATAATATGCCTGGGTAGTTCAGTGGTAGAACGCTTCCATGGTAAGGAAGAAGTCGAGAGTTCGACTCTCTCCCCAGGCTCCAGAAATTTCATAGGCTCGTAGTGAAATGGCATCACTTCCCTCTCCAAAAGGGACATTCCGGGTTCAAATCCTGGCGAGCCTGCCAATTACAAACGTAAAAAAACCCGGACAGCCCTTAAAATCAGCCGCCCGGGACTTAAGTTTAGCTAAGATTCCTAATCCTCACTTTCCTCACCACGAAGCCTTACAACACGTGACACTAACTTTGTAGAATCACCCTGCTTCAAAACAAACTTCGAACGATCGTAGTCCTCCGGAATATCAAAAGAGGCGTTGATTCTAAGATTTCCTTCATCATTTGACATAGTTTTTTCTCCGATGCTTTTCCCATCGTAAAACAACTCGTATTCCTTATTAGCTTCTAAATTGTGTCCGTGAAACTTAACCATGTCTTTTTTATACTTTACCAACAACTTCCCCCACGCATCTTCATCATAATCGTAACGGGTGTCCGTACCTGTAGCATCGGGATACATGTAGGATTTGGTAACCGATCTCACTTTTGCATTCTTGGCTGCTAAAATAGCCGCCATCCTACCCTCTTTACTCATGTGTCCGTAAGCCTTGCCGTTCACTCCCGGAATCTCGGGTTTCGTAGCTAAAGCTGCTGTTGAAAGCACAACTACAGCTACTACGATTGAAAATATGTTTTTCAAGCTACTCACCGTCTTTCATGGAAAAATCAACGCAAAGAGGTATTAAATGATAAAAGTTGGGGTGGGGGTGTTTAAATAAAATTCGTAAGTTTTTCATTTTTGTACTTCAAAAACACGAAAAGAAAAACTTTGTGAAGACACCGCATTATATCAAAATCGGGTTTCATTTTCAATTTATGGAGTTTTGTTTTAAGTAAAAGGAAATGTCGGGTTGTCCACAAAATATCAACCGGCACAAAAAGAAGCAGAGCCCTAAACGAGCCCTGCTTGTGTATCATTCGGGAAAGAGATAAAGATTATCTCTGTTCCATCGGCTTGGCCATGGAAACTTTAAGGGTTCTTCCTTCGAAGTCCTTTC
>Ga0208958_1000115_pt1 | contig 103540 bp, 171 predicted proteins | sample RifOxyB1_FD_184032 | JGI IMG/M metagenome (GOLD analysis project Ga0208958, IMG submission 184032) | Soil microbial communities from Rifle, Colorado - Rifle Oxygen_injection B1 (SPAdes) | ecosystem: Environmental > Terrestrial > Deep subsurface > Rock core/Sediment | place: Rifle, Colorado...
AGAGAGGACCGATCTGAATTGTGTTCATCAGGGAAACTGGCGTTGCATCCTCTGTGACGGAGATGAAGATGTAATAGAATGTTTTTTCTGTGGTAAACAGCTGTTGGTACGTTGTAACTTCGATGACGAATATGCATAGAAAGGGGTATGTATGAGAGAGACACTAGAGTTATATGAAGAGCTTTTGGGTGGGTTTTTCTGTAGTAGGGTGCATTGCAGCGGCCATGATTTCAGAGCCTGTACTGGTTTGGAGGAGATGTTGCTATTAGAAACAATGACCGATAACAAGGTCATGGAGGATTGAAGCTATGACTGCAATACAAGGTTCGATCCTGGGCTTGGTTAAAGATCTGGTATCGGATCTTTTATATTATAATAGAAAGGAGGATGAAGATATTCCTGTAGGCCGAATAGAAGAAGCAATCAAAAACGGGGATATAACTGTTAAGGAGATAGTAGACGTTTTTGAACGAGAGCTGAGGGAGGCTGTGAAGTGAATTACACCGGGATCTGCATATGGGGTCATAAAGAAGGCGAGATGCTATCATGCATTGGGCCTGTGTATGAATACAATGCATTAGAACCTATAAAGCCTCAACCTATAGCTTGTAAAGCAAGTGAAGTTAGAATAACTCCAGAAGTTTATTACACAAGGTTCTATTATTACTTTTATAAAGGCTTTTGGGTTCATAGTTCGCATGCTAGAGCACCTGAAGATGAGATTATGAGCCGCATTAACGATCTAATACAAAAAGGAGTGGAATACGAAAAGGAGTATGATTTATGACAATACATGATCTAAAGATAGATTTAAAAGAACATTATTCTTTAAGGGATGGAACTAAACGGTTCGAAATACGCAAGAATGATCGTAACTTTCAGGCAGGAGATATATTACACCTGAAAGCTACCTTGTATACTGGTGCTGAGATGGCAGAAGGTAAGCCTCTGCAATATACCGGCGAAGAGATGCTGGTAAAGGTTTCACAGATTATACACGGCCCGATTTATGGGCTTGCGGAGGGTTGGTGCATAATGTCTGTCATAGTGCTTACAGTCTCATTACCATAATATAAAAAAGGAGCATAAATATGGGAGCAGCTAAAAAGTGGTTTACAACAACTTGTAAGATCCACGGTGATGCACCAAAGGGTCAACCGTTCAAAGAGGTAAAAGTGCCTGAGCCTACCGGGAAGAGCCTGGGACGGCATCGTACTGAATGTCCTTACTGTAAAGGCGATAAGGAGAAGAAATAGTGCAACTTGATATTAGAGAAGCCAGGGACAAGGCGATTTCTACGTTGAGCAACTTTAACTCCTGTACTGAGTTGCTCTAGCTTATACCTGCATACTTCTGTGCGATATCGTTAGCGAATTGGAGCACAGGTTATCTGTTTTGGAGGGTAGGCTCGAAAATATCGAATAACGGGGATATACCATACCAGGGGGTACAAATGGGAATTATATTAGCAATCAAAGATCGGTTTCACCTGAACAAAGGCGGCAAGGAAATCAGGAGTGATGAGTTCAAAAACATGGAAGAGTTCTTGGCATGGTGTACACGACATGGCGCATCTTGTGGAGAGCTTAAGGTTGTAGAGCCTAGAATTGTATTAAAAAAAGTCGAGCCTGACAATTATATGTGCGAAATAAAAAGTTGTTTAGGTGATGCTATGTTTCATTTGTCTGATGTTAAGGATGGGTTAGGTGAAGGTTTCCTATGTGAATCTTGCTTGGAGGAATGGAAAGCAGAGCATCCTGAAGTAATACTGGAGGAAGTAAATGGCGAGAGCTGAGAGAGATTTCAAGGTAATACTGACACTGACTGAAGAGGAAGCAAGAGAAGTGTACTTAAATATGAGGTCAAACGTATGGCCGAATCACTGTAAAGAAGTGAGAGAGGCTATTAGTAAGGTTTTAGGGTACACTCCTCAAGACGATGGTGATGGTTACTTCTAAGAGGTGATGTATGACAACTATATTAGTAATATTCTGTTTATTTGTAGGGGCGATCATTGCTTTACAGTTCGTTCCGAGTCTGCTTCTTTTCAGTGCTATGGTGAGAGGCTTTTTTAAAAGGAGTAAACGAGCATGAAGCATCTATTAACAATACTTATCATGGCTGTAATGTTTCAACCTGTCACAACAGTAAAGAAACGGATAGCTCCTCCAAAGAACCTTACAGTCACGCCTTCCGCAACAGCAGTATATAATAATACAAAACAACCAGAATCATGGAATAAGCAACAGATCAAGAAAGAACAGCAGCTCAAGGCATTACGGGGTAAGTAATGGTCGGCAAACACAAGCTGTACATAGTGCATGACGATCAGTACATCCTGGTTGGGGAATGTGCTCCTGAAGACCTGCAAATTAAGGTTATAGGGACTGTAGTAGAGAGTTACCCTGTCATCTCTGGTGATATCGTCATTGCGGGATGTGCTAATTTCGAGCTGAGGCAGGAAGAAAAGCCTAGCAAGCATCAGTACAGAGAGCTTATGCAGGATATGTATAATAAAAAGAATAAGGGAAAGAAAAGGAGGAAATAGTGGTGGATAGCTTAGGTGATCGGATGAAGCTGTTTTATGAAGATCGGAGCAGGTACAAGCTAACCCGTAGAGTGCCAGTAATCATGCGGCTTGATGGGAGAGCTTTCCATACTTTGTTGCGAGTAGCACGTAAGCCTTATGACATGGGTGTAATTTACGCTATGCAGGATACAGCCATGCATCTGATTGAGCAGATCCAGGGCGCAAAGTGTGCCTATGTGCAATCTGATGAGATAAGTATTCTAATAACAGACTATGACAAACTCAGTACTGAGGCATGGTTCGATTACAACATTCAAAAGATGTGCTCTATAGCAGCATCTATGGCTTCTGTGTATTTCACTCAGCACTACAGAGAGGATGCTAATTTTGATTGCAGGGTGTTTAATATACCAAAGGAAGAGGTAATCAACTATTTCAGGTGGCGATATAAGGATTGGCTCAGGAATAGCCTACAGATGCTTGCTCAGAGTCTGTATAGCCACAGAGAGCTACATGGTCAGAAAGCTGCATCTCTGCATGACATGTGTATGGCAGTAGGTCATAACTGGAATGATGAAAAACCAGTGTGTAAGAACGGTTCTTTTATTACAAAACAACTTGATGTACTGACTGACTTTAACCTGATGGATCTTTTAGATCCTACCAATTCGATCTTAACTAGCGCACTGTATACCGTCGAGGACTGATAATGGATAGAGAGCAATTGCTATTAGGTAAACTTGCTGAAGAGTGCAATGAAGTAGCTCAACGTGCTCTGAAAGCTCAGCAGTTTGGCCGGGACGAAATTCAACCTGGACAGGAGTTCAACAACAGATATAGACTGGAGCGTGAATTCAATGATCTATTAGCAATAGTGGAAATGTTGAATGATGATTTTGGTTATGACTTAACTCCTGACATATGGGCGATCAAAGCGAAGATAACAAAAGTAAATAAGTATGCCAAACTGTCTATTAAATTAGGTAAGGTGCGCCCATGAACGAGGAACAAGGTGGAATGCTGAAAAGCTCATGTTGGGTAGCTGCATACACTATGCAACCACCTTTGACCGATGAGCAGCACGAAGAAGTAGATGGATTGCGAAGGATCATGTTATCAGCACCTGGGGAGCCTCAGCCTTGCGTAAACTGTCCTAACGAGGTATGGGTATGGTGTGCTTTCCAGGGTAATGAGTGCGAGGATTTTGTGGATTTTGCGGATTTCCAGGCATATAAGGGAAAGCTTGATAACCCAATTCCTGAAGGTATGCGGGAGGTTACGTCCTGGGAGCTGATAAAGTTTGGTATACAAGGATGTATTAGACAATTTTTTGATAAGATATTGGGTAAAAAGGGGGATAAAGGTAATAGAAGGAAGTAAATCGCCACATGGGGGTAATTGGAATGGATAACGAATATAAAGAGCAGGGTTTGAGTATGCTTAATCCTGAAAGCAAGCCTAAAGCGGATATACCACCTCCTTCAGAATGGAAAGTAGGTTGGTATATCGACAGTAATTCAATACTGCGGGATGCTTTTAAACATCCGATCAGGTTTTGCAAAAGCTGTGGTGAGTTTAAGCCGGTCATTGGCCTGGGCCTGTGCAGCAAGTGCTATGGCAAGCAACACGCACGACCACGTAAAGCAGCCAAGAAAGCAGTAGCAAAGAAAGAGGTTAAGAAGACAACAAAGCAGAGAATGGAGGTTGAGGTTCCTGATACTATGGCAAAGCCAACTGAGCCAAAGCCTCGTATTGCTTTGGTAGCAGAGAACTACCAGCTACGAGGGGTTATGTTGGCTGTTGTAGACTTCTTCCATGATCGACTTGAAGCAGAGGATCTAATAGCACTTATGAAGGGGATAGGCTATGAAGTATGAATATGAGCGTTGTTTAGTATGTAATAGAGAGTTGCATTCAGATAGTGCCAGAACACTAGGGATGGGGGGAACATGTGCATCAAATACTCTGTTGCGTGGTTTGCCTCTGTATGCCAGGGAGCATGCTGCTGAGGAGTACCGGATCATAAGACTGAGAGAGCAGAAGGAGAAGTTGCAAAGACGGCTTAAAGCCAGAAAGGGCTAAAGTCATGTTACGCAAGCTAAGTGAAGAAGAGCTTAAGCGGATAGAGTCTGGTACTGCGGTAGCTATTGTATTAGACGTGGATCAAGCACTTCAGATAGCTTATCAGCTGAAACAAGGAGAATGTGGCTGTGCTGAAGGTTTTAGAGAGCTATTGTTGGAAGCTTTCTTTAACAAGAAAGAAGATCCTGTTGATTATTGTGAGTTACATCTACCTTTCAGAGAGGAGCTGACATGATGGAACGAGCTGCTAAATACGTGATGAACGGAAAAAGACAAACACGTAACGTGGAAGCAATGATCTTGGGTCTGAAGGTAGCAGCAGAGCACATGAAATTTGGGCTGGCAACCAAAGGCTTTATAATAGAGTCTTTGAAAGGAGATGCAGTGGTATTGGATCTGTCAGATAGTCAACTAGATCCTAGCTCTATGTCAGGTCGAGCTATGGTAAAGCTGGGTTATACGTTGAATGATGATGGGTTTTGGGAGTGGAGACTGACTGAATAACCGCTTTGCCCCTTTGATGTGGCGTATTGATGTAGGTGAAAGTCCTACACAATTCCCGTAACGGGACGGAGGGGCTTTTTTAACATCTTAACGGGCGGGAGAAATGGGATGGTTTAGAAAATCTTTATAACTCTAAAACCTTATACCTCACCTGCCTGTTAAAAAATAAAAATGCAAAAAGCCTCTATTAAATAACTTTAGAGGCTTTTCTTTTGCAAAAAAGGTGATAAACCTTATATGGGAGGTGAGATATGAAACGAACATTGGTAACGAGTGATCCACATTTAGGCCATGAGAGAGCCGCATTTCATAGGGGTTTCGATACCGTGGAGGAGCACGACGAGCTTATCATCTTTAACTGGAACCGAAAAGCACGTCCTACCGATACCGTATACCTGCTGGGGGATGCTGTGTTTAGGCAGTCTACAGCTCTTAGTCTATTAGGTAGATTGAATGGGATCAAAAATCTTATCCTGGGAAACCATGAGCATCATGATATTAGCAAATATCTGCCATACTTCCGCAAGATCATGGCAATGGTGATCTATAAAGAGCGATACATCTTCACGCATGTTCCTGTGCATCCCTCACAGTTTAATAGATTTGTCGGATTGGTAAATGTACATGGTCATATCCATAAAGGCCAGGATGAATTGTACATCCACGATAAACGATATTTCAACGTCAATATGGATTTTCACAATCTGACTCCTCTGTATATTGAGGAGTTGGATCAACTTATCAAGGAGAGAGTATGAAAAATCGCATGTTAGTAAAGATGATCTTTGGTTCTCATCTGTATGGTACAGAGACACCGACAAGCGATCAGGATTTTAAAGGTGTGGCGCTTCCTACCTGGGAACAGGTAGTTTTAGGCCGAATAGGAAAGCATATAGAGCACTCATCAACAGGGTCTGCTAATAGTAGAAATACAGCTGAAGATGTGGATGTGGAGATATTCACTCTGCATAACTTTATCAAATTGGCTCTGGAAGGACAAACAGTGGCTTTTGACATGTTACATGCCCCACTTAACAAGCTAATATGGTCTGATTTCATATGGTTCGATCTAGTGTCTAATAGAGAAAAGTTCTATAGCAAGAATATAAACTCCTTCATTGGCTATGCAGTAGGACAAGCGGCTAAGTACGGGATCAAGGGAAGTAGGTTGAATGCTGCAAAGTCTGTACTGGAGTGGTTTGAGGGACGGCTGCTTGATTCTAAGCTGATGGATAATGATCTGAGTACCTTTCCTTTCGGGGAGCATGTCAGGTATCTGGAGCCTGAAGCACCGTTAGGTCAGAGACAGATAGATATATGTGGTAAGCGTATACAGCTTACTACCAAGATCGGTTATGCTGCTTCTATAATAGATCTGTTTTATAGAAATTATGGAGAACGAGCTAAACAGGCGGCTAATGACCAGGGGATAGATTGGAAAGCGATTAGCCATGCATTTAGAGCTGCATACCAAATGAAAGAGTTGTATGCAGAAGGTACTATCACATTTCCTCGTCCTGAAGCTGAAATTTTACGTCACATAAAGACGGGTCAATGTCACTATGTTGATGTTGCTCCTATGCTGGAAGATCTATTAGATGAGGTTAGGGAGTTGAAAGATAAATCTTCTTTTCCAGAAAAACCGGATCATAAGTTTTGGGATGGGTTCTTGATGGAAGTGATTGAAAAGCATCTTACACCTGGGAGGTAACGCATGTTCAAACGTAGGTTCCTGCGATTCCGTATTGTAAATAACACTACCGATCACGGCTTTAGGATCGGGGAGATGGTAACAGTCGAGGCCAGGAATGGATGGACTGTAGCCAAGGCTTATTCACAAGAGGGGAAGAGTTGGTGGGTTAACAGAAATGATGTACATCTGGTGGGAGAGCTACATGAAGATGAATCCTAATGATCGGAAAGCGTTAAAGCTAATCGTGATAATGCTTATATTAGACATTCTATTCATTTTGGAGAGGGTATATGGCGGTTAGTAAGCAGAAATACACCCTGGGACAAGCGGTAAAGAATGCTCAAGCTGCATGCCGGAAAATCCCATGTGCAGCGATCCAAAACGGTAGGCTCAAATGTCCGTTTTGTCCACATCTGGCTAAACTATTAAGGAAAGAAAAGGAGAAGAAATGAACGATCTATTACAGGAGTTTGATCGACACATCAGGAGCTTGTTGGAGTTCAGAAGGCTAATGATCGGAATTATATATAATCAAATAAGTATATGCGGAGATGATACCGAGGCACATAGGTTGAGCATGGAGGGGGAGATGGCCGATGCAGTCTGTGATTACTTCTTATGTGATTACGAGTAGTTACGGAGCAAAATAAATATATTATACAACTTGACATGGTTTACCAGGGTGATATACTTATATTAGATAAAGGGGAGGACAAGAGATGACACGGAAATTTGACGAAGAGCTTAACGAGTGGTACGAGGAGCGGCTGGTTTGCCGTCCTAATGGGCTTGTCATTGAGCGGTACTATGATGACGGCACTGTATGGCGCAACCATTCCCTGGTTCACACCAGAGCAATCAAAAGGAGCTAAACCATGAGAGAACGTAAACATCTGTGCGTATGTAATTTCAAGATGATGGAAGTACCTGATGGCTGGAAATGCCCTAACTGTGGGCGTGTAGAAGAGCTGTACGTCCAGCCTGTCCTGTATGTAGAGGCATTTATTGATCCGACATAAGATTCGAACTTTTTTTGGAGCTAAAATCGGGGGCTTAAACCCTTGTTAAGCCTCTGCTTTTACCTGCAAAATAGCTAAATAAAGGAAAGGAGATTTTTATGACAAAATATAATAGAGACGATATTAAGGTTATGGATATTTCGCTGGCTATGGTAAGCGAAATTGAAGGTATGGTGTATTACATGGATCATAAGCCTGAAGGTCTTGAAGACCTCCTTACTCAGGTTAATGACCTGTTGATGAAGGAGTCTATGGAGCCTTTTGAAGATGAGGAGGGAGAACAGGAGTAATTCTCATGTGTAAATGTGGTGCTCAAGCTCAGTGTATCTGTTGTAAAAGCTGTACGAGGTGTTGCCATTGTTTCGATAAAATTATTTTCAAGTAGACTTGCTATTAGACAATTACGCGATATACTTATATTAGAAAGGAGCAAGGCATGAGGGCAATTGAAACTATTATGAGGGAAGGACGAGAGGTAGCTTACAGTGAGGACAAGCGTGAAGCTCAAGAAGCTCTGGAGCTTTTAGCTAAGCTGGAGCACAAAGTTCTCATGATGAATCGTCCTCCACGAGGATTCACAGATCATCTGTTTGCGATTCGAGACTTGCTGAAATCCATCTAATAGAAAGGAGCTACGCAATGAGACTCATGATAAACGGGGAACCTGCCGAAATCGGTAAAACCTATACGAACTTCAGAGGCGAAAGCATGAAGCTCCTGAGCATCACCAAACCACATAAGCCGAGCAGTACTGGGAGAATTTATGTTGAGGAAGCAGACGGTTCACGGCATGAGTTCTTCCCTGGTGTGATTGATGGTGTATGGGAAGGAAGAACCGATCAATGAAACAGGTGAAATGCCAATGGTGTGGTAGGGTGGTAAGGCTTTCTAATAAAGGTGGATTGATGCCTCATCGTTCACCAGGAAATACATATTGTGTAGGTGGGGGGCAAAAGCCTATACAACACGGTAAGGGGGAGCAATGACCAGAAGCGATCAACAGGTTATCAAGCATGAGCTTACCAAGATCCGAGGCATGGTGTCTGAAATCAGGATCGGACGTTCACCGGAGAGCATCGAAGAGTATATTAATAAAGTCCTCGCTGGCTATGAAAGGATCTAATATGAAACGTTCCCTCGAAAAGACAGAGAAGGTGGTAGAGAAGGCCATTCAGCGGGTAAAGAAGACCGGTAAACCTGTGGTGGTAGCAAGGCAGAAACCAGAGGCAGCTGAGAAGAAAACCCGCAATCGTATCAGTGGCAAGGATGCTATGGCGGCATTGAAGGGCATCGACTCCGATCTTACCTCTCCTCTTCCGGCGATCAGGGCAAAGTGTCTGGATTGTTGCGGGGGAGCTTACACTGAAGTAACCCTATGTACAGCTGAACAGTGTCCTCTGTGGGCTTTTCGCCTGGGTAAAAACCCATTCCGTAAACCGAAAGTCATGTCTGATGAGCAGCGTGAAAATGCAGCTACAAGGTTGGCAGCTGCCAGGAAAGCAAAGGGTAAATAATGCTGATAATGTTTAGAAATAAGAATACTAAAGAGTATGTATTAGACTCAAGTAGATACCTTGTTGACTTCAAAGGGACAGTATATTCTTTTGACTATGACATGGAGATACAGGAGGAGCTTGAAGCTGTGGTTGCTGTTTCAAGAGAGCGCAAGGGGGTGAAAAAATGAAAAGCCACTTAATATCCTGTGGCAATTGTGGAGTTGTATTAGATACCAAGCGAATACCCAAACCCGATATTTGGAGCACAGGCGGTGTATTAATAAGAGGTGAAGCAGCTTGGAATGATAATACTGGTAGATATGAACCTCTAATTGCTTGTCCTGTTTGCCGTACAGCCATTTTCTACGATACAGGTGATAGACAGTGAAGGAGGTACTATGAAGTTGACTTTGTTTTTTACTCGCGGCTTTCATTGGCATTCTTCTGTATGTAGTCTGGAAGGTGAACCTTTAGATATAGATAACTCGATAATAGAACTTGTACATAGTGAATGGTATTTATTATCAATAAAACCAAATGTAAATCAATGTTGTGCTGTAAAATGTTATACCTTGCAGGAAATATATGAAGAGCAAATGGCACATATAAGTGCGAAAGGAGAAATGGAATGAAAGCGTTTTTCGGTCTTGACAGGGTACATAATATACAACATCAAAAGCCTTGGCAGATGATCTATCAGGTGAAAGGTGAAACTGTATTGCCTACATTCACCTATGGTACATTCAGCGATCCTGACGGTGATTATTTCTGGACAAAAGAAGCAGCTGATGCCTGTGCAGACAATCACCGGATACAGAGAAAGACAAGGCTCAATGAATGGCTTAAGTTTGCGGAAGATTTTAAGATGGAGTTTTTGTCGTTTCCTACAGGCAGGGTGTACGGTGATGATTTATTAGATGCCCTTACCTGGAGCATTCTCCCTAAGCGAGAACATACCAGGACTAAAGTGTTCAAACACAGGGATGATAATTGCCCTATCTGCCAGGATATGGCAAAGGCTCTGAAGTTTGACTACAGCGACCTGGAGCTAAGAATGTTGGGGTATCTGCAAAAAGAGCTGGAGAATGAGGAAGATTAAGAAACTTTCGGGTATATAATACATTGAAAGGAGTATACTGATGATCTATAACGCGGAATACGTAGCAGCAAGGGTAAAGCTGATACCTGAAGCAGAAGCTTTTGCAGATGAGTTGGCTGGGCCTATGCCGGAAACAGCAGGGTTGGAGCGACAACGCTGGGCTAATACTTGGAATCGTTCATTTCATAGTCGGATGGATCAGCTGGCAAGAGAGCATGGGTTGTTAGGACAAAGGCCATGAACGTAAATGATCTTGAACCTGTGGTTGCGGAGTGCGGGGAGTGTGGAGCACGTTGTCAGCTGTTACCCTATGGAGAAAACGAGGAGCTGGTATGCTTTAATTGTGGCATGCAATACCATAAACCTTTGGTTGAGGCTTTTGTCAGGGAAGGGTTCAGGCAAACCCTCAAGCTGGATTATCCTTGTATGTCGCTTGTTGAAGTAGAACGGCAAGTAGAAATCAGATCCAAGGCAGCAATACGAACTTTGGAGACAATTTATAATAGTAAAGGAGCTAACGCATGAAGATAAAGATCAACTATGACACACCGGCTACTAAGCTTGGCTACGGCTATATTCCTGTCAATAAGCGGGGAAAGATCATTACCAATAAAGAGCAGGAGCCGGTTATAAGACCACTCAAACGAGTGCCTTCGAACGCTGAATACGCCTCACAACACAACACAACCTCCAGGCAAGGATCAAAGCTTCGACGTGGGTACTAAATATAGGGAGGTGTCATGCTTAAGATCGTAGGACAATCACTATACGCTGTTAGGTGTCGTAAGGGTTGTAAGGAAGGAGAACCTATAGCTCTGTCCTACACTGAAGCATTTGAGCAAGTTTTGCATAACTGGACTTGTCCTATGTGCGGTGGTGCTGCTGATTTCGACATGGAAGGTTACGACAAAAATCTATTAAAGGTGCTGAAAAAATGATCCGATATTTTGATATGCCAGATGATGAATTAGACAGACTGTATCAACAGTTTGTTAATGAGCACCCTGAGCTGGTGAACGATGCCGAAAGGGTGCTTTACCTTATCAAGGAGAATTTCGTCTTGAAGCGGGAGTATACAACAGCTATAGCAAGGAGTGTACGATAATATGTCATATAGGGAGATTGAAATACAAAAAGGCGAGAATTGGGAGACTATTGAATTTGACCAATTACAGGTTGGGGATATTGTAAGGTATAAAGATGATATTACCAACAAGTTTAAGGTGACAACTAAACCTGCTCCTTGCCCTGATATGGACGGTAGATTTCGGGGCAACTATCAAGTTGTAGTGGACAAGCTATGATCGAAGTAGATTGTTCTAATCTTCCTTACATGGCATGGTTTAAGTACAGGTGGTATGTAATAGAAGAATTTATGATCCTAGACGGTAATTTTTGGGTCTTTCCCTTGCTTCCTTGAAAAGTAGTGGTAGACTTATATTAGAAGGATGAAACCTAACTACTGGAGGTTATTCATGAAAAGGTCATATCCATCTATTCCTACCATGATTAAATCAGCAGCCAGGGCATGGTGGTACTTCTTAACTTCAGGATGCCAGAAGCTGCCTAAGTACAAACGAGATGAGCGGCATGCTGTATGCCTGAACTGCCATGAGCTTTGCCGGATGCGCTGCATGGCCTGTGGTTGTTTCGTAGCAGTCAAAACCTACTTCCCAAAAGAATCATGTCCAGTTAATAAATGGGGATCGGTGGATCTATGAGAGGATATGTAACAGCTTTCCTGGTACTAGCGGCAACAGCTCTGCCGACAATCAACCTGCCAGAGGAGACTCCTATCAAACTGATGGAGTTTCCTCCGGTAACGATGATGCAATTTCCACTATTGGAGGTGTATACATCTAATAGAATAGAGGTGAAAGATGATACTGACAAGCAGCAACCTGACCGAGGAAGATTATCAGGAGATACAGAAGAGGATAACCGATGATGAGGAGCTTATCGTTTGCCTGCATCTTAGGACATATGATCGGCTTACTCAGATCCTGCTTAAGGAGCTGATGCGCCTGAAGGGGATGCGATTACCTGTATCCGATAATGAAATAGCTTAACCAAATTAACCCTTGAGCATGTACTGTCAAGGGTTTTTTTGACTTAAGTTACCAACAAAGCTAAGATAAGGATAGTTAATTGAAAAGGAGTATGAAATGAAAGTACGCATTGAAAAAGGTATCAGTGGGGGGGAAGTCAGGTTCTTGACACCAGAGAATCCGGCTGAAGCAGCAGAGCTGTACTTTCTGGAGCTTGCTGGGGAGGTGTCTTCGAATTCTTCCTTTGGGGATTGGAGAGGTGAAACCAAAAAGAGCGAGGTGCAGCAGATAACGATATCAAAAGGGAACCTGCATAAGGAACGGCTTGTACTAAGAGATGTAATAGACAAGAGGGGGAGGAAGGCTAAACGATGGGTGTTGATGCACCAAAATCAGGAAAATAGAGATACTAAATTAACCATACAAACTGATGAGGTAGACTACAGCAAGGATACCAGAGCCTTTGAGTCTATTTCCGAGACTGAGCTACTAAATCAGGCAACACGTAAGGATATATACAGGCAAATGCAAAGGAACCTGCAAGGGGTTTCTCGTAAGGTGAACGTTCCGAACGAATTGAAAGGCCCAATGGGGGACGAGGCAGTTAGTATAATAGCAGAAGATATGCGATCCGAACTGTCGCTGTACACAAGTTGGCTTGCTGGAGATACTACTGACCTGATGCACTTGTATATTAACCAATTCGAAAAAACGCTTAAGGCGGCAGCTCCTGAGTTTGCTAACAGTAAAGCCTCAGATCTACAAGCTTTGGGTATAGACACGATCCGTAAGCTTATTCACCAGGATATAGAGTCTACACGGCAAACCTTCTCCGATCATGGAATCAGGCATATCGTCGGAAACATCCTCTACCAGAACAAAATGATTGATGTATTAAACAAAGAAGGTATCCCGGTGACTCCCAAAGAGAAGCTTATGGGTATGTTTGTCCAGGTGAACCACGATATAGGCTATACGGTGCCTATAGTGCGCTCAGGTGGCAAGAATGGAGCAGTAGCATCTGGTAAGCATCCGGCATTCTCTGAGAAGGTTTTGAAGGAACAGAAGCATCTGTGGAACGAAGGCAAAATCTTTACCGAAGATGATTATAATAGAATACTTAACATAACCAAACTCCATCAGAAGACTACTCTCTCCCTGGAAGATCCTGTCCTGTTCACCACTCAGATTGCCGACAATACCAGCATGTTCAGTAAAGAGAAAATCCCACCTCTGTTTCAGTACATAGATGGATCAAGAGAGATACTTACTGATATGGGATTAGCTGCTAAGAGCGGGGATAAAGAGTGGTTTGAACAGTCAAAGACAGAGCTGTATAAGAGAGTTGATGCTAGTAACTTTAACAAGAATCTGAAAAGAGACTTGAAAGCTGCTGTTGCTTCTATCAATCAAATGACTCCTAAGTTCACTATGGGTATTCTTGCCGGTGAGCTTCAAGGTGTGAGCAGTTCTACCGATGCTGTGATAGAAATAAAAGTTAAGCACAATGAGTATGACGCTTTCTTGTCACAGTACCTTGATATGGGACAGAAGAAACTGAGAAGCTTACTGTCTGACTATGGAATCACTGAATACAATAAGACTGAATATCGACTTGGTGAACACAACAACAAAACGCTAGTCAAAATCGTAGTAGAATAGGAGGAACACAAACAATGAGTTTAGGGCTAATTGTTCCTGATGGACACATATATCAGGATCAAGATCTGTTCCGGTTTTTACCTGTAGGAAATTTAATTGTGAGGCGTAAGCCTGATTGGATTATGACTATGGGGGATTTTCTTGGGATGCAAGCTCTATCTCATTGGGATAAAAACAAAAGAGTAACTGTAGAGGGGAGGCGATACCGTAAAGATCTGGAAGCTGGAAACTTCGCAATGGATCTAATATTAAAACCTCTCCTTGAACTTCAAGACAAGCAACGATCTAATCACAAGCCTGTATACAATCCGCAGAAGATCTACCTGATGGGCAACCATGAAGCCTGGGCAACGAAGTTTGTAGAAGAGAATCCGTCGATGGAAGGGTTTGTTTGCCCAGCAGAGGATCTGTGTTTAGCTGAACGTGGTTTTGAGGTTATAGAGTACAAGCATTATAAGGAGATTGAAAACGTATTGTTCACTCATGCTGTCATGAATCAAGCTGGTAAGGCTATAGACGGTAAGCATGCTATCTTCAGAGTGTTTGAAACAACCTCTAAATCTATCATCTTTGCTCACACTCATAGAAAAGAAGGTCTATGTGGTAGGAGACAGGGTGAAAAAGATATTATACAAGTGTTTACTTGTGGTTGTTACTTTGAGAAAGATGAGCCATTTACAGAGGGTTGCCCCAATCCTTTCTGGCGTGGAGTGTTCATGGTAAACATCTTCGAGCCTGGAAGATTCGACCTGGAGGAGATAAGCATACACAGACTATTCACAGAATATTGTTAAAACATAATTGTTACGATATACTCAGTATGTAAGCTAACTGAGGGAACTTATACGTCGAAGAGAGCATGGTGTCTCACTAAATTCAAAAGGCAATAAGCCTATTATAAGTTTCCTTCAGTTTTTTGTTTGTAAAGGATCAGGAGATGCCTTTTCAAGAGCTTGACATACTGGTAAGGACAGGGGATGGCAGACACTGTGTATTGATGGAGCCATTTGTTTATATTACAAACGGTGGTGAACGTATTGAAGTTACTATCGGTAGTGAGACAGATGGAGCCAGCACACCTCAGATTATTTGGGATCATCTCCCGCCTTTCGGTAGATATTGGAAAGCAGCCTACCTTCACGATTACCTTTATAGATACACTAATAAAACAAAAGAAGATTGTGATCTTATATTCCTTGAGGCTCTGCTGTCTCTTGGAGTTGATGCTGTTCTAGCTAATGTCATGTATCAGGGAGTTACAAAAGGGGGCTGGAAGGCTTTTGATGAGTGCAGAAACAAGTAATCATAAAGCGTAAAGCCACATACACAGTTACGGCGCATTTGGTTTTTCAGTCCTTTCTCCATTTGCGCCGGTTTTTTATTTAATATAAAAAGGTTAGATTAAGTGGAAAGCAGAATAGAGGACGCAGGGTTAAGATGCGGAAATTGTAGTGAGTATACACCATTTCCAGATTATATAATAGAACATCGGGATGTTAAATTTGTAATGCAATGTGCTCACTGTCATAAGAAACATGTATTATACAAGGATACAGTAAGGATGGAAGCAACACATTCACGCTATGACGATGATGATTACTGGTTGAACCAGAGTATTTGAGAGGGAGAAATAATCTTGAAGCTATTTATAAAGTCTGACTACGTGCGTGTTCAGCATGGCAAGCTTCAGCATGTGCATGATAAGCGTATAAAGCATATCATACCGCTCAAAGGCAGATCTTCTGCATCAGTAAGTCTCCGGTTGGGTAATGATGGTGCTCTGGACTTCAAAACGATCCTACAGGAGAATCCTAAGCTAATAGATAAGCATGCTCTAGCTGTGCAGGGCTATGTAGGCTTTAAAGCTAAACAGGGAGAGTCTTCTGAGCAAACTATCAAACGTCTAATAAATCATTTGACTGATAACCTAAGCTGGTTGTATGACCAGATACCGGAAGCAGAGCGCAAGCAAACAAGACAATGGTACGATGGAGCTAACAAGATAGCTAATGATTGGGCGAAGAAGTATAAGCTGCCAGTGCCTCAAGTTGCCGGTGTAATCGCCTGTATGTCTCCTCAGCTGGAGTGGTATCAAAACTTGCATCTCGCACAACATATAATAGAAACGTACCAAGGTAAAGACAAGCTCAAATGGGCCGATGGGATGGCTGAGCAGATCGAACCCAAGGTATTGGCTGAACTTAAGGGAAAAGCCCTGTCTGAGGTCGAGGATGAGGGTTTAAGGGCTATTTGGGTATTGGCTTATAACAAGTCTCAGGATAAATCCTCTGTTGATATCTATTCACCTGAAGGTGAAAAGGTAGGACAGCAGGGTCAGACCTACTGGTTCACATCAGCTGCTATAATAGCAAAAGCCTGGAACATCCTTGAAGGTAGGCCGATCACAAATAACCTCAGTAAAGCTCACAAAGTAAGGAACTTCTATAACAATATAATAGATCCTAGTGATGCTGAGAGTGTAACCATTGATACTCATGCTATTGCAGCAGCTTACCTTGCACCTCTGGCTGGCAATGACATTGAAGTGTTACACAACTTTGGTGCTGCCGCTGGTAAAGGTGAGGTATCACCTGGAACTGCTGCCGGTGTGCTTGGAACATATTACATTGCAGCAGATGCTTATCGTAAAGCCGCACAGAAGGTGGGTTTACTGCCAAGAGAACTACAATCTATTATATGGGACTTTATCAAGAACAAGTTTGATAAGGGACTCAAAATCAGTAGTGCATCCAGTAAGGAGCTAAAAAATGCCTGGAGTGAGTATACAGCTGGAAAAAGGAGCCTTGAATCAGTCAGAGCAGAAGTCTCCAAACGATGGAACCAATCCGATTCTAAAGCTTATGGCAGATCTAAAGCTTCCGATGACAAGGGAAAGCTACATAAAAGTTTGTTTTGGATTGAACGTGAAGGAGAGCGACCTGGGAGCGGAGTTCTTAGCAGAACTACCAGATTTACCTTAGCAAAGTCTGATTATATAAGAGTGCGCCTGGGTAGACTTGAGCATGTACATGACAGACGTATACGCAAAGAAAAGCCACAGTCATTTTATAATGGTCTTACAAAGATAAGCGGCCCATTGGGTAGTAATCCAGGCGGAATATACCAGGACAACAACGGCACAAAGTACTATGTGAAGATCCCGGCTAATCAGGACACTGCTATCAATGAGGTAGTAGCCAATAAGCTTTATGAGCTTGCCGGTGTCAAAGTGCCTGAACTTGATCTAATAGATGCCAACGGTAAGCTGGGTGTGGCAGGTAAATGGATGCAGATGGATGCTGAACGTGTAACTCCTGATAAGGAAGGAGTCTATTCTGGCTTTGTTACTGATGCTTGGCTTGCCAATTGGGATGTAGTAGGTATGAGCTACGATAACCTTATGTTAGCTGATGGACAGGCTGTGCGTGTGGACACCGGAGGAGCCTTACTGTACCGAGCCAGGGGAGAGCGTAAAGGAGCTGCTTTTGGGCCTGCGGTTACTGAGCTGCAAACCTTGCGCGATCCATCCTTGAACGAAACCTCAGCTTCTGTTTTTGCTGGTATTCCTTTGAGTGCTATTAGAAGTAGTGCTGAAAACGTACTCAATATCCCCAAGAAAGCCATTGTAGACACTGTTAACACCTATGGCTCTAAATGGGATGATATAACGAAGCAGCATGTTATTGACACATTGTTGGCAAGGCAAGCTTATATACACAATCTATTCACTACATTTGTACTCAAGTCTGAATATTATAGAGTTCGTAACGGTAAACTTGAGTATGTACATGATGGTAGAACAAAGCATCAGGTGTTTCATTACAGTAAGAATCACAATCTTGTTAGGCTTGATCCTACGTACTATGGAACAGGTATGGCAGGAGGTGAGACTAAACGTAAGAAAACAGATCCTGAGAATTGGGTTGATCGCACTTACTTTTATGTAGGTGAGCACCACACTAAAGAAGATGGCCTGGGTCAGCATAAGTATATATCAGAGTTCGATCCTAAAGAGATATATGACTTTGCTTCAGATCCAGATAGTCTTCAGTCAACTTCAATAGATTTCGGGAAGTTCTCTGTTACGAAATACGAAAAGAAGATAAAAGAGGCTGGATACAAAGGTTTTATAGTACATCACCCTCAGCTTGGTAGTGTAATAGCTGCTTTTTATCCTCAGTCAGTAGATAAGTTGTCGAAAGCTGGGTATATAGCAGTTGACCTGAACAATAGTAAGTTTACTGTCAGTAAATCAGATTATGTCAGGATTAGAAACGGTAAACTTGAACATGTACATGATAAGCGTGTTAAGAAGGATAAAAGGTTAGACAGAGCTGTAGCTTCACTGCATAAGTCTATGGATGAGATAAAGCATTTGGTAGATCATGAAGAGTGTAGGGTTATAGCACCTGATGGCAAGGTAATTTTCAAGAAAGGTGGAAGCAAGTCTCAAATATCTTTTGTAGAAGAAGAAATGGCCTTATTCAAAGGTTGCTCTTTTATACATAATCATCCCTCTGGAAGTTCATTCTCACTAGAAGATATAAACTTTGCTATTAAAACAGGAATGAAAGAAATATATGCTGTACATGATGGATTAGTATATAAAATGCATATACCTCAAGGTATATCGGATTTGTATGCTTGGTGGGATACTAAAGGAATTCTTCTTTATTGGCAATTAGACACAGAGTTAAAGAAAGACTTTACAGCACAGATACAAAGTGGAAAGTTAGCTATAGAAGATGCTAACAAGTTGCACCATCATGTCTTGTGGAATAGGTTTACCCATGAGGTTAAGTATGCGTTTAAGGTTGATAGTTTTGTATATAGTAAGGAGACAAGGTAATGTTTATATTAGATGATTCTGAAATCTTGGAACCTGTGTACAAAAAAGAGGACTTTCCTGAACTATTTGCAGAAGGAAAGAAGGACATAAAGAAGTCAATGGCAGTAACTGTACCTACATCCAAAATCAATCCGATGTTGGTTCCTATACAAAAGGTAGTCCATAAAAAGGGTAAAACTCATACCCAAGTATATTGGGTAAACCCGCATGTTGATACCAAAGTATTGCTGAACACAAAAAAGGTTGAGATGGCACATGAGCTGGCTAAGCTCGAAACCTTCCCGGTAAAGGATGCATGGAAGAAGTTTATGCATGTTACTGAGCCTGTAACGCTCCCTGAAGTTGGGGAGGTCAAGATGAACGTGTCAAGGAGTTTCAGTTTCTCAGAAGAGGGGCTGAACTTTGAGTTCTTCAGTCCAAATACTAATAGATCAGTCACCTATAGTTTGCCTAAAGGGGATACAGTAAGGCTGGACAGTTTGCACATGAATAATCCAGTTGTAAATAAGCAGATGCTTATTGAAAGCTTCTCCTGGCTCAGTAGGCAAGGCATTACAAACGTAAAATATACGCGACCTGTGAACGATACTGCCAATGAGATATCAGCAATGCTTGAGAACAGTTTCTCAGCAGTTAAAGATAAAGTTGATAACTATGTTAACTTCTATGTTGATATTACAAAGTATCGTAAAGAAGATAACGTTGAGACATATGCTGACTATGCACATGTTAGAAACACAACTGAAAAGGTCATGGAGCTGTACGAGGTAGATGACAGCCGTTCAGCTGTGATTGCCTTTGTAGAGAAACTGTACAAAGAAGACAAGGATACGTTCATTGCTGTAATAGCTGAGTTGTATGCACTGTCTCCTGCTACAGTTTTAGCTGAAATACACAATATAGTAATAGATAATCCTGATTTACGTTACGGCATCTCATCTGTAATAGATTTGTTCAGTACCGGTCATAATATCAGTTTAGCAACAACTTCAGATGTTGTTGAAACAGCAACGTTAGTATCAACATTGACTGAAAGTTGGAAAGGTAGCTCAAGATCTTTGGGTGCTCAGCTGTTGCAGTATTATGTAGCAGATCTTACTGGCACTACTAAGCCTTCGTTTTTCAATCACAATTGTAGTGAGGAGATGTTTAATAGCTTTGTAAAATGGCTACATGGTTCTAACGTAGAAGCTAATATAAAAAGATATGTAAAAGATGTGTATGAGACTACACAAAAAGAGCTTAAAGCAAAGTATTATGCAGAAAAAAAGCTATCAGAAGAGCCTTCTGATGATTATATGATTACGCTTTACAGGGGTGTAACTAGCAGCTATAACACATCATCTACCCTGGAGAGCTGGACTGAATCATCAGATGTAGCTTACGACTTTGATGGTTCAGATGTATTTAGAAGAGACATACCTATCAAAGCTGTATACGTGTTCTGGAAGAGTAAGAATTGGCTGCACAAAGAAGTAGGTAGTGTATTTGAGACAGAGAAGGAGCATGTATTGATTACTGATATGATACCAGCAGCTTTAATAGAAGATGAAAAGGAAAAGAAATTGACAGCAACAGATCGACTTGCTGAGATAAAAGATCTATTGATTACTATAGCTGATGCTAATTCTGTCTATTTTCACGCAGGATCTGCTTATGGGGAAGACATAGAGTTACTGAAGTTGGCTATTGTATATGCGGGTGGCGCACATACCAATGACCTGAAGAATGCGTTCAATCTGAGTTATGAGGACGCTGAACAGGCATCGGAAGCTATTAATAAGTATTGGAAGAACTATCAGATAGATGAAATGTTGGATGAAGCTAAGTACACAGAGCATCCTGAACAGCTTGAAGTTCAGCCTTATGATACTGCTGTAGCTATGCTCAGTCCTAACTTTGTCGTAGATCCACTTAACAGACAACATATAATAGACATGATTAATTTTGTAGGTATGGGGAATGTAACAGCACAAGGTATAGCAAACAAGTTGTTACTGCCTGATGACAAAGCCCTGGAGCTGTATCAGAAGTTAGAAAATAATTGGCACACTATATGGGAAAATACCCAATTCAGTATGGAAGATTCTAAAAAAATGTCTGAAATGGCAATAAGTGAGGCTATATCAGAGTCAGGTGGGGAAAGCAAATTGCTGTTTGCTGATGAGTTGTCTGAAGTGTGGGCTAAATCATACTTAGATAATCCAGCTAATACCACATATTTTTTTACTACAGAACAGAGAGCAAAGCTTAACTATATATTAGACTACGTACAGGAATACCCAAAGGTAATGCAATCCGGGCTGTGGTCAGATCAAGCCAAAGATATAATAAACAAGTACAGGGATGCTTTGGCTGAAGAGAACAATATGAAGTCGATTGCAGATTACATAAAGGTAAAGGGTATAGATGACGTTAAAGAATCTGCGTTAAAAACCCTTTACAATTGGTTAGGCCCAAAAGTAGCTAATCAAACTCATTTGGTACTTGGGATGACAAGTGAGGAAACCGATTCTCTGTATACAAGGCTTGATGATATGTATGGTGTTTTTGCAGGACTCTAAGAGATTTACAAAAGTGACAGCTACCGGTATCCTAAAGTAAGTACATCATCTGTTATAAAAGAGGAACACAAATGTCTAAGTTCAATTTCTGGAACTATGCTGTCAGTAAGGTTTTCGGAAAACAGATTGAAGTAATAGCAGAGAGCAAGGCAGATGATTATATTCAGAAAGCATTGGGTGACAACGTAAGAGCCGATCAAAGATCTTGGCTATTAGACATACTCAACGCTCAAACTGCTATGGGATTTAAAGAGAATCCAGCAGCTATTACATACAATACACTCCGCAAGGTTTCCCGCAAAAACCCTATCATAGCAGCGATTATAGGCACCAGGATAAATCAAGTGTGTTCCTTCTCCAAACAGGTCGATGTTATGGAGTTTTCTGCCAATAAGCCTATAGGGTTCAAAGTAGTGCATAAGCGTAAGCATCGGGAAGATATGAACGAGGCAGAGAAGAAGTTTGCAAACGAGCTGGAAGATTTTATTACATACTGTGGCTATACCGATAGATTCAGGACAGGCCGGAAGCGGGATAACTTCACTGACTTCTTACGTAAGGTAACAAGGGATCGGCTGGTGTTAGATCAGATGTGCTTTGAACGTGTATTAAACAAAGCGAAAGAACCAGCTGAAATATTTGCTGTGGACGCTGCTACAATCAGGCTTGCTTCAGAAGAGAGCATGAATGATGGTGTAGGTTATTGTCAGGTTGTCCAGGGTCAGGTTGTGAATGAGTATACCTGGGCTGAAATGGCTTTCTGTATCAATAACCCTGTTAGTGATATAAATCAGTACGGATATGGATTTTCAGAGCTTGAGCAGCTGATTTCGGTTGTTACAGCTCTTTTTTATTCAGACACGTATAATACAAAGTTCTTCTCTCAGGGGTTGGGTGCTCAAGGCATCTTAAATATCGTTACAAAGGATGGTGCTATTCCCACCGATCTTATGGAAGCGTTCCGGTCACAGTTCCAGGCTACAGCTGCTGGTGCAGCTAACGCATGGAAGACTCCGATCATGAATGCTGACAAGCTGGATTGGATCAATTTGAAACAGTCTAATAAAGATATGGAGTTTGTTAAGTGGGTTGAGTATCTAATAAAACTTGCTTGCGCTATCTATCAGATATCTCCTGAAGAAATCAATTTTGAAACCAGAGGTTCTGGTAGTTCTTCGATGTTTGAGTCTAATCCTGAAGGACGGCTTAAATACAGCAAGGACAAAGGGCTAAGACCGCTGCTTACCTTTCTGTCAGATCATATCACTGAACACTTCGTTGAGCCTTATTCTCTGGATTATATGATGATTTTTACTGGTCTGGATGAAAAGGAAGAGAAGGATGCAGCTGAAATCCGTAAAATAGAAGTTGAGTCTTATAAAACTCTTGATGAAGTACGTGCAGAAGCACAACTAGACCCTCTTGGTGAGGAGAATGGCGGTAATCTGGTACTCAATCCTCAGTATATTACACATAAGAACCAACAGGCCATGATTGAGCAGCAGAAAGAGATGCAAGCCAGCTTGGGTAGTGGTTTTAGTAGTAGCTATGAAGACAGTAATAGTGTGAAACGTGGAGTCAAGAGTGGAAAAGACGAATAACATCACATTTGTAATAGACAAGTCTTACTATACACGCATCCGTCATGGCAAGCTTGAGCATGTACATGATAATAGAGTGCGTAAGACTCCAGAGAAAAATTCTGATTTGCGTATCACCATTAAAGAACTCAACAGAGCTTTGACTAAAGGCACTGTAGGTATAATTTCAGCTGGCAGGAATACTAATAGTGAAAAAGATCTGCAACTGACAGAAGAAGAGATTGAGAAGCGATACGCCGATCTTGAGAATAAGCTATTAAAAGATGGTAGAGCCTTTATACGGGCAAAAGGTGTATGGGAAGGCGGGGAAGAGCGGTCTTATATTGTAGCTATTCCTAACAAAGACAGAAGTTATCTGATAAAGCTTGGTGTCAAGTACAACCAGGATTCAGTTATATTTGTCAACGAAGGCAGGAATGAGTACATCTACTGTACAGGCCCGAACAAAGGTCAATGTCATATCGGCAAGAAGTTCGAAGAAGTAGCAGCTGACATACCATCGGGTTACACTGAGATAGATGCAGTCGGTGCTTCACCATATAAGTTTGCTCTTGACTTCGACTTTGATAATACAAAACCAGTTAGAAAATCTTACGTAGTAGAAATGATTGCGAAGTCAGACTACGTGCGGGTTCGTAACGGTAGGCTTGAGTATGTGCATGATACAAGGGTAGCTCATCCGGTTGAACGTCGTTCAGCTGAGTCAGAAATTGAGTTTGATACACAGCTGAAGGTGTGGGATATGGAACTGGAGAATCTTACGCGGAAAGAGCATGCTGTAGACTTCATGGATGCACAGTCTCTAATAGAGATATCAAAGAAGAAAGCAGATATCTACACTGCCATGATTGCTGCCCTGGAGCCTAGAGTAAGTAAGATCGAAGATAAGCCTCGCTATGATTTCGACATGCGCGATACTTTGCTGCATGAGATAAAAATTCCACCTAAGCTACTGACAGTCAAAGGAGCGGATTAATGGATTTTGTAATAGAAAAATCAGTAAGAGCCGGTCTGATTCCTATAAGAAAGACTGTCACTCAAAACGGTAGAACCTTTCAGAGGACGTACTGGTGTAAACAGAAGGATCTGCAAAGCTTCAATGCTACAGCTCCTGCTGTCGAGTTTCTTGCTGCCAGTATAGAGACTCAGAAAGAGATGATGGATATTGTTTCACAGCTTGAGGACTATAATCAGGGACTCGCTGCTGAAATATACAACGAAATGCAAAAGAGTGGTGAAACGTCTATTAAAATAGCTGATAAGATCGCTAAAGTGTCTGATTGGGTTACTGCCAGGGAAACCAACATGACCACCTTTCTCGCTGGTATGAGACAGCTGCTGAATGAGAAAGGCAAGATCGACATGGCAGATCTAGCTAAGACCTACCAGGATGTGTCTTATCAGTACCATAAGATGGGCCTGGAGCTTTCCACTGTCAATGCTGAAGGTAAAGAGAAACCTCTGAAAAAGATGGGAGTCATTCAGGATCTTGTTCCTATGAACTGGACTGATACTGTCAAGGAAGTAGGAGCTGCTTTGCGTGAATCTATTAAAAACGGTCTGACTACCTTACGTGCTGTATGGGGTAAGCTGGGCCGAGCCAAGATACCTAAACAGCCAGAGGAGCTTGATTACAGGCTGAAGGAGAACAAGGGTAAGCTGGAAGAGCTGTACGAGGAGTACCAGAAGCAAGCTCCAGATCTACGACCTCCGAAACGTAAGCTCACTGAGGAGCAAAAGCTTGCCCTGGAAGGTACTCCAGCTCCTGCTCCTAAAGGTGATAATAAGAAGAAATTCACTATCAATCCTGAAGCTCCTATGAAGAAGAAACCTGCAAAGAAAGCTCCAGATAACATTGATATTAGCAAAATAAGTTATAAGCGTCCTGAAGATATTACTATGAAAGAGCTTAAAGCTATCAAGAAACAGGCTGAGACACAGTTCAAACAGGTTGTTGCTGAGTATGGTTCATGGGAGAATGTACCTGAGCATGTTAAACATCTGATTATTTCACTAACGTTAAAGACAGGAGCGAAGTAATGGACAAGAAACTGGAAGCTGAACGACTCCTTTCATCCATACTTGAGTATTATAAGAAGCTGAACGCTACTCAATCCAAAGTACTTGAGACAATGAACTCAGTATTAGTCAAAAAGAGGTGATAGAGAAATGAAACTGCATAAACCAGACTTTAAACTGTTCTTTGAATTCGATTGTATAGAAAAAGCTGAGGATGGAGAGAAATCTCGTAGAATCTGTGGTTATGCTTCTACTGAGGCTCTGGACAAGCAAGGTGAAATCCTTGTACAGAAGGGGCTGGACTTTACTGACTTCCTGAAGTCTGGTTGGTTCAACGATAACCATGATCGTACTACTACCGGTGTCCTGGGCTATCCTACCAAAGTAGAGTATCACGAAGGCAAGGGATGGTATGTTGAAGGCTACATGGTCAAGGGATACCGGAGGGCTGATGAGATTTGGGAGCTTGCCAATGCTCTGCAAAAGTCTAATAGACGATTGGGATTCTCAGTAGAGGGTAACAACGTAAAACGTGACTCAGTGCAGACTAACAAGGTATTGAAGTGTAAAGTTACAAATGTAGCTATTACACATTGTCCTGTTAATGCTGAGTGTACGATGGAAGTACTGGCTAAAAGCTTCTGTAGTCACTGTGAATCAGAAAAATGCATTGAGTGTAACGCTGATTGTGTTAAGTCTCTTGAGGCTGGATACGAGCAGTCAACCGATATGGAAGGTGGCGCAGCACTAAGAAAACAGAGCATTGACGGTGAATGTAAATGTCAGAAGGAAGGCAGCACTTGCAAGAAATGTAATAAAAAAACTGACAAGTCCATGTTATCGTATAAAGAAGCAATGGACGTAATAGTAAATCGAGGGTATGATAAGAATCATGCCGAGAAGATATTATCACGTCTGGATGAACTAGGTTACTTTGAGACAAAAGTAGAAGAATAAAAACCCATAGGGAGGACTTACACAATGGCTGGTGAAGAAAAAGTTATCGCTCAGGATAAACTGGAAAAAGCTCTTGAAGGTCTGGATGAGCTTTTGAAAAGTGAAAAACCTGTCGATGACAAAGAAGAAAAAAAGGGCGAAGTAGAAGAAACAGAGGAAAAATCCTTTGCCAAAGTTGCTGAGGAAAATGAAACTCTGAATAAAAGCATGGATGTTGCTCCTTTCCTTGCCGAGCTGGTGAATGTAATTGGTGAGCACATGGACAACTCCGCAGCTTCCCTCAGTAAGTCAATGGTAGAGCAGAGAGAAAGTCAGGCTAAGTTCAACGAGAATCTGGTAAAGTCTCTGAAAGAACTTGGTGATGCACTTCTTTCTATTACAAAACGTCAGGATGAACTTGAAAAAGAGCCTGTCGGTGTTAAGAAATCAATCACAGCCAAACCGGTTGAACGTCAATTCGCAAAATCTGGTGAGGAAGAAGGACAGGAACAGAGACTCACGAAGTCAATGGTTGCCAGTAAGATCACTGACCTGATTATCAAAGGCGAAATTGTTGGCGGTACTCCTGTTACTCAGGCCGAGCTTACCAAGTTTGAAGCAACCGGCCAGATGCGCCCTGAACTGAGAGAACTTTTCGTAAAAAAATAATAAACAAACAGCAAATTACAAAGGAGGCACAGTAAACCATGTTTGAGAATGACGTTGAAGGATTTGGGATTGGTACTTCGCAGGATGTAGCAGAGCTTAACAAAGCTTTGACTGCTGGTTACGAAGAAACCACAAGCATGACCGGTGGTGCGGCTCTGCGTGTTCAATCCCTGGAAAACACCCTTAAGCTTCTTACTTTCCGTGAAGACCACATGGTCATGTGGAAAGACATTTCGAAACTCCCGGCTTACAGTACTGTTGAAGAATACAGTCAGCAGACTTCTGTAGGTAGCGACAATCCTGGGTTCACAGGCGAAGGTGTTGCGCCGGAAGAAGATGATTCTGGATATGCCCGTAAAGCATCCCTGGTTAAATTCCTTGGGACTACCCGCAAAATTACGCATCCGATGCAGTTGGTACGTACAATCAATGGTGATGCAGTTGCACGTGAATCGACCAACGGTATCCTCAAAGTAATGCGTGATGCCGAATTCGGTCTGCTTTGGGGTAACAGTGATCTTGTATACACTGCTGCTGGTACTACTCCTGAAGGTCTTGAGTGGGATGGCTTGAATGTACTGATCGACGCAACTAACGACCTTGACCTTTCCAATAGGAACTTGGAAGAGGGCGACTTTACAACTATGGGTGAAACCATTGCTAATAGCTTTGGCTACATCAATCGTTGTTACGTCCCTAATAGTGTAGCATCCACTCTGGATGTTTCCTTGCTACCTAAAGAGCGTATCGCCCTTCCTGGTGCAAACGGAATGGAAGTCGGCACCAACGTAGGATCTGTAAAAACTTCCTTCGGTAAAATTGCTGTTCGTCCTTCGTTGTTCATGGGGGCTGCTCTTACTGCTGGTCGTTCCCCGAAGAAAACCCCTCCGGCTGCTGCTACTTCCACCAAAGCTCCTGCTGCTCCAGCTTCCATAGCTGCTAGCTCTCTGACAGGTACTGATGGTAGATTCCGCGCAGCTCAGGTTGGTGTATGCACTTTTAAAGCCACCGCCTGTAACAGATACGGAGAGTCTGCTCCTACAGCTGCCACTAGCAACGTAACTGTTGGGGCTGGTGATGTTGCCAAACATATTCCTTTGGCAATTACAAACAGCGCATCGTCTGAGACAGTTATTCCTGACTATTTCAACATCTACTGTTCTCCGGTAGGCACCGCAGCTTGGTATCTCGTTGCTTCCGTACCTTGTACTGATAAGACCAATAGTGGTACAGGCGCATCTTATAACTATACTGGTTATATCATGCCAAACACTGCTATCTGTTTTGCTGGTCAGTTTGACAGTGAAATTCTGGTATTCAAACAGTTGGCTCCGATCATGAAAATGGACTTGGCAGTAATTGAGCCTTCCTATCGTTTCATGATTCTGCTGTACGGTGTTCCTCAGCTGTTTGCGCCTAAAAAACTTATGCGTGTTATCAACGTCAAAGATTATTAATCGGAGGTTCACTGACAATGACACGTATATTTCATGACAGATCTAAAGGACAAACAGCAATAATTGGCTCTTATGTTGTGGAGTTTGATGAAGAAGGTTTCGGTGTACTTGAGGATGACGAGTATGCCGAAACCCTCTGTAAAGACATACCAGAATATAAGCTAGCTCCAGAGCTTCCTCCTGTAGCTAGTACAAAGGTTTCATCGGAACCGGATAGTAAGCCAATAGATTCTGAACCAGATAAAAAACCAGAGGAGCCTGACAAGGAAAACGCTCCTAAGAGAAAATCAAGAGGATAAACCACTTAGGAGCCTTATGAATAACTTTTGTAAGGCTCCTAATTTTACAAGCTTAGTACGGAGGTATAATACAAGACATGGCAATTAGAGTAAAAAATACCCTTGAGAAGGGGGGAATACTGGATGCACTTCTCAGCGCATTCAATACACTGGTTACAAACTGTAACGCTAGTATCGGTTCTGTTACAGGGGTTAATCTGCTGGTAGCAGATCATAATAAAGCAGCTGTTGATCTTGCTACTGTAAAAACAGATCATGATAAAGCTGCTGCTAATATTATATCGTTGAGAGCTACGCTAGCGGCAGTGCAAGCAGACGTAGCTGCTTTACGTACAACTTTAGCGGCTACTCAAGCTGACGTTGCAGCGGCTAAAACAGCGCACGATACTTTAGCAACCAAACTGAATGCAGACGAGGGTGTTACAGACACTAACTATGCAGCTATGGCTGCTCTTACCAGTTCAGCTCCTGCTGCTCTTACCAGTTCAGCTCCCGCTGCTACTACAGTAGTAGGTACTATTACCATTACTGCTGAAGGCTCAGTCGCTGATGTTGAGGCCGGAGGTATTACAGCTTCCGAAACACTCACGGTAGTAGATCACTAAACACCAACTAAAATAGGATGTTAGGTAGGGACACTAAAAGCAAGGGGTGTAAGACATGTCCCTTGCTTTTTCTTTGCTTAAACCACACGTAATTTATAGAAGATAACGCTGGAAACAGGAGAATATCACAATGGAACATAAGCTGGTACGGGCAGTCATGGTAAAGGATCGGACAGGGTATTTCTCTACACAGCTTTTCAGGGAAAGAAGGTATCAACAGGTGACAATGGCAGCTGCTACCCATATTGAGTTTGCAGCCTGTCAGAATGAAGTTGTAGATCTTTACGTTGCAGCAGCAGCTTATTACAGAATAACAACTGCTGGTACAGCAGCTACAGTCGATGGTGCTGTTTGTGGCTATCTTCCTGCCGGGACTACACGTAGGCTTGTAGTCAACGTGGGCGACATAGTTTCTGTCATCAGTGCTGCTGGTGGACAAGCTAATCTTACTGAAATGGGGTAAAAAATGGCTGATATAGTAATACAACCTGATGACAGTTACATCGAAAATTTCGTGGAGCTATTAGAACAACGGGCATTCGAACGTAAAATAGAGCAGGAGGAAGAAAACAATGGCTAAATGGTGTGCAAGTTCTGTAATAGATGGAGCACTGAACGTGCTGGCTACAGCAACCGGTGAAGTTGTATGCAGTGCTCAACCTGCTAATAGAACAGAAGCTGTTACTACCTACGGGCTTACTGCTGTAGCTACTCTGGCTGGTGGTGACTTTACTTTAGCAGCTGGTGATACTTCGGGAAGGAAGGTTACTATAGCTCAGAAAACAGGAGTGTCTGTTACAGCAAACGGTACAGCTACACATGTGGCTCTGGTCGATGCTACTAACCTGCTGTACGTTACTACCTGTACCTCTCAGGCTCTGACTTCTGGCAATACTGCAACTATCAACAGCTGGAAAGTCGAAATCAATGCCCCAACGTAATCTGTGTATTATAACAATTTATTACCAAGGGGAGATTGCTGATGAGTAACTTTAAAGATTACGTGTTAACCAGGGGAAGTGCGACACTACCTGTAAATAGGTCAGATGATTTACTGCCGCTTGTACAAGGTAGTGTCACCAAAAAAGTTCTATTAAAAGATATTGTATTTGACTATGTGCAGGTTACTAACTTAGCTGTGCAAGCCGAGGACGTAACACTGAATGGTAAGCTTCTGGTGGTATCTGATGTACAGGAACTGGATGCAGCTTACATAGACGATAAAATCATTTGGGTAACTCCTACTGGTAGGATAAATGTAACAACCGGGAACACTTGTGAGTTTGCCCCAACAACTACTCTAGTAGCAGGAAAGTACCAGATCTTTGCAGGAGCAGGTACTGTTATAGGTCTTCGAGCTGTAGAACCTATCTGGTGGGGTGCTAAAGGTGATGACAGTACCGACGATAGCGATCCTATCAATGCAGCTATAGCCTGTATAACCACAAATGGTGGTGTCCTTGACTTCGAAGCTAAGATATACAGATGTAATATAACGGTTACTTCAGCATTCCTGGCAAAGACTATTATCAATCTTAATGGAGCTACATTACGCCCATATGCTGATGCAGACCTACTCACTGTTGATTCTGCCGGTACACTGAACCATGTAATGTATTTTGAATTTGGTGGTGGTTATATGAAAAACGTAGATGGTTTTACATCTGCGTCTGCTATTAGAATAAAAGGTACTGATGATAACACCTTCAATGATTGGCACACTTATCATGATCTTAAGATAAGTGAATTTAAACATGGCATTCATGCTACTGAAAGGCTTAACTGGTTGACCTTCGAAGAGATAGACGTAATGTACTCATCTGACACCGGTATTTATGTTGAGAGTGCATATACTATGTCTATTAATTACTTCAAAAAAGTAAGAGTAGGTCAGTCTCAAAAACATGGTATACATGTAAAAAACACATCAGCTGCTGACAGCAATTTAGTATGGACATTTGATACATGCAATTTCGAAGGAAACGGACTGACTGTAGCCACTCCTGAGATATCTGGTATGCTGTTTGAAGATTGCGGCATTGCTAATATAGTAAGTTGTTACATAGAGAATAACGGTGTAGGAGCTACTGATGGTAAAGGGTGTGGTATCAGGATAAAAGGATCTTATGGTTATGAGTTTAATATAAAATCCAATGTAATTTGGGGTAACACTTATAATATCGAAAATACAACAGTATTTGCTTCTGGTTGTATAAAAGGTAATAGATTAAATGGTGAATGCCATATTGCTGTAGGTGGCTCCAGTGACGGTATTGAGATAGGTGAAAACTTCGGTGGCACCTGGAATATTGAACCGGATGCAAATGGTTATTACCATGTAATATATACCTCTCCAGCTGGTTGGGTTCCCGCTTGCCCTGCAAGTGGTAGTACACTTTGGCCTAAACACCAGAATGTTATTTCGCATGCATCTAATACGGATGATACTTTATCGACAGCAGCTGATGGTGTGCTGGGTCAGTTATTGTTAATAGAGAAAACCGGAGGTACTGGTACTCTTACAATCAGTCATGGCACAGGCACTAACAACTTCTGTCTTAAGAACGGGATCAATACACTCATTCCTAAAGGGGATGGAATTTTATTTCGTAAAGGCTCAACTTACTGGATAGAAGTAATGCGAAGTAAAACTCCTGTAGTTCTTACAGCAAATCTTCCAGCAGCTAGTGCTGATATGGATGGTGCTGTTGTAATAGAAGATGCAGGAGCTGGTGACAGGAATATTATTCTGTACGCGGGAGGTCAACGTTTCCGTATAGATGGTGGAACTAACTTCTAACATATAATCGGGGTAAGATAATGGCTCTTCCCGCTTCCGATAGTTTTAATAGATCAAACGAAAACCCTATAAGTGGTAACTGGTCAACAGCTGCTGGTTTCAATGCTATGCAGCTGTTGAACAATGTAATAACGGGCACAATAGGGGGAGATGATAACGGGGCTTACTGGAACGCTGATAGTTTTTCGAGTGATCATTATAGTCAAGCTACTTTAGCATCACTTGGATCTTATAATATGTTACTTTGTAGGGTACAAAGTGGCACATTAAAGAATTGTTATGCTTTATGGGTTAATTCCACTCAGTTTCGTTTTTGTAGATGGGTTGCCGGATCGTTTCAGCAATTAGGGACAGCTGCTACACCTAGAACCACCACCGCAGGTACTGTTGTAAAGTTTGAAGTAGTTGGATCTACACTGAAGGCTTACTTTAACGGAGTACTCCATGAGACAACTATCACTGACTCTACTTTTACTGGTGGCGCTCCTGGTGTTTATGCAGGTAACACTGTTAATACCTGGGATGATTGGTCTGGTAATAACGTAACTGCTGTGCATACCGTTGTTACGCAAGGTGCAGCTCAAGCTCAGACGGCTGGTAATACTACACTCAATCAGAATCATGTTCTTATAATACACAACACTGCGCATGCACATTCAGCAACGTCAAGCGTTCCACTGTTTCAGAAACCAAGTAACTTGGTACTTGTTCCAAGTATCTCCTCGCCTAGTTCTGTAGGAACTACTATTAGAATAAATGCCACTGCTTCTGGTGGAACATCACCTTATGAGTATCGGTTTTCACTTCAGAAAGATGGTGGAGCTTATTCTGTTGTCAGAACCTATAGCACTACAGATTATTGGGATTGGACTCCTACAGAGGACGGAACATATAATATCAAGGTGGACACAAGATCGGTAGGCTCACCTGAAGATAGTGATATTTATAATACAATAGAAGGTTACATTGTCTATTTGACGATTGTAGCTGCCGGGGCATCTCATGCACAGATAACAGGCACTTTGGCTTTAAATCAAAATCACATCATGGCTCCTAACGTATGTAGACATGCATCCTTAAGCTTGTCTCCTACGTTGAGGCAAAATCATGTAATAGTAACAGCAGCATCGACTCAGGCTCAGACAGCTCTCAATACTACACTGTCAATAACCCTGGTAAGGATCGTTGCAGATGTACTCCAGGCGATAGAAGCAAATGCTGGCTGGAAGTTTATATTAAAAATAGTCAGAGATATTCAGGCTATTTTTCATCGGTTGGCACCTCAGAATCAGCTTACTGATGATGCTGGAGCTGCTATCACGAATGAGGATGACGATACGCCGATCACGTATGAGGAGTCTGTAGACAACACCAATTACATTATAGGCAGGATCAAAGCCATATTGAATGCTGTGTTCGTAAGGGATTTTACAATTCAGAATGTAAAATATATTAGGACTGTTGCTGATGTGCTGAACTTTATAGAGACTAATATAACTCAGAAAGGCATAGTACGTCTAATAGCGGAAGTTACTCAGTTAGTAGAGGTATCAAGACGTATATTAGGTTACATAAAGACTATCTCAGATACAGAGCAGTTAGTTGAAACCAATATATTCTTGAGACTGTTAAGAAAGATAGTAAACAACGCTGTTAGTCTAATAGAAACTAGTTACAAGCTGATATGTCGGATCAGGTACAAAACAGAGCAGGTTTCTGTGGTCGAGTCCAGGCGTAGACCTATGACGATGGTACGGCTAAAAGCTGAAGTGGAATCTTTCGTTGAGAACTTCAAGAAGAAACTGGAACTACGTAGATCAGCTCCTCTGGATACAGTAAATTCAGAAGAGACTTCAGCTAGGCCGATGACCTTGAGAAGATATAAGGCTGATGTGCTTCGGTTCGTGGAAACAAAACTCAATCCTCGTAAGCTCAATAGGCATAAGCTGGAACTTACAACTCTGTGGGAGACTTACCCACATAGATTGTCTATTAAAAGAACTATAGATAACGCAGTAAGTCTGGTTGAGTCAATTCGTAACGGGATGAGAATGACCAGAAGTAAAGCAGACCAGGAAAGTATCTCTGAAGCAAGGCAGAGAAACATTAGAATTTCACGATTAATAGAGGATAGCTTGTCCTTTGTTGAGACTACGTTACGGTTCAGAACATTTCTACGTAGTATCAGTGATGTAGTGAATGCTATCGAAACCAAAGCAAAGCGCACCTCGCTAAAACGTGTAATAGACAACACTGTAACAACTTTCGAAAACCTGCTAAGTAAGATCACTATCCTACAGATCATAGATGACGTTTTGCAATCTGTAGAAGCCAGATCCATACGGAAGGTTCTTATAAAGGTACGATCTAATATAGTAAGTCTTGTTGAAACCAGCTACTACAATCACACTATCTTGCGGATAATCCATTCGTGGATGAATCATATTGAATCGGTGCAAAGTAAGCGGTTCCTAAACAGAATAACTTCTGAAGTTGTCAGAAGTGTTGAGCTTTCTTATTACAAGCATACAATACTTCAGATAATAAACAACATTACACAGTCGGTAGAGGTTATAGCGATCAGGAATAGCTTGAATAGGATAGTGGATCAGGCTATGCAGCTGGCCGAAACAAGGCTAACCTTCAGGAGTTTACGGAGGATCATAAACAATACTATACGATCCATAGATCTAACATACAAACAGCAGGAATTCAAACGAGTGGTATCCGATATTGTGACTCACCTGGATATCATAGGTCATCTGAAAACTATTAGACTCTCAGTAAGTGACACGTTTAGTATTATAGAAGTTATCAGGATAAGGTTGTTGCTGAAGCGTATAGTAGACGATAACCTGAGTCTTGCTGAGTCTATCATCAAGAACTGGCTATTCACTATCAACAGCAACATAAGTCTAATAGAAAACAGGATCAAGAAGGTAGAACTTAAACGGGCTATAGCTGAGACACTGGATATATCAGAGCTTAAGTCAACAGCATGGCACTACATAAGGCTGATTGCTGAATCTTATCGTCTAATAGATAGAAGCATACAGTCAGCAGTATACAGGCGCATAGTCAACGATACTCAAGCTGTGAATGAAATAATACGGTATCGTAAAGCCATGTTTAGGGTTATACTAAATACAGTGAATATTAGTATCACAAGCACTACGAAATTTGTTATAACAAGAGTAGTAAGCCTCGTTAAAGCTATTCTGTGTATGAGACTTGTGAAACCTAAGTTCAGGATCAGGACGAACGATCAGCCACCTGAAAATTGATATTAAAAGAAGGCTTACATGGACAAACTCAAAGCTAAAGAACGAGTGGTGGCAGTTATAACGAAAAGCAACAATCACAAGGAGGTTATTGACAATGAAGATGGAATTTGTAAACGGTTGTTTCGGAAAACGTATCGTCTGTTCCGATGGTGTCGAGAGAATCTGTAACGTAGTTGCAGTAGTGACTCATGCTGATGGTACAGAAGATGCTCATCTTGGTGCTAACATCGTAACCGATGCTGGTGACAGGTATTATGCAGAAAAAGCTTGTGGTCAGACCCCTAATTCTGACTTTGCCGCTGGTGGAATGCGCCTGGGTACAGGTTCGACCTCTCCCGCTAAATCCGATACCGATGTAACCACGTTCGTTACTGGATCTGGCAAAGCTGTCGATGCCACTTACCCGAAAACTGCTGATGCTGACACAGATAATTCCGGTGCCGGTACTGATATCGTTACCTGGAGGGTATCTTACGCTACTTCGGAAGCAAACTCAGCTGGTATCAATGAAGGTGCTGTAGTTGATAATATTACAACTCCAACAGCAGCTCACTGTCACTGGCTGTTTGCAGCCCCTTTCACCAAAACCAGCACAGACACATTGAAAGTATTTGTCAATCATCAGTTCAATGGAGTCTAATAAATGACTCGTACTGTACCACAAGATTCAGGGTGTACAGTAGAGATTGAATTTCTGGACAACAACGGGGGAGCTGTGATTCCGGTCACAGCTTCTTACCGTATTACAGATATCAACTCTGGTGTACGATTACAGACAGACACGGAAATATCCCCTCTAGCTGCTGTTGTAGCTATAGAGATAGCTCCTTCAGTGAATGCGTTACGTAACAGTCTAATAGAGTTTGAACCCAAAGCTCTGACTGTTACTTTTACGTTTGACGATGGACATATTAGATCAAGGACAGTTGAATATCAATATAACGTTGAACGACTTTATGGAAGAGTGTAATGGCTATCAGGCTAATACATACAAGCTGTAATATAGCTTCTTCTGGAGTAAATTCCTACGTTGTAGAGGGAAACAATTTCAGCCTAGACTTGCAGACATATATTTCACAGCCCCGCACAACACTTCGGAATACTACCGTTTCTGTGCCTATTACTTTTACATCTGCCAATACTTTCATGGGGATGTATATGTGCATAGCTAGAAGCGGTATTTTAACTGGTACGCTTAACATCACTCTAAACGTTAAAAAGAATGGAACAAGCCAAGGCACAAAGACTTTTGCCTTTACAGAAGTATGCGTTGATGCAATGAACTTTTATTATTTCGACCTTGCAAGTCTTAACATCACTACCAGCTCAGCAGATACATGGACAGTGGAATTTTCTTATCCAGACAGCACCAACTATCCGCTTATTTGTAGAGGTTCTGGTGGAGCGAGTGATTTCTTTTATGCAGTCTGTACAAACGCAGACACAAACAACCTTGCGAACGATGATTCTTTCTTTGTAAATCAAGGCGTGACCTTTACCCAAGAGGCTTCTTTTATCATGGCTACCAACGCTACTAAGCGAGGTATCTTTTTAGGTAGAGACGCTGAATTTATTGTAATTGATACAGGCACTCCAATTACGTTAACCGCCAACTCTCGAATTGTGATGCTCAACGCCAAAGTAAAGATTGGAACATCAGAAAGTCCTATTTCTGTAGCTGGAAAGTTCACCTGGGATGCTTCAAGCATGACCGCAGGCTATCAGCTTATCGAAGGTACTTCGTATTCCAACGGAGTACTTACTAGGTGTGAAATCGAATTCTATGGGGCTAAATATCTTAAATCACGTATCAGACTGACCGCAGACACCTTAGTCGGAGCAAACGTCTTTAATGTGGATACTGACGTAACAAATGATTGGAATGCTGGCGATACGATTTTCGTTTATGGCAAAGACCAAAACGATGTAGAAACGCAGACTTTCATTATAGATTCACTGACTGCAACGCAAATCACAACTACAACCAATGTAGTTACTAACAAATATCTTTCAGGTGGAGCAGTTGTCAATGCTTCTAAATACGAGTCATTTGGAGTTGTTCTAAAGGGCACAGGAGGTGGATTGCTTTCTGGTAAAGCTGACGGTGTCTATGCAAATGCCAATGAAGCAGCGATACACAAGCTTATATTATCGGGCGTGGGAATGCTAAATGTTGCAATGCATCATCGTTCAGATTCTACTACTGGTGCAGTGTTTTCCACAGACAGCGTGATAGTGCGCAATATGCTTGCTAGTTACTATTCTTTTCCACAAATAGTTGTTACGGGAACTCAACGGGGTTCTCATATGGTAGATACACATTTTGCATACAATATTAACGTTAATACCGAGTCTACCATTACCCTGCCAGCAATTACGATAAATAAGCTGACTATGAAAAATACTTACACAGCTCTTTATATTAATTCCAACAATGCTGTTATTAATGACATTGTAGCCAGCCATGCTTATACTAGTGGCACAACATTAAGCTATGGTGTTCTCAAGCTGTCTGGAGCTAAAGTTACGCTTTCTAACACATGGCTTAATGGTTCTAATGGGTCACTTGTTTTAGTTGGAGCAGTTAATTTTGTTGCTTCTAATGTCGTGAGTAACGGAGGAAACGGCTACAGCGTGGGAGGTGCTTCCACTACTTGTATTGCAACTTTTAATAACTGCGATTTTGGGAAACAAAAAGCTCCATTGCAAGGTTGTGTGGTTTTTAACACTGACTCTTTTCATCAATTTACTTTTAACAACTGTTATTTTAACCATGCCAATGTAGCTAATAATATAGAAAACACTTATGATGGCTCATTTGTTCGTTCTACTACACATAACAATACTGCTAATGATTATAGGTCATGGTATAAGTACGGTAATTTTATATCTACGATAGACACTATCGAAGCTAAAAATAATAATACCACAGATACTTTGACAAATACTTACAACTTATCTAGTGGTAATATAGCCACTATTCCTGTATTAATAACAGTAAATTGTCAACTTCCAGATTCAAGTTACACTGCTGTATTAGATGTTGAATATGACGGTGGAACTGTTATATCAGATAGCGGTTCTGCGACAACTAACCTACAAGAACTTTCTGTAGCATTCACACCCACGTTAAGTTATAGACAGCTGGTAGTTAATTTGAAACAGCAGTCTGACTCAGTTTTAGACATAGATTGGTCAAATCTAACCATAACCATGCGTCCTTATGGTTATCAAGAGACTTATATATTAAAAGAGCTAGTTAGAACTACAGACGATGTTATAGCAGATATAATAAAAAATTCAATCGACTTGTTTATATCAGAAGCAGATATGGCAGTAGTCTCTGCTTATACAGGTATAACAATAAACCATAGCACTGAAACAATTTTAATAAGTTCAAATCATACCATATATGATATTTATGATTATTGTCAGTATGATTTAGGTCAAAATCTCAGCAAAACAAAATTTTTCAGTACTATTGATGCTATTACATATTCATCAACTTATAATATAACAGTAGATAATGCGGTTTTAACAGCTACAGGAAAAACGCTTTCTTTACCTACCAAAACCTTCACTACGTTGAACGGGGGATCTACTACAGCTAAAGTGATAGATATAAATGGTGCCTTGGTTCCAGTTACTTTAACCAATGTAGCTGTAGGCTCACAGGTATATATCGCTAAACAGTCAGATGGAACGGTTATATTATCACAGTCAGCTGCTTCATCTACTATAAGTATCAACTTCTTACATCCAGGCGGTGAGGATATTGCTATTACAATTCGTGTAAGAAAAGGAACATCGTCTACCAAGTATCTTCCTTATGAAGCTACTGGATACATATCAGCTACGACAGGTTTCAGTTTAGCTATAAGTCAAATAATAGATAACATAGCATAAAGGAGAGGTATCATGGCAATTCAAGACGATTTCTCACTGAATTACACTACCAAGAAAATAAGTCATTCGGCTGGCACTACACGATATACAGTCAATGCTTTCTACTCCTGGCTTATGGATCTATTTGATGACGCAACACAGATGGATGACACTGTTCCTATAAAAGCAAACACTCCTACAGAGTATGAGCTTATCAACGGGTGGACATTTAATGCTGATACTGATCTAGGTTATTTGTATCAAGGTTCTATTAAAGTAAATGAGACTGACGATCTTTGGGCTAACTTCTATACCTTGGGTACTATAGAAGCTGATGCTGTTGTGTACTGGTATCAGAATGGCAGTCTTGTAGCAGCTGCTCCTAACTATACATCTGGTCATATAGATCAGCTGATAAAGGTAAGAGCAACCGGTACTGATATAGACACTAGAAACTTAACAGCTTTTATTAGGAACAATGCAGCAGGTAATGCTGACTTGTACGATCATTTTAAACTACAAGCTCCTACTACAGGTGGTCGTAACCCTGTGCCTTTGGCTACTTCTCCAGATACCAACGATGCAGGAGATGGTGGTTCTGTTGCCGGTGTCACAGTAGCTTTCGGAGCTGCACAGGCTGATATTGACGGTGATGGTAGCAATGAGAATTACGATGTAACTATCGACGGTAACAGTAATACCTGTGCTGATGTGTACAAGTATCTTAAATATATTACAAGAAGAGAAAATACTAGTGCAGTAGGTACAGGAACTACGACCGAAGGTAGATTTTACCTTGCTGCTGATGGTGCTTACGCTGAAGTTAAAGCTGCTCCTTTCGGGACATTTGCTGGCGGAAAATTCTTTGGTGCCAGGGGTATTTTGGTAACAAATGTTAGTGATCCAAATAACAGAGTTCTAATAGATGCAAGTAACACCACTCGTACTCCTCCGGTGCAGATGACAGTAACTGTATCTGCTGTACAATCTGGCGACAGGGTTCTAGTAGCTCGTTCTTCGGCTGGAACTATAAATAAATCACAGTTTACAATAGCTTCGCGTACAACTACTACTGTCACAGTAAATGAGGTAGTGGGATCTGATATTTCAACAACTGGAGTGCTACGTGTAGGTGATGATCGTTATACTTATTCTGGTTTGAACAGAGGCACCAAAACATTTTCTGGAATGACAGCTGTTTCTGAGTATGCCGGAGGTACTGCCTGTTATGTACCTCTAATAGATGACGTAGCTTCAGGAACTTCGATATCTAGTTCAGCTATAACGTATGTTTCTGACTTTGATGTAATAGCTAGGGTCAGAAAAAAATCAATACTTCCATTCGAGAACACTGGAACAGTAACTTCCGCAGGTTTGACTGTTGCTGCTATTAGAACAGCTGATACTATCGTACAGTAAGGGGTTATGTAATGGCTTTTGTGTACGATTTCGTACAAAAGTACATATACGTACCTGTTGATTCTGTTGATGTTGATGTTCAGACACTCTTGAATGATATCAGAACAACAGAGTCCTCAGAGGTAGGTATATTATACCCTCCGATAGCTTCTGCCTCCGGTAAAGAAAATTTAGGTGGGGGGGTTGCTATCGGAATTACCTTAAACCTATTAGGCTGGCAACTTAAGTTCCCTGATGCTCCTATAGGCGGATATACCGCTAAAATTTACGGGGGCAATCTAGTAGGTGGGGTAGATGGTGACACTGTAGCTTATTCGGATGGTGTACAGATTATGGTAATACAATCTGCTGCATCTACCATAGTTACACAGAATACAGGATCAGGTTTGTCAGAAGAGCAAGATCAGCTGTTACGTAGTGCTGTAACTCAATCTACAGCAGCTTCTATACAAGCTACTCTCAGCAGAAAGATGCAGACTAATAAAGCTGTTATCTCAGGTGATGGTTTATCTGTTATCATATATGAAGATGATGGTGTTACTCCTTTATGGCTATTCGATGTGAGTTCTAATAAACTTACTAGGATAGGTAGACAACCATAACATGCATAAAAAAGAATTGGATAAAAACAGGAAAGTATACAGTTCAGATTCCTCAGCAGAATCATTTGATTATAGGTTGTATGGAGAGGGTTCTGAAAGGCAGACTGTTACTATTTTGGATATGATAGTTAGAAATCTCACCCTGAAAATTATATCTAATATGCTACTTGGAAAGAAGAAATGAGTATTTACCCTGATTGGCTTTATCAAATAACAAACAACGAGTTTTCAAACACACCTACTGTGGTTGATTTTAATCTAGTTCCTATAACTAGATCTTTTAATATAGATATACAGGAACGTAGTTTTGATTACAGTATATCTCAGTATACTTTTGATTATATTATATTAGACAGAGAGTTTGAGGTGAATGTATGATTAAGCTAAAGCAAGGAAGCAGTTTAGGCATGGACATAACATCTCCTCAAGCTCCAGATCTTACAGGGGATTGGGCCGGTAAATGGGCTATAGTTAAAGTACTAGGGGTGCATACTGTAGATAATACAGTAGCTTCCGGTAATTTAACCAAATCAAATGATAATACAAAATTTGAACTTCGCGTACCTCCAACAGCTACAGAAGATGTGCCAGTTGGAAAGTACTTTCTAATAGTTCAATGTGAAAGTGCTTCCTTGTCATTCAAAGATGAACCTATACAAGAAGTTCTGGATTTACTGCCGCAAGGGATAAAGGGGTAATAGTATGAATTTAGTACAGCTTGTATCCTTTGATACTCTACCTTATGCAAAGTTCACTCTGACAAGAGATATAGCTGCCGGGGCTACTGACATTTATTTGACTGCTACTGAGGGTTTATCTAAAGGGAGTTTTCTAATAGTAGGTTCTATCAATAGTCCTACAGCTCAGTTAGTAGAGATAGATTCAATAACAAACTCTACAACTGTTAAACTTGTTGCTGCCTTGAGATATGCACATCTAATAGATGATCCAGTTACTTTAACTCTTTTCGATCAGTTTAACATCTATTTCGGTACTACCGCTGACTTTAATAGCCATACCCTTCTGGACACTATTGATATTATGGTATCCAGAAATATCACGACTTACGTGGATGAGGACACTTCCCATACACCTTCTACCTTTTACAGCTATTCGTACTATAATTCAGATACCGGGATTGAGAGCAACCGTATTCCGGTCATCTCCTCTGGCCTGGATATTGACATTACTCCTCAATACCTCCGTGAGAACTATCTGTATGGGTTGGATCTTACGGAAGATAACGGAAACCCTCTCCCTGAAGGCGTGTATTGGGAAGGCATTAAAGCTGGTATAGATTGGCTTGAGCAAGTTTTGAACATTGATATTATATCTCGTACTCATACTGATGAGATGAGTGACTTTAATAGACAAGAGTACTTGCAATGGGTATTCCTTAAAGCCAAACACTTCCCGATCAGAGAAGTTCTGTCAGTAAAAGGCTCTTATTACGGTAATGAAATTACTTTCCCGCTAGATTGGGTAAGGCTAAAAGAACGAGCTGGTATTATAAATCTTGTTCCTGGGGCTTCTACGTTCTCTAGCTTCCTTATTCCGGCAAGCGGGGGCATTCTTCCCATATTAAACAATCAAGTATCGTACATACCAGGATTCTGGAGAATTTCTTACACATCAGGATTTGCCAGAGGGACAATTCCTTACAACCTCAAGGCTTTGATCTGTAAAAAAGCTGCATTCATGCCTCTGAACATCCTGGGCGACTTGGTTGGTGGTGTTGCTATTGCCAGTAAGAGCATTGGTATAGACGGCTTGAGTCAGTCTATTAACACTACAAACAGTGCTGAGAACGCTGGTTATAGTGCAAGGCTTAGAATGTACCTGAAAGAGATAGATCAGGAGCTTCCACAGGTTCAGAAATTCTGGCGACCTATTAATTTTGTATGTGTTTGAGGTGACAAATGGGTAAGGCAAGCCAACGAGTTGATTTCGTTGTTGAAGAGTTTGATAAAACAATAAAAGAAAAAGGCTATCATCTATTACATGAAAAAGCTTATCGGTGTCCTTGTGTCAATGACTCCGGTGAGCTTCAGATAACCTGTCCTCACTGTCATGGCAAAGGTATACGCTACGTGGGAGATGCCGCACGTATAGAGGGTATCCTTACCAGCATGAGCAAGGATTGGATGTTCGATGAGTACGGAGTATCATCTACAGGGACTGTCTATGTAACGACACATGCAAAGTATAAGCTTGGTTTTGCTGACAGACTTACTCTATTAGACGGTAAAATAGTGTTTTCTGAAGTAATCGAAAATCTCAATACAATTCCGGTACTTAAGTATCCTATAATTGACGTTGACTCTATTGTGAGTTTTAATAAAGTTTATGTGGAAAATACTGATTACTCTTTGGCTAATGGAGTTATCACTTGGCTTAAGCCTGTACATGAGGCTTACAGCATTCGTTATATTACATATCCTACTTTTATTATTCTTAATTTCCCGAACGTTGTCAGAGGTACACAGGCTAAAGTAAAACAGCCGGTCATTCGGTATGTAGATCTGCCAGTACGAGCCTTAGCTAAGCTGGAGTTCAAAGTAAAGGTAGCTGAGTTACAATAATGGAATTTTCAATAGAAGTAACAGATGCTAAGGCAGTATCACTGAAGAAGCTCCAACAAGCTGCCGAGGAAGTGCGTAAGAAAATGATGCAGCTTGCATACCAGAACCTGTCGCCTGAGACTGCTGCGATCTACACGATGGCATTGACTCCGGTTAGGCTTATAGGCACTGAAGCTGTCTTTGAGCTAGAAGGCTGGCTGGCAAAGTCATTGGAAGAAGGAGTTGATCCGTTCGACATGAAACCAGGAATGCTTAGAAGCCATAAAGCTCAAGTATCCAAAACAGGATCTACATTTCTGCGTGTTCCGATCAGAGACAAAGAGGAAGGAAAACTTTCTATTAGAACAGTCAGTTCCAGGTCTAAGCCGGGAAGCTGGATACATCCAGGGTTGACCGGTAGACACTTTTGGGAACAAGCTAAAATTGAATGGAGTAAAAAGTAAATGGGCATTATATTAGTAAACCGATTCGTTCAGTCATTACTGAGCACGTGCATGGAAAACTTGATAAACGATACAGCTTCCATAATTCCTGAGATATATTCTCCTGACATGTACAAACCAACAGAAGTAAGTCAGCTTGTAGAGTATTACGGAGGTAACAGGGTAAAAGTGAAAGGAGGCTATCCTTCTGAGGAAGTATCATCACCTTCTGTCTATGTTGCAACCGGCAATGCAAATCTAATAGAAGAGATGATAGGGTTTGCTGAACGATATGATATAGTTGCTAGTGAGACTGTCGGCACTATGGAAGGCAAAGTCTATAATAAATCATGTCGTGTAGTAGTGGCATCTGAGAACCATACTGTCAGTGATACTCTGTCCGGTATATGTGAATATTTCCTTCACCAAAACGAGGAAACATTCACTAGGTATGGAATGACCAATCTACACTGTTCCTTTCAGGAAGTTGATCTATTATCAAGGCTATTTCCTCAAGGGTTCTTCTATAGAACATTTATCGTTACTTTTGACGTTGTAGATACTATGATAGTAAGTAAAGATCGTTTGATAAAAACAATAGATATAGGTACTATCACGTTCAATTTAGAAGGAGAATAGAATGAAGGAAAAAGAAGAAAGGAAAGAACTGCCTGTGTACGCCGAACCTGTTGTGGAAGAGCCTGTGAAGGTTGTCGGTGAGGTTATTCACGTATCTCACTCTGACTTCGTATCCACACTCAAAGACACTGATTATCTTATAGGTATGGCTATGAGACAGGAGTTCCAACGTAAACGGTTATCAATGGAAGAGTGGCACATAGAACTACGCAAATTTGGGAAAAGGGAGGTAAAATAACAAATGAGTGTTTACAAGGGGATTTACTTTCGAGGTCGGGGCATCATCATTCCCGGTGCCTATGCTGATGTAGACGCAACAAGCATGGTGCCGAACAGATTGTCTCCTGCCAATGTCCTTGCAATGCTGGGGCAAGCTAAAGGTGGGGTTCCGAATCAAGCTGTGCGGGTTCTTAACCTGCGGGATGCTGTAAACATGCTGCGGAGTGGCGATCTTAAGACTGCGGCAGAACTTGCCTACGATCCAAGTGCTGACATGCCTGGAGCTGGGGAAGTTATCTTTATCAGGGTAGCTGGTACAGGTTGTGCTAGATCAACTTCTGACCTTTCGAGTCAGGTTACTCTTACAGCCGTTGACTATGGGGAACATACAAACTTTCTCCGTAGGAAAATTGAAGCTGGTTCTGTAGCTGGCCGGAAAATCACTATCAACCATCAGGCAGATGATATTACAGAAGTATATGATAACATCGGGCCTGTCTTTCAAATCCAGTACGTAGGGTCTGCTTCGGCTGCTCGTATGAGTTTCGATGCTAGTACAAAGATTCTGCTTATCGAAATAAATACTGGTTCGTGGGTTCCGCTGGTTACTTATACTGTAACCAACATTGCTGTTGATACAATCTCTGAACTTGTGACTATCCTTGACTCTCATCAGGATCTTACTTGTAATATACACAAGTATGGTTCTGGCAACATGAGTTCTTCTTTGCTGGATGCAATGACTCAGGTTGATATTAAAACCGCTCTTACCACTGTATCTTCTGAAGTTGGTTCTCTTATCACTTGGGTTAACAATCGTTCTGCGCTGTGTACTGCGGCTGCTGGTGTGTCTGCCACTGGTAACTTTACTAATAGCAACTGGACAAATTTCGTAAACGGTTCTGAAGGTTCCGCTCCTGATGTAGCTGCATGGTCGGCAGCTCTGGCTCTTCTTGAGTCTGAGACTGATGTTAAATACATCTATTGTGCTACTGACAATGAATCCATCCATACCGCAGCTATCGCACATTGCACCACTCAGTCAGATCCTAAAGTAGGCCGGGAACGTAGGCTTATCTTCGGTGGTGCTGCTTCTGAAACTGTCGATCAGGCTACTACAAGGGCTATCAATCAAGGTTCTCCAAGAGCCATGCTTGTATATCCTGGTATCAAGCGGGTTAACGCTCAGACTAACCTGTTGACCGTTATTCCTCCGTATCTCACAGCCGCAGCTGTCGCTGGAATGGCTGCTGGTGCTACGCCGGAAACTCCGCTTACCTACAAAACCATCAAAGCTCATGGGATGGAAAAATACCTGAAGGATGCTGAAGTTGAACAGCTCCTACAACAGGGTGTTACTCCTATTCGGTACGTAAAAGAAGATGCTATCTATCAGATCGTTCAGTCTATTACAACTTGGCAGAAAGATGCCAATGTAATCTATCGCAAATGGTCTGGTATGGGCATTCACGATTACCTCCGTCAGGAAGCTCGTAATACGGCTAAACCATTCATCGGAAGAGTAGGCGATATGTATGCTATGTTGTCTATTAAAAACGCCGTAGCAGCAAAACTTGACCTTCTTACCCGTACTCCTCAGAATCCTAACGGTGTCCTTACGAAAGTATGGGACTATGCAAAAGAGCAGGTACTACCTGCTTGGGATAACCTGTTGGTTGAATGGGATGGTTATGACCATGTAAACGTTTCCTTCAGGGCACATCCTGTCGGGGAAATTGCTTACATCACGATCATGTGTACTCTTGAACCTGCAAAGATGACAGTATAACCAAATACAGTAGTTAAAGGGGAGGTGTTACAAAGTGCCTAACACGTTTATTACAACTGGTCATAACATCCTTTTGAAGGTCAAAGGAGAAGAGGTAGGTGCCGCAAGGAGCATCGTCGGGAATCAGGACTTCGGTGTTGAAGGTGCCTATGTAATCGGTTCCATCCTTCCTGTAGAGAACACTCCGCAGAAATGGACAGGCAACCTGGAAATCGACAAGTTCTTTATCAAACGGGATATCCATCTTCTGGCTAACGTTGATACAAGCTCTGAAGGGGTACTGGAAATCAGTCCTGTTGATATCGAAATTATCGAAAAAGAAACAGGCAGCACTGTTATGATCTATCAGGGATGTACTCTTACATCCACGACCATCACAATCACTGCCAATGCCTATGTAGGAGAAAGAGCAGTATTTGTACCGTTGCGGGTCATTCGTGCCGCTTTGGGCAAATCCATCCTTCCTCCAGGGGTTTAACAATAAAACCGCATATTTAGGTATCTTTCTAGGGGAGGAGTCAATCAGGCTCCTCCTCTTTATCTATTAACTAAAAAGGAGCAATACACAATGGAAGACGCGAAAAAAGCACTCAATCAGATCAACGCTGGTGACTCTCTCACTATCGACGTTCCTTACGAACTTACAATTAAAAACAAATCATACAAAGGAACAGTAGGATTCAGGTTCCCAAGTGTAAGGGATCAGATCGCTATCGGCCTGGAAGAAGCAAAGCTGCGTGGTAATGTAATAGAACTTAACGGTAAGCCTGAACTATTGGCAATACCAGCAGAAGCTCTTGATTCATATACCGCTCATCTGGTAGAGGCTATAGCTACTATTAGAGTACTTGCTGTTGACAAGAAGGAGAACTATGAAGTAATGCCGCCTGAAGTGATATCTGAGATTTATCGGGGGTATCTTCGGGCAGAAGGTGACGATGGAACACTACCTGATGACGGCGATACCGAAAACACTGGAGCTGACACAGGCGAAACTTCAGAGCAGAGTGTCTGATATATACAGAGTAAGTCCATTCTCTGAAGACATACTACGCATGACTACAGTGCAGATGCTATGGATCATAAAGAGTGATCTAATAAATAAAGGCATTGACGATAACAATGAGAGCTTTATAGATGAGGATTACGAAGAGAAGAAAAAACAAGCTCTAGGGGAATAGTAAATGGATCAGAACAATCTGGTTTTTAAATTTAAGTCACACGATGTTAATAATAGTGCTTTAGAGAGTATCCGTAAGCACATTGAACAGATTGCGAATGAACATAAGGGTATCCCTAAATCAGCTGAAGAGTGGAACAAACTTCTAATATCACAAAAAGAACACTCAAAAGAGCTGGCATCTCAAATTGATAATATTAAGACTAAGCTGCATGAGATACAAGTTCAGTCTAATATATCATCGAATGAAACAACCAACTCCCTACAAAAAGAAATAAATCTATTAGAGAGAAGGCTTAAGCTTCGCCAGAAGGATTATGTAGAGTCCAGGCAAGCTGCTAATGCCATAGATAGCTTGATGCAACAACAGCATGCTATACCTGCAAAAATGCTTCCAGCTATACTTGGTGGTGGTAGAACTCAATCTGGAGGAGGAACAGCACAACCTAGCACTCCCCACCTTCCTGCCGAGAAAAAGCCTATATTGCCTGAACAAGCTGCAAAGCATATGGGTGACTTTGCTAAAGGTGGGGCTGAAGCTCTGGCTCATGGTGTTACAGGAGCACTTATGGGAACTATTACAAGAGTAATAGCCTCAGCTACTAACCCTGTAACCCTTGCTGCTGCTGTTGTAGGTGCTGTTGCCTTTGGTGCTAAAAAAACGATGGATTGGGGCTGGGAAAAAGCAGCTCCTGCCAGAGAATATGTAACTCAGTCACAGAAAATGTCATACAGATACAGGCTAGGTGAGGATCTTTCTGACTACACCACAAAGAACAATCCAGGTGCTGCTGGCTTGTATTCTGATAAAGAGCTTATGGAGGAGATGTATCCAGCTATAGGTGGAGCAACAGGCTCTACCTACCTGGAAGGTGCCAATAAAAATAAATACTTACCTTATCTTGCAAAGTACACCAGGGAACAGGGGATGAGCTTCGGGGAAACAGCTCAGAATCTGCAAATAGGTATGCGTGGCGGCATGATCCTGCCTTCAGGTGAAGGGACTACTGAATCTCTGGCTGTTCTTACTAACGCTATGACTTCAGGGGCTAAACTTGGATTCGATAGGTCTGAACGAGTAGGACAGCTACAGAAGGTTATCCAGCTTGGTAACAGGGATCTAGGGGCGATCTACAAAGACACCGGTAAAAATATGGTGGCTGAATTGAGAGCCTTCGAACGTGCCGGTATGCGTGGTGTTACAGGCGATCGCGCTTTAGATATGTTAGCTAATACAAAAGGCATGGTTTCTAATATGCCTATTCAGCGATATGCTAGCATGCAGATGATGGGCCTACTTCCTGATATGGAGGAAGAAGCTATTAAAAATCTTGCTGACACTCATGGTGGTGATATGAAAACAGCAAGAGAAACTTATAAAGGCATGACTCCAGCACAACAGATGCAGTTACAGCGACAGACTCTGCTTACAAGCTCTGAATCTTTGCCAGCAATGAGTAAGCTGATAAAGCAATTTGAAGGTAGAGAAGGTATGCTTGGCATGATGTTGAAAGGTGGAGAGCTTACTGATAAAGAGCAGACTCAGTGGACTGATTTTGTTATGGGAGTAAAACAAGGAAAGTTCAATAAGGAAGCTCTATCTGCTGTCTTAGGTGAGCAAGACAAGATGCCAAAGGATCACATAGCTCATAACGAAAAAGCCAGACAGTCAGAACAAGCTAAGATGATGGAAGATCAGGTAAAACTGCGTGGTGCTCTGATAGCTCTGGATAAAACGATTGATATGCAGATTGGTAAATTGAACCTGGAAATGAAAGCTCTAAATGCTTTCTTTGGTAATTCAGGTTTGACTAATACAGAACAACCTAAAGGACAACGCAAACCTTTTGAGGAGAAGACACCTATAGGAAGGTTCTTTAACAGGGTGGAGAATGCTGCTGAAAAGCCTTTCTTCAACTTCCTGGGGGATACTGCGAAAGGTGCTGCTACAAGTGTCAAAGAAGCAGCACAAGCTACGTATCCAAAAGAATTCAAAGCCTTGTCGAGTATGGGGAAATGGATATCCAAACGATGGGCGGCAGCTCAAGGCACAGTATCAGAGGCACATGCAGCTAATCCCTCTGTTCCTAAAGCTCTTATCAATGCTGTTATAAGGGCTGAAAGTGAATACAATCCTAAAGCAGTGTCCAGTGCAGGAGCACAAGGCATGATGCAGCTGATGCCAGCTACTGCCAGGGGTTTGAACGTAAAGAATCCTTTCGATCCTGAGCAAAACATACATGGCGGTACAAAGCACTTAGCTTATCTATTAGAGAAGTATAACGGTGATATGGAGAAAGCTGTAGCTGCTTATAATGCCGGTGAAGGTACAGTCAATAAGGCTATTAAGAAAGGAAAGCCTTTACCACAAGAAACACAGGACTATGTACCTAAAGTAATGAAGTACTATGAGGAAGAGAAACAGCGTGAAGCTAACTCTGAGATACAGACAACTTTAAATAAAGGCATGTCTACTCATGGCTCTAAGAAAGACAAAGAGTTTGCTGATGAGTTTAATACTAAGCAAATTAAACGTAATAAGGTAGTAGAAGAGTCTAAAGAGAGCACAACAAACAAATCGTTGGATGTAACAAATAAAAGTAACAGTGTATCTCTTATGTCTTCTCATGTATCATCTGTTAATATGCGTACTGATAATAAAAGTCAGTCAAGTACTCATAGCACATCAGATGTTCCTGTAAGAGACAGTAAGAAAGAAGTCATCAAAGAGAAGAGCATAGAGAAACACTTAGCACCAAAGCAAAATGTATTAGAAAAACAAATGTCTTCTCATAAGGCAACTCAGGATAAGATAGAGAAGATATATAATAAAGAGACAGTGTTGAAAGAGAAACAGATCGAAAAAGAGCAAAAAAATACTGTACGTCTTGCTGAGGAGCGTGACAATACCAGATCCAACTCAACCGGTACTTCTGCTTCTGGAGTCAATGTGAACTCAGTACATGTTGACGTTCCAGGCTTTACTATTACACAACAGGGTAGGGATGAGATGAAGAAGACTTTCGAACATCATCTTGTACCTCTGCCTAAATCCAACGGGAAGAGATAACCATGCAATTAGGGGTAATGGTAGACATATACAGGCTTAACGGCAGCTGTCCTTATAATATGCATGATTGGTTTGAGTTTGGGGCAACTAACCCTACTTCAGCCTTTGTGTCTATTAAAATAGATAGAGCTATCAATACACCTCTGTTCAGTGCTTCCCTGGTTCTCAAGCCTATGAAGGATGCTCAAGGTAAAACATGGGCTGATCTAATACAACTTATGGATGTGGTGGTAGTAACTGTACGGCAAAGTATAGATAGAGAGGTAGTCGAAAGGATCAAATTCTTCGGGTTCGTTATGGATATCATAGAGGATGAATCGTGGGATATACACATGGGCAAGGGTAACATCGTCTTACAGTGTCAAGCCTATCCATTCCTGACAAATCCGCTACTTGCTTTTGATAATATGTCCGATCCGATGGCTGCTGGTATAGGGGTGAAAACTCGCATTTGGGAAAGCCTCGCTCCCTTGGAGGACAAGCCTTCTCTGTCGATGGGTAAGATCATTGATAACGGTCTGTACGAGCTTCTGAAGCCGATCAAGCTGGATGGCAATCCCATTGGTGACTATCTTCACTATGTCTTTGAGACTTGTTCTAATATATTACCTTTCACATACACAATGGCGCACTCTTATATTACAGATGCCATGATGTATGATTTCTGGTCGGCACTATCAAAGCTTGCAGAGATACAGGGTGAGGCTGGCTGGCTGCATGAGATGTTTCTGGATATAGTTGATGACGAGCAGATGAACAACATGTCCGGTGATGCGGTAGGCCCAATGGTAGCTATCCCTGGTACGGCTAGGGAAAACTTTTATCTTACATTGGTGTGCCGAGAAAATCCTTTTCCTACATTCACAACAGGAAATGCTGGATTGAAGGACATAGACTTCATTTCTCTACCTGGGGGAGGAGTTTCTTACGATAGCTCCAGGTGGGATGACCTTCTGGTGAATACCTTAAGAGGAAATCCCATTGCTTTTCAGTCATGTAAGAGTGCAAATCTATTAAAGACTATATTCACCATTGACATGGAAGTCGATCCTACAAGGTGGTGGAGCTGGAACCTCCCTACGATTGTAGATGTGCTGGGGTACACTCGCATAGGGTATAACTCCTTGAACATACTCACATCTTATGCAAGGTGTAGATCTGGTTTAACTTCAGGTTCTATCATTGAGAAGGACGAAACTCTATTAAACATCATCCAGCTCAACTTGAGGAATGCCAGCTACAATGCCTGTATGGATCTTTACAAGCAAGCTACTCTGGTGATACCTCTGGATATCTCTGTAGGATTGGGTGAGCTGTACTTTCTGCCACAAGATATAACTGGTAAAAAAGATCAGACTTATTACATTAACAGAATATCTGATATTATTACTACAGAAGGCATAAGTAGTACGACGATGACATTGACCAGGGGAATGTATGACTCCGAACACGACAGTTTAGAAACAGCTATTTCTAATAGATTAGCTTTCGCTAGAACTGTTGATATTCAGAAGAGGCTGGACAATCTGCCAGCTCCAATAAAAGATGGATACTTAAAGGGGTTAGCACAATAATGCAAGCATTCATAGCAAGAGTAGTCAGTAACGATGAATATCCTGATGAAGACTGTATCGACGTAGTATTTATCAGGGAATCAATGATGAAAGCTAAGGTTCATGTATTACATGATCGAGCTAATCCTTTGTATGGCAGGAGTGGGTACTTACCAGACGTAGGAGAGACAGGCATTGTTATCAGAGTGTCTGACTTTGGTGATACCTACTACTGGCTAGGTAGTTTCCATGATCCTTGTGATAATATATGTACCAAGAATACTTTTGAAGTAGGTAGAGACTTGTACCATCATCAATCAGATGTTTGGCATCAGATACTGAAGGATGGCACAGTTGAATTCTCACATCCCTCTGGTACATTCATAAAACTTGGTTCAGGCACTACGCTGAATAGCAGGACTAGGTTTCAGAAATTGCCTAAATTGTACAATCAGAAAGCAGAAAACCCATATCCGAACAGGGGCGAAACTCCTGTAGCTCTGACTATCAACCATACTTGGCTGAACGGTGGAGCTAGTCAGCAAACATATGCAATAGACAAACGTAAACAGCACCATACTGGTGATATTAAAACTACAAAACTTATATTAGATGCTTTCGGTGGCATCACGCTTGACCATGAGACAGCAACCGGAACTCACATGACGCTGACCATAGATAATGCTGGCAACGTTGCTGCCTGTGCTCCTACATTCAATTTCTCCGGTATAGGTGGACAAACAGCTGTAACTATCAACGGTACGCTGCATACAACTAATAATATACTCTGTGATACTAACATAAAGGCTGTAGCTGAAGTGTATGATATGAACGGATCACAACCTACTTTCTGTATGTCTGGAATGAGAGCCGTTTATAACCTACATCAACATGCTGATTCACCGCCACCTTCGCCTTCAATGTAGATGATTCACAGGAATTGAGTTAATATCAATAAAGAGGGTTTATATTATGGCTGGTTCTCAGGCTAAACAAACAATCACGTTCATGGTTACTGATTCTGGTGGATCACCTATGGGAAGCTGGGATTCACGCATTTCCGCATCCAGTAAACCCTCATACACTTTTAATATAAATCCTACCGATCTAATCAGAAATCAGCCGATGCGTAGCGAGGTCACTCCTAGTATCTGTTTTGACGCAGATACAAGCCCTACAGGTCTTGTTCAAACTTGGGGTGAGGGGTTGCCTACCTGGACTATCCGAGGGCATACAGGGTACAGCCAAGGCGCACAGGGGGTCGATGGCTTTCAAGCTTATGTTGCGCTGTATCAAATGTTCGAAGCTTACGCAAAGCAGAACGTTCTTCTATTAAAAGATAACAAGCCACCTTGCCAGATGATCTTTATCAATTGGGCAGACACGTTTCAGGATTGGTGGTTCGTGGAGCCTACTAAGATCCCCGATAAGATACGTTCCTGCGATAGGCCATTGTATTATTTCTATGATATAAACCTTGTCGGTGTGAAGCCTTACGCTAATGTTATGAAGGTAACAGACGCCATTTCGACTACAGTAAATAGGCCGGATATCCGCTTGCCGAAAGTCGCAGCATCTATCAAAGCACAGAAGGAATCTCTTGATGCTTTCGGAGACAAGATGTATGCCAGTTCCCTGGAAGCAGGAGGGCTGAACTCATACATAGGGTCTATTATAAATCCAAATTCGATCACTGATTTCCCGACAAAGATCAGAAACGCTTACGCTGATATCAAAGACAGAGTTGAACAGATTCTGTATAAAAACACAATCTTTACTAATATACAGAAGGCTGTGTACATAGCTCAGACCACTATCAATGTAATAAACAACGCAATCAATGACATAAAGACAACTGTAAAGACTGTACTGTCTCCTCTGTACGGTCTTGTTAACGTCTATAAGCAGCTTAAATGTGCACTTATGACTTTAATCACGCTTCCGATTGACTTGGTATCTTCTTCTATTAACAGTATTAAACAGCTTATTGCTAGTCTCAAGGCAAGCGGTTGTGGTACTACCATCACCTCTGACAATACTAAAATTGGTTTTAACTCAATCAAGTAACGAGGAATATATACTGTGATAAAGAAGTACATTATACAAGAGAATGACACACTCAGGGATATAGCAAAGAGATTCTATGCCAATCCCAATATGTGGGTAAAGCTGGCAATAGATAACAATCTTGAGTATCCTTATGTCGGCAGAATCGGGGAAGGATACAATGGCAAGGTGCTGTATCCTGGTGATAGTATCATGCTCTCTTTCACCAACGATGAGAGTGAGAGCATTTACTTCACTGAAAGAAACGTAAGCAATATCAATTACCTGGATATGCTGATGGGTACTGATATAGGCTTGGTGAACGGTCAACTTGCATTGGTAGGGGGTAATGAAGGTTTTGACTTCTACACTGTCAAAGGATCATTCAATATAAAACAAGCAATCCAGCATAAATTCAAAGTTATAAAGGGTGGACTATTCTATTATCCTGATTACGGAACCAAACTGCCAACTTACATAGGCAATATCACTGATATGGATGCAATAGAAATGGTAAAAGCTGAGGCAGCTCGTACCATACTGGAGGATCTTAGGGTAGAGTCTTTGTCTTCTATTCAAGCTGAGTATGATGGACATGATTCTATTACAATATCGGCAGGATTACAGCTGGTGGGTAACTTTGTAACATCAATTGCTATTAAAATAGATGGTCAGAACTCAGTAATAATCCAATAGGGAGTTAACATGGCGAACTTTGAAATAAAAGACTTTGAACTGCTGAAAGCAAGTCTATTAAACTATATTTTTTATTCAGACAACTCTCTCACTGACTTCAACGTAGGGGCGGTTATGCGCTGCTTGCTTGAGGCAGTAGCTCAGGAGGAGGAAGAAACCTACTTCAGGCTCTGGCAAGGGGTACAAAAAGCTATTCAAGAATCTATCCTGTTCGCATTCAATTTTGTACCAACACAGGGTACATATGCATCAGGTATGGTGACATTCGGAAGGGACAACGCAGCTTCCACAGATATAGTCATTCCAGCTGGAACTGTTGTAGCATCTGCTGCCGGTAACACATATAAGACTCTGGCTGATGCAACAATCGCACTAGGCACCTACTCAATAGATGCTACTGTAATTGCCACAACCTATGGATCAGCTTACAACATTTTCTCACCAAACACTGTACTCAATATTACAAAACCTATGTATGGTGTCAGTTGGGCCAAAACAGCTTCCACCATAGCTGGAGGTACTGATACAGAGAGCCAATCATCGTTGTTCTATCGGTTCACTCAATACATTGATTCATTGTCCAGGGGAACTATAGCCGCTATACAGTACGGGGCATCTCTGGCTGAGCTGGTAGATGCCGGTGGCAACACCACTGAGCGGGTCATCAGGGTAAAAGCATATGACTTCCCTAATAACCTGGGATATGTGGACTGCTACATCGACAACGGATCAGGCACAGCTTCCGGTGGTCTGGTTACTAGAGCACAACAGATAATAGATGGATATACAAACAGTGATGGTATACTGGTTGAAGGTTATAAAGCAGCTGGAGTTAAAGTAGTAGTGTCACCGGTTCAGCCTGTTGCAATAGATATGGTGTTGACATTAAGTGCAGATGATTTCTATGGTGTTAAGCCCTATGTAGAGTCTGCTGTGAGTTATTACTTTTCAAAATTGGATATAGGACAGCCTGTTAACTATGAAAAGCTGATAGCTGATACGTTCTATTCAAACTCTGGTGTAAAAGATATTACAATATCCACACCGAATGCTGACATTTCTATTGGAACACATGAAATTGCGATACTTGGGACTTTAACGATAGTAGCTGCCTAAAGGAGATAGAAAGCTATGGCTGTATACACACTTCCGATCAACAGGAATAGTACTTGGCAGGGTAATGCAGGGGTTAAGAATGACATTCCCTCAAGAACCACTATCTATACCACTGTAAGCCCTTCCAATGACACTTCAGGGGCTACTGACTTTACTAATATAAACACAGCTCTAGCTAACTGCCCACAGAATCAAGTGGTTAAACTTGCTGCTGGTACGTTCTACACCAATGCTTTTATCAAAGTACCGAGTAATAAAACTCTACGTGGCAACGGGATGGGATCTACTGTATTGCGAGGTGTTGGTGGTAGCAATATTACGGCTATTGTAGGTTTTGATGGTGGGATGTATCAGGATGCAAACGGTATTAACGTTACTTCAGGTTACACAAAAGGTTCCACTCAAATTGTAACTGCTACAGCTACTGGCTGGGCTGTTGGAGATATATTTCTATTAGATGAAATAATGGATGCCGGAGGCGATCCTCCTGTAACTAATACCGGGAGCAACGGAACGGCTACCTGGAACGCAAGAGATGGAAACCGATGCTTAGGGCAAGTAAACTCAGTAGCTGCTATTAACGGTAATACTATTACTTTGGATGTTCCTTTACACTGGAACTTTAGCACATCCAGGGTGCCACAGGTTATCAGGTACAACGCTCCAGTAAAATTAGCGGGTATAGAAGCTTTGACGGTAGATAATGCTGCTGATGCTACCAAACATGAAACAGGTGATCCTGCTAATATAAGTTTACTTGGGTGCTCTAACTGTTGGTGTTTAAACGTAGAATCCAAAAACATCTATCAGTGTCACTTTAGGCTCAGGAGGAACTTTAGAACTACTATCAGAGGATGCGCTTTCTATGGGCATCTTGTTAGTGCTTCTAATAGATATGGAGTATGGCTTGGGCCAGCTGGATCTTGTCTGGTAGAAAACTGTATATCTTATCAGCTGTCTCCTGCTATCACAATGGCCTATGCTATTATGGGCAATGTAATTGGTTATAACTGGCTGCACTGGATGGATGGGGAATCTTCCGGTTGGGCTGCAAACTGTATCAGTATCCACGGCGGTCACTGTGCATTTAATCTAATAGAAGGTAACATTATTGAAGGTAGGATATCTGCTGATAACGTATGGGGAAGCGGAAGTCATACTGTATACCTTCGTAATAGAGTGTATCTTGATAGCAGAAGATTTCAAACAGGTAACTGCGGAGCTTTTGACCTTGAGTTCCAGTATAACAGTCTGTATTACTCAACAATAGGTAATGTCATAGGGCAAGGTTCTGAGGGTTATGTTCTATTAAATGGGGTAGACATAATTGAAGGCTCAAGAAGTATCTATCGTACTGGTTACGTTTATGATAGTGATAACGGTGCTTCTGGAAATAACCCCAATGTATTCACTACACTACTACGACATGGTGATTGGAATATAAAAGACAACGCTGTAATCTGGAATGGTGTTGATTCACATGAGCTTCCAGTTTCACTGTATCTTACCGCCAAACCTGCATGGATGGGATCTGCAATATCATTTCCTTCAATTGGGCCTGATGTTACTCCAATGTATCCTACTCCTCCTACTGACAACACTATATTTCCATTTACATCTTCAGGAGGTGGTGGTTCTCTACTAAATCTTTATGTTGCTACAACAGGAAGTGATACAGCCGGGAATGGATCAAGCTCTTCACCTTATGCATCTCTGTCTAAGGCATGCTCAGTGGCTACAGCTGGTTATACAATCAATGTAGCTGCCGGAAATTATACTGATTACTCTCGTTGTAATATAGTTCCAGGTGTAAACGTTGTTGGAGCTGGTAAACAGAGTACTATTATAAACTGTCGTGTTGGAACTTCTTCTGACAGTTATTATTTCAATGCCAGAACAAGTGGCTCTTTAGGACATAACATCTCAGGTATTACCTTCATGGGCGGGACAAGTATAAGCAGCAGATCTTGTTCGGCTGTAGGTAGTTTCTGGAAGCGCAACAACGTTATATTACATGACTGTGACTTTAAGTACTTTTCAGGCACCAACACAGGCTTCTGTCTTGAGTTCCTGGGTGCTGCATCCTGGTCTGGTGAGGTCAGTGATACCTCTCCTCCTACTATGTGGCAGAGCGGCTGTCAGGTTTATAACTGTAGTTTCATAGGATGTGACTATGCTTCACAGTATACTGCCGCTTTCCGTGGTAGTGCTCTGAAGGACATGGTAGTTCATGACTGTATCTTTGATGAACGTGGTACAGGTGGTTACGGCATGAAACTGTCTAATCCTGGCTGGCTTAACAACTGTAAGTTCTATAATAACCAACATTTTGTTGATCCCTTTGGTGGTAGAGATGAGTCATTAAACATAGAATTGTGGAACCTTGTAAATAACTCTGAGATGTATGGTTGCCAGTTTACTAACGGTTATATTTCCTTGGTTCGTGGGCAGCTTCTTGGTGGAACAAGATCTTTCTATGTTCATGACAACATACTTACCGATATGATTGCCAATGAGTTTGCTGTACCTGAGATGACTGTATATAAAAATATTATCAAAGGGTATGGAACTACATCTAACTACGATAACTGTTCAGGCTTAAGAGTATGGAGTCCTTATCCAGCTGTAACATACTTCAGTAACATGATCTTTTGTTACAACCAGTTTTATGATGGTCACACCGGTTCTCCTGCTATAGGATTTACTAACAACAATGGATCTGTAACTTGTGTTAATGCGCTTATATTCAATAATACATTTAATAATACAGGCCCAGCCTTCGATAACTCTATCTCAAGCTTACAGAATTTAAAGTTTTGTAATAATATAGTTACAAGTTGCGCTGGTGGTGTCAACAACAGGGGAGGGCTTGCTGGTGTTGATGTACATAATAACTGCTTTAACTCTAATAGCTATAACTGGAATCTTGCTGGAGCTTCTGGTCAGAGTATTGTAGCCAATTTAGTGAGTGTAAGTCCTCTGTACGTGGATGCTACAAACAAAAACTTTGCTTTGCAAGTGACTTCTCCATGTATTGATGCAGGTAAAGACATGGGTAGAGGCTATCCATTCGTAGGCTCAGGCTATGATATCGGAGCTAAGGAATATGGTTATGTTGAACCAGATCCTGAAGAGCCGCCTGAAGAGCCTGAAGATCCTGAAGCTCCTACAGCTGGAGCTATGTACTACGTAGACTTCGTAAGCGGTTCTGATAGTAACAATGGAACCTCTACTGGAACTCCTTTCCAACATTGCCCTGGTGACTCAGCGGCTACTGGATCAGCTGCTAGTACTGCTCTTGCAGCTGGTGACACTGTAGTTTTCAAGAAAGGTGTAACGTATAGACCTAATCTTATTACTATAGCCAATGAGGGAAGTACAGTTTGCACTGGAACAACAGGAATGCTCACATCATCTGGAGTATTCACTGATGCTTCTGGAACGTTTGTAACCAGTGGAATTAAAGTAGGTGATTATCTGTATATCTGGCATAGTCTTGATAGCATGATAAACAACTATGTAGAGGAATGTGGGCTTTACAAAATAACTGCAATAGGTAGTAATACTCAGCTCACTATCACAGGATACTCAGGCCCTGGTTATAATGCTGTAGCCACCATCTCCTACACTGTATGCAGACCTATTACATATAAGTCTTTGGCAGCTTGGGGTACTGGTTATGCTACTATAACAGGTGATATGAATGCCAGCGGTACAGTAGATTCTGGTGATAAGTTGAAGCTTATAGAGTTGAATGGTAAGAACCACATCAGGTTTGAGGATCTTCGATTCAACTTGTGTAATACAGATACTAACGTAACTACAGCAGCAATTGCTAATACTGTCGGTGATGCTCTTTACTTACAGTTGATCGGGTGTACTTTTGACAACATCAAGTCAAGCAGTGTGTATACTGGACGGTCGATGTATACAATTTGTATCGGTAACATTTGTTCTAATATAGGATTTAATGCTCTCCCTCCAGGTGGGGAAGGTTGTCTGTATGAGTACAACATGATTTCCGGCCCAGGTTGTCGCAGTGGCTGCTATGGATTGAGATACAGTATTACACGTTATAATACAATAAAGGATCTTACAACTGCCTGGAACTCAAACGTACCTTACGCAATCGGGCCTATTGATGCGGGGTCACTGAACAACGGATGGTGGGGGTGGGTACATGGGAACTTTATTGATAATTGTACTTATGGTGTGGTTCTGCCTAACAATTCCAACAAACCGGCCAAAGAATGGGTAATTCATAGTAATGTATTCGTAGGCAGGATGGAACAGACCGGATTTGGGACAGCAGCAATTCTTTTATCTGGTTCAGCTGATGTAGGGATCTATAATAACACTATCTATGGCTCAGCTGGTAAAGGCTGGATAGATGGTATTAAGATGGAAGCTTCAGGATCTTATAACTGTTCTGGAACTGACATTAAAAATAACATCTTCTATCATATGATCGGTGTGTCAAGTCCTGCAAGGCAGATGATTAACGTTGCTGCTAATCAATCTACCGGTTTGGTGAGTGACTACAACCACTATTACACTGACAATCCTACTCCGTTCATATACGAAGGCGATCCTAAAGCTTTAGTTCAGTGGAAGGCTCTCAGCTTCGATGTACACGGTGTACATTCATTGCTGGATATAAATGCTAACCCAAACTTTGTTAATACAAACCTCAGTAACTTGAGCCTTGCTTTACAGTCCTCAAGTCCTGATATATCGAAAGGTATCAGCTGTGCTACAGCCTTTACTAAAGATATATTAGGTAACAAACGTGCTATTTGGGATACTGGTGCTTATATGTACGGTGCTAGTACTCCTCCAGGTGCTGTTGGTGCTGGTCAGAACAGGATCAGATACAGTGTTGACGATTGTACTACCTACTCCTGGTCAGTATCTACAGGAACCAAAGCGATCATGTCTTCTGCTAATATACAGATACTTGATGGCGATCAGTATGCTACCAACATGGTTGACTTTGCCAATAAGGGAATGATGATACATTTCCCCGGTAACTTGTCTATTAACAATATAAAGCTTAAGTTCAACCAAAGCAGCACATCGTTGAAGATCGAAACCTCAGCTGACTCTACCGATGGTTTTGATGGAACCTGGACTACCTTGATAAACAACGGTAGCTATCTGACTCCGAACTACACTATGTACGGGATGAATGATACTGTTTGTACTTGGGTAAGGGTATCTAATACAAACGGTGGAACCATCTACTGTGCTCATATCTTTGGTACATACACTGTACCTAAGATAGAGGTGTGGAGAGCTGATAAGACGCAGGAATTCACGGCAGATTACCCTCTGTCATTCCCAAACATACCGGACAGTTCAAACTTCTCCAGCTATGTTGATTTCAAGATTCTGAATAAAGACTCAGTGCCTCACTCATATCAATTGACTGTAGGAGCGGTTAAATATAACGGTGACGTTATAATAACAAACTACTTCAAACTATCACTTGATAATGGTGTAACAAAAGCAACAACAGTTATCGCAAAGAGTGAAGCTAACGTATCTGTAGCAGTTCCTTCAAATGGTTATTCACAGACAGTAAGAATCTACGCAGATATACTTAAGACTCAGAACCCGGCTGATGGTTATCACTACTTCACAATAGCTATAGAAGAGGTGTAATCAATGGCAAAGCTCAATATATCCGGTAAGTCAATACTTACTCCGCAAGATCAAACTAAGTTTTCTATTACAGGTTTTGCGATAGCTCTTAACTCATACACCACAACTACAGGAACTCCAGTAGCTCCTCTAGGTGTGAGTGCCATAGGTCAGAACAACCAAGTAAGACTGTCTTGGAGTCCTGTACCTCAAGCGGTATCGTATAACGTGTACTGGTCAACCATCTATGGGGTAACTCCAGTAAGCGGTTACAAACTGGCTTCTGTAAATTCTCCATACATACATGTAGGTCTAATAGCAAACACAACATACTTCTATTGTGTAACTGCTGTGAACGATATAGGTGAGGGGCCAGCTTCTAGGCAGGTTCATGCTACTACAGCTCAATCGGGAGTGGTTAAACCGCCGCTCCCTCCTCCTCCAACTCCGTCTACAGCGGTAACATATCCTGTCAGTCCGATAAATCTAGTAGAAAACTTACCTTCATACTTTGACAAGGACAGTTACCCTACACCGGTTTTCAGGGTACTGGATGAGAGGGTAAACCATGTCAGGGTTGCTCCTGACTTAAAGAGTATCATTGTACGTCTGCCTGAAGCTGAGACAGAGATTGATATTGTAGGGAAGACCATAGGACAGATAGCTCAAGCTGTGAGAGATGCAGGGTTTCAGGTCGAGGCGATAAACCTGGAGTATGACAACCTGAAGAACCACACTCTCACCAATGGGCCTACGATCAGTAACACAGTGTACTTTGAGACTTCTTTTAATAGAAGAATCTGTGCTTCCATAGAGCAGTTTTTGATGAGTAACATTAGCGATTTCATAGCTGGAAAGGATGAAATCTATTTCTCAAGATCTGATAACGACTGGTTGACTCTCTGGTGCAGGTACTTTGGATTTGGGAGACTAACAGCTGAGGATGATGCTGTACTGTTTCGTAGAGCCTTAGCAGGTATATCTGCTATTAAAATAAACGAGAAAGCTCTTATCAAATTGATGCTTTCTCAGCTAGGTTATTCAGTAACAATAACGGATGAGTACCCTACAATAAGGAATACTTTCGGGATAAAGTTTCAAGGTGTAGATATATCAAAACTTCCACAGGTAGATATAGATGCTATAATAGACGTTGTGAATAGGTATAGAGCAGCTGGTTGTTTTCCTATATACTATATTCAGAGCGGTTATTTGCACACTAACACTGTGGGAGAAACCACGAATAATTCTCAGTGGAGAACAGCCCCAGGCAGTGTTCTGTACATACCGATAGTATTACAGCACTCATAAAGAGGACATGACAAATGATAAAGGGAATCAACTGGACAGGCAATTACTCGCGCTTTGGCTACGATGAGGCTGATAATTATCTCATGGTGCTAAAAGAAATGGGTGTACCTGTTCCTGATGACGAATTCAATGCTATGCAGGAGATGCAGCTTACCTATCTGCGTAGAATAGCTTACATGATCGTTGGTGATGGTACGAATGACAATGGCTTTCTATGTGTAGGCACCGGAGCTGCAAACAACTTTACTATAAAAGCCGGTAAACATCTATTAGACGGTTGGTACATAGCTAACTCAATAGACTGTACTTACACGACTCAACCTAATACACAGCCAGCATTGACAACACCTAGCGGTGCTCGTCAAGACAATGTGTACCTTGATATTTGGTATGATGAAATAAACGATCTTGCCGATCCAGATATCAAAGATCCTACTCTCAACATCAGAACCTCCTGCCGACTCAAACTTAATTGGGCTGTTAAAGTGGCTGAAGCTAATAGCACAATGTCAAACTACTCTGACAGTAACCAGAGGTATCATTGGGTTACATTGATAGCTATCCTAAATAGATCTGCTTCAACTGCTATTGATGCCAGTATGGTTACTGACAAGCGGAGACTTTGGGGGGGCAGTAGTGCAGAATATATTGCTCAAGTTGCTTTTTTTGCTAGGTCTACTGTACCTGCTGGCTGGCTTGTATGTGACGGTTCAGCTATTAGCAGAACTACCTATGCTACCCTTTATGCAGCCATAGGTACGACTTTTGGGATAGGTGATGGTACTACTACGTTTAATCTACCTAACATGACCGGTCAATTTGTACGTGGTTGGAATGGCACATCTACAGGTCTTGATGCTAATAGAACATTTGGTAGTACTCAAACTGACAACTTCAAGGCTCACAAACACACTGTACCTTGGGGTGGCGGTAACAATACTGAGCATATTTTTGGTTATAATATGGCATATGGTTTATTGAATCCTGGTACAGACAGTACCGATTGGGATAACGCTTTGCCGTACTCTGATGAAGCTGGAGGGGGAACTGAAACAAGACCACATAACATAGCACTGTTGCCTTGTATAAGATTCCGGTAAACACTACTTGTCAGAAGGGAGCGGAGGGTTGACAGAGGAAATTGAAAAAAACAGAATAAAGGAGTTGGAACAAGGATACCTAACACTGAAAGTTATCAGTGAGGTAACGCAAGAGTCAGTTCATGAAATTAAATCTGATGTAAAGGATATCAAAGAGTCTGTAAATGAAATACAGAAATCGCTGGAAGTAAATGCAGCTCTACAGAAATATAAGAACGATACCAGCCTTTGGCTGGGTATCAAGAAGAACACTGCTAATATACTTGTTTGGGTAGGTATTGTTTTCATGTTCTTCATGGTGCTGACACACCTGGATGAGTTCAGAAGCTGGGAAAAATCTTCGGTGTATCCGTCCTCACATGCAGCACCGATCCAAAAGTAAAACGTCTGTAAATTATAGGGAACAAAAATGGCTACTACCCTAAAACCTATCACTACCAATGCCGAGCGCATGAAAGTCTTTGGTTATTTCAAATACAGTAAGCTAGACAACGGAGAGGTGAAAATCCTGGGGGGTTGGATAGGTAAAAACATAGTCAAAGTAAATATCCCTCAGTTAAAGAATGTAAAGGGTGCGCCTAAAGATTGTAATATATATGTGCATAAGAAAGCGGCTGAAGCAATAAAAGCAATGTTTGCTGAGTTTGAAACAGCAGGATTGCTGAAGTATCTATTATCATGGGATGGTTCATTCTATCCTCGTATGGTTCGTGGCAGTACCAAAACCCTGAGTAATCATACCTTCGGCACTGCTTTTGATATCAACGCCCGATGGAATCCTTTAGGTGTCACACCAGCTACAGGCACTGGAACAGTAGAGCCTCTAGTTGAGATTGCAAATAAACATGGATTTTTTTGGGGGGGAGATTATATTAAAAGGGCTGATCCAATGCATTTCGAGTATTGTATTACAACATAGAAAGGGGTGAAGGAGATGACTACGAACACGCTATTTGCACTGACATTATGTATTATAGCAATCCTCAGTTTTTGGGTTCCAGTACCCAATGTCAACATGGAGTTGCTTAAAATGATAGCATCGGCATTGATCGGTGCTGTATCTGCTGTAGGAGTACAATCTGTAATCAAAAAAACCACAGGAAAGGTGGAGCAAAAATGAGAAAATATCTAATAGCAATGTTGATACCGCTCATGCTGATATTTGCAAGCGGTTGTGCTACGTTTAACAAGGGGCCGGATCTTACTCCGCTACAGAACTCACAGCAAGCAGCTGAACAGACTGTTTATGCTATCGGCGTATCCCTCCAGGCTATTCCTGGGATCTGTGATGCGTTCTATGCTGCCGGGAAGATGGATAAGGAAACTTATAATAAAGTAGTTCCTATCTATAACCAAGCTCTAGGGTCGTACAAGCTACTGCTGATGGCCTTGAGAGAAAGTTTGGTTGCTGGCAATGATCCAAATGCACAGACTGCCTACGTTACTGCTCTGAACAGATTTCTACTGGACAAGCAAATGCTGGATAGTCTAGCTCTAGCTCTAGGTGTACAACCGGCAGGAGGTGGTAAATAATGGATGCCATGACTGTATTATCTATTATGCAGCTTGCTGCTGTATTGACTCCGCAAGCTGTTGTGCTCACCAACACTCTGATTGATGCTTTTAATAGATCTGACATGAGTGATGATGAAAAACTTCGGAAGATCAACGAGTTGCTTGAAAATCTCAAGCCTATGGAACTGAAAAAATAACAAATAGCGTTTTTTGGTGATAAAACGTTTCAGGTGGTGTAGTATGAGAAGTCCCGCTGGTTAATTCTAGTGGGGCTTTCTTGTCTGTACTAACTTAATACTTATGTATTATAAGAAAGGATCACCATGTTAAAGTACGGTAGACCGCAGGATGTTTCAAGAGAAGATATTTTTATATTACAACATCTAAAACGTCATTTGCAGTCCTGGTCAGCTTCCGCAATACTTACCCTTATATTAGAAGAAATACCCAATCCTTCAGTACCTTATGTAACAATAGACAGTAAGTTAAGTACTAGACTTTACATAAGTTTGGCAGAAATACGAACAGCCAAAAGAGTTCTAATAGAATCTGGACTTGTTAATATAAAAGTAAGGGGTTTACCGAAGGCAACCTACTATACAGTAGATTTCAAGCAACTAGCTGTAATTGAAAAGAAATATGGCTTCAAATCCGATTATAAATAATAGATAAAATTGCAGATCTTCAAAAGAACAATGTCAAAGAATGAAAAAATAAATGTTTAGTTTCTTAGTTTTTAGGTGTTTTACATAATGATTTCAATAAAGTATTTACATGTTCACTTTTTCTTTACTATATATACTATGTAAACATTGTACTTAGACATTTACTTCGTAAATGGTAGAAAAAAATTTTTCTATCGGCAACATCTCGCAAAGGAATTGAGTCATATGCTATTAGACATACCTACTGTCAACGAGAAATCATCTCTGCCAACGAGGAAAGCTAAAGTCGATCATCGTCAACTTGCATTAGATAAACTTAAGGAACTGACAGACAGATCCTTCTTCGGAACTGAGAAGGAAATATACAACTTGTCTATTATATATGACAGGCTGTTGTTGAAGTACACCGGGATAAAAAAGCACTCGCTATCACCTTTGCCGAAGGTAGCTCGTTCAGGTAAGAACTGGCAGAAGTTTAGAAAGCTCCATTCTCTGCTGTCCACGTACAACTTCCCCGCAGAGCTGTTCATTGAGGTTCAGTTTATGGTGTTTGCTGGTAAACGCAAATTTGCTGGCAACATCTATCCATTCCCTTCGATGCTGTACGGTCAATGGGCTGAAGAAAACTATGCTAGATTCATTCAGGAACGCATAGAAACAGAAACCCTTGAGTCAGCTTTCTACACAGAACGATCTAAAATTCAGCAGCAAATCAAAGACTCCATAGAAACAATCAGTAGTTTCAGGAAGTACAATCCAGACGTAACAGAACTCCAGTTACTGTTGATGCTTGAGAGTATGCTGTCTCCTGTTTATCTGATAACAAACAAAACTTTTATGAGGTACATCAATGAAAACAACATAGATTTGCCTTCTGATTTGATAAGTCCACTTATAAGGATGCAAAGGGATAAGCAGTATTATCAAACAGTGCTAAATGTTATAGCTGAAATGAAGGGGAAGTGACAGATGGAACTTGAGAAATTTGATGTTGATATGCAGCAAAAGGTACTTGCTGTAATGGTTCAAGATAGGATGTTCTTAGCTCAGGTGGCTGAGTTAGTGAAACCATCGTACTTTGATTCAGAAGTGCTGGTAGATCTGGTAAGGATAACGGAGGATTACTACCGGGAATTTGGGGCAGCTCCTACGCCTTTAGCCTTATCCCATAGCACAAAAGAGTATCTGCTAGCAGCCAAAAAGAAAAATCCTTCCAGGTACTTCGACATGATCGAAGATATATTTTCTGACTCACTTCCAGAGAAGGATTATATTACAAAAACAACCATAGACTTTGTTCAGGCACACGAAATACGAAATTCGCTTGCGGAATGTGTAGACTTGTGGCAAAATCGGAATTTCAGCAAGATGAAGCAGATTTTAGACAAGTCTTTCAGCATTTCAGAGGTAAAACGCAGTGCTTACAGGTATTTCGATCCAGAGGCAATCAAAGAGCGATATACGCAAAACACCGCAGAGCGGCTACCAACGGGCTATGCAGCGGTTGACAAGAGCATCGACGGAGGGCTATTGCCTGGGGAGCTGGGTATCGTCCTGGCACCTACCAACGTGGGGAAGTCGATCTGGCTTACGCTTTTTGGCAGCAATGCGCTCAAGCTGCGGAAGTCTGTTTTGCACGTTTCCTTGGAGATGGACAAGCAGCAGATCGGTATCAGGTATGACCGTAATCTCACCGGTAAAACCAAGTCCCTACTGGCAGCAGGGGTTGATGATCTGGCTGAGTACCTTTTGGGGTTGCAGAAGTCGTACAAATGTGATTTAATCATCGAAAAATTCCCCACCAGGGGGCTTTCTGTCGCGGAACTCAAAGCTTATTTGAACTTTTTAAGGTTAGATAACTTTGTTCCTGGCCTGATGTTGGTTGACTACGCATCTATTATGAAACCCTCCTCGAAACGGGGCAGTAGGCACGAAGAGATTGAAGAAACTGTTGAAGATTTGAGGGGTTTGGGCGACGAGTTTGGTATACCCGTATGGAGCGCAGCACAGACAAAGCAAAGTGCAGTCAATAAAAAGCGCATATCAGTCGAGGATTTAGGAGAAGCTTATGCTCAAGCAAAGGTAGCAGATGTAATTTTCGCTTTATGCCAAACACGATCAGAGAGCTTAAACGATCAGACACGGCTTTTCCTGGCGAAGAATCGTAACGGTAAAAAGTTTCAAACGTTCTTGTTTCATACGATCTATGACATTATGAGGGTAAGATTTGAGCAGGAGATAACTGATGCTGGCCCATCCGATGATGACGATGACAAAGGAAAGGGCAAGCAGAAATGAGTACTCTCCGGTTTGCATTGACAGAAGCTGGCGTAAAGACAAAGCCACTCCCAAAGAAGACCGAATTTGCCATTAAGTGCTTTAAGTGCAATGACACTGGTATGCACATGTATGTGAATGAAGGGGTTGTAAGGGAAGGAGTCAGAGGCTGGTGTTACTGTCATAGAAGAGGGTGTGTAGCTACAGTAAAGCAACTTGCTATACATTATCAACTATTATATGATTACGATAGCTATAGAGCTGGTGTTACCACTACAGAGGCAGTGCTTACAAAGCTAGCCAATTTGGGATTCGAACAGCCAGTAGGCAAGATCAGTATACAAGATAGTTGGTTCAATTTCGATCAGTTTGAGAGTCCTTTAACGTCTAAGTCATTTTTCGCACAAAAGGCTAAGACCTATCTCAACAATAGACGAGGCTTTTCAGATCCTCTAATAGCTTTATATGACTTTCGCTTTGCTGATGCAGGGGATTATGCCGGAAGGATCATCATCCCATTTACGGAACGTGGCGAATTAGTTTATTTTCAGGCTAGAAGTTATCTGTTAGCATCGACGTTAAAGGTTCTCAATCCTCCAGAAGGTGTGTTTATAGGGGGGAAGTCTGAATACCTGTACAATTTTGATAGAGCAAGGCTATTTCCAACTGTTGTAATAGCTGAAGGCTGGGCATCTGCTGTGTCTTGCGGTTTGAATGGGGTTGCGATCAATGGCAATGCCGCTTCTGACATACAGCTCGAAAAGCTATTAGAATATTGGGATAACTACGTTGTAGTTCTGGATAATGGAGTGGAAGATAAAACATTCGATTTGGCTGAAAGCCTGTTGCACAGGAAACCTAAATCCAATGTGAGTATAGTACTGCTTCCCGAAGGCGATCCAAATGACTACACATTCAAAGAGATGAAGACATTTATTAGCAATGCTAAGAGATATCATTCAGTCTCTGAGATAAAAGCCGAAGCTATCAAATTCCCTGCCAGAGGACATGATGATAAAAATAATCAAAGGGATAAACAGCAGTAAAGTAGTAACAGATGACGCAAAAGTTTTAATAGAATTAGATGAATTGTTTGCTTTCAAAGTTCCAGGTTGTGAGTTTGTCGATGCCTACAAGAGGAAGCTATGGGATGGTAAGTCTCATATGTTCAGTAGGTTAACCGGCAAGTTCAACACTGGTCTTCTCCCAAGAGTAGTTGATGAAATATACAAGCTTACATCAACTATGCCTACCATAGAAACAACCTACGATCTACTTATTTCAAAGAAACCGATAATAGATAAACTGAATGGAATAGAGCTACGACAGTACCAGACTGAAGCAGCTGATGCATTCATGCGTCCTGGTCGAGGTATCGTCAAAGCAGCAACCAACTCTGGAAAGACAGAGATAATGGCTGAACTGTTACGAAGGATCAATAGACCTTCTATAGTTCTATTACATAGACAGGAGATTATGTATCAAACAGCAGAACGTCTGGAGGAGAGACTATCTGTTCCTGTTGGGATTATTGGTGATAATAATTCTAATATCAAAGATATAACAGTAGTAATGTTTCAGTCAATAACAGAGCGGAAAGCTGTAAAGAACACTTTTGGGCAAACAAAGAAATCCAAAGCATGGAGAATGAAAGATGAATATAAGCATCTTTGTGATCAGCCTGTACTGTTCTTTGATGAGTGTCATAATATATCTGATGACAGAGCTAAGATAGTGGCTAAAGAGAGTAAGGCTATATTTCGAGGTGCGTTTTCAGGTACACCTTTGCTGCATGATGAAATAACCAATTTGACTCTTGAGGGTCTGTTTGGTGGTGTTGTTTATGAAATATCTAATAAAGAACTTATAGCTTTGGGTGTATCCTCAATCCCGGTCTGCCACATAATGAAGATCGACACAAAGGGTATTCTGTCTGCCGACTATGCGAAAGCCTACGATAAAGGGGTAGTGTATAGTAGTACCAGGAATGGGGCTATAAGGGAGATAGCTGTCAACCATGCTAACGAGGGGAAGAGTGTTCTTATAATAGCAAGGGAGCATAATCATATTATGAACCTGATGGAGCTTATACCAGGGGCAGAGTATGTGCATGGGGCTATGCCGAGTAAAACCAGGAGAGCCAGATTATTGGCCTTCAAGCAGGGTAAGATTAAAACTCTCATATCATCCACCATTCTTGATGAGGGTGTTGATATCTCTAATATAGAGGTGCTGATACTTGCAGCCGGGGGGAAATCCAGTATCAAGATCTTGCAGAGAATCGGTAGGGGGTTACGTGCCAACGAGTCGATGCAGCTGGCTGTATATGATTTTATGGATATAGGGAATTGGTATCTTTTGGATCATTCGCAGCAGAGGATACAGATGTTGAAATCGGAGGGGTTCAGGGTAAAATTGGGCTAAACGACTGTTTTTTCCAGGGAAAAAATATATTATAAAAGTGCTTGCATTGTTGTGTAGTTTTGATATTATATCAGTGTAGCATGTTGATCTTTGAAATTACGGGGCTTTCGTTCAACCGTGTTTAGGACACTCAGACCCGAACATCTTTTTAATTAGTACCTAAGCTTGAACCTACCGGGGGTTCGCTAGGGGAAATGTAAAGAGGTGCTGAGAGATGTGGGTTCGATACCTACAAGCCTCCGCAAAAAATATATTATAAAATGTGCTTGCAATGTTATGGAAGTTTGATATTATATCAGTGTAGCAACAACGCAGGTTGCCCAAACGAAAGGAGATATTATGTTTACATCTACTAAAGTTCTCACCCCTGAGCAGCTGCGCCGGTCTGTACCTTCAGCTTTTGCCGTTGAAGCTCATGAGTCCATGAGTGATCGTTATGGCTTCATCTCTACTGAGCAGGTTATCAATGCTCTCGTTAATGAAGGTTTCCTTCCAGTGTATGCACGTCAAACCAATGTACGAGATAAAGGTAAGCAGGACTACACAAAGCATCTGATACGGTTCCGGCATGTCGATGTTAAGCCTGTTGTCGGGGATGTGTTCCCTGAGATAGTGCTTGTCAACTCCCATGATGGCCTGAGCAAGTACAAGATGGATGCAGGGCTGCTCCGGTTGGCTTGCTACAACGGCATGGTTGTGGGGGAAGGCACCATCTCTCAGGTAGCTATCCGCCACAATAAAAACGTGGTCGATGGGGTACTGGAAGCAGCCTTTGAAATCACTGAGCAGGTTCCTTTGATAGCCGGGGCTGTAGAAGAGATGCGAAGGGTTATGCTGAACTATGAAGAGCGTCTGGTTTTGGCTAAGGCGGCTTTGGTTTTCAGGTACGAAAAAGAGCCGGAAGACCTGGAAGAGATACCAGTTAAACCAGGGCAGCTTCTTCAGGTACGTAGGTATCAGGATAAGGAAGTACAAAATACACTGTGGGGTACTTATAATATTGTTCAGGAGAACTTGACGAAGGGTGGGGTTCATTACAACAGAGTGAATCCCGAAACTCACAGGGTACGGCATCAGACAACCAGGGAAATTAAGTCGATCAGCGAAGATATCAAGCTGAATAAAGCTCTCTGGACATTGGCAGAGGAGATGAAGAACATTAAAGGGTAATTACCTTTAAGGGGGGTCTGGTCAGAGCAGACTTCTCAATTGAGGTAGTCACCAAGGAAAGGGGGCTTATCATGGAAGCGAATAATAGACAGATTCGTGGAGATAAGTATATTCTATTAGAGAAACCTTACAACAAGGCGGATAATAATTTGACTGTAGTGCTTGCGACTTGGAAGGATGAGTTATGTACATGGGTATACAATAAAATAGATGGTTCCTTCTGCTGGGGGCATTACTTCAACAACAAGGAGCGTGAAGAGAACGTAAAAGCAGCCCTGGACGACTTTAACAGTAGGGGGTTAGTACAATGACTTGGGATGATGTGTACGCAAAAGCTGAAAAGCTTATAAGTATCAAGGCTTACCAGTGGCAGAGGGAAGAGCATTTTGCGCTGAACAGAGAAGATCTAATAGCTGAAGGTTGGCTAGCCTACTCTGCTCTGCTTGCCAGTACCAGAAGTAGGAACCTGGAGCCTCTGGAGTTTTGGAAGATATTTACATCCAGTTTGCATGGTCATATGTGGAACTTGTATCGGGATCATAAGACCAGAGCTAAACGAGCAGAAGGTGAACGGGCTTATGCTCCAGGTGGTTCAGGCCATGATGTAGATCTATCTGATATCTTTGAGTTCATCGGTGCTGAGGGCTTTGAGTTATGTCTAATAGATGAGTACTGCAACGAGGTGCGATCTATTATTAAAGACAACGCTAATCTGTTGGAGCTTTTTGAAGTTCTAATAAATCCACCTGCTGAGGTAGAGGATATGGCACTAGCTACACATAAGCGTAGATGCAGACTGCATGCACAAGGTCAACATGTACGAGGCTTGAATCTGGTTGCACCTGATGATAACCACTTTGCGAAGTTCCTGGGATGGAGCAGCAGCAAGCTGTACAAATATCGGAAGCAGCTGGAGCATATTGTGGAGAGGGTAATCCAGTTGCATTCCAACGGGATGAGCAGCTATAAGCTGGGGCATTTTACGTTAGGCTGAAATAGTTTGACAATATAATGTAAAAGTGGTGATTTATAATAGTAAGAGGGAACTGGCAATTAACTATTAAAAAAGGAGAAGGACAAAATGGCTGAGAATCTGAAAACACTTTATGAGACTGCTGATGACTGCTTTGGGAAGATGCCGGATCTGACTGAACCTGAATGCGTTAAGTGCCACAACCTTGAAGCTTGTCAGGCGTGGAAAGCAGCTGGGGGCGATCCTGCGGGTAAGGTTGAGAAACCGGCTAAAGTCAAAAAAGGCGGGAAAAAGCCTGTCGAGGAGCCTAAGCAGGAAGAGCCTGAAGTTATTACTGAGCGGGAAGAAATGACACCTGAACCTGGGCCTGAGCCTGAAGTTATTACCGAGCGGGAAGATGCACCAGAAGTAGTAGCTGAACCGGCCAAAGAACCGGCCAAAGGTAAAGGGAAACAGGCTAAAGCTCCTGCTAAACCTGAGAAGAAAGCTCCTGCGAAACCGGCCAAAAAAGAGGCGGCAAAGAAAGCATCGGCAAAGAAAGCCGATGTGAAAAAGGAAGCTCCTAAATCAGTCGAGAAACCCGCTAAAAAGGGTAGCGAGGGTAAGGCTAAGGGTAAAAAAGAAAAACCAGCTCAGAAGGCAAATGTGAAGGCTGAGAAGCCAAAAAAAGTTACTGAGCGTAAACCGGTCGATGAACATGGTTTCCGTATCGGCACCAAGACAGCAAGGTATTTTGCCCTGTTGCAGGAAGGAACGCACACGGCAGATGATATTATCAAAATCACTTCCAAAGAGTTCAAGTGTCCGATGTTGAACAACTATGGAACGTTCAAAGTCTTCCTGTCACATCTCCAGAGCGTACCGGAAGAAGGCGGCAATAAGAAGTACTCTGCAAGTCGAGGGATCAAGGTTCACCAGGATGAGAGCGGTGTTCTGAGTCTTCGGAAGTAAAGGTAGGGTTCCCCGGTTGGTCATGGGGATTGACCGGGGAATTACACACAAGAAAGGGGTTGGTGATGGAACGCAAGGTTAGGTTTTGTTTCCCAAGTTTTCTTTGGTTTCATACAGGCAAGGTAGTGAAGGAGAATTCAGATGGCAGCATGGTTGTGGAGGTAGAGATACCAAAAAGCTGTCTATTACAAGATTAAAAGGAGGCTCATATGAAAAGACGAGAAATCTATGATGGGCGTAAAGGTCGGTTGCGGAAAGAAGCAGAAGAACGCAACACAAAATGGGCTGCTCTAACTCCCGCAGAACAGCTCAGGGAGCTGGATAGACGAGGTGTGGTTGCAGAGAAACAGCGAACACGGATTTTGAAAAAGCTTTCGGCAAATATACAGTAAATATTCTATGGCAGCAGGGGTAGCGTACCTATACAAGGTGCTACCCTTGTTTTGTCTTTAAGGTACTGAATTATGCAATGTGAATTCTCAGAAAGCTGTAGTCTGCATGGTTCCTGTAACAGCCCTAAGATCAGAATTGAAGGAAAGGTAAACCCTGATGTGCTGATCATTAGCGACTGCCCACATGCTGAGGATGATAATTGTAACAGCGTCCTGGTAGGTGAAGGTGGGGAGCTGTTACGTGAAGCTTTGAGGGGCAATGGTTTTAATCTTAGCAAAGTAGCTTATACGTTTGTGGTGAAATGTAGACCTACGCAACAGAAGTGGGGTAAGATCGTAAATCGTGATCCTTCAGACAAGGAAGTAAAAACGTGTAAGCCTTTTGTATTAGCAGAGATAGAGGTATTCAAGCCAAAGATCATCCTCCTACTAGGCTCTGTAGCGTTCAAGGCTGTATTAGATGGTAAGGGGATCATGGCTAACCGGGGAAGGCTGTTTGAATACAACGGTATCCCGGTCATTCCGACCCTTCACCCTGATATGGTTATTAGAGATGATACACATCTAAATCCTTTCGTTAAAGATATCGAAACCCTGTGGAAGTTCTTCACCGGCACTATGCCAGTAGAGGAAAAGCCTACTGATTATATTCTCTGTGACACCAAACAAAAACTAGATGATCTAATAGACTATGCTTCAGATAAAGATGAGTCAGCAGTTGACTTAGAAACATCTACTCTCAACATGTTTAAGGATGATTCACAGATCGTATGCTGTAGTTTTTCCTTCTTCGAATATGAAGCTCACATAATACCTTTGTATAATAAACAACAAATTTTTACCGGCAAGATGTTGAATTACGCAAAAGCGGTGTTAAAGATATTATGTGAGTCTGAAATTAGGAAGATCCTTCAAAATGGTAAGTTCGATATCAAGTACCTGGAAGTGACGGAAGGTATTCTATTAAACAACATGGTTTCAGATATCATGATGAAGTCCTACCTGTTCAATGAAGAGGCTAAAACACATGCTCTGGATTATCTGGTGTGGCAGTATGTGCCGGAAATGGGGAGCTATTGGGATGGTCTGGAGCAGTACAAGGCAGAGCACAAGGATTGTGATCCTGAGCAAGGCGGGACGTACAGGAATATTCCTTGGAAAGTAATGATACCTTATGTTGGAGCAGATACTGATGCTACTATTAGAATAGATCATCGGCTGAATGATTTACTGAAAGGAAAACAACCATGAAGATCTACATTGCATCTTGTAACCAAAACGTAGCAAGATCAGTTGCAGATTGTCTATTAAAAGAAGGTGGGTTTGAGATAGTGTCTACCTGGATCTATAAGGAGTTTAGCCGTACAGCAGATCTTACTGTTGAGGAACGGATTGAGATAGCTACCAGGGACACCAAGGAAGTATGCAGCGCCGATGCTTTGGTATTGTGTAGCGGGATACAACACTTTGCTGGCGGGAAGCATGTAGAAGCTGGCATAGCTATCGGTAGAGGCATTCCAGTTATAATATATGGTCATATAGAAAACATGCTTTATTGGAATCCAGATGTAGAGTGTTACAGTAATATGGGCGAAGTACTACTGAGTCTAATAGCAAAGAAGCATGCGAAATATGATTATGTCTCTGAACACTTCACAAGAGGGTAAAAGAGAGGAGTTATTGTCTATGATTGTGCTTGTCGATATGGATGGAATTGTAGCTAAGTTAGAAGAACCTTGGCTAGCTTTGTATAACAAAGATTATGATGACTGTCTTGTGTCAGAGGATATGACTGATTTCGATTGGTCGAAGATAGTAAAGCCTGAATGTGGCACTAAGATCTTCAGTTATTTAGCTACAGAAGGCTTATTTCTTAACTGTGAGCCTTACGAAAACTCAGTTGATGCTTTATTACAACTATATTTAGACAAGCACGAACTGTATTTTGTAACAAAAGCTCATAATCTGGCAAAGTTTGCCGTTATAGAGAAGATGGATTGGGTTGACAAGCACTTTCCGTTCATAGGTCGAGATAAAGTTATTTGTACAGGTTATAAGCACTTGATTCGTGGAGATGTTTTAATAGATGACTACCACAAAAACTTCCGTGGTTTTCAGGGTAAGAAGCTCCTGTTTGATCGTCCCTGGAATAGGAGTGCTTGCGAGATTGATCTGGTGAGAGTTTACACCTGGGATCATGTACTTTATGAAATAGAGAATATGTAATGCTTGACGGTGTGTTTCCTTCACAAAATAGTTTCTCAGAGGTAAACGATCATCTGTTTATCCCTGCACTGTACGCTCTTAAAGAGGTAGAGAAGCAGGGATTTACTATTGATATGAATAAGTTTCTCTGTTTAGAGGAAGGTTACACAGTAAAGCTGAATCAACTGGAGGATAGAGTCAGGAGCTATCCTGAAGTATTGAGTGTAGAAAAGAAGATAGACAAGAAGTTTAACCTTAATTCAGGGGATCAGATACATGAGCTGTTCTTTGTAGAGATGGGTCTATCTCCTGAAGGTATAGAACCGACAGATAGCGGTAAACGGTTAAGCACTGGTAAGAAGACCATAGCAAAGCTGAAAGATAAGCATGAGATAGTAGAGCTTATCAATCAGCATAAGAAGTACGCCACACTGTATAAGATGTTCGTTAAGCCATTGAGGAAGCACATTTGTCTTGATGGCAGGGTACATTGTGTCTATCTCCCTCTTACAAAGACAGGGAGGCTTATCTGTTTCGATCCAAACCTTCAGCAGATACCAAAGAACATAAAAGCTGCTGACATAGGTTTCGACTTCGATCCTGCTCTGAACATAAAAACTATGTATATTCCATTCGATAAAGATTATTTATTGATGGAAGCTGACTATAGCCAGATGGAGCTTAGAATCCTTGCAGCCTATTGCCAGGATGAGGTGATGAAGGGGATCTTACTGCGGGGAGAGGATATTCACTTAGCTACAGGTCAGGCTATGGCCGATATCGTGGAGCCTGGGGTTATTGTAGACAAGGACAGCAAATGGAGGAAAGCAGCAAAGACAATCAACTTTGGTATTATATATGGCGAGGGTGACAAGGCTCTAGCCGAGGCTCTGCATGTAACAGAGAAGGAAGCAAAACAGTTTAAGCGTAACTACTTCGATAGCATGCCTGGGGTTGAAACCTTCCTTGATGATGTATACAATTTCGTATACGAAAATAGGTATGTTACTACAATGTTTGGGAATTACCGGAGGTTGTTGGGGGTAACATCTCCTCAGAAGTTTGTCAGGTTTGAGGCACTGCGGCAAGCTTTGAACATGCCGATCCAAGGTACAGCAGGGCAGTACACTATCTGTGCTATTATAAACATCATTGATATTATACGTAAGTACAAGATGAAGTCTCGTATAATAGCAACAATTCACGACTCCATTATGTTTTGTGTACATAAAGATGAGATAAAACAAATGGCAGAGATAGCTCAGACAGTTATGGCGAATCCTACTAACCCATTGATTTATTGGGATCTAGGTGTACCACTGAAAGCAGATTTGAAGTTGAGTGAAAATAGTTGGGCGGATCTGAAAGATTTTACACCGTAACGGGTATATACCCTAGTATGAGGGCTAAATTCCAACAGGGAGGATTAAAGGATAGTATATGGTAAAACACGATGCAGGAATTTTGAAGTTGTCTATTACATTGGATCGTAAGTATGAGTGTGACTTGAACACTGACCTTGATATCGACAAAGGAGCTATAGATAAAGCTTTGTCGGATCAGCCTTCTATGTTTGCGTGGTACGCAGTGTTGAGTGAGATGGCTAAAGCAGCTGCTCTGTCGGCAAAAAATGACCTGGAATTGACAGAGGCTGAGTTGGATCAGCAGATAAGGAGAGAGTGGGATACAGACAAGTACGGAAAAATGACTGAAGCAGGTATACAGTCTATTATGCGAATGCTCACAAAGCATAAAAGAGCTGTAGAAGCCTATCATACAGCAAAGAAGAATGAAGGAATAATGGCTGTAGCAAAGCAGTCGTTCGAACAGCGTAAGGACATGCTTATCAGTATTGCTTCCAACATGAGAGCTGAGATGGATGTGAATCTCAGAATCAATAAGCAATCAGTAGCAGAGAAAATCAGAAAGATAAAGGAGAGCTAAGTAATGGCATTCTCAGCGGAAGATGCAAAGAAGAAACTGGCAGAGCTTAAAGCAAAAAACAAGGGAGGTGATTATTTACAGTGGAAAGATGGTGCTAACAATCTTAGGGTACTGTGTGACGAGGATCTTGATTGGTACGCTGAGGTAGACTTGCATTATTTTAAAGTAGGCAAGGATACAATGGCTGTAGCTTGTAACAAGTCGATAGATGGCAGTGACTGTTACTTCTGTAATATGGTAGAAGCTCTGTATGCTACTAAAGATAAAAATGATAAGGAGCTGGCAGGTAGGCTAAAGGCAAAGACACGCTTTTATGCTAATGTAATAGATCGTGATGATGACAATAAGATCAAAGTAGCTCAGTTTGGTTCTCAGGTGTTGGAAGGTATGCTAAAGTATTTTGCTCATATCGACTACCAAGATGATTTGTTCACAAAACCTGATGGGTTTAATTATGATTTTATTGTCACAAAAGCCGGAGAAGGCAAGGATAATACCAAGTATTCTGTTGAGGCTCGTAAGAATCCATCGAAGTTGGGTGTAAAGAGAGAAGATATCAAGCTTGCCGATCTTAACGCTCTGGCAACAACAGAAGTGTTTACTGCCGATGAGCAGGAGAAGTTGCTGGATGGCACAAGCAAGGAAGATATTATAAAAGCTAGGAAAGGGGGAGGCGATACAAAGAAGGAGACTAAGAAAGAAACCAAGAAAGAAGAACCTGCGCGTAAAGCGAAACCGGAAGTCAAGAAGATGAGTCCAGAAGACAAGTATGCTGAGTATATTAGCAAACTTCCGATGGAGATTCCTAAAGTCAAGAAGCTGTACAACCTGTGGTTGGAAGATGATGGCACAGAAGAAGGTATCCTTGCCCTGGTCGAGAAGTATGGCGAGGATGATGATCCACCTGTTCCGCCTGAAGAGGAAGAAACTACACCTGAAACTGAGTCCGGTGATGGAGAGGAATCAGATCTGGATGCAGAGATTAAGGCAGCAGCCGCACGTTTTGCTAAAGGTAAAGGTAAAAAATAATATAAGGAGTGAATTTTCTTATGGATGAGTTTCAAAAGCTTGAAAAGGTCATTGCTGAAGCAAGGACTGATGCAGATAAGTTCTTTAACAGAGGTAACAATGCAGCTGGGACAAGACTTCGTGCTCATATGCAGACCATTAAGCAGCTGGCACAATCAGTAAGGATTAACGTATCTGAAGCAAGAAGTTCCGAGCAGTAAAGATATCTATTACAACCAAAAGGCACTAGGACTGATACTCTTAGTGCCTTTTTTTGGAGGTTTTGTGAATGTTGATACTATAAATGGTTTGTTTGAGCTAGTAGGGGGGATTATTTGTTGGTTGAATGTAAGAAAGCTTCTAATAGATAAAAGCATCAAAGGTGTGCATTGGGGTGTACAAGCCTTTTTCTCTGTATGGGGCGTGTGGAATTTATATTATTATCCGTCATTAGGCCAGTGGTGTTCTTTTTGGGGGGGTGTTTTCCTTATGACCGGTAATGCTATATGGACTGTATTAGCTATACATTATATAAGAAAGGAAAGAGATTATGGCAGAGTTCTGTAACCAATGTGCTAAGATGTATGGCTTTCCTGAAGGAGACTTCAAGACAGAAGAGAAATTGGAGCCAGGGTTAGGCTGGGGAGTACTTTGTGAAGGTTGTGGCCCGATTCTGGTTGATTCAGACGGTAATTGCTTAGCTGAGAGTATGGGGTTCAAGTGTGATGAACCAAGTCACTATTGCAAGTAAGGAGAACAGTACATGGCAGTGAGAAAAAGCAAGGGAGCAGATCCAGTAGATGATCTAATAGATTCAGCGGTTAAAGCAGTACAAGGCAAGTTCGGTAAGGAGTCAGTAACAAGGCTTAACAATAGTTCCGATCTGGCTACTATCAAGAGCCATACCAGTTTTGGTCATTGGGGGCTGGATCGTATTACTGGTGGTGGTGCTCCTGCTGGTAGGTTGGTAGAGCTGTACGGTGCTAACTCAGTAGGGAAGAGCTTTCTAATAGATGCTCTGCTTGCCAACTGTCAAGCTCAAGGTGGGATAGCTATATTAGATGACATGGAACATGCCTATGATCGTTTCTTCGGTGAGATTGCTGGTGTAGACAACGATAGGTTGATATACATGGCATCTGAAACTGTTGAGGAGTTTTGGGATCGGATGGAGTGTACTTTGGTTAGTATATTAACAAAGAATCCCAATGCATACATTCTGTACGCTGGAGACAGTATCGCTCAGGTTCCCTCCAAAGAAGAGAAGAATACCGATCTGGATGATGTAGGTGGATTCAGGACTGAGAAAGCTACAGCCATTACTATAGGAGCCAGGAAGACCACTAGCTTGATAGGCAAGCACAATGTAGCCTTAGTGATAGTGAATCAGCTGAAACATAAGGTAGGAGTTATGTTTGGCTCTGATGAGTATTGCGCTGGTGGTGATGCTTTAGGTTTTTGGGCATCTATTAGACTCCGCTTGTCTATTATAGACATGATCCGTGGCAACTTTGATGATGAGGACATGACAGCTGCGGAGGAGCTTGAAGAGGATAAGAAGAAGGATAAGAAGAAAGGTGCTCCGAAGAAGGATAGCCCGATCATCGGTGTGCGTGGCAAGGCAATAGCCAAAAAGAATAAGATAGTGAAACCGTTCCAAGAAACGGAGTTCGATCTGTACTTTGATAAGGGGCTTGACTATACCAGCGGCTGCTTTGATCTACTACGTAAAGACGGCATAGTATCACCTGGATGTAACAAGGATGGAGAGATGACAAAAGGCTGGTATCTGTACGATGGCGCTAACTGGCGAAAGAAAGAGCTGGAGCAGCACTTTAGAGAACATCCAGACCTGTTGAAACAATACTCTAATCTGAGGTGATGTATGAATAAGAAAGCAGTCATTGAAAAAATAGTGGAAAAGGTTTTAAATACGACCTTAAAGGATGGCAAGTATTTAGGCCAAGAGGGTATCTTTGACCCTTTCCTGTTTGTTACTCATGACACTATTGTATTAAATTATATCAATACTCATTGGAGCACCGAGGATAAGACAAAGTTTCTGCGCTGGTATGGTTCACTACAACAACGTAGGTTATATAATAGAATGACACATAAAGATCATTCTACAACGAAGGTTGGAGTTCAGCTACCTGGAGACTACAGCCTAGCAGCATTGAGGGTTTTAGGGATAGATCCGTGGCAACTCTAATAGTAGACGGCAATAATTTAGCCAAACGAGTTTGGAAAGGCACTCCAATGCTTACTACCTCCTCTGGTAAGCATGTGTCTACCATTTTTGGGGTGCTGAGGGCTTTGCGTTCAGGGGTGGTACGATTTAAGCCTTCAGAAGTTCTCGTTACCTGGGATGACCACCCCAAAGCTCGTTTGGCTATTTTTCCTGAATACAAAAAGAAACGTAAGGAAAAGAGGAAGGAGTTCACTCCTGAAGAGGAAGAGGAGTACAGGCAGCATAACGAGCAGGTTAAGGAGCTATTTAATATAATAGCAATGTTGGGGGTTCATCAGTACAAGGGTAAGAATATTGAGGCAGACGATATAATAGCATTGCTAGCTAAGGAATCCAGCGATAAAGCTATTATCTTATCTGAGGATAAAGACTTCCTTCAGCTGGTATCGGAGAAGGTGCATGTTTACCGGCCTATGGCAGACAAGTATTATACTGTGGACAATTTTGAGGAGCATACTGGTGTGGCTACACCTGAGATGTATCTGCATGTTCGCTTTATTACTGGTGATAGCTCTGACGAGATACCTGGGGTGCCAGGGTTCAAGGAGACAAGAGCTTTGCCGTTAATCCAGAAGCATGGTGATATTAGAAAAGTTATGGCGGCAGCTAAACTTGAAAAAGGTAAGCTAATGCAGACACTTGCAAGTTCTACAAAAACTATAGCTCGTAACATTTTGTTGATGGATTTAAGGTACTCCGTTGACTTTATGTACGATGAGTTATATAATATAAGATATGAGGGTAGTTTTGACGAAAGAGAATTTAGAGCCACACTAATTAAATATGAGTTTTATAGCTTCCTCCGAAACATGAGGGAGTTTATGCTGCCATTCAAGAACCTAGTGAGGTAGAAGGATGCAGAGGAAAGCTAAGGGTGCTCCGGTAGTTGATGAGGAGGAGTTAACATCGGCTGAGAAGGATAGGAGAAAGCGGTTATTTAATAGAAAGCTCAAAAGCCCTTGCTTGATCTGTGAAAAGCCCAACATACCACGTTGTATAAGGAAGTGCAAGACGTTAGAATGCTTCCAGCAAGCCTTAAGAAGTGTACCTTTGTATCAGAAAGCAGTAAATACTGAGGATAATTCTTATGTGATAATGTATGACAGTGAGGAGGAATGAAAGGGGAAAATTACAATGGCTAAAACTTCTGTGAAGTCCGAAGATCGTACACGCAAAGTCAGTAACGCACGTATCTATGAGGATGGAGAAATGATAGCTGTAATGGATGGAACAGTAGAAGAAGTAGAGAAGATGGCTCAGAGGTTCCGCAACAGCTCAAAGCGTAAAGGTGCTGTTGTAGCTCTTAAGTATGAAGGTAAGAAGGTAGAGTTCACTGAAGTAAAATCATTGTCAAAAGAACATAATCCTGACTATGCAATAGAAGCAAACGGTGAATGGTTTAATGATAGGGCAAGGCACAATCCCAAAAAGAAAAAAGTAGTTGCGCCTACACTTCCTGTCAGAAAGGCGAAATGATGGATGTTGTAGTCTTTGCAGATGTTCATGCCCATAAACACTCTCAGTTTTCCACTCCAGATCCAGAATTCGGGACTAATAGAATGAGACACATAATCCTTTGTCTTAGACAGGCAAGGGATTATGCTATTGATAATAGTATAAAGCATGTCTTTATAGTAGGTGACTTGTTTCATTCGAGAGGGATATTGTCTGTTGAGGTCTATGATCTGATACTGGATGAGATAAAAGCAATGAAGGATATGGATCTGAACGTGATTATAGTTGCAGGTAATCACGATCAAGCTAACAAGTCAGGCTCTATTACATCTATCAAAGGACTACAAGCCTATGCTGATGTGATAGAGCGATTCTTTATTGATGATGATATAGCTTTCATTCCATTCAGTGAGAGTAAGGAAGAGATAATAGAACAGTTTGCTATATGTAGATCCAAGAAAGTAAAGAGAGTGTTTGCACATATACCTGTAGCCGGTGGTGAGATGGTGGATGGTTACTACTCATCCTCTGCTTATGAGGTATCTCTTTCTGACATACAGCCGAAAGCTTTTAACTTTGTAGCTATGGGGCATTACCATATCCCTCAATTCATAAGCAATTCGAATGTGTTCTATTTGGGTAGTCTATTACATCATTCGTTTGCTGACAGTGGACAGGCTAAGGGGTTCTGGCATATGAAGCTTAGATCTGGAGAGGATCAGTCTGTATTTTGTCCTACTCTTTATCCAAAATTCATCAAGGCAGATCTGCCAGATAAGAAGTCACTGTTAAAATTCCTTAAAGAGTATAACGGAAACAACTTCTACAAGGTAGTGATGAGTTCAAAGCTATCGCTTCCTGATACCATAGACAATGTTATAATAGAAGTTATGCAGGAAGAGTTTAAGCATAAGCAACGCTTGCAAGGCATAGGTGAAGGTTTAAGCTCTAGTCCTATGGAGGTCGTAGAGGCTTATCTGAGGTATAAGGGTATATCTAATATACAAGCTTATGCAGCTTATGCTAACAGTGTGTTTAGTAGGTTGGAGAAATAAGCATTTTTTAGGGATATTAACTATAGAGGGGAGGTGATACCGATGGCTGAAGTAACGAAGAACATAACGAACCAGCATGATGAAATCAAAACGATTTGCAACAGTGAAAACTGTGGTGCTGTGCAGACCACACCAACAAAGGTTTATTACAGAGTTGGTGGGGCTAGGTGCTCCAAATGCAAGGTAGGAACGTTACGTGCTGCTATGAATACCAGTAAAAGGCAGACTCACAAAAATAGCCGGGATCGTAAACCTCGCGGTGGACAGAAAGGATAATAGACAATGTTACATGTGACAACTGAGAATGTGATCGTAAAAGGCGAGAAGTTTGTAAGGGTAAAAAAGATACGGGCAATGAAGCATAAGCAATTGCCCGATATGTATGTCAGTGATCCACATGGCAGAGCGGTGTACCTGACAGATGACAACAAAGAACTGATAACTCCCAAGAACTTCTGTGTTATGAAGGTTGGGGAACTGTATGAGCTGGAATTTTTCTCAAGCAAACTTGCTTTTATAGAGGAGTGCGGGGAACGGCTCATGCGGATTAAGCTGTATCTGGCAAAAGAAAATGAGAACTATGCTGGTGTCCTGGTTACACATCACATATGACCTTCCAGAAAATCATACTAAATAACTTTCAGAGATGGGATCATCTGGAGCTGGACCTAGCTTCAGGTGGTCTTATCTTGTTTACCGGTAAGGTGGGATCTGGTAAGTCTTCTATTTGGGATGCACTGACATGGTGTTTGTTCGGTGTAACTCTGAAGGGACAAAAGGCTGATGAGATAGTAAGCACTTTTGCCGGGAAGGACTGTAGTGTTTTTCTAACAATAGAGGATGGTGATGCAGTTTACACTGTGCAGAGATACAGAGGTCATAAAGAGCACAAGAATAATTTGTACTTTAAACTAGGTGACACAGACTTAGGTGGCTGGGATACAGACAGTACACAGGAGCGCATTAATAGTCAGCTGGGTATGGATGTTAAGCTGTTCACCAACTCTGTAGTATTTGCTCAGGGCTTTAGCAAGGTATTCGTTGCTCTGGATGACACAGAGCAGAAGAATCTAATAGAAGCATTTATTGATTCTACAGTATATTCTGAAGCTCTGAAGGTGGCAAAGCAAGATGTGCTGGAGTTCTCCGAGAAGGCAAGGGAATACGAACGGGACGAGGAAGAGCTATTAGCTAAAATAGAGAACCTGGAAGTAGATATAGCTCAGTATGAGGAAGGGCAAGTTAACTTTGAACAGAGACATACCCAAGCTATAGCGAAGCAGAAGGGAATTCTAAAGGGGCTGATGGATGATTACGACCAGAAACGGAAAGAGCAAAAAGATGCACAGGATCGGTTGCCTAAGATCCATAAGCAGATTGAGAAATTACAGGCAGAAAAAGACAGCAATGTCTGTACGGCTTGTGGTCAGGGTTTACCCTTCAAACAACAAAATGCATTGGATGATTTGCAGAACGAAGCACAGGATTTGCGGAGAACCGTTGCAGTATGTGACAGTAGTTTAAAGTACCTGAAGACTCAGAGGGAAGAGACAGCTGAAAACATAGTGGGGCTGATGGAAGAGGAGGATATCTATGCACAGCTAATAGAAAAGGCCCATAACAAAAAGGTGGAAGCTGAGCTGTTGTTGGTTGAGACACGATCATCTAAAGCGAGGTACGAGGACAAGCAGGTATTAGCTGAGTTCTTTGTAGAAGGCTTTGGGCCGAGAGGAATTAAGTCTCTGCTGTTCGATGATATACTCCCGGCGCTTAATCAACATCTGGAATACTATGCTAATATAATTTCTGAAGGAACGATCCAGGTTAAGTTGTTGCCTAACAAGACATTGAAGTCAGGCGATATCAGAGATAAGTTTTCAATTCAAATATCTAATTCAGAAGGGGGAAAATCATATAAGGACAGCTCTAACGGGGAGAAGCGGCAGATCAATCTGACATTCTTGTTTGCTATTCAACGATTAGCCAGGGAGAGGCTAAAGTCTTCTATTAATATATCCGTACTGGATGAGCCTTTTGATGCACTGGATTCAGACCATATAGAATCCATCTTCAATGTATTAAAAGAGCAAGCAAAGAGTATGTCTGTATTCGTTGTGTCTCATATTGATGACATAAAATCTTCTGCTGCTTTTGATAAGGTGTACCATGTAGAGAAACGATCCGGTAGGAGTAGACTTAATGGCATATTATTATGATATAAAGCCGGGTGTTGTTTGTCCGGTGTGCAGAAGGTCATATCTAATAATATTAGAAGACCTCAGTTTAGCTTTGTGCAAGCGTTGTGGCTTGCGTCTGTTGCCAGTAAATTACCCTGAAGAGAAAAGAGGTAGGAAAAATGGCCGGAGGAAGGCATAAGAAGGTTATTCGTACAGTAACATTGGAAGAGCTGGAGCCACCTAAACCGGATATGGGTAATTTCAGGCCGAAAGAAGCACACCCTAAAAAGTGTCCTGCATGTAAAGCCTGGATGGATGAGAAAGCTTCAAATTGTCCTTATTGTGATTTTCTTATGGTAAAACATGAATCCAAAGCTAAATAGCATCTGTATGCATGCAGTAGAGAGGTTTAAAACAAGAACAGGTGCTAAGTACTCCAGCAGTAAAGTTAGAGAACGTCTTACACAACTGTATGAACAAGCTGAACGTGTTGAGTTAAAGCCGAAATTCATAGTCACAACAATACTTCAACACAATTTTGAAGAAGCTGAGTACTACAGTGCTGGTGGCTTTATTATGGTTATAGTCAACGGTGAGATGAAGACGGTACACAAAGGAGAGGCGCACAAATGGCAGAAAATGAAGAAGTGAAATGTTGTAATACAAAAGCAAAGTTTGTGACAGCATGGGCTAAATGTGGAAAGGCGTTTAACCTGTACGTGTGTAGTAAATGTGGTGTAGTGCTGAGAGAGAATTTGACTGGTTCCAGGCAGGTCATGGCTCTTGATAGCGGAGGAGCTGTTCATGTACTGGAATAACTCATGGAACGTAAAGCAAAGATAAATACTCCTGTCAGGAAAGCTAAGGTAGATCCAGAACCGGAAGAGGAGTTACATTACGTACTCTACTGTCACTGTTTGTGGTTCCCTTACAAAGACCCGCAGTGTAAGCCTTTACCAAAGGACGAGTACAAAAAATATGTAGCTATGCTTAAATCTTGGCATCCTGAGTGGTGGGAAGAGGAGAAGAAGCCCTGGACTGAGGCGGTGAAAGTATGAACACTTTAGTAAAAGGATCAACGGTAGACAATCTATTAGATAAGTTTGTATCGTTACTTAAATTTTTGGATAAGGACTATGTGGTTATTGATCGTTTGTCCTTCATCCCTATGGAAGCAAGGAGAAAACATGGTGAGGTGAAGTGGTTTGTGGATCGACCAGGGGTGTTCTGTTATGCCGCCTGGAACGATGATTATACAGATCCGACACAAGGTAGGTTGAAGGTTAATCTCAGAGTACTGGAGGATGCTTATTGGCAGCATTTTGCTATGGCTAAGGATAAGGCTAAACAGATTATATTAGACAAGCAAGCCGAAGATTACATAGCACATACTGTGTTCGGAGAGGAGAGGTAATGAAAAAAGGTGGTGGCAGTCTTAAAGGGGGGGCTTTTGAGCGTCAAACTGCAAAGACCTTATCTTTATGGCTCAGTAACGGTTCTGATAAGGATTTGCTGTGGAGAACGGCATCCTCTGGAGGTAGAGCATCTACTGGCAAGGCAACAACGGGGTTTGGGGATCTTGGTATAGATAAGGATCATCCTGATGCCAGGAGGTTCCTCAAGCTGTTTTGTGTCGAGTGTAAGAACTACAAAACAGTATCTATTACAAAAGCCTTCTTCAACGAGAAGAACGATCTGTGGAAGTGGTGGGATCAGGCTGTTACACAGGCTAAAGGCGCAGGTTGTTGTCCTATGCTAATAGCTAAAGGTGACAGGCAACCTACGCTGTTGATATTACCGACAGAGCTTACTTATCTAATAACTAAGATAAAGTTCTGCATGTTTACTGATTCAACTTTGCAAAGCAGTGTGATAGCTGTAGACTTTAACGAGTTCCTGGTTACACATACATGGAAGGATGTTTATAATACAATGAAGTCATTTGGAGGTGTCAAGTGAGGAAGTTTGAGACAGGAGCAACACGTAATAGTGATACAAGCAAGTTTGACTACGAGGGCTTTCTGTCACCAGCTGTGTTAGAGAGGTTCGGTGCTTATATGCACAAGCATCGTACACAAGCTGATGGTAATTTCAGGGACTCTGACAACTGGCAAAAGGGAATGCCGAAGACACAGTATATGAAGTCTCTCATAAGGCATACTATTGACTTGTGGAGAGCACATAGAGGTTATATTGTAATAGACAAGGACTCAGGTGAACGTGTTACAAAGGAAGAGTTGCTTTGTGCTATTATCTTTAACGCTCAAGGTTATCTGTTTGAGATGCTACGTAAACGGAAAAGACAATGAAAAAGACAGATGACGCAAGCCAGATAGAGCGTAAATCGAAACGGTTTGATACCTCTGAAGATAAGATAACCGCAAGGAAGGGGAAGGGGGGCAAGGATAACCTTACTCCCTTTGAGCCTGGAGTAGCTTGTAAACGTTATGCTATGGAGAAACAGATGAAGGCCAAAGCTCTGTTTCTGTCGAAGAAAGGTAATATATCAGATGCGGCTATCGCTAAGGCTGTAAACGCAAGTCATCGTAGTGTTATTAGGTGGCGGCATGACCAGAAATGGGAAGAGGAGCTGGAGAGGTTTCAAGCTGAGTTTAAGGAAGATTTGGTAGGCATGATACGGGATGCTGCACAGTCACAGATACCTCCTACAGTCACTGATGAGCAGTTGGTGGGCGTGGTTCAGGAGATAGTTGGCCCGACTGTAGCGACACATCTATCAGAGTTTCTTGTCAGGATACACAAGGCAGACCTGGAAGATCTGGAGAAGCTGAACATTGCTATTAGACATAAGCTTACTCCGAATGCTGATGGTAAGATTGATGTTGCGCCTATGGCTATTTCACAGCTGGTGAATGCCAAGATTAATATTATAAAAGGTGTAAGGCTTATCCTGGGGCAGTCTACAGAGAATATCAAGCCTATCGGTGCTGGTGGGGATGAAGAAATAGCTATAGCTATATCGGTATCCCCTGAGATAGCACGTAGCTTGAGTACATTATCTAATATCACTGATGCAGAATTTACGGAGCTACCAAAGGAGAATGTAGATGGAGAGTAAGGAAATATTTTCCTGTGCAGATGTACAGGAGTTTGCAACAAAGCTACAGCTGGCTGTAGCAACCAGTTTGCAGGAGGAAGCAAAGAACTGTTTGTTTACACTTGGGATAGACTTTACTGAAGAGACTACAGTAGATGCTCAAATGAAATTAGCTAATATAGAGATACGAAGTGAGGGTAATAGATTGTTGATCTATAAAAACGGCAGTCTTGAGTATTCTATAGGCATGGTATCTGAAACTAGGGAGGGAGTTATCTACTGTCATCTGGAAACTGAGATAGAATCGAATGTTGAAATAGTGTCATGAAACAAAAACAACGTACAATTGAATATGACGATATGACTTTAGTAAAAGCCGAGAATGATACTCTAATTTTCACTAACCTAGAGGACATGGTGATTCTCTCCAGGCTCCCATTGGGGCTTAAGGGTAAAGTTATTTTTATTGTAAATGATAAGGAGGAAACGGGTATATGAGTAGGTAGGGAGACAGATATGGACATAGAGCAGCTTCAGACTGTCAATAAAAACGCAAACAGTATAATATGTAGGATGATGGATGCTACTGGATTAGAAACACGCATAGGCGATCCAGTTATGTTGATTGAGCTGTTAAAGAAAGAACGAGACAGTCTTAAGGGTATTTTGGAGTATCTGCTGGAAACAAAGGTTATATCCAGCGATATAGCAGTAGACCATGCAACCAAAGCTCTTAAGTCTCTGTCACAGGAGAAGAGGAGATGATTGTAGATTTCAGGTGGGGCGAAACATCACAAATGTCTGAAATGCTAATAGGAGAGGAGGAAGTAGAGAGCTGGGTGAAGCGTATTGATGCAATGTCTATTAGTGAATTGGCTACATTACATCGGAGAACAAAAGTAGGTCATCCAGTGTTTACCAATCCGGTGTTATATAAGCAATTTACTGATAGAGTTGATAGCTTGGGAGGGATTACACCAGAAGTATTGCTGATAATCAAAAAATACTGAAGGGAAGGGCTAATGTCTAACCTAAACCATCCTAATGTAGTGTTTGTTGGGAGAAAAGAAACAAAACGGGGTAAGGTTATTGAAGTTGTTGTAATAGATAAGACTCCTTACTTTGTTATCCTCTGTGAGGACTGTTCTTTTACCAGCAAACCTGTGGATCAGTGCAAGTTAGACGAAGACGATGAACCTTTTGCAACTTAAAATGATATGACAACTGAAAATGTGACGGTAAAGTATACCGCAAAGCAGTTATTAGCAAACTTCTTCCTATTTACGATCATCGTATTAGGTTATGAGCTTCATGAATTCCATGTCAGGTGGGCAAGATTCCAGCTGTCCCGCTCCAGGTCGCTGGTACTTGCCCCAAGGGGTCATGGAAAGTCAACCATCCTCACGATTGCCTATCTTATCTGGCGAATAGTCCAGAATCCTAACATACGTATTCTAATAGTATCAAACGCAGCAACAGCGGCTGAGAAGTTCCTAGAATCCATAAAGGATCATTTCGAGAAGAACGAGCTATTACGTACTTTGTATGGTGATTTTGTTGGTAAGAAGTGGAACACAGGCTCTATCACGGTTGCAAAGCGTACAAAGGTAGGGATCAAAGAGCCTACTGTCAGCACTGTCGGTGTGTATGGATCTATCGTTTCAGGTCACTTCGATCTAATTATGGTCGATGACCTTGTAGACTTTGAGAACGCTCTTAAGAAGGAGTCCAGGGATAAGATGTGGAACTGGCTCTGGACTGTTCTTATGCCTACAGCTGATGGTGAGATTCACTTTATAGGCACTCGTTACAACGATGACGATCTGTATGGTAGAGCGATACGTAAAGAGTCAACGATGACCTCACAGAGGGGTCAGATCGAAGGCGAGAACGAAGGGTTCCTGGCTGATTGCTGGATCAGGGATAGAGCACTTAAGAACAAAGACGGAGATAAGTACACTCCAGATGGTAAGCTGTTTCCTGTTGATTACGCTCATCCTGAGAACCTTGTGGCACTGTGGCCTGAAAAGAAAGGCTGCTCTGTACCTGAGCTATTGGAGACACGTAGACAGGACTCTATCATCTTTGAGATGCAGTATCAGAATAACAGTGAACTGGCAAGAGAGAGGATCTTTAAGAAGCATTACTTTACTGGCAGGTATAAGATGTTGCCGGAACGTTGCATGATCTTTGGTGGTAGTGACTTAGCTATTAGTGAGAAAACATCTGCTGACTATTTTGTAATAGTCATACTGGCAATAGATACTCAGAAGAATGTGTATATTATAGATCTATGGAGGGATAAGATATCAGCTCCCAAACAGTTTGAGGCATTCAAAGCTGAGTATAATAAACATAAGTTTATAGCTATGGGAGTTGAGAGTGTAGCCTACCAAGAAGCTATGACACAGTTTCTACAGGAGAACACAGCAGTACCGGCAAAGCCTGTAAAAGTACACAAGGACAAAGTTATCAGAGCACATTCTGTATTAGGTATGTTTGAGAATGGGAAAGTGTTCTGGCCCGAAGGTATGGATATTACCGATATTGTGGAAGAATTCTGTATGTTCCCTGAAGGGGTTCATGACGATATGGTAGACGCTGTAGTAATGGCTATTAATATAGCTATATCTACTTCAAGTTTTGCTTTTTCTTTTGCGTAGTAAAATTAAGCGTAAAAAGGGGTATAAACATGTTGAGAGCTGAAACCGTTTGTCGTGATCTTAATTACACCAAGGAAGAGCTTCTACAGGTTATTAAGGATGCTGATACATGTCTCAGGCAACATAGGGGAGTTGGCCTGGATTATTACATGCATGATCCTGAGATATGTGGTCAGTGTCGATCCTCTGTAATAAGAAGTAAGAACATTCTTAGATACATATTCGGAGGTAAGAATGATCGGTAATATGATAGCAGAAGAAAAGGCAGAGGAGAATTATGATGACATACGGAGTGACTACCTAGCTAGTAAGGAATCGGAAGGCTATAAGATTGTATTACCTAAGCGGAATGAGCTACAGATAGATGTTGATACAGAGGAACAGTTTAAAGCATTTGCTGCTATGTATATAAGACTAGCCAAGGTTTGTGACAGCGAATTGTCTTATAAAGACAAGGTAAGTGAAAGCGGAGGCTGGCATAGGCATATCACTGTAACTCTACCTTTTAACGTAACACAGACAGAGCGTGTTGCTTTGCAAGCTATACTCTCATCAGATCCTGTGCGTGAGTTACTGTCATTTATCAGGATACAGAGAGGCGATAAAAGACCAACGTTATTTCTGGAGAAAGACTAATGGCTAATAAAAAAGTGGTAATAGATACAGATGAATTCGGAACAGCAGTATGTAGTAAGTGTGGCAGAGTATTCAGCTTTGATCCTGAAGATAGTACAAAGGTATTGATATGTCCTACTTGTCACAGCACAACATAATCATAAGAGTAGATCCATCTGTACCGAAGGATGAAGTACACTTCAAAGATAGCCACGGCAATGTAATATATAAGATTATCAATCTTAATACTGATGAGCCAAGGAAAGTGTATGCAGATAACGGTAAACGAGGAGGATCTGAAGACCAGCTATTTCAGTGTGACATGTCTCCTCTGCCAGAGTCGGTTTGATTATCGAGAGCTGGCGCAACTTTGTGTAATACATGATACGCAAGCATGGTTGTGTAAACGATGCGAGTCAAGGAAAGGAGTAATCAGATATGCTGATAGGGGATCAGGAACAGAAGACAAAGCGGATCAATGAGTTCATCAAGGAATGCACTGATAAGGGGATGACCAGAGCTGAGATAAACAAGGAGCTGAAGCGTAAATATCATGTACATTTCAAGGACAATCCGACCTCAAAGTACGAGAGGCATGCAGGAGCCAAGGAGAAAGCCAAAAATCTTAAACGTCTGCAAAATAGCAGAGGAGGTAAGGCATGACTGAAACAGCATGGCTTGTGGAGCTACCAAATCCTGCAAGATGGGTGGGTTTTGAGAAAGGTGCTCCGATCTGGACTGATGACCCTGAGAAAGCACTCAGGTTTGCTCGTAAAGAGGATGCAGATAACTTCCTATCGTGGTGGTGCTTGACTGCCATAAGTACTGAGCATATCTGGATTGACGATCTGCATCTTGTTGATTAAATAGAGGTTTATGAGAGGGGAATATTTTTTATTTTTATATTAGATATTCCCTTTACATTTATCTATAGGGTTGTATAATAGATAATATAGGGATGGGGGAAAGGAAAGGATTTAATGATACAAGCATTTAAAATCTTAGCGTTGTTGGTCGTAACCACTCTAGGCTTAGCACTGATAGTAGGTAAACTCTTTATGTGGAGGTTAGCATGGAATCAGCACAAGACCAGTACGGGAGGATTCAAAGGGAGCTACAGGAAGCAGCTGCATTAATCCGGTTGCGGTACATGAAGTTCAGGATCAACAGGCTGTTGGGTAAGGAGCTGGAAGAGGAGGGCGACTAGTGAAAGTTATGACGGTAACAGGCATTGAGATGCTTAAACTGGCAGGTAAAGGGGAGTTGGTTCCGCAGGTCAAGAAAGACAACGAGTTTATTAGAATAATTTGTGATGGTATCAATCATTTTTACCCGAAGTACGATCTATCTGAAGGTACGTTTGTATATGCTGTATTGAAGAATAGAGATTTCATTGAAGGTGGTGGGCCGATGGTGCTCCATAAAATATTCAAAAGATTCGATAAAGCGGTAAGTTACATCATGGGTCAGGATGGTATTTATAGCAGCAAGCAGTATGTACAAACGTATGCAGGTGTTGCTGTAGATGGTGAGCCTTTTGCTTGGACTAGCTTTAATGGGTATGAAATTAGAATAGTTAAGATTGAGGAGTGACATGATGAAGTGCACAAACTACGTAAAAGGTGAAAAGGATAAGCATGTGTCTTGCGCTGAAGGGTGTGATTGCCCAAACACAGATTGCAAGTTTCATGTGTCTTTTGGGAAGGAGTAAAAGATGAAGGAATATCATAAGATACAGACCATCTATAAGAGGGATATGTTCTCGAAAGAAAAACATATATTAGAGGGTCAGTGGTCTTTGCCTGAATTCGAGTTCTTGCAAAATAATATATGGGAGTTCACTGAAAAGGTGGATGGCACCAATATTCGTGTAATGCCTACAGAAACAACAGTATTATTTGGTGGGAAGACCGATAACGCACAGATACCCGCACCTCTGGCTAATCGGTTGAATGAGCGGTTTTTACCTTTGCATGAGCGTATGGTGGATTTGTTTAGGGATAATATAGGTTCAGTGTGCTTATATGGCGAAGGGTATGGAGCCAAGATTCAGAAAGGTGGAGGGAACTACCGGCAAGATCAGGATTTCGTGTTGTTTGATATTAGAATAGGTGAATGGTGGCTGCAACGTAATGATGTGGAGAATGTAGCTGCTACTCTTGGATTGGAGATTGTACCTGTAATAGGGTACGGTACGCTTCACGATGCTATTAGAACAGTTAAGAATGGTTTGTTATCAATGTGGGGGATTTTCAGGGCTGAAGGGATCGTCGCAAGACCGAAGGTGGAGCTTAAAGCCAGGAGTGGTCAGAGGATTATTACCAAGATCAAGTGTTGTGATTTTGACTTGGGAAGGGGAGACTATGGAAGCGATCAGGTATCTGGAAAAGGTAATTGAAAAGAAAGCCGCAGCAAATGGGCATTCTATTACATTTATACGTCGAGGATACTCTGAGGGAGGAGTTCATTCTGTAATGATATGTGAGCATTGCTGGCTCATGGGTAATGCTTATGAGAAGCCGCCTAAAGGTGCAGCTTATATCTTTGGTGGAGTGCTAAATTGGGGCTGTGACAAGAATATAGTGGGGAAATAACCATGCCAACATACCAGACACAAGGAGTAGTATTTGCAGTGGTGGATCAGGCCGGTAACGTATGCAGCACCATTACTACGGATAAGAACGAGGCATGGACTAGCTTCTTTCGAGGTGTACCACATGGTATGGATCAGAAAGAAGCTATTAGAGCATATTCCTCTGTTGGATATAGGTTGGTTGAGTTCAACCTGAGTGAGTATGATCTATTAGAATCAATTGTAGGCAATCTCACGTATGCTACGTTGAAAGCCATTCAAAAAGATCTGCAATATGCTGTTTCAACACAGTTTTTTCCGCAAGCACATGATGCTGTGTCATATATTAACAGCTTTATAGACACTAATTTCGAAGAGGAGGAATAAAAAGAAAGGGGAATAGTTATGGGATTTATCATCGGTTTGCTAATAGGCTACTTCGTGATAGGTAGGCTGTGGGAGAAGAAGGAAGATCAGCTTACGGATCTACAGAACACAGTGAATGAACTGCTTGAACGAGTTACATCACTGGAGAGGGTTATAAAAAATGATACGCATGTTTAAGATCTTGAAACTTGTGATGGAGGGTTGCGCGGGGATAGCTATCCTTGCCCTGGTTATGGGTGTAGCTTGTTTGATATTACAAAGTGTAGAAGTAGCTGGTTTACTTGTGGAAATATCATTCATGGTGGGCTTGTCAACCTTTGTATGCTGGGAGATGATCGAAAAGCTGGAAAAAAGGTATATTAAACTTCAGGAGGATGAAAAGAAATGAAAACTGTCGAGACACTGCAAGCCAAGATCAGCCAGCTGAACCAGGAGCTGAAGAGAGTAAAGGAAGAGCTGGATGATATTACAACAATTAAACCTGAGCATATCGTGGCAGGGGCTGTGTTTTTTGTACCGGGTAGTGGTGCTTATGTTATTGTTTCCGATGCAGTGTGGGATTCTAGGGATGAGGCAAAGCGATATATCTTCACTGGACTTAAAGGTGCTAATAGATCTTACTCATTGGATGTAATGACCAGAGCACAGATGTACAATTATATAATAGAACGTGGCTACGTTCGCAAGCCTAATCTGAAGGTTGTCGTGATTGACACAGAAACAGGCAATGAAGTGAAGCTGTAATTGCATAAATGTCATAATACAAAAAGGACAGAAATTGATGGATAAATACAGACTGAATGAGTTGCGAAAGATGAGAGTCGAGGACAGAGTGATGCTTGCAGCTGTGGAGTGGTGGGAAAGCAAAAGACCTATTACATACACAGAAGCAGAGCATTTTAGTAATCCAGCAGTGAACACAGCAAGTAGTTGGGAGAATGAGTTAGCACACGCAGTAGCTGATATGTTGTCTATTAGATAAGTGTTATGTCATGTGGTTCACTAATACATAAGAAAGGATATTAGACAATGAACACAGACCTCATCATATCTGCAATCCTCCTACTTGTCCTGTTTTTCGCAGTGTTTACCCATATTTTCCCGGTATGTTCCATATGTAATAGGGTGAAGTTCTTCATGGAGGGACTTAATGTAATATCAGATACCAAAGAAGAGTTGGAGTGGCAGTGCAATGAGTGCCGAAAGGAGCAGTAAGATGAGAGAGCTAGTGTTTGTTAACAAAGAAACAGGTGTAGAAGTAAAAGATGAGAATCTATGGGTGAATAACAAGTTCCACGTAGTAAGAATGATAGCTGGAAGAGTAGTAGAGGATTGCGTTTGCCTGGAGGCGATATGCAGGAATTCATAGTCCTCTGGTTTATTATAACAGCTAAGGCATTCGTGGGTTGCTTGGGTGTAATCGCAGCATCCTATATCTATGTGAGGATAGCAGAAAGGAGAAATGATGATAAAGATTGAATCCTGGGAACAAGCTCTTGACCTATTAGAACGCAACTATGATCCTAAAGGTTACTTGAAGAAAGAGGAGCAGGACTACTTACAGCGTTACTGTCCTCTGTGTAATATGACGGATCGTGTAGCAGAGCATCATGGCTGTGGAGATTGCTTGTGGTGGAAGTACGAAGGGAGTGAGTGTCCCGATGGATATACTACTATCAGAATGTTTCCTGGGAGCTTTCCAGAGAAAGCTCAAAAAGCCCTGGAGCGCATAAAAAGGTGGAGAGAAAACCTGAAAAGGGAGAAGTGATGGGAGAGATAACGTTAGCAGCAATGACGATAGGAGCTGTGCTGGTGGTTATAGCATCAATGGGCCTATGGGATCAAAAGAAAGGAAAAAAGTATATGTGGATAACGAGAAAAGAACTGGATAAGAAACTGTTAAATAGCATAGATAATGTATTTGACTTCTTCAAAGCGGAATTAAAAGAGAGGGATGAAGCAATAAAGGAATTGAGGGAGAGGATAGATAAGCTGGAGAGAGCTGCAAATATATTGGTGTATTCAGAAAGTGAATTACCAGCTTATATGTCAGTGTTTGGCATATACAAGCACAGGATATCAGTGGCTGAGGTATTGGAAAGGGTGCTGGAGAGGTTAAATTTGCGGTTGGTTAGGCATGTGGCAAGGGAGCACATCGACCTGGAGAGTACAGCCAAAGATGACAAGTGTTCCTGCCTGGGAACGGATGTAAGCTGTAATTGTAATAAAGAAGATCTTGTAGCTCAGTGTAAGCCTATAAAGGGGAATAAGCCATGAGATTAGGGGGCATGTCACTTATGTATTATACATTGTATACAACAACTGACTTTGTATACATGGATGGTGGGCTGCAATATGAGAATGCCTGGATGCAGTTTATACGTAGAGAGCAGAGGGATATGCTTAGATTAAGTGAGGGGGAGGGGCATGTTATAATATACAGAGAGTCGAATTGGGAGGATGACATTCATTCTGTCTATATCAATACCCTGGATGATGCTATTAGACTAAAGGAATCGTTGCAGAAGCTGATATTCAGGCTACAGCAGAGAGATAAATGATGATTTACACAAGGTATATATTAGCATTTCTGCTTGCAGTTGTAGGTGGCATAGCTGTATATGTTACGCTCAGAGTGAAAGATTTTAAGTTCAATAATAAACTGTTCAATGTTTCTTTTAGGATTGATGCAGATGGTTATATGTACTCCAACAAGAATGTACATCCTTTGGGGTTAATGTTCTTCATTTCGTATTACTATATTAAAAAACAGTTAAGAGGTAGAAATAATGGCTAATAAAAGAGTGATATGTAGTAGATCTGCTGAGTGTACTGTGGCTGGGGTTGTTGATTGCTTACACTTGGGGGAGCACTATCATGCATCAGCTTGTAGTAGTCCCTACTGTGATATTTTGGAGAAGCCCTGCAAGTGTCATAATATAACAACAAAGAAGGGACAAGCAGTATTGAGTGATATAAATAATCAGGGAATGCAAGATCCAGTTGAAGCAGCTGTAGTGCAGGTTCTGGAGACTCAAGCTGAGTTCGATCAAGCTCTGTACAATATGGTTCAGCGTATGAAGGCAAAGCGGATTGTGAGCCTGATAAAAGCCCTGCATGCTGAGGTTGTTATTAATAAAAAAGGTGGGAACAAAGTCAAATGGATGGCAGACGAGCTGAAAGAGCTATTAGCTGTTTGCAGGGTGGAAGATTACATAAACGAGGTGGATTTATGACAAAACGGGTATTAGCTTCAAGTAGGCTTACAAGTTATTTCAATGAAGACGAGCATAAAACAAAAACGGTAACGGTGCTGTTCTGGTCTGATGGATCAGTTACCTGGATAGAGGAATAGTATGCATAAAAATGCTGTAGATTATGATCTGGCAAGGGGTGTTGATAACAGGTTTGGATCTAAATCGGGTTTGCCACGTGACCCTAAAGATTACGTCCCTGAAAATCGACCTTGTGATTGGTGCGGAGGGATAGTGAAAAAAGGGTATATACATAATGAGTGTTTGGGTAAGGAAGCTGATTCGTGGCTGGATATTTTGTATTAGATAGGTTGACATGTACAAAAACGGTGATAATCTATTATAAGAGGGTAACACAAGGAGCCTAATATGCCAAATCATGGCCTGGATTGTGGATGCACGTATGCAGATTTGGAGCCAGTAGCAATGATTGAGAGCGGAGTATATACGTTTATATGCAGGAAACATGGGATTGTATATTATACACGTAACCCTCAGTCTATATTGAATGCAGGTAAGACATGGCTGGACAGCCTAGCTCACAGCTGCTGAAAGGGGAAATGATGGAATTTGCAACCTGGGAAGAGGCACTTGATCTATTAGAACGTAACTATGCGGGGGATGAGCTTACCGACGAGGAGCGGGATTTCCTGCATTACGGCTGTCCTCTTTGCAAGTGTGAGGATGAGTCATTGCCTAAATCAAAAGCAGTAGAAGCTCCAGATGAGACTTGTGCAAGGTGTCTTTGGTTGCTGTTCGAAGGCAAGGGCTGCAATGATGATATGACCTATTTTCGAAGAGTATGTATTAGAGAAGATCCCCTGGATTTTGTTGATGATGCAGAAGAGGCTCTGGAGCGGATTCACAGATGGCAAGGTTTGTTGAAAGAACTTAGATCGAAATAGGGGGATATAAGCTATGAGTGATGCATTGAATCAGTTGCTCCTGGGAGCTGCCTGTGGTGCTGGTGCTTACCTGATATTCTTGTTTATTATAGTAATCCCGGTAATCAAATTCAAAGCTTACTTGGAAAGGAGCAAAAGATGAAAAAGGTAGTCTTTCAAATTGAGGAGTCTGTAGTAGAGGCTGACGAGCTTACAGAGCATGATCTGGTAATATGTAACGATGATGTAGAGCGGGAATACGGCATCCTGGGAGTGAACGCTAAGAAGTATGTATTTTGGGCTCCTTATACAGAATCTGTGATACATCAATCTGAAGAAGGGGAGACTCTATTAGACTTCCTGAAAGCTGTACATAAGTCTGATGCCAACGTAGAGCTTTTGTACTTCAGCTCTGGTCGGGAGCTGGTAGATTGGTTGATAGAAAGGGGATGATCGGATGTTACGCTATGCCGACATGAATTCCAAAGATCCAATATGGGTAGTACGTAGAGCGGAGTTTACCCTTTATGCTTGTCCATACTGTTGGAACACTAGGATCAGACCACACCATCAATGTTGTTTAAGATGTGGTGGCTTTCTACGCTGGCATGAAGTACCGGATGAGGATGGTTGTATATTTGAAAGGAGCTATTAGAGTGAAAACGAGATGTGTTTTGACTGATAGTTGTAGTATCACTGAATGTAGTCACTATGGTTTACATGAATATACTTTAGGTTGTGACTCAGATTGTGGGAATAGGGGTCGCCCTAAAGATGGTGTAGGTGTTTGTCAAAAGGAATTAACAAAAGCTGAAGAAGCTCCACCGTTGGGTATTATACCTAGAAAGCTATGGCAAGAGCAACGTATGGTTGAGCTATCTAACTCTATTCAACGGTATCTAATAGCCAATAAATACTCTGATTGTCTATTAGAGTGGATAGACGAGCTAGGTGATATGGTAAGGGAAAGGGCTAAACATGAAAGTCACAGCTGAGCAAAAGAAAAGAGTGTTTGAACCAATCAAGATAGAGATTGTAATAGAAGATGAGTTTGAGCTTAACAAGCTTAATCAGGAGTATGATACATTGCAGAAATATGTTCCTGGTATACTGCTGCCGAGGGATAGTATAAACTCAGATTCTAACTTGAGTCTTATATTGCATAGAGTCATGCAAGCTGTAAAGTTTGTTAATAAACAAAACACTGAGAGGTAATCTATGAACAATGGCGAGTGGGATAGTGAAGTACTAGGCAATCCGATGACTGAATGTATCTGTGGTCATGTTAGATCTGAGCATGGCTATATCCTGGGGGCGAAAGGTAAAGGTAAGTGTACTCAGTTCCACTGTCATTGTAATAGATTTATAGCGAAAGGAAAAAACCATGAGCACAAGTTTGAACCTGTGTAAGGTGATTGAGGAATATAACGACGATAATGGTGAGCTGATAAAGATCAGTAAGAGTATTACGGCAATAAGACAGCTAATAGAAATCTATGAGTGGAACAAAGGATCTACTGACGATAAGGAAGGCGAAGACTGTTTTGTACAGATAGTTTGTCCGTTGTGCAGCGTTGATAATAGATGCCGTTGTTGTCCTGCTCAGGCATTTATCATTTCCTCTTACGATGTGCCATATAGTTGTATTGCGAAAGAAGAAAGGTATCACTCTGTAGAGGCTTGTAGGGATCGGATTGACGAGCTTGTTATATTATACAACCTTTACCTTGTGGCAGGGATTATGCAGGGTGATCTATTGTGCGAGGTGTAACCATGTTTACTGTAGACGCAGTAATAGTCTGGTTCGGCAAGCTTTTTTATAAGGAGAAGAGGACTTACAAGGTTTTCGGGTATACATACCTTGTGAGGGAAGTAATTTTCGAGGTGGAGCGTTATGAAAAAGTATAGTGCTCTAATGCTGTGCTGCTGTGAGTCGTGTTTGCGCTATGAGATAGATCGAATGTTAGGGCATTTGTATGGTCACTATATCCCATTCGGTCAACCTGTGTATGAAGTAATAGAAACTTCGTGCTGTACTGTAACTTTCATGCTGGAGTCTAGCAGATTACGAGGGCTGAGGTTCGATGCTGTAACAACTTGCGGTAACTGTACTGAGAAAGCTATGGATATAGCTGCTACGCTAAGGAGATAAACAATGATATTATACTTTATAACGCTGATAGCCTGGGCATGGATAGTTATAGCTCTCATGTCCTTTTACTTGATCGTACAACACAATATGAAGTGGGAGCTTTTCCCGTTGAGACAGCTTAAGCTTGCACCAAATAAGCTGTTTGCATTCATACTGTCAGTACTTTGGCTTGTTGTCTATTACACATATTAAGGGGTACACAATGACAGAGATTGAAGTTTACCAGTGGATCGCAAATTTGGATCTGGAAGGGGATGCAGGATGTTATGAGTGTAGAGCCTTACAGAAGAGGGTTCTAGCATTTGGGTTGAGCGAGGTAGCCAAGTACACAGGCTCTATCTGTGTAGGGGTGTTGGATATGCAGCTTAAGCTTGCTGAGGTAGAGAAAGTTAGGAATGTTACTATCAGGTATGCGAATTTAAGCATTGATGGGGATAGAGTGGTAGGGAGGACTATCGGATGCTGGCAATGTGCTATGTATCAGGTTTTGGATGAGCAAGCTTTGCAAGATTATATTAAACAACTTGAAGAGGATCTTGCACAAGCCAGGATACTAAATCATACAGTGTTCGGAGCAAGGAGAGCCTTGGAGCATGGGTATGGTATCACCAGGAGCGGTCATGCTTATCCTTTGGGAGGTATGCATGTCTGTACTGAACCAGACTGTCCTGCAAGGGTAGAGGGGGAGCTGAATAATGGATGATAAGCTGAGATTCTACTACAAGATGAGCGAGGAGCGGTACAACGAGATATTCAAGAAAAAGGAACCGACTACAGATGAGCTGTTGGAGCGGTTTAAGCGGGGAGAGCGTATACATACAAAGCATTCCTTGCACTCCGAAGAGAGGACCGATCTGAATTGTGTTCATCAGGGAAACTGGCGTTGCATCCTCTGTGACGGAGATGAAGATGTAATAGAATGTTTTTTCTGTGGTAAACAGCTGTTGGTACGTTGTAACTTCGATGATGAATATGCATAGAAAGGGGTATGTATGAGAGAGACAC